>JACCDX010538698.1_pt1 | contig 10913 bp, 8 predicted proteins | sample 7449681 | NCBI WGS metagenome assembly JACCDX01 (sample SAMN15323450, study PRJNA562643) | freshwater metagenome | isolation source: river surface water | place: USA:Blue River Watershed | collected 2017-08-18
CGACCCCCGCATCAGCTTCCGCTGAAGCAACGGCCGTGGCCCCGCGCCGCGCCGCCACCTCGCCCTGGGCGGAAGCCTGGCGCCGCTTCAAGCGCCACCGCATGGCGCTGTTCAGCCTGTGCCTGCTGGCGCTCATGGTGCTGGCCGTTGTCGTGGGGCCCTTCTTCTGGACAGTGGCCATCAACGACATCGACTTCAGCGCGCGCATGACCACGCCCTCGCTGAAGCACCCCATGGGCACGGACGACCTGGGGCAGGACATCCTGGCGCGCATCCTCTACGGCGGCCGCATCAGCATTGCCGTGGGGCTGGCGGCCATGACCATGGCCATCTTCGTGGGCGTGCTCATCGGCGCGCTGGCCGGCATGTCCAAGGGCTGGGTGGACACCGCGCTGATGTGGCTGACCGACCTGTTCCGGAGCCTGCCGCAGCTGCCGCTGCTGCTGCTCATCATCTACCTCTTCCGCGACAGCCTGAAGGCGGTGTTCGGCGTGGAGATGGGCGTGTTCATCCTCATCGTGCTGGTCATCGGCGGCTTCCGCTGGATGCCCGTGGCGCGCCTGGTGCGGGCGCAGTTCTTCTCGCTGCGCGAGAAGGAGTTCGTCGAGGCCGCGCGCGCCCTGGCTGCCAGCACGTCGCGACAGGTGGTGCGGCACATCCTGCCCAACAGCCTGGGGCCGGTGATCGTGGCCGGCACCATCGACGTCGCCGCGGCCATCATCGCCGAGAGCACGCTGTCCTTCCTGGGCCTGGGCTTCCCGCCCGACATCCCGACCTGGGGCCGCATCCTCTTCGACAGCAAGGACTACCTGGACATCGCACCGCACTGGGCGCTGTTCCCGGGCCTGGCCATCTTCCTGACGGTGCTGACGATCAACTTCGTCGGCGACGGCCTGCGTGACGCGCTGGATCCTCGGAAAGTCTTGTAATGGCGCTCCTCGACATCAAGGGCCTGAAAACCCACTTCAAGACCGACGACGGCTGGCTGCATGCGGTCGACGGCGTCGACCTGGCCATCGATGCCGGCGAGACGGTGTGCGTGGTCGGCGAGTCCGGCTGCGGCAAGAGCGTCACCGCCAAGACGGTGATGAAGCTCATCGACATGCCGCCCGGCAAGATCGTCGCCGGCCAGGTGCTGTGGCAGGGGCGTGATCTGGTGCCGCTGGGTCCCGAGGAGATGCAGAAGATCCGCGCCAAGGAGATCGCCATCATCTTCCAGGAGCCGATGACCTCGCTCAATCCCGTCTACACGGTGGGCGACCAGATCGCCGAGGTGATCGAGCTGCACCAGCTGGTGTCGCGCAAGGAGGCCTGGGCCAAGGCGGTGGACTTGCTCAAGCTCACCGGCATCCCCGAGCCCGAGCGCCGCGCCCTCAGCTACCCGCACCAGCTCTCAGGCGGTCAGCGCCAGCGCGCCATGATCGCCATGGCCCTGGCCTGCCAGCCGCGCCTGCTGCTGGCCGACGAGCCCACCACCGCGCTCGACGTCACCCTGCGCACCCAGATCCTCGAGCTGCTGGGCGACCTGCAGCGCCAGCAGGGCATGGCCGTGGTGATGATCACCCACGACCTGCACCTGGTGCGTCGTTTTGCCGACCGCGTGGCGGTGATGGAGCAAGGCGTGCTGGTGGAGGCTGGCCCCGTGGCCGAGGTGTTCGCCAACCCGCAGCACCCCTACACCCGCAAGCTGCTGGACAGTCAGCCCCAGCGCGACGTGGTGCCCGCCCGGGCCGATGCGCCGCTGCGCCTGCAGGGGCAGGGCGTGCGGGTGGCCTACCCGGTGCCGCGCCCGGGCATGAAGGGCTGGTTCAAGGCGGGCAGTTTCGTGGCGGTCAAGGGCGCTGATTTTCAGCTGCCAGCGGGGCAGACCCTGGCCGTGATCGGCGAGTCGGGCTCGGGCAAATCCACCCTGGCGCTGGCCACCCTGGGGCTGCAGCCCCTGAAAGGGCAGCTGCGCATCGGCCAAGACAGCTGGCGCTACAGCGCACGGGCCGACCGGCCCTTGCGCCGGCGCGTGCAGGTGGTGTTCCAGGATCCGTTTTCGTCGCTGTCGCCCCGCATGACGGTCGAAGAAATCGTGGGCGAAGGCCTGTGGGTGCACCACCCGCAGCTCAGCGAGGCCGAGCGCCGCCAGCGCGTGATCCAGACGCTGGCGGAGGTGGGGCTGACCGAGGCGCAGTTCCCCGGTCTGCTGGCCCGCTACCCCCATGCCTTCTCGGGTGGCCAGCGCCAGCGTCTGGCCCTGGCGCGCGCCCTCGTGGTCGAGCCCGAGGTGCTGGTGCTCGACGAGCCCACCAGCGCGCTCGACGTCACCATCCAGAAGCAGGTGCTGGTGCTGCTGCAAAAGCTGCAGCGCGACCGGGGCCTGAGCTACCTGCTCATCACCCACGATGTGGACGTGGTGGCCGCCATGGCCCACCACGTGATGGTGATGAAAGACGGCGAGGTGGTGGAGCAGGGGCCGGCCGAGGCCGTGCTGCACCAGCCGAAGCAGGCTTACACCCAGCGCCTGATGGCGGCCAACCGGGGCTGACCTGGTCACTGGGCCGCAGCGAGGGCTGGGCTCAGATCCCCATCTTGCCCAGCGAATCCATCAGGTCACGCAGGGTGCCCGCCAGCACGGGGTGCTCAGCTTCGAAGCGCGCTTCGAGCGCCTTGGCGCGGCCCTCCAGCGTGTCGTCCGGGCTTTCGTTGGCGGCGGCGGCTTGCGGCTTGAGCGCCTGCTGGATGTCGTCGTCGAGCTGCAGCAGGCTGGCGCGCAACTCGCTGTCCATCGGGGGCGCGTCGGCCAGGCCTTGTCTCAGTTGCTGCAGCAGGCCGTGCAATTGGTCGCGGTTCATGGGGCACCTCGGCTAGGTCGGCGGCTGCAAGTGCGGCCACCGTCCAGGCCATTGTGCACAGCCCGACGCCGCGCAATCAAGCCCAGATCAAGCCTGTGGCAGCGGCGCTGCGCCCGGGCGTGTCAGCGTGCACGCCCCCTGAGGTGGATCAAGCGGCCTGCGCCCAATGCGGCTTCTGATCGGCCAGGCCGCTGGTGTAGTGGCCGCGCGATTCGGCGTACACGCGGCGCACCCAGGTCAGCGCCGGGCGGTCGTGCCAGCGCGCCAGGGCTTCGCGCGTGGTCTGCTGGAACACGGGCTCGCCGTACACCGGGTGCTGATCCGGGCAGGCCAGCGGCGCCAGCAAGGCGGCAGCGGTGATGTCGGCGACCGTCAGGGTGTCGCCACACAGGTAGGCGCGACCATCGGCCAAGCGCGTGTCCAGCCAGTCCAGCGTGTCGGCGATGCGCTGCTCGGCGCGCTGGATGTGGGCGCCGTGGATCTTGAGCTTGCGCTTGAATCCCCAGCGGATCAACGGGTAGGCGGCGCGGATGATCTTCGCTTGCAGCGGCGTGGCGTACTCGATCCACAGGCGGATCACCATCTCGTCGGCCTTGCCGAAGATCTGGTGGTACAAAAAGCGCGCGACGTCCTTGCCCATCGCGTTGAAGCGACGCTCCACCTCGCGGATCTGCGCTGCCTGTGCCTGGGGCAGGCTGCGCAGGGGGGCGTGTTGCGCAGCCAGCCAGTCGATGATGCGCGGGCTGTCCTGGATGGTCGCCACGGGCGTTTCCAGCACGGGCAGGGTGGTCTGGCCGCGGCCGCCCTTGCTGAGGGCGGGGGCCATGTGGAAGACCGGCGTCATGCAGACTTCCCGGTAGGGGATGCCTTCGTGGTCCAGCAGCCAGCGGATCTTCTCGCTGTAGTGCGACATCGCGAAGGTGTAGAGGGTGTAAGCCATGGTGCGTGCTCCGGCGATCAGGCCGCGCGGACCTGGTAGCCCAGGCGCGGGAAGTGCACGTGCACGGTGCCGCAGCGCTCGGACTGCAGCCGCAGCGTCAGGCGGCGGGCCTGGATGGCCACCAGCTCACCCGTCACGGTGGTGCCATGGCCCAGCGACTCAGGCGTCACGGCCACCTGCTGACCAGGCTGCAGGCCGCTGCCATCGGGCAGGTCGCTGGGCAGCAAGGGCAGGGGCGTGGCGTCGCGGGCGATGTCGAGGGCCTGCTCGGCGTCCATGCGGATGGCGTCGCCGTGGCCAAAGCCGGCCATGCGGCCCAGCCAGGCGGCCACGCGCGGCCAGGGGCTCACGTCCAGTTGGCCCACACGGGCAAACCACACCGTCGAGTACAGCGTGAAGTCGCCACAGTCAGGGCTGGCGCCATTGAAGAAGGCGCGGCCATCGCCCAGGGCCTGCTCCAGCCAGGCCATGTGCAGCTTGAACTCTTGCTCCACCAAAGGCGCGGCGGCCTTCAGGGCCTCGCGCTCCAGCGGGGCGCCACGCAGGGCGGCGCGGTCGGCCAGCAGGGCATCGGGCAGCATGTCGGCCAGCTTGCCGAACATCAGGCCCACGGCCTTGCCGAACAGCACCTGGTCCACCCAGTTCTCCAGCAGCGGCCCAAAGCTGCCCGGCGCCGACTGCAAGCTGGGCGTGGGCAAGGCCTGATCGATCACCTCGGCGATCAGGCGGGTGTCGCAGTACACATCGGCGCCCACCTGCAGCACCGGCACCTTGCGGTAGCCGCCGGTCAGCGCGGTCAGGTCGGGTTTGGGCGCGATGCGGGGCACGTTCACCGAGCCCCAGTGCGCGCCCTTGTGGCCCAGCAGGGTGCGGATCTTCTCGGCGTAGGGCGATTCTTTGTAGTGGTGGAGGATCAAGGTGGGGGTGGTCATGCGCAAGGCCCTCTGGCTTTTCACGGGATGGCAGCGATTGTGGGCAGCGGCCTGGCGTTTGACCATTGTCGTGATGGACATCTATGATGCCAATCTGGTCAACTTGTGTGTGATGTGCCTGTGAACGAAAGCCCCGCCCGTGCCGCCGAATGGGCGCCCCCCGCCCGACGTCCCCGGCAGCGCCACCGCGTGGGCGTGCTGCTGTGCCCTGAGGTCAGCCTGGCCAGCTATGGTCTGGCGCTGGATGTGTTCCGCATGGCCAACCAGCTGCCCGGGGCGCACCGCTTCGACGTCGTGCGTGTGGGGCCGCACGAGGGGGGCGATGCCTGCCTGATCGCGCACGAAGACGGCGCGTTGAAGGCCGATGCCGGCCTGTCGGTCCTGCCTGAATTGGCCATGCTGGTCATCCCCTCGCTGTGGACGCAAGGCGCTCAGGCCGTCGCTCGCCAGCCGCAGGTGGGGCAGGCCCTGGCGCGGCTCGACGCGCGCATCCCCATCGTCACCATGTGCACGGGGGGCTACTTCCTGGCGGCGTCAGGGCGGATGGATGGTCAACGCATGACCACGCACTGGGCCTTGGCCGAGGACATGCAGGCCGCGTTCCCTCAGGTGCAACTGGATCCCGATCCCAACCTGATGACGCAGGGCGCACTGATCTGCTCGGGTGGCTCGCTGGCTGGCCTCGACGCCTGTCTGCTGGGCGTGGAGCGCCTGACCGACCGCGCCACCTTGCGTGGCTTGGCGCGCCTGCTGGTGGTGGATGCGCGGCACGCACCGCAATCGGCCTTCATGCCGGTGCAAGGCTGGCGGCGCCACACCGATGCCGACATCCGCGACCTGCAGACCTGGATGGCGGCGCACCTGCACGAGCCGCTGACGCTCGAAGACCTGGCCAGCCAGGTGCACATGAGCGTGCGCACGCTGCAGCGTCGCTTTCTGGCGGCCATGGGGCAGACGCCCATGCAGTTTTTGCAGGCCTTGCGCATCGACCGTGCGCGCGAGCTGCTGGAGGCCGACCACCTGCCGGTGCCGGAGGTGGCCGCCCAGGTGGGCTACCAAGACCGGGTGGCTTTTGGCCGGCTGTTCAAGAAGCTGGTCGGTGTGAGCCCGGGGGCTTACCGCCAGCAACAGGGGCTGGCGGCCAGCGGCTGAGCGCCGCACCTGCCGCCACCGCTGTCACGCTCAGCGGAACACCAAGTAGTAGGTTGCCGCTGCAGCGTTGGGCGTGTTGCTGCCAACCTGGGCCAACACCAGTGGTTTGCCTGCTGCCGTGTGGAAGGCCTGCACCGCATAGCTTTGCTGGCCATCGATCAGCGGCAAGGGGACATCATCAACCTGCGCCATGAACGTGCCCACAAAGCGCCGGTAGCTGGGCAGCAGCGCCGGCGTGCTGTTGTAGTACGGCCCCGTGGAGCCCTGGACCACGACGATGATTTCATTGGCTGCCTTGCTCTGGCTGAACGACACGGCGCCAGCGATGCCATTCAATGTGCCCGCATACGTCAGTGTGTCCGTGTTGAACATCGTGCCAGCGCTGGTGAAGACCACCGATTGGTCCTCGTTCAGCCACAAGGTGCCACCCATGGGGTGGTCGCCATGGTAGGGAGAATCACCGCCGGCCACGATCACGTTCGTCTTCGGGTCGATCACCTGGTAGTCGATGTCTGCGGGTGACAGGCCCCACTCCATGTAGAAGAATTTGTTCACCTTGTCGGCGTACACCGAGGTCAGGTAGCCATAGAAGCTGTCCCGTGCCCAGTACAGGTCGCTGCTCGTGCCGTTGAGTACCTTGCCGGTGTTGAGGTCCAGCACGATCGAGCCGTTCCAGGAGCCGCCCCCACTCAGGCGTCCGGCCAAGTACACCACCCCATTGTTGTTGAGGATGGCTGAGGACACATTGCTGCCGTAGACCACCGAGTTGATCAGGCTGGCTTTGCGAACGTCGATGTACGACACCAACGCATCGTGCGCCACGGCAATGTGTTGGCCATCCGGGCTGATGCCCAGTGCACTGATCGGCTTGGGCAGGTTCACGGTGGACACCGTATTGCCGATCAGGTCTACGATCTTGATGGCCGGCGACGGGGACGACACCGTCATCACGGTCAGGTCTTGCGCACGGTTGTAATAGACCTTCTCTGGGCGGAAGTCCAGCGCGAAGTTGCCGCTCCAGCTCTTTTCCGCAGCGATCACGGCGGTGGTGGACGCAGAGAACTTCCCCGACGTGGCCTTCACAGTCAGCATGTAGGTGCCTGGCACGTCTGGCGTGATCGTTGCGGTGCTGGTGGTGCTGGTCGGTGAAACGAGGGCGCTGCCGGCTGGCGCCGTGTCCAGTGTCCAGCTGTAGGTGATGGGGTCACCCGCACTGCTCAAGCTGGCCAGGGCATTGAAGCTCACTGCTTCGTTGAGCGTGGCCATCACCCGAGTGCGGTCCAGCGTCACGGTGGGTACGCCACCGCCGACCACGATGTCCACCTGCTTCTCAGAGCTGGCACCCTTCGTGTCGGTGACGCGCAGGCTGAACACGTACAGGCCATCGCGATCCGGCGTGAAGGTCACATTGGCCTGGTTGTATCCGCTGAGCCCGCGGAGGCTGCCGTCGGGTCGTGAGACGATGTTCCATTGATAGGCCATCGCGTCGCCGTCTGCGTCGTAGCTGCTGTCGCCACGCAGCGTGACGGGCACATTCGCCGGCACGCGCACCTGCGGCGCACTGGCCTGGGCCTGGGGGGTGGCGTTCGACTCGATGGTGGCCACCGGGCGGTTGTTGTCCACCACCAAGGTCAACGTGTTCTCACCTTGCGCGCCCTTGGTGTCGGTCACGGTCAGCCGAACGGTGTAGGTGCCCAGGACGTCGGGGCTGAAGATCTGCGTCGGCTTGGTCGTGTTGATCAAGGCCAGCTTGCTGCCCGCTGGGGCCGACAACAGGTGCCACTGGTAGGTGAGCGGGTCGCCGTCGGCGTCTTTGCTCGCGCCGCCGTTGAGCAGCACCTGGTAGCCCAGCGACGTGTTCAGGCTGGATGTGCTTTGCGTGGCCGTGGGCGGTGAGAACACCGCCACCACGCCTGTCGGGGCCTGGTTGTCGACCAGCACGGTGACCTCGGTGACCGAGACGCCACCTTTGGGGTCGGCGGTGCGCGCTTGCACGCGGAACGTGCCCAGCTTGTCTGCGGTGAACCGGAAGCTGCTGCCGGTGCCCGAATAGGCCGACAGGCCGGTGTCGGCCGGGTAGGTGGTCACGGCCCAACTGGTGCTCAGCGGATCGCCATCCGCGTCAAGCGAACCAGAGGTGTCCAAGGTAACCAGGCTGCCGAGAGACACCGAGCGAGTGACCTTCTTGGTGGTCGATTGGGGATCGATCGTGATGCTGGCCACCGCGTCGGGTGCGGTGTTGTCGGCCACCACGGTCACGATCTGGGAGGTCACACCACCCTTGCCATCGTCGACGGTCACCGCGAACTCATAACTGCCTTTGACATCGGTGGTCAGGTAGGCCTTGGCGCTCTGGCTGCCACTGCCATTGATCAGGCTGGCTTTGGAGCCGGTGGGCTTCTTCAGCAGCACCCAGTTGTAAGTGAGCGCATCGCCATCAGGGTCTTGGCTGCCGCTGGCATCTGCGGTGAGGATGGCGCCTGTGTGCACATGTACCGTGCCGTCTGGCTGGGCGGTCGCGCCGCCCATGTCCAGCGCGGCTGCAGGCACCCGGTTGCCTTTGTCGCCCGTCGGAGCGACCACGGCACCCGTCGGCTCCTTCGAGCCTCCGCCTCCACCGCACGCGGTCAACACCGCACACATGCACCAGATGATCGCGGCCTTGTTCAGGCCGCGCGAACCCATCGCCAGCATCTGCTGTCTCCCAGTTTTGTGAACTTGAAGACAAAATCGTAACAGCGCGCCTGCAGGCGTGGCGGCTTCGGGCACGGTATGGCGCCCGAAACCTCAAGACGTGGGGGGGGGCTTACTCGTCGAGCCCGCCCATCACCTTGTTGAAGCCGCCGTCCACATAAGTGATCTCGGCGGTCACGCCGGCCGACAGGTCGGACAGCATGAAGGCCGCCACGTTGCCCACGTCTTCGATGGTCACGTTGCGGCGCAGCGGGGCGTTTTGCTCGACCACGCTCAGGATCTTGCTGAAGCCCTTGATGCCCGAGGCGGCCAGCGTCTTGATCGGGCCGGCCGAGATGCCGTTGGCGCGGATGCCCTTGGGGCCCAGGCTGGCGGCGGTGTAGCGCACCGAGGCTTCGAGCGAGGCCTTGGCCAGGCCCATGGTGTTGTACGCCGGCACGATGCGCTCGGCACCCAGGTACGACAGCGTCAGCAGCGAGGCCTTGGGGTTGAGGTAGGGCAGGGCGGCCTTGGCCATGGCGGGAAAGCTGTACGCAGAGATGTCGTGGGCGATGCGGAAGCCTTCGCGCGACAGGCCTTCCAGGAAGTCGCCGGCGATGGCCTCGCGCGGGGCAAAGCCGATCGAGTGCACGAAGCCGTCGAACGTGGGCCACACCTTGGCCAGGTCGGCGAACATCTGGTCGATTTGCTCGTCGCTGCCCACATCGCAATCGAAAATCAGCTCGGAGTCGAACTCCTTGGCGAACTCGGTGATGCGGTCCTTGAATCGCTCGCCCACATACGAGAAAGCCAGTTCGGCCCCCTCGCGCTTGCAGGCCTGGGCGATGCCGTAGGCGATGGAACGGTTGGACAACAGACCAGTGATCAGCAGGCGTTTGCCAGCGAGGAATCCCATGGAAGCTCCGGGTGACTCAGTGAAAACAAGCCGCGGATTTTGGCATGGACGCCTCAGAACGCAAATTTTCCAGCCTCTGTCTTGAATGAGTTGCTTCCTCAGGGTAAAATCCCGGTTTGGCCGCTTTGAGCGCGGCGCGCATTGAACGCACCTTCAATGCTTGTGGATCGCGGTCAGGATGCCTGGCAGCTGAGCCCAAGCAAAGAAGCCCTGCAGCGCGCAGCAGCAAGGCAGCACGTCGCGTGTCTGACATGTCTATGACACGAATGGGCGGGGTCTTCCAGCCCATTTTTTTTGCTCGCGCACTTTTCAACCTTCTGCTTGTCTTTAAGCGTATCGATCGGAATCGCAACCTACATGGCGTCCTGGCTCCAGCTTGTTGAGACCACCGTGGCCGGCCTCGGCTTCGAATTGGTGGACTGCGAACGCAGTCCAGGTGGCCTGCTGCGCGTCTACATCGACCGCCTGCCCGATCAGACCTACGATTTGCCCGGCGACCTCGTCACCGTGGACGACTGTGAGAAGGTGACGCGCCAGTTGCAGTACGCGCTCGAAACCGTCGATGCCGACTACGCGCGCCTTGAGGTCTCGTCGCCCGGCGTGGACCGCCCCCTGAAAACGCCGGCGCACTTCGCCCGCTTCGTGGGTGAGCAGGTCAAGATCGCGCTCAAGCACCCCTTCCAGGGTCGCAAGATTTACACCGGCACCTTGTGCGAGGCCAGTGCCGAAGAGGCCGCCGCCGCGCCTGCAGGCACGGCCTGGGGCCTGGTGCTGCCGCTGCCGGACGCTGACAAACCTCTGTCCAAGACAGCGGCCAAGAAGCTCGCCAAGGCCATCGCGGCCGGCGAGGTGGCGCCCCAGGCGCCCGTTCAAGAAGTTTTGGGTTTCACGCTCGATGAGATTCGCGAGGCACGCTTGGTGCCTGAGGTGAGTTTCAAGGGGCGTCCGCGTCGTGGCGCAGCCGCCAACGACGCCAGTGGTGTTGCCGTAGATGAGGCGGAAGAACTCGGAGGTCAGGAATAATGAACCGTGAATTGCTGATGTTGGTGGACGCGATCTCGCGCGAAAAGAGCGTCGATCGTGAGGTGGTGTTTGGCGCCGTCGAACTGGCGCTGGCCTCGGCCACCAAGAAGCTGTACCAAGGCGAAGTCGACATCCGTGTCGCCATCGACCGCGAAAGCGGCGTCTACGAAACCTTCCGCCGTTGGCACGTGGTGCCCAACGAGGCTGGCCTGCAGTTGCCCGACGCAGAAATCCTGTTGTTCGAAGCCCAAGAGCAGATCGCCGACATCGAAGTCGACGACTACATCGAAGAGTCCATCGAATCCGTGCCCATCGGCCGCATCGGTGCGCAGGCCGCCAAGCAGGTCATCCTGCAAAAGATCCGTGACGCCGAGCGCGAAATGCTGCTCAATGAATTCATGTCGCGCGGCGACAAGATTTTTGTCGGTACCGTCAAG
>JACCDX011029908.1_pt1 | contig 10909 bp, 9 predicted proteins | sample 7449681 | NCBI WGS metagenome assembly JACCDX01 (sample SAMN15323450, study PRJNA562643) | freshwater metagenome | isolation source: river surface water | place: USA:Blue River Watershed | collected 2017-08-18
CTTTCGACTTCAATAGTGCCATTTGAGTAACTCCCGCGAGTTTCATAACGAAGGCAACGTCTTGCCCTCTACTTAGTAAGACACCGCTGGGGGCCAAATGTTGTGCCTTTTTGAAAACTTTTTATAGAAAGTTTCCGGGATGCGGTGGGTTGAGCGTGAATTGAGCCTAGGTGGGGGAATAAGTTGCAGGGCTTTCGCCGAATGGCAGCGAGAAACAAGCCTGCCGGAATCAGGTCTCTAGTCTACGGGGTAGGCAAGGGTAAAGTACGTATTGAGGGTTTGAGCGTGTCTGTGGGCCCAGACGGGCTCGAACCGTCGACCCACGGATTAAAAGTCCGTTGCTCTACCGACTGAGCTATAGGCCCCACTGCAGGATGACCTGCAGGGACAAGCGTATCGGAAAAAGAGCGGTTACTAATCCTGTGAGGGAGTTCTCAGGAAGACCGCAAGAGCAACCAGCCAAGCAATTCCGAATATGACGGTTAAAGCCAAGCCCCAAGTGCTGGCATAGAAATAGATGCCTAGCGCAAAAAGGGTACACATCCCTGATGCCGACCACAGAGAAAACGCAGCCATGGGTCTGGTCAGTCCCGCTCGGACCAGTCGATGAGACAAATGATCCTTACCGCCCGTTAATGGCGACAACCCACGGGCAAGACGAGAGAACACTGCAACACATGTATCAAGCAGGGGAACCGCCAAGACAATAACTGGGATCGCAAGTGATTGCCAGGTTGGCGCGATTCCTGGATTCAAACGAATGGTTGAAACGGAAACAACGATTCCTAAGAACAAAGCGCCCGCATCACCCATATAAATCTTTGCTGGCGACTTGTTCCACATTAAGAAACCGATAGTTGCCCCAACGGTAACAATCGATAGCGCACTGATTAACTCTTGCCCACGATCAAACGCAATTACAAATACACCCAGTGCTGCAATAGCAACCGTACCTGATGCAGCGCCATCCAAGTTGTCAAAGAAGTTAATACTGTTACAGATTCCAACGATCCAAAAAATAGTTACCACGGTGTTGATCCAGGAACCAGAACCATCTGAACCACCATCACCAAATGGTGTTCCGATCGTTCCATTTTCGACAATCACAAAGGCAACAAGTGTTCCGACAGCAGTTTGCAAAATTAAACGTGGCCAAGGCGACAGCGAGCGCAGATCATCAAACAAACCCATCGCTCCAAGTACCAACGCAGGCAACAAAACCGTTAATGCCAAATCCTTTAGCTGGCCCTTGTTTCCACCGTTTGCATTCCCCCCAACAAAAACGGCCGCAAAGGTAATGATTGTGATCCCCAGAGCAATAGCTACACCACCTAGATACGGGACCGGCTCGGTCTGTGTTTTTCTAGTTAAATTCGGCTTATCTAGTGCGCCTAATCGGATCGCTAATGCCCGCACCGGCCAGGTTAATAGACCAGTTAATGCAAAGGCAGCAATACCCAAAGTTAGGAACTGATCACCTCGTATTGACATCTCCAAAGCCTAGCAATTACAAGTTGATAAACATGGTTCTCGGTATGCTTCAGTAATTGGGGGAAAGATGAGAATTGGAATAACTGGGGCTGCAGGCTTTATTGGCATGCACTTAACAGAATCCCTCCTGAAAGCTGGGCATGTAGTTGTGGGCATCGATTCCCTACAACCTGCATATGGCGGCGACTTAAGCAAAATGCGTGCTGAATATCTGGAGAAAAAGCATAAATTCAGAATTTCTGTTTTAGATATTGCCGAGTGTGAACAAAATGACTTATTCAATTCATTAAGCGGTTGTGAAATAGTGGTTCATCTAGCGGCGTGGCCTGGTGTTAGACAAGGTCAACTTCTACCAGCTGTCTATGCGAAAAATAATGTGTTGGCTTTCTCCAAAATGCTGGAGGCCATGCGAAAATTAAAGCCAAAACACTTCTTGTACGCCTCCTCTTCGAGTATTTACGGAGATTTAGCACAGCAAGGCCCGGTTATCGAATCCGATGCATCTGGTCTGAATCTAAAGAGTTACTATGCGGCTACAAAATGGATGAATGAAACAGAAGCTCGGGCTACACAAGAACTTGTTGATTTCCCCATAACCGCTCTCAGATTTTTTACCGTGTATGGCCCTTGGGGAAGACCTGATATGGCGTACTGGAGTTTTTTGGAAAAGATTAAGAAGCATGAAGAGATCTCACTTTATGGTGAGACTGGCGGCTCAAGAAACTTCACATACATCGCCGAATGCGTAGATATACTTGCGAGACTAATTGATTTGCCTTTATCGCCTGAGCATCGATCAATCAATATTGCATGCGGTGAACCAGATGAGACGATTACATTCTTAAATGCGATCGCAAATAGTGCTAAATCACCTGCAAAGATAAAGGTTGTGGCAAGACCCAAAGTTGACGTTGAAAAGACATGGGCAGACTTAGGAAAAATAAGTGGTTTGGTCACATTACCAAAACAGACCCCATTGCCTGAAGGTGTTGCAAATTTTGTTTCTTGGTATGAAGGTACATTTCAATAATGTGTGGAATTGCGGGGTATATACACAAGAACACTTGCACAGACTTTTGCGATGATCTTGGGGCAAAGGTTCAGAAATTACAAGCATGCCGGGGACCAGACAATAATTCGACCACAACTTACACTACGCAAACTTGGACTACTCACTTTTATCATCAGCACTTAAGAGTCGCCGATCTCAATGTATTGGCTAATCAGCCTATGCGATCAAGAGAAGATCATGCGCTTTCAATAATACTTAATGGTGAGATTTACAATCATACAGAGCTGAGAAATCAACTAAAGCACCAACCCGTAACACATTCAGACACTGAAGTACTTGTTGAATTGATTGCCCAAATAGGGACTAATGAGACACTCAAATTGATTCGTGGAATGTTCGCTTGGGCCACACTTAATGAGCGAAAAATGGAATTTGAACTTGTGCGAGATCGATTTGGAGAGAAGCCAATACATCTTGTCAGAAATAGGGATTCCATTTTTTTTAGTTCACAGTATGACTCTTCTGCTTATTTCATGAAAAAGACATCTGGTATCCAAATAGATCTAGAAGCTTTAAGTAGTTATCTCTCCTTGGGATACGTGCCTTATCGGCAGTCACTCATAACGGGCGTTGAGAAAATCAGTCCTGGAGGAAGATTCACATTAAATTTAAATTCGCCAGACTGGACCTCAACTCAACAATCTCGATGGATACCTCCTTTTGAGGCCAGCGCTGACAAGGAATATTCCGCCGAAGCACTCGAAGAAGTGCTTCGCAAATCAGTACGTGAACAATTAGAGGCAGATGTACCCGTGGGGCTCTTTTTGTCCGGAGGTGTGGATTCCTCTCTAATTTCTGCACTTGCACAGCAAGAACATTCCCAAAGTATGCATTCCTTCTCAATAGGTTTTGAACAAAATGATTTTGATGAATCTTCTTATGCTCTTAATGTTGCCAATGCATTGGGCACAAGACATCATGCACGAAAAATGACGTCCGCAGATGCATTATCGATCCTGGATAAGGTTACTAATGCATACATAGAACCCTTGGGTGATCCTTCGGTATTTCCAACGGCCTTTGTCTCTCAATTTGCGCGCGAACATGTCACGGTTTGTTTAACCGGTGATGGAGCTGATGAATTATTTTTTGGGTATGGAAGGTATGCAAGATTTCAATTTCTTGAACAAACCCTACAAAAATCAACATTGCTTAAGTCCTTAGGTTCTAGTGCCATGAAGATTCCAGGATTAGTTTCATTGCTCGGCCCACGAGGAACTCGATTTCGTGGGTTGATAACCTCGAAATCCCCATTACAAACCTACTTACCGCTGGTTGGATTTCAACACTTTAGTGAATCTATCTGTAGCTCACCCTTGTCACTAGATAAGGGAATACATAGCAAGTACTTGAAACTTGAGTCAAAAGATCTTTCACTGAATTGGATGCGAGAATTCGATATCGATACCTATCTGACTGATGATATTTTGGTTAAAGTTGATAGGGCTGCAATGGCAAGTAGTCTGGAAACACGAGCGCCATTTCTAGACTCGCGAGTAATAGAAATTGCGAGGTCTTTAGAGGCCAAAGGCCTAGTTGAACCTTCTCAAAAAAGTATTCTCAAGGAAACCATTATTAAATTTGCGCCCGGCATTGATTTTGAAAGAAAGAAACAAGGCTTTGGTGCGCCTTTAGGGGACTGGTTCAGAGGTTCTTTAAGAGAATGGGGTAATTCAATTATTGCTGACACTGATTGGGAATCTATTGGTCTAATCAATTCGGAAATCAAAATTGTGTGGAACGAGCTTCAGAAAGGTGAAGCTAAAGATGCAACTCATGAATGGTTGATACTTTCCCTGGGTTCCTCGATCCGAAAAATTAAGGGCATATAATGGCGTCTGCAAAAAAACGAGTACTTTTCATTACATCAAGCCTTAATCTCGGTGGGGCTGAAAGACAGTTGTTACTACTATGCCAACAACTTGAAGCGCATATTGAACTAGAGATGATTTCATTGGAATCAGAGGGCCCGCTTAAAGAAAAGTACTTACAATCCTTTCCAGGAATGCTTTTTCTTTATGAAGAAAATCCAATTAGTCAGATGAATAAGTTAAGAAAGTTTATAAGAGTTTCCAAGCCTGACCTGGTCATCACCTGGCTTTACCGTGCTGATTTGCTTGGAGGTCTTGCCACTAAACTCGCGGGAGACACACCTGTCATCTGGAGTGCCAGAAATTCAGCTATTCCGAACTTCTCGCTCTTAAAGAAAATTCTTCTATCTTTTTTATCCAGGATTGTTCCAAAATTTATTGTCGCAAATGGGTCGCCTGCACATATTTTTCACTCCTCCATGGGATATCCCGCTGAGAAGTTTGTCCTTATTCCAAATTTGTTGGCACCTTGGACATCAAAAACTTCGAGCAAATCTAAGTTACTTCACCAAAATATAGTTGTTGAAAAATTACGTTTAGGTATCGCCTCAAGACAAGTCTCTGGAAAAGGCATACTTGAAACAATAGAGAATATCGCCTGTTTACCAGGTGGGTTCCCGGCAATTGAGCTCTGTCTGATTGGTCAAGATTCCGAAGAATCACAGGGATGGAAGGCAAAGAATCTTTACCGAGGACATATAGTCGATTCATTAGAAAGTGATGAGGACTTGATGGAGTGGTTTAGCAATCTTGACGTCTACCTCATGGCTTCAACATCTTGGGAAAGTCAACCTAACTCATTAATTGAAGCGGTAGCGATAGGTTGTCCGGTATTGGTATCAGATCGCATCCAATTGGACTCAAAATTGCCACTCCTAATGAGGTTTGATCCTACGAGAGAATTGAGTTTTGAGGAATCCCTTAAAAGGCTACTTTCAAAAAGTCCTGAGGAAATTATGTTGTTGACAGAGTCCGCTCGAAAAAAAATTCTTTCGTCGTACTCTTGCAATTCCGTTTGCTCTAGTTGGATTAAACTCATCGACAAAATACAAACTGGAGTGTGAAATGATTCAGGCATCTATGCTGAAGCGACTACTAATTGGGTTGGCTTCGGTTGCATTAAGTAAATTATTAGTAATCAGTACCCTGCGCGATACTTTCTACAATAAAATTGCCGGTTCCCATCCAAAGACAAATGCTTTCCATCATCAGTGGGCTATGAATCGGCTGTTGCTTGACTTTTCAATTCGGCATCTAGGGAGATTGCCGGTTGGGTCATCAATATTAGATGTTGGGGTTGGATCAGCCCCTTATTGGAATCTGCGTCCTGATTTGGATTGGCGGGGTATTGATGTAATTGAAGGACAAAATGTTGATTACCTAATTGATAACAATTCAATTTGGCCCATACAGGATTCCACCTTTGATCACATACTTTGCACGCAGGTTATAGAGCATGTAGAGAGTCCAACACATTTAGTTTCAGAGATTCGCCGAGTTTTAAAGCCAGGTGGTTCGATCATGCTAAATGCTCCCTTCCTGTACCCATTTCATGGGATGCCTAAAGATCAAATGCGGTACACGACATCGCAATTAGAGTATTTCTTTCAAGATTTTGAAATTCATGAGTGTGGGACATTGGGTGGTGTTGGCTCATCTATAGCTACAATTTGGCTAAACTTTATTAATTATAAAGTATCACAAAGTAGCTTTCTACAATTGCTTAAATTATTCTTATTTCCAGTATGGCTCTTAGGAAATGCGGTGATTAATATATTTTTTGTATCAATCGATAAAATTGACACGACAAAATCTTTTCCATTAAACACTTACATAATCGCTACTTTACCCCGATAATCATAAAATCAAATTTTGAATTTAACTCGCTTGAATTCGTTATAATTTCGATGTTTTGTAATCCAATTTGAAGCATATATTCCTCCAGGGCGGAAGGTTTGAATGCAACTGTATGGTGTGGCGGCCAAGCTAAAGGAGAATCCAACAAGTACTGATTTGATGAATCAGGAGTAGTTATTGCTATTCTCCCTCCCTCTGCCAATAAATCCACCAAGGAATCTAAGAGTTCAAGAGGTTCGTCCAAGTGCTCAATTGTGTGAGAAAAAACTATAAAATCAAATTTCTTATCAGCTGGGATACTGGTCAAGTTTGAGTGGCATTCCACTTTAACTTTTTCGAGCTCTTCCCTAACTGAAGGGGATAGATCGACCACCGTGAGTTGGAACTTTTCTTTTTGGAGTTTAGATAATGGGGAAACACCTCCGCCAAAATCCAAAATTCTCACAAGCTCATGATTCTTGAGTTCATCAATTATCCACTCATAGTCCCAGGCTGCCTTACGAGAATACAGAGAGCTCTTATAACAAGCATCATAGAACTGCTCGTTGCCCTGTTCCCCGCTAAAGCTAACCGTTCCGCAGTTTGGGCACTTATACGCTGCAATAATTCCTGAGTTACCCATTTCAGCTTCGTTTATGCTTATGTTCCAATCGGTAATTAGTTCCCGGATAAGGCCATGCTTGGTCCTAATTCCAATGATTTCACTCTCGAGAAGTTCTCTTCTGCAGGACTTACATTTAATTAATTTGAATCTACGCCCCCCAATCACCCAATCAATCAGGTCAAGCCATTCCAAGAGAGTATTTCTGTCATTGAAGTAACCCAAGACCTGGGGACCTAAACGATTGAGTTCAGTTTGCATTTTCTTGTCACATAACATTTCATACAAATTTCTAGAAATATCTTTAGCAGTTGGAAGAGCTAAACGCGCTAATTTTCCATTCAAAGTGATTTCCCGAATCGCTGAAGGGCAATCAGTGACTAAACTTGGAATTCCAAAACTCATGGCTTCGGTGAGCGAATTAGGAAATCCTTCAAACCGGCTTGGCATCAAGAAAATGAGACAATCCGATAGTTCCTCTTTAACACTTTTAGTTGGCCCGAGAAGCTTGATGCTGGAATTTAAATTGAGTTTCTCAACGATTTCTTGATAGGGGTTTAAGTCGCCATCGCCATAAATTTCTAATGTAAAACCTTCTCTGATTTCAATGGGCAAACTAGCCCAGCTTTCTATAGCGAGGTCAATTCCCTTTTGAGGGTTGTATCGACTGAAAACTTTAATTTTCTTCGATTTATCCGACCAGATATTTTGTTCTTTACCATCAAGAAAATTCGGAATTACAAAAGTCACTTTTCTAAATTCTTTTTCCATCCATGAAGCAATTTGCCTACCTTGACAATGCAGAATAGTTTTATTGGATCTATAAACATGGGGTCTTAAAACACGAGCCCAAATTGGAATAGGGTGATAAGCAGGATGAATTCTTTCAGAAATAATAATTGGACAGGAATTCTTATTTGCAAAGTATGCTAAAACAGAAGTTGCTGCTTCAAATGAAATCACCAGATCGGGATTAAATTCTGCAAAGCACTTTTGTAATTCTTTAAAATCCTTGATTCTATTCTTGATTCTCTTGATTCTACGGTCAAATATGTTGCGTCCCGATCTTTCCCTATCTTGGAAAGGATAAATGAACCGTCGAATTTCGACACCTTCGGGTGCTTCAAAAAAATCTGTCTCCTCGGGATAGAAGGTTAGAATTTGAAGTATATTTCCAGCCGAACGCAACTCTTTCGCAAGCAAAATTGCGGATTTTTGAGCTCCACCCTGAACTAAGCTGTTGATAACGATGCAAATTCTTTTTGTCATGTCGAAATTCTATTGTCTTTGTTTTGAAATGCGGCACGTTTTAAACGGTCACGAATTGCAACTTCGATTCCATCACCCACGGGTTGTGCTACCACAACAGTCTTTATACCTTGCTCATCTGCATCACGTAAAGCTGAATACAAAACACGCGCGTACTCTTCAGCGGTTTTCGGTGCAGCCAATCTAACAACTCCTTCCCTTGCTTCAACATCTGCCATTGCGATAAACCCTTGACCCGCTTGGGGGGACTGATCCAATACGACAGTCGCCACCGGCGCGTAGTGAGCCTCTAGTGAACCACTGACACGAATCGCATTACCACCCGCAGTAACGCTATCTGTTGCTTGCCCAACTAACTCCAACCTTGTTGATTCAGAAATCATTTGTGCAGTAATCGCACCTGGTCGCAAAATCTTTGGAAGATCCCCAGTGCAATCAATAATCGTTGATTCAACTCCGACATTACACGGTCCACCATCAAGGATCTGATCACCATCTGCCAAGTAATCACCCAGCTCATCCGCCACCGCCTGTGCAGTTGTTGGAGATACATGTCCAAATCGATTTGCACTCGGTGCAGCTATCCCTTTGCCACCTACCTTCGCAAAAGCTTCCAGTAATCCCAGGGCAACTGGATGATCAGGAATACGAACACCTACAGTGTCTTGTCCACCTGTTACAAAATCCCCTGCCAACCTGGATCGCTTAACAACTAATGTCATTGGCCCCGGCCAAAAATCACGGGCTAATGAAATCGCATACCCAGGCACATCATCTGCCCAATCACCCAAGCCATCCATTGAGGCAATATGCACAATTAATGGGTGATCTGCGGGCCGACCTTTTACTGAATAAATCCGCGCAACCGCATTGGCGTTACACGCATCAGCCCCCAACCCATAAACAGTTTCAGTTGGAAACGCCACCAATCCACCAGCCAATAAATACTCAGCAGCATCTGCCATCGCACTTGCGCTGCAATTACTTAGGAACTGGCTCACCCCTTTATTCTCCCACTATTCCCAGCATTAATTCACACCATCCCCATTTAATAATAGATACTTAGCCCATGAAACTTACAAAACTTCGCACATTCCTAACCGCAGTAACAGTCGCCGCAGTTGCAGGAGTAGTCGCGCTAGCGAACCCAGCAAATAGCGCTGGCACCACTGATAACCGCTTCATCACCGTCACAGGTGTTGGCACGATCTCTGTTGTCCCAGATGCGGTTCGCTTCAACGCAACTGTTTCAACTGTTGGCGCAACAAATGCCACAGCGCTATCCACTGCAAGCAAATCAGCAGCAGCTGTGCGCACAGCTCTCAAGGATGCAGGGATTGCAACAAAGGATATTCGCTCAGCAAATATCAGCGTCTACCCTGAATACAACTGGACACAGGAAACCGGTACAAAGATCACGGGCTACCGCGCATCACAATCATTTGATGTTCTAGTTCGCACAGCATCAAAAGCTGGAACAATTATCGACGCAGTTGTCACCGCAGGTGGCGACGCCGTTCAACTTGGTGGAGTAATGCCAACAACTCTTAATCCAGCAATTGCAACTGAGGATGCACGCGCAGCAGCTGTAGCAAATGCAAAGTCAAAGGCCGCTTCATATGCAAAGCTTCTTGGAACATCAATCGGCAAGGTGCTTTCTCTTGAAGAGCAATCTTCACCTGTGTACTCATCACCATTTCCAATGGCAAAGGCCGAAGCTGCAGATTCAGCAGTCCAAATCGATCTAGGTGAGCAAGATGTAACACTGACAATCACAGTACGTTGGGCCTTAAATTGATTTTTCGAAATTTACTTACATCATGGCAACAAAAAGTGCACTCTTTGGATTCCAGTGTTCAAATGAGTTCGGCAGAAAAATATTATGAGGCTCAAAATGAAGTGCTTCGAAGTGGTGTCAATTTTCCAAGTACTTGGTTTGAACTTGATTGGGTAAGTGACTGGGACTTCCGTGCTGATGTTGAGTTTGAAGAACCTCACTTTAGAAACACATTTAGAAGGTACTTCTTAACTCAGATTGTTGCTCACACTGAGAGACTCAATCTTGAAGGTTTCAACATTGAGTTTGGCGTGTTTAATGGCTACGGCTCCAAACTCATTCTCGAGAATTCGACTCACGATTTGCTTCTAGTGGACACATTCAAGGGCATGAGCGATCCTCAAAAAATTGATGGAGAACACTGGTCCAAAGGTGACATGGCCCGAGAGTTGGATCATGTACAGGAAAGACTGGCGTCTTGGTCGGATCGAACGAAGTATTTTGTCGGGGAAATTCCCGAAATTCTGAGTCAATTACCCGATTCACCGATCGTTTTTGGGCATGTTGATGTCGATCTTTATTCACCCACGTTACATAGCCTAATGTGGCTCTCAAAGAGACTGGTCAGAGGTGGGATGATCATTTGCGATGATTATGGATTCGAAACCTGCCCGGGAGCAACAAAAGCTTGCGAACAATTTATTTCCGAAAACCCAAATTACTCACTTTTGCCCATGCCCGTTGGAGGGGCCTTATTCTTGAAGAATGAGCAGCTGTGACTGGGTCGTTAGAGGCATCCATTTGGTCGCACACCTTTTCACAGGTAAGATTGCCAAGCCTTAGAACGTCCCCATCGTCTAGGGGCCTAGGACATCGCCCTTTCACGGCGGTAACACGGGTTCGAATCCCGTTGGGGGCACGCAGTACCAGTAGTAAAGGTTTTGGAAGTAATTCCAAGGCCCGGTAGCGCA
>JACCDX011542444.1_pt1 | contig 10907 bp, 6 predicted proteins | sample 7449681 | NCBI WGS metagenome assembly JACCDX01 (sample SAMN15323450, study PRJNA562643) | freshwater metagenome | isolation source: river surface water | place: USA:Blue River Watershed | collected 2017-08-18
CGGCGAGGATGCCGTTGATGGAGACCTGGCGGGCGACGTTGGTGAGGTTGGCGACGCTGAGGAAGGTGTCGGTCGTGAACGACAGGGCCAGGCCGACCAGGAGGATGACGAACAGGAGTCCGAAGCGGTGGAGCAGGTTGCGGTCGAGGGCGGGCATGGCGTTATGAAGGCATGGCGTGCCGGAGCACGGTCTCTTGGTCGGTGAGGGCGGCGTCCAAGGTGGCGGCGACGGAGCCTTGGCGCAGGACGACGATCCGGTGGGCGAGGGCGAGCACCTCGGGGAGTTCGGAGGAGATCAGCAGGACGCCTTTGCCTTGGCGGGCCAGTTTCTGGATGAGCGCGTAGATCTCGGCCTTGGCGCCGATGTCGATGCCGCGGGTCGGTTCGTCCAAGATGATGAGGTCGGGGTCGTCGAGGAGACTGCGGGCGAGCAAGGCTTTCTGCTGGTTACCGCCGCTGAGCTGGGCGATGGGCTGGGCTGGGCTACTGGCTTTGACGGCGAAAGCCCCGATCTGTTCGCGGGCGGCGCTGCGATCGGCGGATCGATCGATGAGCGGACCGCGGGCGAAGCGTCGCAGCGAAGACAGCGTGATGTTCTCGCCGACACCCAGGGCGGGGATGATGCCTTGGCCTTTGCGGTCTTCGGTCACCATGCCGATGCCAGCGGCCAAAGCGTCGGAGGGAGATTTAACGAGAAGGTCTCGACCCTTGAAACGAATCGAGCCCGCCGAGGCCGGTTGCAGGCCATAGAGCGCGCTGGCCACTTCGGTGCGACCCGCGCCCATGAGTCCGGCCAAGGCGACGACTTCACCGCGTCGGAGGGTGAAGCTGACGTCGCGATAGGATGGCTCGCGGGTCAGGCCGGAGACTTCCAGCAAGGTTTCGTCCGTGGGGGTGCTGCGGGCGGGGAAGATGTCGGCGAGTTCACGTCCGACCATCATGGCGATGAGCTTAGCCGGCGACAACTCCGAGGCCACTTCCGTGGAGACCAGGCGTCCGTCGCGGAGGACCGAGATGCGGTCGGCCAGGCGAAAGACCTCGTCCATCTTGTGGGTCGTGTAGACGACGGCCACGCCGCGGGACTTGAGCCGGGCGATGGCTCGGAAGAGGGCGGCCACCTCCTGGTCGGAGAGCGCGGCCGTGGGTTCATCCATCAGCACCACATCGGCTTCTCGTCCGAGGGCTTTGGCAATCTCGACGACTTGGGTCTGCGCCACCGTGAGACGGCGCATCGGGAGCTCAGGGTCGAGGTCGACTTCCAGTTCACGGAGCAGTTGTTTCGCCCGGAGCGTCTGGGCGGTGCGATCGATGCGCCCGAGGGATCCGACGGGTTCACGCCCGAGCGTGATGTTCTCCGCAACCGTCAGGTCGGGGATGGGCATCAGTTCCTGATGAATCATCGCGATGCCGGCTTCCAGCGCGGCGTGAGGGGAGGCGAATTCGGCGCGTGTTCCGCGCCATTCCACGTGTCCACCGTCCGGTCGATATAGGCCGGCGAGCACCTTCATCAAAGTCGACTTACCGGCGCCGTTCTCGCCCATGAGCGCATGCACCTCTCCCGGCCGGAATTCGAGCGTCGTCGGATGCAGTACGGTCAGTCCACCGAAGTCCTTGCGCAATGATTGGGCACGGAGCATCGGCGGACAGTTTCCCGTTCAGCGCTTCGGTAGATCCTTGGCCACGTCAGCGGGCCAAGATGTCAGCGGGCGGATGACCATGCGGCGGTATTGGCATTCCGCGGCCTCGGACTGTACCTGCAGCTTGCCTGACTTCAGGGGCACTTCGACCGTCGAGCCTTTTTCACGGTAACGTGAGTTCAGGATCACGTTGACCGTCTGGCCGTTGAGGCGGAAGACGGCATCGCCGTTGAGGGCAAAGCACTCGATTACGTTCCATTCGCCGAAAGGCTTCTCCGGGTATTCCGTGCCATGCCAGACGCGGGCGTCGACCGCTGTGACCTTTCCGCGCGGGGCGTACCTGCGTTTCTTCACGGGGTCATCGGTGGTGATCGGGATGTCGGCCATCGCTCCGGCGAGGGGCCAGTAATCGCCGATATCGCCTTCCTGGACCTGCAGCTCCTGGCTGCGCATCCAGTATTTTCCTTGGGCGCCGTGTTCGCCGACGCAGAAGATCAGGATGCCGTTATCGCGCACAGCCGTGAGACGGGGCTCCCAGCGCATCTCGCCCCAGCGCTGTTCGGTCTTCAGGTGGAAGTTGTCGTAGTTCGCCAAGGTGGTCAGGGCGCCGAAGACCTGGCCGGTGATGTGGAGCACCGTCTCGCCGTCGATCTGCCTCGTCGTGAAGACCTTGAGAGGGTCGTTGTTCAGCCCGAGCACGGGGTCGTCCTTCGGCTTGGCTCCGCGGACGTAGCCCGGGACCTCGTAAGCGCGATGGACCGGGCCGAGCCACTTCTCCCACTGGGAGAGCTGCGGGTCGAGCAGCGGACGAAAGGACGATTCCTGAGCGACGGCGACCGAGGCGAAGCCGAGCAGCGAGAGGAGGGCGAGGCGCATCGGATCAGCGGACGTCCCGCCAGAGCCAGGTCAGCGCTTCGGGGAGAAGCATGGCGCCATGGCGGCCGTTGTGGCTGCCTTCGCCCATCACGAACTTATAGTCATAGCCCTTGGCCTTCCAGGCGTCGGCCATCTTCTGGTTGGCTTCGGGCCAGACGCCAAACTCGTTGGTGAGGTCGTGCGAGCCGTCCTGCGAGAAGATGCGGATGTTCTTCTTCGGGGATTCCATGATCATCTGCGGATACAGATTGCCGCCCTTTTCGGCGCCTTTGCTGATCACGCCGCGGATGTTGGTGAAGCTGCCGATGGTCGTGAAGACCTTGCTGAAGGACTCCGGACGCTGCCAGGCGGCGTTGAAGGCGCAGATGCCGCCGGAAGAGGAGCCCGCGATGGCGCGACGGGCGGGATCCTTCGAGAACTTCACGCCCTTGGACTCGGCGAGCGGGATCATCTCTTCGACGAGGAACTTCGGGTAGAGGTCGGTCACGCTGTCATATTCGAACGAGCGGTTCGACTTGCCGAGCGGCTTACCCTTCTTGTCCTTGCCCTTGGGGTTCTTCGGGTCGGGGATGAAGCCCGGGTTGATGAAGAGGGCGATCGTCACGGGCATCTTGCCCTGGGCGATCAGGTTGTCGAAGACGACCGGCACGCGCCACTGGCCGTTACGGGAGGCGTAGCCGAGACCGTCTTGGAACACCATGAGCGCGGCTTCCTTGGAGGGGTCGTATTGGGCCGGGACGTAGAGCGCCCACTTACGGCCGTAGCCGGGGAAGGTCTTGGAATCGGCCATCTCGTATTCGGTGACCACGCCCTTGGGCACGCCGGGCTTCTCCTGGGAATCGGGGCCGAGGACATACTGGGCGTCGTAATCGGGCTTCTTGGGGTCGGCGCCGAACAGGCTGAGGGCCAGCAGGCAGGGGAGCAAGCGGAGGAGCTTCATAGGGGTATCCCGATATGAAACCCGGTCACGGCCTGACACAAGCCCAAGGAGGTCAGTTTGCGGGCTCGTGGCCGACTTTCTTCAGACGCCAGAGCTCGGGGAAGCACCAGTGCGTCAGCCCCATGACCCCGAAGGTCGCCAGTCCCCCGAAGACCACCGAATTGACCGTACCCACCAGGCGGGCGGCCAGGCCGGACTCCGCCATGCCGAGTTCGTTGGAGCAACCGATGAAGACCGCCGTCACGGCCGAGACCCGGCCCATCATCGCCGGAGGCACGCTCGTCTGGAGGATGGTCTGACGGATGATCACGTTGACCGCATCCGCCGCGCCGGCGACGAACAGGAACATGGCCGAAAAGATGAAAGCCGCGGTGAGACCCCAGCCGAGCGCTTCGGCGAGCGTGATCGATAGCGCGAAGCCGATCGTGCTCAGGCCGAAGACCGCGAACGAACCATAGAGCGAAGGACCGGCATGGCTCAAGGGCGGGCGGACGATGAGGTAGAGTGACATCACCACGGCGCCGATGGACGAGGCCGCGCGCAGGATGCCGAAACCGACGGCCCCGACCTGCAGCATGTCCGCGAAGATCGGCAGGAGCGCGACGGCGCCGCCAAGCAACACCGCGAAGAGGTCCATCGTGAACGCGCCGAGCATCACGCGCTGGCTCAGCATGAAGTCGATGCCTTGACGGAGGCTGACCAGGATCGGTTCCGGCTTAAGCGTCTGGAGCGACTGGGTGGTGCGCAGCGCGAAGGTCAGTGAAAGGGAGGCCACGAAGCACAGCGTCATCGCCGCATAGGCTACGTTCTCCGGGTGTTCCAGGCCGTTGCCTTCGCCGAGCCAGACCATCAGTCCGGCCAAGCCTGGTCCGATCACGCAGGCGAGTTCGAACAACGTATTACGCCAGCGGACCCCGCCGGCGATCAGGTCGCGCGGCAGGATTTCGGCGATGAGGGCCTGACGCGCAGTGGTGAGGAAGCTACGGGCGAGGCCGCCGAGGACGATCACGCCGTAGATCACCGTCAGCTTGGCCCAGCGGGCGGTCAGGAATTCCGGCAGGAACAGGAAGAGCCCCAGCACGAGCATCGCCGAGAGCGCACCGAGGGCGATACGTCGTCGGTTATTGGTGTCGGCGACGTGACCGGCGAAGAGCACCGCGCCGACGAAAGGTATCACCTCGGCGAGACCGATCGCGCCGAGCGCAAGGGCGGCGTTGGCGCCATCGTCCTTCGTCAGGCTGAAGACCTGCCAGGCCACCGCGACGTTCTGGATCTGGATCGCGAGCGTACCCAGCACGATCGACGCCAGGTAGAAGCGGAACGAGCGCGAGGAGATGGCGGAAGCTGGCGCCGACGTGGACATCGGGGCCACTATCGAAGAATCCGGACGACTTAGGCAATCACCGCTTTGACCACATGTCCGGCGACGTCCGTGAGGCGGTAGTAACGTCCCTGGAACTTGAAGGTCTGGCGTTCATGGTCGACGCCCAGCAGATGAAGCATCGTGGCATGGAGGTCATGCACGTGCACGGGATCCTTCACGATGTTGTAGCCGAACTCGTCGGTCTGGCCGTGGACGTGCCCGCCTTTGACGCCGGCGCCGGCCATCCAGAGGCTGAAGCAACGGGGGTGGTGGTCTCGTCCGTAGTTGTCCTTGGTGATCTTGCCCTGGCTGTAAGCCGTGCGGCCGAACTCCCCGCCCCAGATGACGAGGGTGTCTTCGAGGAGGCCGCGCTGCTTGAGGTCCTTGATGAGAGCCGCCGAAGCCTGATCGGTCTGCTGGCACTGGCGCTTGATACCGCCGGGGAGGCCGCCGTGCTGGTCCCAGCCTTGGTGGAAGAGCTGCACGAAGCGCACGCCCTTTTCGATGAGTCGGCGGGCCTGCAGGCAGTTCGCGGCGAAGGAACCCGGCGTCTTCACGCTCTCGCCATACATCGCGAGGGTCGCGGGGGATTCCTTCGAGAGGTCGGCGACTTCCGGCACGCTGGTCTGCATGCGGTAGGCCATCTCGGCCTGCGCGAGACGGGCGTCGACCTCCGGGTCGAGTTCGGCGGCGCGCTGATCGGCGTTGAGCTTGCCGAGCGCATCCAGCATCCCGCGACGGGCATGAGGCGAGACGCCTTCAGGATTGGTGAGGAAGAGCACCGGTTCCTTGCCGGCCTTGAACTGCACGCCTTGGTGTTCCGACGGAAGGAAACCCGAACCCCAAAGCCGGGAGTATAGCGGCTGATCCTTCGAGGCGTCCTGCGAAACCAGCACGATGAAGGCAGGCAGGTTCTCATTCATGCTGCCGAGTCCATAGGAAGCCCAGGCGCCCATGGAGGGACGTCCGGCGACCTGATTGCCGGAGCAGAAGAAAGTGATGGCCGGGTCGTGGTTGATCGCCTCCGTGTGCATCGAGCGGATCACGCAGAGATCATCGGCGACTTCGCCGGTGTGGCTGAGGAGGTCGCTGTATTCGACGCCGCTTTTCCCGTATTTCTTGAAGCCGACGAACGAGCCGGCGAGCGGCAGCGTCGCCTGGTAGCCGCTCATGCCCGTGAGACGCTGGCCTTGGCGCACGGAGTCGGGCAGGGGCTGCGTGTGCTTTTCGCGGAGCAAGGGTTTCGGGTCGAGGGTCTCGAACTGCGAAGGGCCTCCCGCCTGGAAGAGATAGATGACGCGTTTGGCTTTCGCCGGGAAGTGCGTGCCCTTGGGCAGATCGGCCGCACGGGCGTCGCCGACGATGCCGCGCATGGCCAAGGCGCCGAGGCCGAGGGCAGAGGCACCGAGGAAGTGCCGGCGCGTAAGCCCCATCAGCTGATCGTAGGTAGGCTTGGGAGGATGCATGTTCAGCGGGAGGTGACGGCGGCGTCGCTCGCCAGGATGGTGGAGCAGACGAGAGTGAGGGCGGCCAGGGCCGGATCCGCCGGGATCTTCGGCAAGACCGGAGACGGCGCCGGGGGCGGGCTGTTTTTCTTCTTTGCCTTGGCGTCCGCCTTGGCGGCTGGCATCGGCTTAGGCGCGGGCGCGGGCTTAGGAGCGGGGGCGAACTGTGGCGGATTCGCTTTCTGGATCGCGTAGAGTTCGTTCAAGGCGGCCAGTTCAGCCGGCCGCGGATCGCGGGTGCAGACGGCGCGGAAGGCGGCGACGATCTGGGCGGAAGGTTCCGCCGAGACCTTGCTGACCTTGGATGCGAGGTTCTTGGCAGCCTCGACGAAACCCGGATTGTTCAGCAGCACCAAAGCCTGCAGGGGCGTGTTTGTATTCAGGCGTTTCGGTTGGCAGACTTCGCGCGAGCCGGCGTCGAAGATCAGCATGTTGTCCGGCGGCGCGGTCCGTTTGCGGAAAGTATACAGGCTGCGACGGTTGGCGGATTCCTGGACGCTTTCACCGCCGATTTTCTCGACCAGCTTGCCGGAAGCCAGCAGGGCTTGGTCACGGACCATCTCCGCGGTCAGGCGAAGGACCGGACCGCGGGCGAGATACTTGTTGGCCGGATCTTTCTCACGGGCCTCGGCGGTCGGCGTGGATGCCTGTCGGAAAGTGCTGCTGAGGACGAATCGTCGGAGCATCGCCTTGGTGTCCCAGCCGCCGCGGACGAAGTCGACCGCCAGCGTGTCGAGGAGTTCGGGGTGCGTCGGCAGGTCGCCTTGCAGGCCGAGGTTCTCGCTCGTCGCGACCAGGCCTGCGCCGAAGACCTGAGCCCACAGGCGATTGATGACCACGCGAGAGGTCAGCGGATGACGCGGATCCGTGAGCCAACGGGCGAGGCCCAGTCGGTTCTTGGGCAGCGATTCATCCCACGGGAAGACCCGCGTAGGCACTCCGGGGTCGCAAGGCTTGGTCAGGTCAGGCTTGTCATACTCGCCACGCGTCAGCACGTAGGCTTTCGGGGCCAACGGCGAGTGTTCCATCGCGAAGAAGGCGGGTGCCGATTCCTGATGCGCGGCCAGGGCCAGTTGCGCCTCCTGGAATTTCTTCCAAGACGCCGCATAGGCTTGATCGTCGCGCAGCTTCGCGTGTTCCGCCAGGACGGGAGGGGGCAGGGACTGGACGTCGAGCCCGTGCAGCGCGGCGACCTCGGCGGCGGTCAGGGCTTGACGCCAAAGTTGGATCTCATCCAAGGAGCCGTTGCGGAAACCTGCGTCGCGGGATCGCGACCCGATCTCGAGGGCGTTGTCGCGGGGCTTGGCGTTCAGGGTATCTCGTATGACCGACGTCTTGGCTTCGCGTCCGTCCACATAGATGCGCAGGCCGGCGGCCTTCGAGGAACCATCATAGGTCACCGTCACGCGTTGCCAGCCGCCGACGGGTAGTTCGGTCGTCGTTTCGACGGAAGCCGCGCTGTTGGGCCAGAGATGGATCATGCTCCAGCGGAGCTTACCTTGGACGACCAGGAGTTCGACGCCCGTGGCATCGCCGTCGCCGGTGTAGAAGCCGGTCGAGTGGAGCACCGTCGCGCGGGCGTTCTTTTCGCCGAGGCGCAGGTGGGCCGAGAACGTGAACGGATCGAAGCGGCCGAGCTGCTTGAAGTCCGGAAGCTTGAAGCCGGCGTCGCCGTCGAACTTCACGCCTTGGCCTTTGACCGCGGGCGTGAGTTGAAGGTCTTCCGGCGAGCTGCGACGTTCGAAGACGGCCGGCTTGCCTCCGGCGACAAGGTCGTCGACGCCCGTCTTGGCAAATGCCTCAAGGGGGAAGTGCGCGACCGGAGAGGGCACGGTAACCTGCGGCTTGCCTCGGTATTCGGCCTTGGTCGCGGACAGGGCCATCTCCGCGGCCTTCACGGCGGCAATCAGTTCGGATTCCTTCTTCCGTTCTGCGTCCGACTTGTAGAGACGCACGAAGGGAGGAGGCACCTCCCCGTGATAAGAAAGAAGTCCGTTCTCATTCTGGTCACCGAACATCGCCGCCATCGAGAAGTAATCGCGCTGCGAGATCGGGTCATACTTGTGGTCGTGACAGCGGGAGCACTCCATCGTCAGCCCCATGAAACCATAGCCGGCGGTCATCACGCGATCGTTGATGCCGTCCTGGCGGAATTCCTCGGCGATCGAACCGCCTTCGAAGGTCATGCGGTGCAGCCGGTTGAAGGCGGTCGCGACGCGCTGGTCCTGGGTCGGATTCGGCAGCAGGTCGCCGGCGAGCTGTTCGGTGAGGAATTGGTCGTAGGGCTTGTTCTCGTTGAAGGCCTTGAGCACCCAGTCGCGCCATGGCCAGGCGAACATCGCCTTGTCGCCCGTGTAGCCCCAGGTATCGGCATAACGCGAAAGATCGAGCCAGCCGACCGCCAGATGTTCACCGAAACGAGGGGAAGCCAGCATCGCGTCGACGCGTTTCTCGTAAGCGTCGGCGGAAGTGTCGGCGAGGAAGGCGGCGACTTCTTCGGAAGTGGGTGGCAGGCCGGTCAGCGCGACGGACGCACGGCGGAGCAGGGTGGTGCGGTCGGCCGCAGGCGATGTCTTAAGTCCGGCCTTGGCGGCCTGGGCGGCGATGAAGGCGTCGAGCGGATCGCGGACCCAGGCGGCATCGGCCACCTTGGGCGTCGGCTGAGCGCGGGGACTCACGAAGGCCCAGTGCGGGTCATACTTGGCGCCTTGCTTGATCCAGCGGGTCAGGATGTCCTTCTCGGCGGGAGTCAGCGGACGATGCAGCTCCGGCGGCGGCATGATCTCTTCGGGGTCGGTCGTGCGCATCCGCTGGACCATCATGCTTGCTTCGATGTCACCCGGCACGATCGCGCGATCACCGCTCTTCAGTTCTTTCGTCGCTCCGGCGAACTCATCGAGGCGCAGACCTGCCTTGCGACCTTTGTCCGCATCCGGACCGTGGCAACCATAGCAGCGGTCGGACAAGATGGGACGGACGTCGCGGTTGAAGTCCACCGGATCGTCGGCAGCCACTGCCAGGGCGTTGGTCAGGACGCAGGAAAGGATAAGCGCCGAAGCACGCATGGGGGATGAGACACACAACGAAGCAGACCAGTTCCTGTCGAACCGTGATTGGTTCGGAAACCCCTTATTCATTTGTCCTAATCCGCCCGCCCTTTTTTCGGTTACTTCATCTTCCCTCATTTGCTCGCTCGCACTCTTTCGGTCGTATGCGAGTTTGAAGCGGAGGCCTTCGGGGATGGCTTTCCCGAGCACCTCGGGATTAAATGACCGATTTAATCATATCTGTCATTAAAGAAGGTTTTCGGTCATTTAGTCTTGCGGAAACATGGGGATTTACCACAAAAAGCACCATGGCGACCAAACTCTTCGGTACGGACGGAATCCGCGGACGAGCGAACGAATACCCGATTACACCGGAGATCGCATTGCGCATCGGCCAGGCAATCTCGCGTGTGCTGCGTTCCAGCGGAGCCAATCATAACCGCGTCATCATCGGCAAAGACACCCGTATCTCCGGCTATATGCTCGAGACGGCGCTGACCAGTGGACTGGTCTCAAGCGGTATGGATGTCTTCCTGGTCGGCCCCATGCCGACACCGGCGGTCGCGCATCTCACGAAGTCCATGGGTTGCGGAGCAGGCATCATGTTGACGGCTTCTCACAATCCCTACGAGGACAACGGACTCAAGATCTTCGGGCCTGACGGTTTCAAGCTTTCCGACGAACTGGAGGCGCTCGTGGAGCAGGAGGTCCTATACGACGTGAAGGCCAACGGAGTGACCGGCGAGAAGATCGGGAAAGCCTACCGAATCGATGACGCGCGCGGCCGATACATCGAGTTCGTCAAGCAGAGCCTTGGCAATGCCAGCCTCGACGGCATGAAGATCGTCGTGGATTGCGGCCATGGCGCCGGCTATCTGCTGGCCCCGTTGATCTTCAAGGAACTCGGCGCCAAGGTGGTCAAACTGGGCGTCGAGCCGGATGGCATCAATATCAACGCCGGTGTGGGCGCGCTCTACCCGGAGTTCGCAGGCAAAATCGTCAAAGAGCAGGGCGCGGACGTCGGCATCTCGCTGGACGGCGACGCTGACCGCGTGATCTTCAGCGATGCCAGCGGCGCGAGCGTCTCGGGCGACCGTATCCTTTCCTTGTGCGCCCTCGCCCTGAAGGAAGAAGGCAAGCTCGGCGGCAACACGATGGTCTGTACCGTGATGTCCAACCTCGGCCTCCACGAGGCCATGCGCAAGGCCGGCATCGGCGTGGTCACCACCGCCGTCAGCGACCGCCATGTCATCGAAGCCCTTCGCAAGGGCGGCTATTCGTTCGGCGGCGAGAACTCCGGTCATCTCATCTTCGCCGATTACGCTTCCACCGGCGACGGTATCCTGAGCGCCCTGCAGGTCTTGCGGTTCATGAAGAAGAAGGGCGCCACCTTGGCCGATCTAGCAGCCGGCATGCGAGAATACCCTCAGTCCCTGGTCAACCTGAAGGTCCGCTCGCGTGTCCCGCTGGCGCAGCTCGCTTCCTTGCAGGAAGAGATCCGCAAGGCGGATGCGGCGTTCGGTAATGCCGGCCGTCACC
>JACCDX011866119.1_pt1 | contig 10907 bp, 9 predicted proteins | sample 7449681 | NCBI WGS metagenome assembly JACCDX01 (sample SAMN15323450, study PRJNA562643) | freshwater metagenome | isolation source: river surface water | place: USA:Blue River Watershed | collected 2017-08-18
ACAAACGTCATCTGAATATAGGTTAGTTTATTTCTTATGCCGGAGATTCTTAGCGCCAAGCCTCTGGGAGTTCATTAATAGGCACGTCGTGCAACTTCACCTCTGACTGCCTGTAGTTCTCCCACAGGAGGTCTTTTAGGAGCTGTGTGCGAGTCTCTCTAATAACCATATTTGCGCGGATGTATTTCAGGCATTCGTCGCGCAGATTCTTGGCCTTCGTATTTGGCCTGTCCTGTGGAGGAGGAGGGAGAGGCTCATAGTGATTTACAATGGAATGTTCTATGCCTTTCGTCATAAACTCATCATAGATGCTATAGAGCTTGTCATAGGATGCCTTGAGCCTGAAATTCTCCAGCCAGGTGTCAATAGCAAATTCCTTGTAATACTCAGGAGGACGAGTCATCTTCTTCTTGCGCTCCTTCTCGGCCTGTAGGGCATCGGTACGGAGCTTGCGGAGCTGATTCAGGTGCTCGCTAATGCACTGTGCCTTCTTACAATGGCAGACACCACGGCTCTTACTAGTAAAGGCAGTATTGCAGGCCAAACATCCATAAATATTCATAGACTCCTTCTCATCAAAGTCATTAGTGATTTCCCAAGTAAGATTTACAGGCTCACAAGCCTTCACAAGGGCCTCAAAGTGCTTGGGAGTGCAATCCACCATATTCTCCATAAACTGTTCTGGATGCATTTTGCGAATGTGATTAAACATTCGCTTAGATGTAATTTCCTTTTCACAATAAGGGCACTGTATTGCTTCTAATGATTTGGATTTACTAGAGCCAGCTGAGCCAACGGAAAGTGCATCATCATTGAGAGCGGAGGGTTCAAAGTCGTTTTCTGCCATTTGTTTCTACCTAGACTAAATATAAAAATGCCGGTGTCTTTTAGACGGACGCCTGCCCCCAGACGTCCGTTTAACTGACGCCGGGGCGTTTGAGTGCAGTTTAACATCATTTAGGGGTGGCAGAGGGGGTGAAAATTCGGTTAGTTCCGCTTAGTTCCGCCATTTGGGGGCTAAGTTCCGCATTTTAGGGGCTAAGTTCCCTCACCCCATTTTACATCTATGTGGAGTTGTCTCTACTTTTAGACTACTGAAATATGCCATTTCTACAGGTTCTGTGGAACAGGAATTTTTGTATTTCAAAACTTCCTTCTCCCTATAAGCAAATCGTCTTGCCAAAATACTTTCCTCTCAAATACATCCAAAATCACTTCTCTACTTCTACATAAAATAGTAATATATAAAGTAATAAAGTATAGAGAATTCTACAGGAATGTGTAAAAGGGGTGGGGGAACTTAGCCCCCAAAATGCGGAACTTAGCCCCCAAAATGCGGAACTTAGGGGGAACTTAGGAGCTAGCCAGCCGGCCCCTCAGCCCCGAAATACTCCCCTAATAGTCCCATCTCGGCTATTGCGTTAATAGTTGTAATAGACAGTCCCTATTAATATTCCCTAAATGCATTCTGACAAGGGGGGCCATCAAAAATTGAGCCAGGGGCCCCGCCCTGAGTCAAGCACCAAGCCACACCAACTCACTAAACGCCAATGTCATCCTACTACAAGTCATTCAACTGGAAACTCCATCGCCCTGTTGCTCCATCAAAGGAGGAATACGAGGCCTACGTGCATCCTATTAACCCCAAGACGGGCCACCGTAAGGAGGTTAGGGAAATGACAATGAACGAGGCCCATTACCACAACTGGATGATGAACTATTGGATTATTAACATCCTCCCGTACCAGTCTGAATGCGACTAATAATAAACAGGGACAATAGAAATCCTGTATTTGAAATGAGGTGGAATCCCCACCATAAATTCAATCAAGTCCTCCCAAATCCATGTCTCCCATAAATGCACCCACACCCCTAACGGGTCCTGAAATTCTAGTGTATATTTTTGCTTCATCTAATCTTAATAGGAAATACCCATTAAGATTAAATAATTGTTCGGTGAATGCTGGGATTGAACCAGCGACATCTGACTTAACAGGTCAGCGCTCTTAACCACTGAGCTAATACACCACCTTTAGAATTTCTCATTCATCTTGTCTAATAGGAATGCTTTATTATTTATGTCATTAATATACTGCCACATCTGCTCTATTTGTTTTTGAGAACGTTCGTATTTCTTTTTGTAATCTGGATTTTCCTCGTATTTCGGCACCGTGCTGAGGGCAGGAGATGATTTGGGATTTGGCATTCTATTCCAGCTCGGGAATATTTCTGTCAAGCACGGCGCTTTGTATTTTCACTGGTTTGAAATATTTCCCCACCACATCCCTAACTGTACCCTCTGCGAAATCCTTACAACTAAATACGTCCAAAAATACCGCACTCTCACTCTCACTAAAATGAGCCGTTATGTTGGACGTCTCTATTAGCTGGACGAGCGTGTAGCCTGCCTTATTGTCCGTACCGAAATGCACCACCATAGGCTCCCCGTAGGCCACCATGTCAATCCGCCGGACAAGCTCGGATGAGAATGCCTTAATCGTAATGGGACAACGGATTGCCTTAGGGCAACATCCCGCGCAGTCAAGAGCTAGTGCCTTTCCCCATATTCGCGCTGTCATATATTAATAGTCCTCATTAAAAGAAGAATGGTGAGAACACAGCACTTATTCCTGTGGCTGGGGTCGTTATTGACGGGGGAGAACCGCCGACATAGGTGCCATACAACTGTATAGCCAAAACGTCGCCGTGCGTGAAAGTGGTGCGTTCGCCAGCCACCGCCTCATTGTATGTAGTGCCGTTAATAGGAGTTGTGAAGCCACCTCCAGCCTGAGAAGTAGTAGGGTAAGAGCAACCATAGAGGGCGAAGGGGCCAACGGTCACACCTGAACGGGTGCGAGTGTAGGTGGCTGTAATTGTGAAGTCGTGGGCGCCGTTGAGGACACAGGTGCTGAGGAAACCATTGACACCCAAGTAGGCCTGCGTTCCAAAGCCTCCAGGAACAATAGGGAAGTTCGTCTGTGCGAGCGTAATAGTCTCTGTCCCTAGGAGCTTGGGAACACCTGAAACGAAGGCACCTGTACCCGCCACGAAGGCACCTGCTGTTCCACTAGATGCAAACGCAGGACTGTAAGGACTGTATGACATCAATAGACGGTTAATAGTCGTGTTGCAACGGAACACGTCCTTGCCGTTGAAGAACCAGAATGAACCACGGGGGTCCGTTGCTTGATTACCATAGGCTAATGTGTAAGGGCCATTAACTAAATTGATTTCAACGGGCACAGTCCCAGAAAGAGCAGAATTACTACAGACGATGTGTGGGTTGTCGCCAGAGTTGGTGATGGTTAGAGGAGTGGTGGCATTGGTATTGCTAATACTCATAGAGTTGAGGCCAGAGATTGAACTAGCCGTTCCACCGAATGTAATAGAATTCACAGCAGAAATGAATGGAACACCACCACCGAATGTGAGTTGATTTAGGCCACTCATTGTTGTATTGTTTGACGCATTGGTAATTGCATTGCCTGAAATTTGTAAAGTCCCTGAACTCTTGATGGCTCCCGTGGTCGTAAGGGTGGTGCCTGAGATGGCCCCGCCAGACAAGGTGCCTGAGCCCGCAGACACCGAAGCACCCGTAATAGCCCCAGATGCGGAGACTGTAGTAGCCTTGATTGGCTGAGCTCCAACACCAGCCACAGGGACTAAGGTGATGCCAGACTGGATGCCCGAGGCATAGAGAGGGACGGCTGAGTTGTTCCCGTAGATGAGCGTGGGCGCAGTGCCAGTGTATTGGATGACGTTGCCTGACACAGGGTTTGTACCGCTCAAGTTGAAGTTGTTGCTGACGCAGAACAGAGTGCCACCCGCAGTAGTCAAGATGGCTGGAGTAGCAGTAGAGGTGGAGCCAGCAAACGAGAACACGTTGAGGGCAACGTTGTGCGTAGAGGCCGAAGTAGAAGTAATGAGAACTAATGGCTGAGAAGGATTGACGAATTGCGACTCCACATAACAGTTCTCTAAGCGCTGGAAGTGAGAGGTGCCAGCCAATACAATAATGGATGAATCATTAGGGGACTGGATGTCGCACTTGCTGAATGAGACAGTAGTGGCACCTGAGAAGGAGAAGCAAGCCCCAGGAGTCCCAGAGGGGTAGTCATTAGTGTATTCACAATTGTCAATGAGAACACGGTTTGAAGTTGCAGTGTTCGTGTCATCAATAGCAACACCACCAGTTGAAGCAGGTGGGTAGAAACGGCAGTTCTGGATGATTAGCGTGTGTTGCTTTGTAGAGGTGTTTTGTATAGTTAAGTCAATCTGGAGGCCAGACAGGATGACTTGACGGCTAATAGGGTCATCTGGGCCTGCATCCATATTAATCAATAGAGAACCACGGAGAACGACACCAAATGTATTATTTTGGCTAGTGGATTGCCCGTTGAGTTGGATGAATCCACTATTTGCCCCAGTAATTCCGAGAGACTCATTATATTCGCCATTAGCAATCTGGATTACGACAATGCCTGTCTTGGGAGTAATAGCATCGGCAGTGTCAATGGCCTTTTGGATGGTGAGGAAAGGCTGGAGCATAGAACCATTACCTGTTATGTCATCTCCGTTCTTGGCTACAAAAATCTCATTCGTGGGGACGAAGTCCAGTAGTGCCTCCACGTCCTTAGCACCAACTGTAAGAGTCCCCGTGGCATCCACCGTCGTGGCTGTAATAGTCCCAACATTGATGATGTTGTTGGTTGCCAAATCAACTGCCTGAGTGGCTGGGCTGGCGCTCCAGTCAGCACCCGAGGACCAAGGCACTCCATTCACAATGACACCAGCAGGCGCGCCCCCGTTCGGGGGGTCCACCAAACTCAAATTTCCACGCACATAGAGAACACTGTTCTGTGCTGTGGGGTCAGGGAATGTAAGAGAGGCCACGGTGCCCGCCTCGCTGGCGAATGCAGGGTCCGCAGTCTTGAACGCAATAGAAGATGAGCCAACTGCATTACCCTCGTCCGTGGCAATCAGCACACGCCCCGTAATAGTCCCACTGGCATCTACATCATTCACACCAATGATGTCCTGGGGAGAGGTGAGTAAGGCGTTCATGTCAAGGATGCCCGAGCTCTTAATACCAGAGACACCCACCTCAATGAGTGGAGCACTCACCTTACCTGTAATAGTCCCAATGTCTCCTGAGCTTGTCCCTATGCTCCCAGTAGTAGTAGTAATGTTGCCAGAGGCCGAGATTACATTGGCATTAATAGTGCCACCCACAGTCATTCCAAAGCTAGAAACATCCACATCCGAGACTGCGGGGTAGGTGCTCCAGTTAGAGGCCGAACTACTAGCCTGTGAATCCACGTAGAGCTTGTTCGTCAAGTGGTCGTTTGCAGTAGGCACGGAGGCATTAATGGCATATTGACCGTTTTGTACCGTGAGGTCTCCAACTGTAATATTCACATCACCCTGTAAGCTAGATGTGCCGTTGGTCGTAATAGTCAAACAGTTGAGAGCACCGTTAGCAGTAATGTCAATACCCTGAATGTTCGCAAGAGACTCAATAGCGCCCGTAGAATACACACCATCCACACCTGCAATCAGCCTTTGTGCGGACACCTCTCCACTTGAGGTTGTAATGTCGCCACCCCCAGTAATGTTGATTCCCTTGTTAATGTCAAGCACATCCGCACCACCAGCACTGACAGGAGTGTATTGCATAGAGAGGATGTCAGGGGAGACGGCGCTCTCATCCATCGCCATCAGCACCCGCGGGCCAGCCACACCATCCTCCGAACGCACCCCTAATAGTTTCGTCTGCATAGGGTCCGTTACCGAAATGAAACCGTAAGGGGGCACGGCGGACAAAAGGGCAGTAGCCAAGTCCGCAACCTCAAGGTTGCCGTCAGAGGAGAACACTACAGGCCCGCTAATAGGCTCCGTGGCCTCCGTACCGTTCAGGGAGAGACTGTTGAATGTATTTGCACTAATCCACTGGCCGTATGCAGTGATGCCAGGAACAGCAGGAGAGGGTGGAGTTTTCTTTACGAGAGTGAAAATCATAGAGCCACCAGGATTGATGATGACGTTGCGCCACGGGCTGTAAAGGCCACCCAGCGCGCCATTGACACCAATTGCCTGTAAGCTGTCCGTCGTATTCATAATCGTTACCATCGTGCCGAGGGGCAGAGTGCCGACATCACCAGGGAGACTGATGTACCACTGCATAGGGTTGTAGCCAGAGCCACTCACATTCACCTTAAAGGCATAGATGGCATCACCAAGCACCTGCGCCTCAGTCAAAGTGTAAGTCCCGCCAAGACTGTTAAACACAACAAGAGGCACAGGATTCACCGTGCCCCACACCGCACCACTCGTAATAGCCCCATCCACGTAGGCCTTGGTCGCCACCTGGGGGCCTAAAGTAGGCGTGGGCGCCAGCACACTTGTCGCACCTGACAAATCCACCACGCCACCAGACGCAGTCAGCCCCTTAACACCCGTAATAGTCTGCCCGTCAGTTCCCACAGTAATGTGGTTAATAGGGCCACCAATCATAACTTCGCCAGCCGTGCTGTAAATCGTGGTATTTAGCCCCGAGGTCATATTGACGGCACCAACAGCATTTACAGTCAGGCCGGCCACTGCGCTCATAGTCCCGAGCGCCCCAAAAGTTAAGTAATCAACGTCCTCAATTTGCTTGGCATTGTTAAGCGTTTGGTTATTCATGTCGACCGTCCCGAGAGCAGGGTAGGTGTACCAGTTGCTTCCACCTGTCGCTCCCGTTGCACCTGTTGCACCAGCTGTTCCAGGAGTTCCTGTGGAACCTGTAGGTCCAGTAATACCAGTAGCCCCAGTAGCTCCAGTGGGGCCAGTCTGACCCGTTGCACCCGTGGCACCTGTAGCCCCACTGCCTCCACTGCCACCAGTTGCACCTGCAGGCGCATAAAAGGGCTGGCTAGGCGTGCGGTACGCCTCGGGGAGCATCAGGCCATTCGCAATGTCAAGCGATGAAAGAGAGACGGCTGGAGTAGCTACCACGGGAGTGTCAATGGTAGGAGTAATCAGTGGCGCATCTTCTGTTGGCAATAAACTCATTGTATAATAGTATGCCAGAAAATAATGCGCCTCCGAAAACACCGGACGAGCCTCCGGCACCAAATAAACCCAAACGGACACGTAAGAAAACAAAAGAGCCAGTGAAAATATTGACAATCGTCAATGGTTCCTTTACAGTGAGTTTTGACTAATACTGTGCCTCAGCATACATATGACTAGGATTCATGCATCCCTTATTGCCACACCTCATCTTAATCAATACGCCCCGCCGAATCGGGCCGTATTGACTAATCCAGTAGGCACGCTGGGCCCCAGCATCCCTGTACCGTGCCCCGTCTTTGTGGTTAGGCCCCGTCCAGCCCCAGCACTCATTCTCCCCACCACGGACTATGTATGACTCCAGAGGCAACACTCCCATACTCCCTAATTGTCAGCAAGCCTTAGCCTACTCGGCCATCTCAGGTGTAATAGTCTTTGTCTTGTTGTAGGCCAAATGCACTTCCACATTGTTTTGATGGAGGTCGCGCATTACAGCCTTCGTCTTCTCCAAATCAACACCCTCCCTGGAATTCTTCTCGTGGAAATACCGAATGAATGACGAGCGCATAAGACGGTTAGTAAATGCCTTGCCGGTGATGATTTCGGCCAGCTTTGTCAAATACGTGGAGAAATTCGGGTGCTTGAAAGGGTGGGTGGGAGGCTCCTTGCCCCACGCTTTCTTCATTACACTCACAACCTCCTTTGGCATAGGCTGACGAATAACCTCAGGGAATGAATTTGCGTTCTTGAATTCACCCCACGTCATTACAGCCTCATTGAACGCCAAATACAGGATGTTCTTCCCCTTCTCACCCTTATAGCCATCCATAGCCTTTCCTCCCTTGACCTTGCGAACCTCCACATCATTCCAGTCAAGGCGGACAGGTGGGAGCTGTGAATACACAGTAGCCAGCACAGCATCATTCTTCTCGCGCTGAGACGCCACCTTGTTTGTCAAGATGGCCTTGCTGTACCGCCTTGCCTGCTCCACCCAATCGGGCCAGCGCACCGTGTTCTCAAGGCGGGCATCGGAGGCCACCTGGGCTGTGTGTTGCTTGAACGACTCCTTCTTAGTGGATTTCGTCAGTTCAGAGAACACAAGCATACGCAGTAAGTCAGCACTGTAGGCTGGGGACTTGGCAAGCCCCTTACGGTTAGCCTCGTAGATGTCATCGTATAAGTCAGTGGAAACTTTTGACAGTCCAGCTTTTGCATATTGGTTCCGCTGGGCCAAAGGGTAGGTGTTGATGGCACGCACAACATCCCAGATGCTAGTGGCCTTAGGCATAGAGCCATTGTAAGCCTTGTAGATTTTCTGGGTTGTAGTGGAGAGCTCAGAGGGACGCTTGACATGGAACATCGGCCAGTCTCGGGTGTTGGCTGGGAGGACGAGCTTGGCCTTGCCGTTCAGGGACTCACGTAAGTCAGCGGGAACATCCCATTCAGTTTCTGATTTCGGTACAGGAGGAGCATCATCTTTCGTGCGGTCTGGCTCCGTTTCTGCCACCACCGGCTTTCTATACACGCTCTTACGCTGTTGCCAGCGCTCACGGGCACGTCTCTTGAATTCCTCTACATACTCGGGGCTTCCCTTTTCATAAGGATTCTTAGCATTCTTAGCACGTGCGAAATTAGGTGTAGCAGTTAGAATCTCAGGGGCACTCATATACTTATGGCTACTAAAAAATGTGCGCGCATCCTGGCTCAATTTTCCGGCCTGCATGTAGAATGAGCGAGTCAGAAATTACGATGCCGGAGCGTCATAGCGAACTTTTAGAGAAATTCTTTGCTGTTAGGACGGCTAAGCGGAAAGAAAATCTTGAGGAGGATTTGGAAATACGAAATGCATTTCTGAAATTAGGGGAGCAGGAGGGACAGGCTCTACTGGAACGGGAGGCGGAGCGGGCACGAAATACAGGTGCCGTGGTGGAAATCCTGGAGGAGGCTCCTCGTGTTGTTCTAGTGGATGATGAGGGACGTGTAGTGGATGCTAGTGGGAATGTTATTTAATTACTCATAACTTTCAACATCAATAGCATACTCACTGGGATTACTGGCTTTTCACCCCTAATAATCATTCCATCTTTGAGAGTATTTTTGTAATACACACACTTGCACTCTTTTTCGGATTTATGCGGACAGACGTTAAGGTATGTCTTTACGAAAGGTTCTCCACCTTGTAGTTTTGCCAACATACGTTCATATGCGTCATCGGCTACAACATAGAAAGGTTGATTAGAATGTGCGTTCATTTGTATGGCTTGGTGGCTTGCAGGTAGTTGCTTGGTGTTTGAGAGGAGCATTTTGTGGGCGCTCAATTTTTGATGGGAGGGCTTGTCAAATGAAATGCTGGATTTGTAATGGGAATGTTATTTAGTCTTCATAACCAGCTTTCTTGCCATAACCATATATGTCGTCTGCCAACCTAGTCCAGAAACCTGCATCACCGCTTTCAATACGCTCCTTACGGTCTTTTTCTCCTTTTGCTGTAGGAGTGAATAGGAGCATGTCGCCTGCATTGAATCTCCCTATAGTAGTGTCTGAAATGCCACCACTCTTGCGAGTAGCATTCCACTTAGTCTCATTGAAAGGGCCAATAGAGACTGTGAATAAATCATTTTCAGGGAATACGTCTTGCACGTATTGTTTGACAATCTTTTTTGCATCAGGAGCCTTGAAATCCTCTGGCAATGGGACAGCCAAATCTTTTACATCTTGTTCCCAAGAGATGTATTTAATATAGGGATTCAAGAACATGTAAATTCCCTCTGGCGTGTCATATAATTTGGAGTCTGGGGTTCTACGGGACAATATGAGTTTAAGCATTCTGTCTAAATTATGACGGTCCCCAGCTGGCTTATTAAATTCTCTTAGAGTTTGTATTTTGCTTGTCTTAGGATTTACTTTGAAGATTTCGCTGGCTGGTTTGGATTTTCCAAGAGGAATGATTTCGTATTTGGCAGATTTCTCCTCCTCGGCTGTCTTGGCCCGTTGAGCCTCTGCCATAGCCATTAAGGCCTCAAGAGTCCTACGCTCGGATTCCTCCTTGCTTACACGTGATTTCTTTGGTTTGATTTCCTTTGGCTTTTCCTCTACAGGAACGGCTTTCTTAAGATTTAGTTTGATTGATTTAGGGGCAGGGGCCTCCTCCTTGATTTCCTCTTTGATTTCTACAGGAGAAGTGGCTTTCTTGAGCTTGAGCTTAATAGACTTAGGCGCTGTACCCTCTTTGATTTCATCTGTAATAGTCTCTTTGATTTCTACAGGTGAGACAGTGGCGGGGGCTTGGGCTTTCTTTAACTTGAGCTTAATAGGCATTGGTGGCTTGGGTGGCATTCCAGTGGGGGCGACCGGTGCCTCAATTTTTGATGTCTTGCTGATGTCTGCAATCTTAACGGCCTCGGCCACAGGTTTTTTCATCAGCATCCTCACCTCGTTGTATGGCTCGGAGCCCTTGCGTGGCACTGCATACACCTCGTGTGGTGTAGAGACGGTGTGTTCCTCTGTATTCCATAGTTTGACAGCTTGAGCCCAGCGCATTTGTATATACATTTCTAAAGAAAATAATTTTCACTAGACATGTAAAATTAAATCCTTATCCAAATAAAAAGTTCTTATAAGAGATTCGTAGCAGAATTCGTAGCAGGGACAGGTGGGAATGATTTCATAATAGAAAAGTCCTATTACAATAATAGGGTATAATGGGATGTAATAGAGACTAACAGGGATTACAGGAGAATTAAAAAAGAATTGAATAAGGGCGCAATAAGGATTAAAAAGGGAATAAGCGTAATAGAATCAGAATTCAGAAAGCCGTAATAGAAAACTCCTATTAGGCCTATAAGGTTTTTCGT
>JACCDX010787575.1_pt1 | contig 10906 bp, 12 predicted proteins | sample 7449681 | NCBI WGS metagenome assembly JACCDX01 (sample SAMN15323450, study PRJNA562643) | freshwater metagenome | isolation source: river surface water | place: USA:Blue River Watershed | collected 2017-08-18
CGCTGGTTACACAATTAACCCAGTTAAATCTAAATTAAACGGACAAGGTCAATTATACCCTGTAGGTTCAATTGGTGATATTTCTATCTATGTTGATCCTTATATGAGATATAATGATAACAGAATCGTTTTAGGTAGAAAAAACAATCCTGATCAACCAGGTATCATTTTCGTACCATACTTAATGGCTCAATCAATCTCTGTTATTTCTGAGGCTACTTTTGCTCCAAGAATGTTACTAAGATCAAGATATGCAGTTGCTGAGATCGGATGGTTCCCACAAAAACAATTTATGACAATTAACGTTACTGACGCTGCTCAATTACTTAACTAATCATAAAAAACATATAAAAAAAGAGAGAATTTTAAAATTCTCTCTTTTTTTGTTTAAACAATTTTTAAAATATTAAGGCGCAGACTCAAATAAAACTGGTTTAGAAATTATGTATAATATGGGATATTTTAGAATATTTGGTTGTGGTCAAGATCAAGATACATATGAATAGTTAATATATAATAAAAAATATACTCAATTATGAATAATAAAGCAATTGCTGTTTATGTAGATGATAATAAAAAAATGTTAATTGAATTCTCATGGTTATGGAAGACTTGGAAATATAACCAATTGGACAAAGATTTTGATTTAATAGTTTATCATAACCCAACATTAACAAATGAATTAGATGAATTCATTGATATAATTAAAATTCCAATGCCTGTTATAAGAGTTGGTGACAAATATAAATTTTTAAACTCTCATTATTTTTGTTTAGATGAATGGTCCGAACCATTGAGAAAGTATGAATATTTAATGAAAACAGATTGTGATGTTTTCTTAACACACAATTTAAGGGGGTATATACCATCAAAAATATTAGTTGGACTAGGTGGATATTATGATTCAACTGACGAGTTAAAAGTAAATGTCATTAAAAAAATATGTAAGGATAATGGATTTGATTATCAAAATCTCAGCAATACAGGTGCTACATTTTATGGTAAAACTAAAACTATTCTAAACATTGTTAAGAATCAAGCAATTTTAACAGAGAATATTTTAATTGATTATTTTAAAGAATCTGATTATTGCACATATAGTGGATTTCATAGAGGTATTTCTTCTATGATTGCCGGTGAAGTTGTTGTAAATGGACTTTTGAGTAGACAAACAGCAATTTTATATGCACTAGATTCTAAATGTTGGAAAACAACTGAAATCGGTAGTGATGTATTACACATACACGCTTGGCATAGCTATGACGAATGGTCAAAACATGATTTCTTCGAAGGTAAATATAATGATTGGGTAGTTGATTATGAAGATCGATACAAAAGTGCAGCTCATTATTGTCATTGGGTAGCAACTAATGATATTTTAAATTAAATATATACAATATGGAAACTTATTTATTTGCATATGGCATGTTTAGAGATGCTGCCAGAGACCTATTGGGTGAAATTAAAAAATGTGAAAGAACTACTATAAATGGTAAAATGTATAGAGTTAATACATTCTATCCAGGTGTTGTTTTGGGAGAAGGTATTATACACGGTGATGTTTATTTGATAAATTCAGATAAACTAAAAGAATTAGATGACTTTGAAGGTGAAGAATATGTTAGAAAAAAAACAATGACTTCTTCTGGAAAAGAATGTTGGGTATATGAATTTATTTTACCAACCACTAGTTATAAAGAAATTAAATCAGGAGATTGGTTTACTAGATAAAAAAAATTACATGTTATGATTAAAAAATACTATAATTTTATAAATGAGAATGTCTCTAGTCCTAAATCGGATGTTGATTCTTTTAATAAAATGGGTTATGATGTTAAGCATAAGAAAATAGTTGATCAAAATAATCCCGATAATAAATATGATATTTATTGGGGTAGAAACGCTAAAACAAATGACTTTTTAACTCAAAATTTTTCTGGAAAATATGCTAAAAGAATTGGTGGATCTGAACCTAGTCAAAATGATATTTGGATGCATATAACAAACACTTTAAATAAAGATAATTTTTATAAAACAAATTCCGGTGAGGTATTTGATGATCAAACTCCACGTAGAGTAGTTGGAACACATCTTATAATAAAAACCAATAGAGATGATATTATTCCGGAGAATATTATTATACAAGCATCTAATGAAGTTGTCAAAAACAGTAGTTTGGAAATTTTATCAGATCCAAAAAAGAGAATACCTGCAAAAGATTTAGAAAATTGTGATATTGTCTTTTGTAAGAAAGATTTTGTTAAAAAAGAAAATGGATCCGTTACTGGGCAAGTACAAGTTGATCATAATAATGCGAATTATATAAGATTTTCATCTGGTAATATAAGAATTATTTAATTTTAAAAATTAATATATACTAAAAATAAAAATATAAAAATGGCGGAAGAAACAAGTCTACCAAAAATAAAAATATCTAAAGAATTATTATCAGTATTACAAAAGACTGAAGACTTAGGTGATTATATTTCGTTTGAAATAATTTGTATGGGTGATGATGATAGTGAGCATTTCAATGGTTTAAAAATTACAGATGTAAATGTTTCAAAGAAAGATTTTTGCTTTGAAGTAACTACATTAGATGGTAAGAAAATGGATATGAAATGTGGTAATTTCATTAGATACTATTTTCACAATTACTTTACACCACAAGATATTCAAAACTTTGTTAATCTTTATAATAAAGTTAAAAACGGTGAGTCAGTGGAAGATGAAAAAATTCCAATCAATGTCACAAAGTTTGAATATAATCCTTTAGATCCGAGATCTACTTTTCTCTCACTTGTTACAAAAACATATCCTCACGGACATGAAGATGAAGTTCTTCAATTCTTACCAAAATTGGATAAAGATATAGTCGGTAATTATTATAAAATAATTGGTGATAAACCAACAACTATGTTTACATGTCACTTAGATACTGCTGATAGAAAACAAGCTGTTACGAGACTTTATTCTATTCAAATAGATGATCAAGAACATATAATCACTGATGGAACAACAGTATTGGGTGCAGATGATAAAGCAGGAACAACGGTTATGTTGTATATGATAGCTAAAAACATACCAGGTCTTTATTATTTCTTTATTGGTGAGGAAAGAGGAGGAATTGGATCAAGAGCTTTAGCTGATGTTTATGATGAAGTTGATTATTTAAAAGATATTAAAAGATGTGTTTCTTTTGATAGAAGAAAAACTATATCTGTTATCACCTCTCAAGCTGGTGGTAGATGTTGTTCTGATGATTTTGGAAATGCACTTTGTGAACAATATAATAAAAATGGTTTGAATTTAAAAATTGACCCTACTGGTGTATTTACGGACTCAGCATCATTTATAGATGATATTCCGGAATGCACAAATGTATCGGTTGGGTATCTTAATGAACACACTGGTAAAGAAATTCAAAATATGGATTACTTAATTGATCTTTGTAAAGCTTCGGTTAATGTTGATTGGTCCAACCTCCCAACAATTAGAACAGTTAAAGATAGAGCTGCTCTTAAACAAATGATTTCTAATGTAAAATCATCAAATAAAGAGTTTGTTGATGCATTAAAAGGTGTTAATTTAGATAAAACTATCTCAACAGATCATGGTAATGTTTATGTTAATTTTGATTTAGAAAATGAAGGAATTGATAATATTTTAGAGAGTTTAAAAGAACTTAGAAAAGTTATGAAACTTCATAAGAGACCAACATCGTGTTTATTTGATGAAACATATTTACAAATTATCTTAGGTAAAGATACCCCATCAAAAATAACTACATTGAATTTGGATGATGATAAATATGAATCAAATAAATTAAAAAAATATAATCAATTCTTAAACGAGGAATGGGATAGATGGGATGATGACGATGAAGATGAAGATGAAAATACAGATGATATTGATAATCTTAAATATCTTTTAAGAAAAATGATTACTCAAGCTGGTATCAAAAACTGTGAAGTGACAAATACTGGAATGACTTTAAAAGTTCAAATTATACCAACTACCTATGGGATGATTGACCATTTTTATAAATTGGACGAAGTTATTAATATTTATGAAGTTATGAAGAAAATAGATAAAGATGTTTTAGTTGATTTTGATCTAGAATGTGATATTTGGGAAACTAAAAAAGTAGAACCTCTTTTTATATTTAATTTTTATTCTTCTGATGAATATGATGACGATGAAGGATTACCATTTTAAAATATTAAATAACTCATTTCGGTGAGTTATTTTTTTTAAACTTTTATAGGTTTTTAATATATTATATATATATCTTTGTAAAAAGAAATTACAAACAATATGGGGGTGTACATGGATTCGCCTAGCAGATTGGTGGTAATTATGCAGGTATCGGGTTATCATATGTCCGATTAACAAATTAGATGGTAAACGTCGTAAATGGCAACACAAATGAAGTAGGAACTCGTGAAGATTTAGTAGCGGCCCTAAACGCAATTGGAGTTAACACTCCAGAGTTAGTTTAAGAGAAACTAATCGAAAAAATTCTCCAACTGTCTCACACAGACCAAATGTGAAACCAGAATTGTTAGAGTGATGGGTCAGTTCAACTAACTATTTTGTAAGTTTAGAAAAATTTTACTAAGCCTGTAAACGAATGATTATTGTCTTCTGATTAGTACATCGGGTTCAGTCCCCGATCACCTCCACAAATAAAAAAACCTCACAACATTGTGAGGTTTTTTCATATAAAATACTATGAGTTATATAAAAAAATTTGACGGCAGATGGAACTTCTTATCTAATTTCTACCCATGTATAATAGAATATCAAGGAATTAAATATCCAAGTGTTGAGCACTTCTATGTAGCACAAAAGTGTAAAAATGATCAAATGATAAATGGTATCTACTACACACCTGCTGACTTTAAAGAAATGATTGCAAGAACATCAAGTCCTGGCCATGTTAAAAAAATTGGTCAAAAAATGAAGATTCGATCTGATTGGGATGAAAAGAAATTAGATTTTATGAATTGGGGTATTAGAGAGAAATTCAAAAAAGAAGAGTTGAAAGATCTTTTACTATCTACTGATAATCTACTCTTAATTGAAGGCAATTTTTGGCACGACAATTTTTGGGGATCATGTTATTGTGATAAGTGTGGTAATAGAGGTAAGAACCATCTTGGTAAAATACTCATGAAAGTTCGAGATGAATTGAGAGGTATAGAAAAGAAAACTGGTTTAGAAGAGTTCTTTAAATAGTTAGAAAGAAACTTTCGATAAAGTGGTTTCTATAACTAAAGAAAAAATAAATATAGAAAGTAAATGGCATGTATATCATATTTCGGCGGCAAGAGTTCAAATGTTTTCCACGAATTTATAAATAAAAAAATACCTAAAGATGGTAGTATAAAAACCTATTTAGAACCCTTTAGTGGATCAATGGGTACTTACTTAGATGATGATTCTTTAAAATTTGACAAGGTTATCTATAATGATAAAAATAGACATCAAGTTAATTTATATTATTGTTGTTCAAAACCTGAAGAGTTTTTACCTTATTTAGAAAATCTAAAAAACACTCTATTAAAAACAAATGAAACCGAATCTTTAAAAAAATGGGATTTTTATAAAGGTATTTATAAGGAGTATCAAAAGAATGATTTTTTAGATAATACTGATTTTCAAATTGGAGACTTTGAAAAGGCCGCTATTTATGCTTTTCTTATCACTTCCGCTCACAACTCTGTGTACCCACGTGGAGCGGGCTTCAATGGATACAAAAAAGACAAAGATAGACTTAAATTAGAAGTTCTTATTGATAAATTAAAAAAGAACAAATATACAGAGAAGTTACAATCAATCACCGAGTATAATAATATTGATTTTGAAGAACTTATTACTAAATATGATAGTGTGGATACTTATATCTATTTAGATCCACCATATGCAAGATTTAACGAAGGTAAAGGAGATGATGATGGTAAGAGATTGTTTTGGTACGGTGCGGATACCGATGGTGTATTTGGTCCGGCTTCACATAGAAGACTTTTAGAGTTGATTAAAAAATCAGAAGCTAGATGGTCATTATCATATTACTATTTTCCACTTTTAGAAGAGTTATTACCGAGAGATAAATATTTTTGGTTTGAGAAAGAAGTATTTAGAAGTTCTGCACAAGGTGGTAATAATGCCGATCTTAAAAAAGAACAAGAAAAAGGAGTTGAGTTATTGATATTAAATTACAATCCAGAGACTGGTGAAAAAATAAAATAGTTTATGTATAGTGATTTAATAAAAGGAGTTAATGAATTATTAAGCATTGACACAAGAGACTTTTTAATTTTAGATGATACTATAACATCTAATAACAATAGTGTAAATATTTCACTTTCGCTTCCAATTAACAATGAATACGTTGAAGAATTTGTTAATCAAGTTAGACATGAAGTTTTTAGAATTTTATATAAGTACATCTTTAAAGAGATTAAATTTAATAATAAATTTATTGATTTGAGAAATCTTAAATTTACTGAGAAATTAAATAGGACTAGTTTATTTTTATCACAATTTAAGTATAAAAATTTAGTTAGTAATAGTAGAATATCGACTGAACTACAAGATTCATTATCTTTTCATTTTTCTAAAATGAAACCAAATACATCCGGTGATATTTATGAAATAGGTAAGTATTTAGATTTTGAAGCTTATGTTGATCCATATCTTAGATATAGTGATGAAGAAATTTATTTATTTGATGATATACGATTTAATGTAAATAATTTCCAATATGAAGTTCGTTGTGAAGCGACTTTTCAACCAAAATTAGTAATTAGTTATGATTTTTATTTCGAAATAGGTGATAATGAAATAATTTATTTTATTGATGATGAGTTTCAAAAATCATTACCAATTCTATTATCTCAAATGAGAGACGAAAAAATAGATAAACTTTTAAATGGCTACTAATAAAAATGGATGCTTTATCGGTTCATTGACTAATCAGTCAATTCCACTTCTTATTAATTCATCAACTGGTGAATCGGCACTTATAGTTGACTCGGATGGAAATGTTATAGTTAAGAAATTAGTTTTACTGGATGATAGAACTGGGAGGAAATGGGAAGTTAAGATTTCCGATGGTGAAATTTTCATGGAGCCTCTTGAAAAATCTGATAAAAGAGATTTTAAAATAAAAAAGATTCTAAATGATTGAGGAGTTAGATAGAATAAATAAAATGGGTTTTATTGTAACATTAGATTGGAATATGTGTGTTACAATAAATTATCCCTTTTATCATACCAATAGCAACTTTGGACATGATTGTAATGTTTTGGTTTGTCAATATGATGATTTTATAACAAATATATCTTTTTCCGAAGTAATTATAATGAGTTGTGATATATTTTATGAGTGGTATAATAAACATAAGAAGATTTTAGAAGATATGGAAGATCCAATTGGATTTTCGGATATATCACTTGGGAATATAACAAAACGTGTTTATAGAGATTTAAAACTAGATAAACTATTGTAAAAAACCTCTTATTTAAATAAGAGGTTTTAATTTATATTAATCATTTTCTTTTTAACCACTGATCAAAACTCACAGAGTAATCACCATCTGAGTTTAGACACTCTCTTTGATATAAACTATAAACTCTTAGACAAATCTTTTTTTCTTCTGATGTAACTTCACCAGAATCATCATATCTATCAGAGAATATACCTTCATTTGCCTCTTCAAACTCTTCAATAGAATCTAATCTATCTTTAATTTCATCATCTGAATAATCAGTTAATTTATGAGTAACTGGATTATATTCGGTTCTCTTATTACCTAAATGTTGTTGGTCATCTGAATTAGGCTTTCTTTGAAGATCTGCTTTTGTTAGTTTTTCTTTATCTGTTGCGAAATCTTTAAAGTTAGCAACTTTTCTATTAACATTAAATGTTGGTTGATTATCTCTATAATTCATATTTTAATCTTTATTTTTTAATTTACTATCTAATAGTTTTGCTATATTTGATCCAATAAAATAATGTATATTTCTGATAGTATCAGTTTCCACTGTTTTAATTTCATCCATAAATCGGAATTGAAATTTATATTTATCTATATCTTCTTTATCCTTTGATTCTACTTTCCAAATCGACATGTCAATAAAATAATTATTATTGATATTTATTTTAAAATCAAATGTAGTTTTATGACATGGTGTTGTTTTAAATTTGGGACTATACTCAACATCAAAAATGGAATAATCTGTTATCTTAGCTCTTTTCATGTAATAATTTAGAAATAAAGCTGGTGCTTCTATAAAGTCCGAAAGTATTTGAATATCTTCGCCAAAATCATTAGAGTCTATTATATCTTCTATTTTCTCTTCTAAATCTATGATATTATCAAAGTCAATTTTGTGATAAATGCAGTTTATATCATAAAGATATAAAAATGATTTTTCTATTAAATGTCTTTTACCAGAATCTACTTTAAAAATAAATTTAGTATGTATTATTGTAGCATCTTCGGTATTTAAACCATGTAAAGATATAATTAATTTAACAAAATCACCCTCTTCTGGATCCTCATAAACCACTTCGACTGAAGATACTAAACCCTTTTCTTCATTAAATAAATCTTTGTATAAATTTTCTATTTCAGATATCTTAATGTCCATAATTATTTAAATTGTTTATCATAAGCTTTGCTTTTCATATCCATTACTTTACCAGTATATCCATTTCTTCTAAGTAGTTTAAATACCAAATTACCAATTGAGTACTCACCACTTTCAGACTCTAGTCCTGATTTTCTAAAATCCTTTATTTTTTTCCAAACTTTATCTAATTTTTCTTTAAATTCAACATAATTATTTTCATCAAAATCATTTTCCAACTCATCAATTGATGTCATAACAGTCTCAGCTTTCATTCTTATTAGATTTTCATCTGGTTCAAAGTCAAATTTTTGAGGTCTTTTGATCCATTCGTTATTGAGTAATGAAAAAACACCACCCATTCTACCTTCTCTGATTGATTTTTCCATGTCAGCTTTATCTTGGATAGCAACCTCAACATCATATCCTAGTATTTTAATATCATGTTGTGAGTTCCATAGTTTTTTAGCAAAATCACATAGTTTTTCGGATATTTCTGGATTATCATCTATATTACTTTGATCTACAATTATATGTAAATCATAATCAGAATACTTTTCCGACCAGTTATAATTACAGAGAGAACCACACAAAACTATATCAAGAACATCTGTTTTAATTTCAGTTCCTTCAAAAAAGTCTTGTCCTATTTTTAGGAGATTAACTCTAACCTCTTTATTTAATTTAAAGTTATCCCATATTTTTTCATTTAAATTATCTTTTAAATGAAATGATTTTATAGGTTCAAAATCACTTTGAACAAATTCAAAATATTTCTTCATAAACTATATATTAATAAATAAAATCGTTTTTATGAATATAATGTACACGCAAATCTGATTCCAGTAGCTGTCCCAGTCGGACTTGATGGCATTGTTGTTATATTATTTGTATTTGTTATACCAAAAAATAAATCAGATATACCCACATCATAAACAGTTCTCCAACTGGATCCGCTAGCGTAGTACCCAACAACTAAATCCTCACCAACGGATAATTTTAAATTTTGACCAACTTCCGGTGTTAATAATATCTCATTTGGACCAATACCACAAAGAGCACTTCCCTGTCCTATTAATGTCATTGTTCCACCCAATCTTCCTCTATATAATCCAAATAAAACAGTATCAGAACCAGAATAACCCCACATTTTAACTTTGGATATTAACCCACTAACTTCCGAAATAGTTTGATAGTAATATTGTGTCGTTGCTGCTGTTGGAGCTAAATCACATTGAGAAACACTCATTGGTGAAAATGAAACATCCATTTTTGACCAATATGCGTTACCTAAGTTATTAGTTTTTAAAATATAACCATCAACTGATCCAGTTGTTAAAGTTAATCCTAACATAGAAGCAGTCCCAATTATATTTAAGTTAAATCCATCAAATGTTAGATTTGACTCAACTGTTGCGTTTGGTAAAGTCTCATTTAGAGTTAACAATCCATTGTTTGTAGATCCCGATAGAGATAATAAACCACTTGAACCAGATATTCCAGAGCTACCAGATGTCCCAGAGCTACCAGATGTTCCAGAGCTACCGGATGTTCCAGAGCTACCGGATGTCCCAGAGCTACCGGATGTCCCAGAGCTACCGGATGTTCCAGAGCTACCAGATGTTCCAGAGCTACCGGATGTCCCAGAGCTACCGGATGTTCCAGAGCTACCAGATGTCCCAGAGCTACCGGATGTTCCAGAGCTACCGGATGTTCCAGAGCTACCAGATGTCCCAGAGCTACCGGATGTTCCAGAGCTACCAGATGTCCCAGAGCTACCAGATGTCCCAGAGCTACCAGATGTCCCAGAGGTACCCTTTATAACACCAACCGATGTAATCACATATGAATAGTCATTTGATCCTTCGGTGTGCCATTCCACTATATGTTGATTTGAATCATTATTGTCCAAATAAATAAAAACAGACATTCTGTTTGTTGGATCTATAGCAGTTGTTGGTAATGTAATATCAACAGTCACTTCAACTGGTTCATTATTACTCACCCACCCAATTAATGATTTGTTACTAGATATTTCAGGTCCTATAAAATTTCCATTACTATCCGTTAATCTTATTTTTACATATACATCTATATCATCATTACTAGCCTGTTTTAATAAATGTAAATGAAATCTTTGCACACCACTTGGTATTATTGAAAATCCCAATGGTTCTGTCATAAAAGATTTCACCAAATAGTTTTTTTGAGAACCACTTATAGTTTCAATTGAATATGTTCCACCATTTGGAATTGGTTCAATTGA
>JACCDX010983912.1_pt1 | contig 10906 bp, 10 predicted proteins | sample 7449681 | NCBI WGS metagenome assembly JACCDX01 (sample SAMN15323450, study PRJNA562643) | freshwater metagenome | isolation source: river surface water | place: USA:Blue River Watershed | collected 2017-08-18
ATTAATAATGATTAATAATGATTAATAATGATTAATAATGATTAATAATGATTAATAATGATTAATAATGATTAATAATTTTCTTTAATCGAATAATTTAACTTTGAAAATACTTTATTATATAAAAGGTCTAAAATTATACATAATAATAAATTCTTTTTCTGTCATGGAAAAAGTATGTGGATCATATTTATCAATAAATGCATTTATTAGATTAGTCATTGTTGATTTACGAGATATGATTTTTATAGAATATAAAAATAGTATTATTGAAACTTTTTTCCATTAATATATCTATGAATATACATTTTACATTATTTACATTTATAGTTTCTATCTGACGGTTTATTTAATTCCTATAAAAAATTTTGGAAAAGTTATAAAGCGGTTACCAATTTTAAACAAGTTTAATTTTTAATTCTTGTACATCTTTTTTTAATATTTCTATATATTCTTGTTGTCTTTCATTAATAATTTTTAATTCTTGTACAGCTTTTATTAATGGAACTAAAAGATTTCCTATTGATGCTTCCAATTTTTCTGGATTACTTTCATAAACCAAATTTAAATAATTTACATTATTTTCTTCTTGTAGTTGTTTTAAATCTTGTGCTATAAAACCCACATTTATTTTATCATCTTTTTTACTTCCGTCAGATATACCATTCTCATACCATTCACGTTTATCCCATTTAAATGTGACCGGTTTTAATTTACTAATAATATCTAAAGTTGAATTTAATTCTTTAATTTCGGTTTTGTCTCTTACATCTGATAAAGATGAAATACTTGTAACAGCGCATCTAAGAGTTGTAATACTACTATTTCCAAGAGTAATCTCATTCGAAGCTGTTGCAGTAGATGAATTCGCACCATTACCAAGTCCTGTATTATTAATACCAGTTGTATTTAGAGATAATGCATCCTTACCAATTGCTGTATTACTTCCTCCAGTTGTATTTAATCTCAATGAAGCATTGCCAACTGCTGTATTATTTCCTCCGCTTGTATTTGATAATAATGAATCTCTACCAATTCCTGTATTACTTCCTCCAGTTGTATTTGATGATAATGAACTTATACCAACTGCTGTATTAGAAGTTCCGGTTGTATTTGCCCTTAATGAACTATCACCAACTGCTGCATTAGCTTCTCCAGTTGTATTTGAAAATAATGAAGAAACACCAAGTGCTGTATTAAACTTTCCAGTCGTATTGGATAATAACGAATCATTGCCAACTGCTATATTATTAACCCCAGTTGTATTTCTTCTTAATGAATTGACACCAACTGCTGTATTAGCAGATCCGGATGTATTCGAAAATAACGAATCTCTACCAATTCCTGTATTACTTCCTCCAGTTGTATTTGATGATAATGAACTTACACCAATTGCTGTATTAACTTCACCAGTTGTATTTAATCTTAATGAATCTCTACCAACGGCAGTATTACTATTTCCAGTTGTATTTGAAAATAATGAAGCAGAACCAATTGCTGTATTATTATTTCCAGTTGTATTAAATCTTAATGAAACATCACCAACAGATGTATTATTATTTCCAGTTGTATTGAAAACTGTTGAGCCAGTACCAATTGAAGTATTACGAAATCCAGTTGTATTAAAATATAATGAACTATCACCAATTGCTACATTACGATTTCCAGTTGTATTAGAAAATAATGAAATAACACCAATTGCTGTATTACTACTTCCTTCTGTATTAAAATTTAATGATTGATGACCAACGGATGTATTACGAATTCCAATTGTATTTGTCTGTAATGTAGCTGTACCGACTGCAGTGTTACTATTTCCAGTTGTATTTTTAAATAATGAATCAGAACCAATCGCGATATTCGCAGATCCTGTTGTATTTAAATTTAATGAACCAGTACCAACAGCTACATTATTATTTCCAGTTGTATTAGAAACTAATGAACTTACACCAATTGCAGTATTACTGGTTCCAGTTGTATTTAAATTTAATGAAAGATCACCAACTGCCGTATTATTATTTCCAGTTGTATTTAAATTTAAAGAACCAAAACCAATTGCTGTATTACGAGTTCCAGTTGTATTTGACTTTAACGAACCATGACCAACTGCAGTACTGTTATTTCCAGTCGTATTTGAAAATAATGAACTAGTACCAATTGCTGTATTATTATTTCCAGTCGTATTTGAAAATAATGAACCAGTACCAATTGCTGTATTATCAGATCCTTCCGTATTTAAATTTAATGAAGAGGAACCAATTGAGGTATTATTAATTCCCGTTATATTAGAATTTAACGAACTAAACCCAACGGCTGTATTATCAAATCCTTCTGTATTTGAATTTAATGAGGATGAACCAATTGCTGTATTACTGCTTCCAGTAGTATTTGAATTTAATGAATTATCACCAATTGCTGTATTATCAGAACCTTCTGTATTTGAATTTAACGAGGAGGAACCAATTGCAGTATTACTACTTCCAGATGTATTTTCAAATAATGAATTAGTTCCAAAAGCTGAATTATGAATTCCAGATGTATTTAAATTTAATGAATTATATCCAATTGAAAGATTATCATCGTCTATTTTTCCTGAAATTATATTATTTACTTTTATAATAAGTGGATTAGTATTTGTTGTCCCTATAAAATTATCCGATGATATATTATTTCCATTTAATGACCAATCACTAGGGCTTTTATTACTAGCGATAGTATCAACAATAAGTAATGTTTCATTTACACTACTGTCAACAGTTATATCTGAAATTTCAAAAGTCATTTATTATAAAAAAAGTTTTTTAATTTTTTTAAAATTTTCATCATTTTACACCACTTTAAATTACAGATAATTTATCTTTTTAAACATATATTTGGTGTTAAAATAAAATTTCTTATTTGTTTACCTATAGACCAATAATTCATTATAATAATTGAATCTTTTACAAATTTATTTTCTAAAAGAAAAAAAAGTCAGAGAGAAAAATACAATATATATATATTTACAGATTTTCAAGTATTTGTACACCAAAAATCTGGATAATACTTTATTAAATTATATTCATAATATATTTATTAAATATAACCACTTAGATACATTTAAATTAATGAAAAATGATTTTGAAAATATTAGTAATAAATATTAGTAATAAATATTATTAATTTTAATAAGATAAAATTATAATTTTTTAAATTGAAAAAAAAAAATTAATAAGTTATTCTTTTTTTACTTTCTTACTTTCACTTCATATCATCAATATGACTTACAATTTTATCGGAAATTTAACTAATGAGGTTGCAAAAGAGTTTTGTACTCTTGCTTTAACTAAACTAAAGGAGGAAAAAAATATTAAAAATTTAAATGACGCCAAAAGTTTACCACCACACTCTATGTTTGGACATAGAAAATTACCAACTAATTGGAAGGAAAAAGCTAAATTATTAGAAACAACAACTTCAGTTGAAGGAGGTATTACCATAATTCGTAATATTTATCATACTACTCATAATCTTCCGTTAACAACAGAAGAAAGAACATTAGCAGAACTTTTAGAAGGACTCAAGAAAGGTGACTTTTCCTTTTATTTCACTTTTTCTGAAGACTTTGGTGTCATCTTTTGTTCAGTAGTTTCTACTGGTTCGACTGGTACAACTCCTTATGTTTTGGAAGAAATTAAAGCGGATAAAGTAAACGCGTTTTCGTACTTCCAGGACAAGTATAAGAAACCTGATGATGATGCTATTTATCGTGTTATTGCTCGTATTTTCACAACTGATTTACTAAATGAGTGGACTAACACAAGACCAGGTTCTGAAAAAATGTTTATTGAAAAGGCATTACCAGGTTGCAATTTTGAGAGGAAGACTGTCCTCCGATTTTTTTTAGTGAGAAAGAATTAGAATAAAATAAATTTAAATTTATAAAATTGAATTTTTATAAATTATTATTAACTAAATATTCCCTACCTCTATAATGTCTTACTTTCAGATTTTACCTGAAGAGTTGCATATGAAAATTTATAAATATGTATATGATGATTCAGTGAAAAATATTGATTCTATAGATTTTTTTCCCAGAGAAAGTAAGAGAACATCGGACGATGATTTTCGTTATTGTTATGTCAAAAAAAATAATAGAGTAATGTTATATTGTGAATACTTTAGTTACGGTCCTGTTCATACTGATCTTGAATACATTTATATTGATTTTACTATACATAAATCAACTTATGTGATCAATAATTCTATTATGTTTTATTATAAATATGCAAAAAGGAGATACGATAGAAGGGACATATGGCGTTATTTAAGTATTGACATCATTAGTAACTGCTTGAATCTTTGTGGTTATAGTAATTCTAAAAGAATCATTTTTGTATATGAAGATATTCCTGTACCTGTCAACGTTTTGGTATTTTTTCAAAAATGTATGGATGATGAATCTATAAACTAATAAAATTGAAATTTTTATTTAATTGATTGAGTCTTAGTTAAATTAGTTAGTTAAATAGTTAAGTTAGAAATAATGTCAACTGATATTTTAAATTCGTCTTATGAATCATTTACATATTTTCCAGCATATAGGTATAATATGATTGAGATAAATGAACCAACAAGTCTAAGTAATAAGAAAGAAGTACGTTTTAGCATGTATACAACTACTTTAGATGAACAAGATAATATTTTCATCTCTAAAACAAAACAATACGATGGAACATTGAATGAATTTAAGAGATACTTACCGCAATTAGCGAACACTTTTTATCAGTTTAAATTAAGTTCCGACCAAAAGTCTCTTGACTATATTCAAGAACTGATCGGTTCAGATTCCCGTCATGACCAAATGGAGTTTGTGAGTTATTGTAAAGTACAGGTTTTACAAGTTATACAAAAATTTCATCAACAAAAAGAGAGTGTTGAGGAAGATAAGAAAGAAATTGAGAAAGAGAAAAGTTATGAAAAAAATGAAAAAGATGAAAGTGACTATTGGTCCAATAAAATATTTGATGTTGCAGCTTTTAAAAAAACAAAAAAAGGAGTAGCTCTTATTTTGGAGCCTAGTAGAGACATGCTGAATATGAAGTTTGGCCTTACTAGTTCTGATTTAATACATATAAATGCTTTTTTAACATTTTTAGAAAAACTTGAAGAAAGTATATTTTTTATGATTGGAAATAACTAAACCAACCTGATTATACTTTTATTGTATATAATTTAAATTGAAATTGTCTTAAATTTAAGGTGTTTCAAAATTATAAAAAAGGGTGTAAAATGTAAAATAATCGGAAGGGCTGTAATACGGTTTTAAATATATAAAATCTTAATTTTGAGAGAAAATTTAAGATTATTTTCTAAACGCGGTTTTCAACTCTTAAGTTGAGATTAAAAATATACAGGAAAATATAGACGAAAATAATTCACTCGTCATATGACCCTAATTTTAGACTGAATTTGGTCTACAATTTGAACGAATTTAAAATTGAATTTTTTTTTTGATCACCCACAAAAAATTCACTATTACAAAGTAAAGAATATGCCTATCAAATTACGTGATTTTCAACTTGACGGTGTCGAAAAGATACGTGAGAATGAGAAGAAAAATGGACATGGAAGTATCTTGGCTTACGACATGGGATTGGGCAAGACTTTAACTATGTCTTCATTTCTTATTCAACAACGCTTAAGTGAGTCCCCTATTTATTCCGATCTTATCGTGGTACCTCTTTGTGTTTTAACACAATGGGAAAGAGAGATACTTCGAGTTGACGAAGACATGGATATATATATCTATCATGGTCCCGATAGAGTCAATACTCTACGTAAAATGAAAGTGAAGCCCGATTTTGTGATTACCACTTACCATTCTCTGGTGACCGGAGAATTGGAAGTATACAATTGGAATCGAGTTGTTTTGGATGAAGCTCATGCTATTCGTAATGGTGTAGCTTCGAAGTATCAAGATGCTCCTAAAAGAGCACTAGGAGCTTTTGCGCTAGCTAGTCGTTCCAAGTTTCGTCACTGTATTACTGGAACTCCTTACAATAACAACAATAACGATATTCTGAGTTTAATGAAATTCATTGGAGTTCATGATATATCTATTCAAGAGTTTATCCAAGATTTCGTCATTCAGAAAACTAAAGAAGACATTATTGATCCCATTCAAGTTGAGACCATTATGATACCTCGTCCTCCCAGGGAGTCAATCCAAGACTATATCGATTATCTATGTTTGTATTATCGATTAATGTATCTCTTGGGAGTCCGTACGAATCCAACGGAAGTACGTAATATATATCGCAAATCAGTCATGATTTTAACTAAATTGCGATTATATTGTGATATTATGATGAGCGAAAAGACTGGTAAGGGAAATAGTAAAAATAGTAAAAATACTACACAACAACGCAAAGTAAATAAAGTGAATAAAAAACTAAATAAAATCATTATTGACGAAAGTGACGATGAGTTTGATGAAGAGATTGAAGAAATAAAAGATAATGAGAATGAAGATGAGGAAAAAGATGAGGAAAAAGATGAGGAAAAAGATGAGGAAGAAGAGGTTGACGAACAGGATAACTCCGCTTTTGCGCAAATCGATAAGGTGACCTTTTATGATAACAGTATCAAAATCAAATCAGTCTATGATAAACTTACTGAAATGATCTACAAGGTGCCCTATAAACGTATTATTATTTTCTCCAGTTTTGTTACAACTTTGGATATTATGGAGACTATTATACGAGAAAAGAGCCCTAATATAGCTACCTATAAATATATTGGTAGTAAGAATCGCTACGAACGTGAGAATATAGTTCAAGAGTTTACCAAAGAGGACGATAGTCAGCCCATGGTTTTACTGGCTTCTTTGGGAGCTGGGAGTTGTGGACTCAATCTGACACCTTGTTCAACTGTGTTCTTAGTTGATATATCAATGAATCCATTTGATCAACTACAAGCTGTAAACCGCGTTCACCGTATTACACAAACTAATCAAGTCAATGTGTATAAGTTCTGTATGAAAGATATGATCGAGGAGACTATTTTAATGGCTCATATGAGGAAAATTTCGGAGGCCAAAAGTAATGGATTATTGATATTATAAAATCTAATATAACAAATATTGTGTGTATATTGTAAAAAATTCTACAAAGTGAGAAATGATTAAACAAAAATTTTAGATCATTATTATCTAAAATTTAAATTGAATTTTTATTTTAATAATCTGTGAAAAAATCACTTCTATAACAAAATGTCTGCTTTAACTAAGTCAAATACTACTTCCAGTAAAGCCACTGCTATTATTTTCTGTCGAATTTCTCGTATTCCTGACGAGGAAAATGGTGTCATGAGTTTATCTTCGCAAGAATATGCCATTTTGCGAGCTCTAGAAACTCTTGGTGTTGCAGTTTACATTAGTCTCAAGACTGTTGGTTCTGCTTATGCTGTTTGCAATCCTCAAGAACAATTGATGGGTGTGATGCGTAATTCTAGACATAAGACGGTTTATGTGTATGAACCTAATCGTCTTTCCCGTAATACTGAGGTCTTTGATCAGATTTGGGCATTGTGCAAAAAGCAAAAGCATAAAATTTTCGTAGTAACAATGAATCGTTTGTTTGATAGTGAAAATGATACGGACTTTAATCACTTGCGTAGTGAAATCGTTCGTGCTCAAACGGAATCTTATGAGATGGGACGTCGTATTTCACGTACTGCTCAATATAAGAAGAGCCGTGAACCTGAATGGGGATTTAAACGAAATGAGCGCGATGAGATTGTTTCATGTGAAAAAGAGAACCAAATTAATCGTTTGATTCGATTACTGGGAACTAAGGATTCTTTGGTAAGCGAGATTCGTCAATTACTCCATATTTGTGGAAATACTGCTGGAAAAGAAGAGTTTTCTTTGGTAGAATATTCGCGTAGCACTTATCAGGTATTGAATGTTACAAAGTTACCTTACGGTATGGGTGCTAAGAACATTGCGGAGACTTTGAAATATTATGGAGTCTCACGACGTGGTCGTTTGAATTGGAAGACTTCAGAAATTTTTAAAATTCTGAATGATAAGCCAGTTATCGCTCCTAGTAGAAAGAGAATGCGAGGATACGATGATACAGGAGTAGATGATTTAGCGAACGATTTTGAAATTTTGGGGAAAAGTGTGGAAAGAAGAGTTGAAAGAGTTGAAAGAGTTGAAAGTTTGGCAGCACCTAATCAACCCTCTTGGATTCACCTTTGGTATGATCCAGCAATTGGATTGCCACCCAATGTTCAACTACCACCTGGAATGACTTTGCCAACTACTCCATGTGAAATTGTAATTCCTAAATTGTAAAATAAAGTTAATAAATAAATTATAGTAAATAATAACAAATTTTTATCCCCGAAGGGTTAAAAATTTGGACTATATATTTGAAAAATATAGTCATATTTTAGAAGATAATGAGACATTTGATATTACATCACGAGCTATTTCTAATAAAAGACATCGTCCATATTATAATCAACTTAGTCCAAGTGGTAAAGTATGGCCAATGTTAAATAAACCGTGTTATAACGAAGTTATTTTAAAGGATAATATTTAATTTAAAGATTTGTTTTTAAGATTAAAAATGAGTAAAAAATCTGATTCTGATATTGAAGACTCAAGCGATAACTCTATCGAATATTCTAGTGATGAATCGAGTGAAATTAGCGAAGCTAGCGAAATTGAATTTAGTAAAAATATTATTCCCGCTTCACAAAGACTTAGAGTGGCGATTAAACAAATGAAAGAAGATAGAAAAAAAGGAACTAAAAAAGAAAAAAATAATTATGATGAATAAAGTTTTACAGCAAATTTAAATTTATTAATAAAATAATTTATTAATAAATAAATGAAAGATATCATATGTATAGATTCTAAAATATTTAATAATTTATTAAAAAAATCTTTACAAAATTGTCAAAAAACTTCAAATATTTTTCTAAGAGATCCACAAACAGTATGGACATATACACCTCCAACTATTTGTCAAAGTTTAAGTTTAAAAAAAAGTAATACACTTTTATCAGATAAAAATACAATTCGAAATAATTTGCTGATTCCTACTTTACCAAGCGAATTAAAAACGATTCAACATTCTAATTTAGTCAAAAATAGATTAACAAGTTTTGCTGATGTTGTAATTCCCGATAATTTTAGTTGGGTTAGTTCCAAAATTTTACCAGTCATGGATCAAGGGAGTTGTGGTGATTGCTGGGCCTATTCTACAGTTGCTACTCTGGCTGATAAATATGCTATTAAATATAATATTGATGCCCCTGATTTAAGTGTTTTATGGACAGTTACTAATACTAATTATATTATAAATAAAACTCCAGCTCATTATAATTGTGAAGGAGGACGTATTACTGATGCTATATCATTTTTTCAAAATGTCGGTTGTAAATTACATCAATGTTGGCCTATGGATTTAGTTCGTAATTATTCAAACCAAGATATCTTTCCACAACCTTTAACAACACTTTCATCAAATTGTTGTTATAACTGTTGTAATGACCAAACAGTTGGAAATAAAATATATTATAGCAGTGCTCCTCGTTATTTATCAAATATTAATACAAATTCTAAGGAAGATATTACGAAAAATATTCAGTTAGAAATTATGCATAATGGTCCGGTTTGTGGAGGTTTTCAGGTTTTTACAGATTTTAATTATTATTGGAATAGTTTAAATAGTCCTCCTGGTTCTGTTTATATAAAAAATGCAAATCCTATACCAGTAGAAAATAAATATGAAGGTTGGCATGCGATCGAAATTACTGGTTGGGGAAAAAATGAAAAAGGCATTCGTTATTGGGAATTTAAAAATAGTTGGGGTTATTTAGGAGGACAAAATGGTTATGGAAAAATGGCTTTTTCATTAGACATTCCCGATCCTAATAATTGGGTATATTTAGATATACCAACATCTGAATTATATGGTGGAATGGTTTCTTTTGATCCTGGACACTTACCAGAAACTTCAATGATGTGTAGTTATCATGGTGTACAAACAACTGTAACAGATCCAAATAATTCTATACCACCTATAACTTATTGTCAATGTGACGATGGATATTTTGGAAAAACTTGTCAAAATACTAATAATTTATGTACTGATTCAGGAGGAATTATATTGAATATATTTGGTAATAAATGTATGTGTTCAAATAATAGTTTTGTAGAAAATCCACCATTTTGTAAAGCAGCTATGAATTGTCAAAGTTTTTGTTCGCAATATTATTCTAATAATTATAATAATTGTATGATGAATTGTCATATGTGAAATATGTAATCCATAAAATTTATAGATTAAGAAAATATCAAAATTTAATATCTACAAAGGATATTAAATAACCTATTGGCAATTACTTAGAGCTAATTTTAATAAAGTATTAAATGTATCATTATTTATACATACTTTATTATCTTGATTTGAAATTGGTAAGTTTACCAAAGATCTTGGTTGACCTTGACCTGGACATATTGGACAATGTCCACGATTCATAAAAATTGAATTCATACCAGATATATCATCCTTTAACTGATCAAGATCAATAGGACCATTATTATTTTTAGGTAGACCATTTTGACTCATACATGTTAAAACACAACCTTTTCTAGTATTAGAATCATTCAAACTGTTTGAAAACAATCACACATTTTATCACGTAAACCAGGATAATAGTTATTATCATCACATATATCGTATGTTTCTCTCATTTCTCTCATCTTTATAATAGTAAATATAAGACCGCCCGCGGCGAAAAACCAATACTTGCGCTGTCGCAGCGCGCTTTCATATTTTTAGTTTATATACTTTCTAGAGTATATAAATAGATAGTTTAATAGTTTTTGGTGTGGCCAAAATAAAGA
>JACCDX011682955.1_pt1 | contig 10906 bp, 6 predicted proteins | sample 7449681 | NCBI WGS metagenome assembly JACCDX01 (sample SAMN15323450, study PRJNA562643) | freshwater metagenome | isolation source: river surface water | place: USA:Blue River Watershed | collected 2017-08-18
CCAATGAGGGCCGTTTGCAGGTGCATGTGTCGGCGGGCAACAACTACCAGACTTATCTGATCGCCAAGAAATTCACCCAGGAACTCGATGCCGATTTGAACGAGGCGCTGAATCGGCAGCGTTGGAAGTTCGTGCTCTCGTCCGCCATGGCCAGCGGCGACTTGCTGGAGTTGCGTGCCGCTCTGGCCAAGGTGCAACAAGGCACCAAAGACCTGAGCACGGGTTTGACCGAGGCGACTCGGGGCAGTGGCAAGTTGACCCAGGGCGCGACCCACCTGAGCGAGGAGGTCGCGCGGTTGGTCACCGGCACCCAGCAATTGGGGCAGTATGTGCGAGGCATCGAGTCATCGCTGCCCCCCGCCGATGACGTGCGGCGCTTGCGCATCGGTGCCGATGAACTGGCCGCGGGCCATGTCGAGATGGACAAGGCCTTGGCCCAATTGCACGCCGTCAGCAGCAAACTGGTTCAAGGGGTGGAGCAGTTCCGTCAAAACGAGCAACCCAGTTTCCCCTTTTTCTCGTCCAACCTGAGCGAGGCGCTGGACCCCTTGCAAACCGGTTTGGGGGACTTGCGCGATGGGCTCTTCAAAGCGCATCAAGGGCATAAGACATTGAGCTCGGGCGCCGAGCAGGTGCGCGATTCGGTGCGGGCCTTGGCCTTTGGCGTGCGCGACATGAGGGCCAGCCTGCGCCAGGTGGTGGCCAAGCTGCCCGAGAGCCCCCAGTTGGCGCAAATCAGCACGGGCAGTCAAGAGTTGGTCAGCGGTCAGACGCAGTTGGATCAGGGCTTGAGCCAGTTGCGCGAGGGCAGCGTGTATTTGCAGACCTCGACCCAGTGGCTGCTGGATCGGGTGCCGACCGAAATCCGCCTGATCGATGGCAGTCCCGAGGGTTTGGCGCACTCGGTCGCTCCCGAATTGCAGGTCATGTCCTCGGTCGGTCACCTGGGGCAGGCCATGGTGCCCAATGTGTTGCCGGTGGCGGTTTGGTTGGGGGCCAGCATCGCCTTGTTTTTGATTCGGGGTCGGCACATGCCACGTCTGGCCCGACGCTATGGTGCGGCGGCCAAATTGCTGGCCAAGGCCACGGTGCCGGTGGTGGTGGTGGCGGTGCAGGCGCTGATGTTGTGTGTTTTGCTGTGGGCCTGGTTTGAGTTGCCCGTGCGCCACCCCATGGCGCTGCTGACGCTGATGGTGAGCACCGCCATCGCCTTCGTGTTTGTCGTCTTGCTGTTCATCCGCGTCGCGGGGGACACGGGCAAGGCCCTGGCGATGTTGTTGCTGGCCTTGCAGATTTCCGCCTCGGGCGGGGTGGTGCCGATCGAGCTCAGTGGGGAGTTTTTCTCCGCGCTCAGCCCCTGGTTGCCCATGACCTGGATGGTGCAGGGCCTGAAAGCCGCGATCTTTGATGCCTATGCCGGGGATTGGCTCACGCCCCTCTCGACGACCCTGGGGATGGGGGTGGCCAGCGCGGGGTTGGCCATGGTCCTGGGGCGCTGGCGCGAGGCCAGGTTGCGCCACCTGCGCCCCGCGCTCGATCTCTGAACCTGACTGGGGCTGGGTGCTAACATGCCCACACCCTTTTGCACTTTGCCCGACCATGGCCGCACCGACATCGCTCGCTCCCCTGGACCCCGACCGTGCCCTCGATGTGTTGGCGCTGGGTGAGGCGCTGATCGAGTTCAATCAAGTGCAGGCCGAGCCCCCCATGTACTTGCAAGGCTTTGGTGGCGACACCAGCAACGCCATCATCGCCGCCGCCCGCGCTGGCGCTCGCTCCGGCTATTTGAGTCGGGTGGGGGACGATGGCTGGGCCGACCGATTGTTGCAACTGTGGCGCGAGGAGGGGGTCACCACCCAAGGCGTGCGCCGCATGCCAGGGCAACGCACGGGGCTTTATTTTGTTCACCACGACACCCAGGGTCATCACTTCAGTTACGCCCGCGCCGGTTCGGCCGCCAGCCAGATGTCGGTCGACGACGTGCAAGACCATTGGGCCGACCTGATCGCTCAAAGTCATTGGCTGCATGTCTCGGGCATCTCGCTGGCAATTTCCGATTCGGCGCGTGCGGCGACGCTGGCCGCCATGCGCCTGGCGCGCGCACGGGGCACCCGGGTGGCGTTGGACACCAACCTGCGCCTGTCTTTGTGGTCCCTGGATCAGGCCCGCGCCTCGCTGGTTCAGGCCATGGCGGACTGCGACCTGCTTTTGCCCAGTCTGGAGGACATGGTGCAGCTGACCGATCTGACCGAGCCCGAGGCCATCGCCCGTTGGTGTCATGGACAGGGGGTGGCCACGGTGGTGCTGAAATTGGGCCCCGAGGGGGCCTTGATCAGCCAAGGGGGGCGGGTCTCGCGGGTGCCTGGGCGATCGGTCACCGCGGTGGACGCCACTGGCGCGGGGGACTGTTTTTGTGGCAACCTGCTGGCGCGTCTGGTGGCAGGCGACGCCCTGGGCCAGGCCGCGCTTTGGGCCAACACCGCCGCCGCCCTGTCGGTGCAGGGGCGCGGGGCCATCGCCCCCTTGCCGCGCGCCGAGCAGGTGCGCCTTGCTTTGGACCGGGCCGACCTTTAAGAGTCGCCGCCGCCCAGGGCTTTGAAGAGCTGGGCCGAGGCCGACAGCCACTGGCGTTGGGTCTGTGCCACGGCCTGCTCGGCCGCCAAGGCGTCGCGCTGGGCGTCGAGCCAGTCGATCAGGCTGGCGGCACCGTTGCGATGGCGCAGTTCGGTCAAGCGCAAGCGCTCGCGCTGGCTCTCCAGGGCGGCTTGCTGGGCCTGGACTTGCTCGCGCAAGGTGTCACGGGCGACCAGCAGGTCGGCCACTTCGCGAAAGGCTTGCTGCAAGGTTTTTTCGTAACCCACCACCCACTGGTTCTTGCGCGCCTGGGCCAGGTCAACCCCGGCGTCCAACCGCCCACCCTCAAAAATGGGCAGTTGCAGGCTGGGCACAAAGCTCCAAGCACTCGACCCACCCCCCATCAGGTTGCTGAACGCCGGACTGGCTGAGCCCAGCAAACCGGTGAGTTGCAGGCGCGGCAAAAAGGCCACGCGGGCCGCTTGGATGTTGGCGTGCGCGGCCATCAGGCGCGCTTCTGCGGCACGCACATCGGGGCGCTGCAACAACACGTCCGAGGGCAGGTTGCGGTCCCAGCGCAGGTTCATGCTTTGCAGACCCAGCGGCAGACCGGCGGGCAGCGTGCCCGGCAGCTGCCCCCCGACCAACAGGGCCAGGGCGGTGCCCGCTTGTTCGGCTTGGCGTCGCATGGCCACGGCCTCGGCGCGCGCGTTCAGCCAGGCCCCCTGGGCGAGCGCCACGTCGAGGTCGCTGGCGGCCCCCACCTCGCGCTTGCGCTGGGTCAGCGCCAACACCTGCTCGCGGGATTGCTCGCTTTGGGTCAACAGGCCCAGGCGTTGCTGGGCTTCGAGTTGGGCGTAGTAGGCGTTGGCGACGTCGCTGATAAGGCCCAGGCGGACGGTGCGGCGGTCCTCGGCGCTGGCTTCGAAATTGAGTCGGGCGGCCTCGCTCAGGCTGGCCACGCGGCCCCAGACGTCGAGCTCAAAGGCCAGCAGGTTCAGGCCCACGTCGTAGCGGCGGGTGTTGATGGCGCCGGCGTTGCCCTGCACCAGCGGCGGGGTGCGCGCGCCGGTGTGGCTGGCCCCCAGGCTGACGTTGGGCACCTGATCGGCGCGCTGCACGCCCCACAGGGCGCGGGCCTCTTCCATGCGGGCCAGCGCCAAGCGCAGGTCGTGGTTGCGCTCCAAGGCTGCGCGAATCAGGGCTTGCAAGCGTTCGTCGGTGTAGAGCTGCGTCCAGGCCACGGGCTCGGGCGTCTGGATCGCGCCCGCCGCTGGCCAACGGGCGGGCAGGCTGACTTCTGGGCGCTGGTACGGCGTGGGGCTGCCGCAGGCCACCAGGCTGGCGCAGGCGAGGGCGGTCCATGCCCAGCGTTTCAGGGGCGTGCGCGGGGCGGGGCGTGCGGGGCGGGGGCTCATGGGGCAGGGGGCTTTAGTCACGGCCGCCTCCGTGGGTCGGGGCGTCCAGGTTGGCGGGGGCTTCGGTGGTGGCCTCACTCACATGGGTCGAGCGACCCGGAAAGAAACGTCGCACGACGACAAAGAACACCGGCACCAGGAAGACCGCCAGCACCGTCGCGCCGATCATGCCGCCGATCACCCCGGTGCCCAAGGCCTGTCGGCCCTTGGCACCCGCTCCCGTGGACAGGGCCAGGGGCAGCACGCCCAGGATGAAGGCGATCGAGGTCATCAGGATCGGTCGAAAGCGCAAGCGGCACGCTTCCAGCGTCGATTCGATCAGGCTGCGCCCGGACTCGTGCAGGGTGCGGGCGAACTCGATGATCAGGATGGCGTTTTTGGAGGACAAGCCGATGATGGCGATCAAGCCCACTTTGAAGAACACGTCGTCGGGCAGCCCGCGCCCCATGACGGCCAGCACGGCCCCAAGCAGGCCCAGCGGCACCACCAATAAAACGGCAAAGGGGATGGACCAACTCTCGTACAGGGCCGCCAGGGCCAAAAAGACGACCAGGATCGAGATCGCGAACAGGGCGGGGGCCTGGTTGCCCGACAGCCGCTCTTCGAGCGAGGTGCCCGACCATTGAAAGCCGAAGCCGGGGGGCAGCTTGGCCGCGAGTTCTTCCATCGCCTGCATGGCGTCACCCGAGCTTTTGCCGGGTGCCGGCGCGCCCGAGATTTTGACCGAGGGCAGGCCGTTGTAGCGGTCGAGCTTGGGCAGGGCGACCGACCACCGCACGCGGGTGAACTCGCCCAGCACCACCGATTCGCCGCGCGTGTTGCGCACCGGCAGGCGCAGGATCGATTCGGGGCTGCGCCGCAACTCGGGGTCGGCTTGCATCAGCACGCGCAAGATGCGGCCCTCGCGCACGAAGTCGTTGAGGTAAGCCACCCCCAGGGTCGATTGCAGGGTGTCGTTCAGGCTGGCCAGGTCGATCGAGAGTGCGCGCGCTTTGGCGCGGTCCACATCGAGCACCAGTTGGGGCGCGGGCTCCTGGCCCTCGGGGCGCACGCTGGCCAAGCTCGGGTGTTTGGACGCCATGCCCAGCAGCATGTTGCGGGCGTCGAGCAAGGCCTCTCGCCCCAGGCCGGCCCGGTCCTGCAACCGGAAGTCAAAGCCGCCCACCGCCCCGAGCTCGGGGATGGGGGGCACGTTGACGGCCAGGGCAAAGGCCGATTTGATCGAGAACAGGAACATGTTGGCGCGCTGGATCACGGCCTGAACCGAGTTCTCGGGGGCTTTGCGCTCGTCCCAGCCTTTGAGCTTGACGAAGGCGAGTGCGGCGTTTTGGCCGCGACCGAAAAAGGAGAAGCCCAGCACGCCGATCACGTGTTCGACTTCTGGTTGTTTGAGGAAGTAGTCCTCGGCCTGGCTGAGCACCTCGCGCGTGCGCTCGGCCGAGGCACCAGGGGGCAATTGCACGATGCTGATGAAGTAGCCCTGGTCCTCGTCGGGCAGGAAACTGCCGGGCAGGCGTGGGAACAGCCAGGCGGTGGTGCCGCAGATCACGGCGTAGATCAGCATCCAGCGCAGCGGACGCTTGAGCATGCGCTGCACGCCCCCCACATAACGCTCGCTGGCGCGGTTGAAGTGGCGGTTGAACGCCCCCAGCACGCCGGTTTCGGCCGCGGCGTGCCCACGTGCGATGGGCTTGAGCACGGTGGCGCACATGGCCGGCGTGAGGGTGATCGCCATCAACGCCGACAGCAGCATGGTCAGCACCAGGGTGACCGAGAACTGGCGGTAGATCGCGCCCACCGAGCCGCCAAAAAAGGACATGGGCACGAACACCGCGCACAGCACGAGCGTGATGCCGATGATGGCCGAGATGATCTGGCCCATGGCCTTGCGGGTCGCTTCGCGCGGGGCCAGGCCCTCTTCGCTCATGATGCGTTCGACGTTTTCAACGACCACGATCGCGTCATCGACCACGATGCCGATCGCCAGCACCATGGCAAACAGGGTCAGCACGTTGATCGAGTAGCCCAGCAGGTACAGCCCGCTGAAGGCGCCCAGCAGCGCCACGGGCACGACCACGGCCGGGATCAGGGTGGCGCGCAGGTTGCCCAAAAACAGCCACATGACCAGAAACACCAGGGCCATGGCTTCGAACAGGGTGACCACGACCTCTTGGATCGAAATCTCGACAAAGGGCGAGGTGTCGTAAGGCACGTCCCAGCTCACGCCTTCGGGGAAGTAGCGCTCCAGGTCCTTCATGCGCTGCTTGACGGCCTGGGCGACGTCCAGTGCGTTGCCGTCGGGCGCGACGCGAATGGCGATCGCCGCCGAGGGTTTGGTGTCGATGCGCGCCGAGATGTTGTAGTCCTGCGCGCCGAGCTCGACGCGGGCCACGTCTTTGAGGTAGACCGCAGACCCATCGGCTTGGGTCTTGACCAGGATGCGCTCGAATTCTTCGGGGCGGCTCAGGCGGCTGCGCAGCACCACCACGGCGTTGAGCTGCTGACCGGGTGGGGCGGGGTTTTGTCCCATCTCGCCGGTGGCGAGTTGGATGTTTTGCGACCGAACGGCGGCGGTGACGTCACTGGGGGCGACACCAAACGACTGCAGCTTGCTCGGATCGAGCCAGAGCCGCATCGAGTATTCGGTGCCAAACAGGTTGGCTTCGCCCACCCCTTTGACCCGGCGCAGTTGATCGAGCACGGTGGTGGCGGCAAAGCTGCCCAGAGCGACCGCGCTCTTGCTGTTGTCGGGCGAGGTCAGCACCACGAACATCAGGTAATTGCGTTGCGGCTTGGTGACCGGCACGCCCAGTCGACGCACGTCGTCGGGCAGTCGGGCCTCGATCCGCTTGTAGCGGTTTTGCGCTTCGACCGAGGCGATGTCGATGTTGGTGCCGGCCTCAAAGGTCAGGGTCAGGGTGCCGGTGCCGAGCTCGGACGAGGACTCCATGTAGATCAGCCGCTCGATGCCGTTCATCTCTTGTTCGATGAGGGCGGTCACGGTCTGCTCGATCACTTCGGCCGAGGCACCGGGGTAAGTGATGTTGAAGGCGATCGCCGGCTGCGCCACCTGGGGGTATTGGGCGACCGGCATCTTGCGCAGGGCCAAGGTGCCCGCGAGCACGATGAAGATGGCGATCACCCAAGCAAAGATGGGCCGATCGATGAAGAACTTGGCGAACATGCTTACTTCACCGGCTGGGCTTCGACGGGTTTGACCACCGTGCCTGGACGCGCCTTTTGCAGGCCGTCGACGACCACCCGCATGCCGGGCTGCAGGCCCGAGGTCACGATCCAGCGGTCACCGCTCATGGCGCCGGTCTGGATCGGCATCGGCACCGCCTTGTCGCCCTCGACGATGGCCAGGACGTAGGGGCCCTGCGCGTTCATGAGCACGGCGCGTTGCGGGACCGCAATCGCCGTGGGCATGCTGGCTTGGGACAGGCGCACCCGCACGAAACTGCCCGGCATGAGCTCGCCCTTGGGGTTGGGGAACTCGGCGCGCAACACGACGGCGCCGGTGTTGGGGTCAACGGTGCGCTCGGCGACCTTGAGTTGACCGGGCAAGGCGTAGGGGCGCCCATCGGGGGTGATGAGCTGCACGCGCCAGCGCTCGTTGGCCTTGACCTGGCCTTTTTCCAGGGCGCGCCGCAGGGCCAGCCAGTCGCTCTCGGTCTGGGTGAAGTTGACCAGGATGGGGTCGAGCTGATCGATCGAGGCCAGAGGCGTGCTCTCACCCCGACCCACCAGCATGCCTTCGGTCACCAGGCTGCGCCCGATGCGCCCTGCGATGGGGGCGCTGACCATGGCGTTTTCAAAATCGAGCTCGGCCTTGGCCAAGGCCGATTGGGTTTGCCTGTGGCGCGCCAGCGAGAGGTCGGCCTCTTGTTGGCTGATCGCTTTGGCCTGCAGCAGGGTTTGGTTGCGCAGCCAGGTTTGCTCGGCGGCCAGGGCATCGGCTTTGGCGGCATCCAAGGCGGCGCGGTAGGTGCGCGGATCGATCTCGAACAGGGGTGCGCCGGCAGGCACGTCGCTGCCCTCGGTGTAGCGAATCTTTTGCACCACGCCTTCGACCCGGGCACGCACCAGGGCCGATCGCACGGCTTGCAGGCGTCCGGGCAATTCGCTGGTCAATTCGACCGGTTCTTCGGTGACGCGCCAGACCTTGACTTCAGGCGCGGGCGGCGGGCCGCCGGCCCCAGGGGGGCCACCTGCGGGGGCGTTGCCGGGTTTGGGCCCGCAAGCGAGCAAAGCGGCAGCGGCCAAAGCGCCGGTGAGCCGCTTGAGAAAATCGATGTGTCGCATGGATCAAATTCCTGGCGTCATGGGTCACCTGAGGCGTGCAGGTACGACGGCACGGTGTAAAGATGCAAGGGTATCATCAAGTCCGCCCCGACAAGGGCGCTCGGGCATGGGGCCCGGATTCACAAAACTTCACAAGTGACCCCCGAGGGAGGGGCAGAAAGGCACAACATGGTTCGGTGGGCGCATGCGGTCTGGTTGGGGGTGTGGATGGGGACGGCCTCGGTCGGCGCCCAGACCATCGAGGTGTCTGACGCCTGGGCGCGCGCCACGGTGTCGGGTCAGTCGGCCACTGGGGCGTTCATGAAGATCAGAGCCTCCGAGGCGGCCAAGCTGGTCTCGGCCAGCACCACCGTGGCGGGTGTGACCGAGGTCCACGAGATGAAGATGGAGCAAAACATCATGAAGATGGCCGCCATCCCCGCCTTGAACCTGCCTGCGGGCCAATGGGTCGAGTTGCGACCCGGTGGCTACCACGTGATGCTGATGGACCTGAAAGGCCCGCTGGCCGACAAGTCGACCCTGACCCTGAAGCTGGTGTTTGAAAACGCCAAGGGGGTGCGCAGCACGCAGCAGGTTCAGGTGTCGGTGCGCGCCATGGGCATGGCCGCCCCCAAGGCACACGAGCACAAGCACTGACCCCCAAAGCCCGCGCTGGGCAGGGCCGCCGAGCGAGCGCTAGAACTTGCCGCGCTGCTTGAGTCGGCTGAGCGTCTCGGCCGACAGGTTGAGGTAGGCCGCCAGCTCTTTTTGCGGGATGCGGTTGAACATCTCGGGGTGCTTGCGCTTGAAACGGCTGACCCGGCCCGGCGCGTCGAGCAGGTGCAGGGTGATGGTGTGGGCCATGATCTCGCTCATGAGGTTCATCACGTAGCGCTCGAACGCCTCGCGCACGGCCGGGCGGCGCTGCAAAAAGTCGACCCACTGGGGCCTGGAGAGTTTGGCCACCCGGGCCTTGGTCACAGACACGATGCTGTAAGGGGTTGGGGTGCCCAGGCACCAGGCCGCGTAACTGGTCTCCATTTCGCGCTCATCGGCAAAGCGCAAGATCATTTCTTTCGCTTCCAAATTGGCCACCACGCGCTTGAGCAAACCATCGACGATGAAGTAGTGCTCCATGTCACGCACCCCTTGGTGCAACAGGTATTCCCCTTTGTTGCAGTCCACCACGGTCAGCATGGCTTCAAGTTCTTTTTGGGCGTCTTCGTCCAAGCCCGCGAGCACGGGGGTCTGACGCACCTGCAAGCGGATCACATTGCGCTCTGGGTGCTGGTCCAGCGCGACGGAACGCACGCCACTGCGCCCACGCCCCCCCCGTCCGGTGGCGCTGGTCAGGGGCAAGGCCCCGCCGAGGTCTGCAAAACCCGACAAGTCTTGAGGGTCATCGGGGCTGATCATGTTCATGTTTCCGGGGGGCAAAAGGGTGAATTTTAAAAAATTGACCTTGATCAATGGCTAAATCAAGGGGCAAATCCTAGGATTGCGCTCAGTTTACTTTGACCACAAGGGCTTTGCCCAACATTGACCGAGGGACTCTCCAAATGACTGACGCACATCAAGGGGCCGAAATCGACAGCTTTCATCTGCTGATCGAAGGTCTGAAACTGAACGGTATCGACACCATTTACGCCTTGCCCGGTATCCCCATCACCGATCTGTGCCGCAAGGCCCAGGCTGCCGGCATGCGCGTGATTTCTTTCCGTCACGAGCAACACGCGGGCAATGCGGCCGCCATCGCGGGCTTTCTGACCCAAAAGCCTGGCGTGTGCTTGACCGTGTCGGCCCCTGGTTTTCTCAATGGTTTGACCGCACTGGCCAACGCCACCACCAACTGCTTCCCGATGATCCTGATTTCTGGCTCCTCCGAGCGTGAGATCGTCGACCTGCAACAGGGCGACTACGAGGAAATGGATCAGTTGGCGATCGCCAAGCCCCTGTGTAAAGCGGCCTACCGCGTGCTGGAGGCTGAGGACATTGGGGTGGGCGTTGCGCGTGCCATTCGATCGGCCCTCTCGGGTCGTCCGGGCGGTGTCTACCTTGATCTGCCGGCCAAACTCTTCACCCAAAGCCTGCCGCTGGAAGAGGGGCGCAAGTCCTTGATCCAGGTGGTGGACCCGGCCCCGCGCCAGATCCCGGCTCCTGAGGCGGTGTCGCGCGCCCTGGAATTGCTCAAGGGCGCCAAAAAACCCCTGATTTTGTTGGGCAAAGGGGCCGCTTACGCCCGCGCCGAAAACGAAATCCGTCAGTTGGTCGAAAAGACCGGCATCCCTTACCTGCCGATGTCCATGGCCAAAGGCATTTTGCCCGACACCCACGATCAATCGGCCGCCGCCGCGCGCTCTTATGTGTTGCCCGAAGCCGATGTGGTGTTGCTGATCGGCGCCCGACTCAATTGGTTGCTCTCGCACGGCAAAGGCAAGACCTGGGGTGGCAAGACCTCCAAAACCTGGGGTGGCCAGCAATACATCCAGATCGACATTTCCCCGATCGAAGCCGACAGCAACGTGCCCATCGCGGCCCCCTTGGTGGGTGATGTGGGCTCTTGTGTGTCGGCCCTGTTGGCGGGCATGGGCAACGGTTGGGCCAAGCCACCGGCCGACTGGATCAATGCC
>JACCDX011846032.1_pt1 | contig 10906 bp, 14 predicted proteins | sample 7449681 | NCBI WGS metagenome assembly JACCDX01 (sample SAMN15323450, study PRJNA562643) | freshwater metagenome | isolation source: river surface water | place: USA:Blue River Watershed | collected 2017-08-18
ACATAAAACAACGCAGTTAGACATTTACAAACATATAGTTGCATTCTATAATAACTCACTGAATGAAATATTTTCAGTGAGTTATTTGGGTATGTAAAATGCAAATAGATGAAACAGTTGGCAAATTGAAAATAAAAGATTCAGGACATCAAGAAAGGCTTGAGGGTGCAATTTTAAACTATCAAAAGATACTGGCTACTGGAAATGTAAGAATGATTGATAATGCATATAAAAACGTATGCAGACTATATCCACCTTTGATGCATTTACAAGAATGGTATCAACAGTATCATTATCTTTATGATTCTCAAGAAGATTTTCAACAAGATTATATTAGAATATTTTGTAATGTTTTATCAGCTTGGAAACCTAGAAGTGTGAGAAAACAATCCAGATACGATGGTACTGGTGAGTTTAAGAACTATTTTATTGGTGCTCTTCAACATAATTATATTAATTTAGTTAAAGCTGATAATGCTGGAAAGAGAAATCCATCTTGCCGTTGTCCTATTTGTGATAAGTGGGTTAATCCTCTATCTACTCATTTGAGAACCCATCACGTAAACTTATTGTGGGAACAGTTATCTATTAATGGTTTTGACATTGAAAAAATTAAGAACTGCCCATATTGTAAATCCCATAAACTTCCACGAACATATGAATGCCTTAGTGTCGAAGGAGAAGTTTGTAACGGAACTAATGAAGGTTGTGAAAACTGCAGAGAAGCAGCTATTAATAAAGCAATCAAAAAGCATATGTTGTCAAAGCATTCTTCTTTATTATTCCAAAGATTTAATGAAATTCATCCGAACTATCAAACAGTGTCGCCAAGAGCTATGAGTGTATACACAACTGAAGATGAAGAAGGTGATGAAGCTTGTTACTATGACAAAATTCAAGATAGCAACAGTGTAAATAAATTATTGTCATTAAACTTAAATGAAATTGAAAATAAAATTATTAAAAACGTTTTGAATGGTTCAGTCAATTTGAAATTTGATGCATCATTGTATAATTGTTCAGTCGAAGAGTTTAATATTGCAATGGATGGCTTAAGAGATAAAATGTCACTCATTGGTTTAGAAGTTTAAAAAAGGATTATTAAAAAAATGTCAAATGTTGCTGAAGAAAATGAATCAAAGAGTAATTTTAATGATGAGAGAACCCTACGGGCAAGAGGCGGAGACCCAAATGACCCAGACCCAAACCGTAGACCAACAGACCCTGTAGGTTTATCTCGAAGCATCTTGCATGTTCTCAAAGATAATGAATATGTCAGAATTCTTTCTGTTGGACCAGCTGCATTAAATTCTGTTATGACTGCTTATCGTTTAGCGTCAAGAGAAGTTGAAAGTTTAACAAATGGTTCAGTTTTAGTTTGTAGGCAATCAGAATACACTGCAGAAATCGGTGGTAAAAAGGCCAAGGGAATTTCAACAAGAATATTTGCAATCAATATTAAATTTGCGCTATAATCCGTAGAACTAAACGACTCTGTGGTCTTCTTGATCACAACTGATTAATATGGAAAAAATAGCACTCAAAAGAGCCCTCAGACTTTTACGCCAGGAATGGAAACAAGATAAGTCTAGGGCTTCTTTTCATTATGCCTTCGCAATCAGAAAATCAAGAATAGTAGCCTTTGGCAAAAACAATTTATTAGATGCATCAAAGAAAGCTTTAAGGATTGGAAGATCTTTAAATATTGACAAATGGAAAGAATATCCATATATTCATGCTGAGTGTGATGTAATATCTCAACTAGATGAAAAATATGATAAAGATGACTTGATAATCCTAAGTTTGAGAATAAATCGGTCAGGTCAATTTAGATTAGCTAAGCCTTGTATCAACTGCCAAAAAACATTGGATATTCTTGGATATAACAACGTTTGGTGGTCTTTGAGTTCTGATGACAAAAGCAACAAATTAATCCTCACAAATGAGAAGGAAAGCATAAAATACGAAGATGTTAAGTGATCAATGGAAAAAGAAAAAACAAGATTTTCTAAAGTCTTTGTTGGTTGATAAAAGCGCAATAGATGATTCTTTTTTTAAGGTCGAAGAAACTGAAAATCAGAATAAAACGTATGCTGCTGGCACTCCCTGGACAACGCTGATCAAGGATTCATCAATGGTGAATTCTCGTGTCTTCGTGCGTGAAAATTATCACAACCACGATATTTTTACCACAGAGAGTGCGCAAGGGAACGCTATACTGTCTTGTGCTGTTAAAAAGGCTACATACACGATTAGCGAAGATACCGACAGAGAATATTATGAAATTTATGATGCTTTGAAAAATCATTTCCAAAACATTGGAATAAGTGGAAAAGATCTAACAAGCATTGTAAAATCATTAAGAGATATCGATCACGAAGAATTATTTAACTAAGAGAGAAGAAGAAATGGAAAAGATTTTACAAGAAAACAAGAATCGTTTTGTGCTGTTCCCACTACAGCATTTAGATATTTGGGAGTTCTACAAGAAGGCCCAAGCATCTTTCTGGACAGCTGAAGAAATCGATTTACAGCAAGACCTTACTGACTGGGAAAAACTTAACGCAGGAGAGCAGCATTTCGTAAAGCATGTTCTTGCATTCTTTGCTGCATCCGACGGGATTGTTAACGAGAATCTTGCTGAAAACTTTGTTGCTGAAGTTCAATACACTGAAGCCAAATTCTTCTATGGCTTTCAGATTATGATGGAGAATATCCATTCTGAAACATATTCTTTGCTTATTGATACCTACATTAAAGACAAGGCAGAGCAAGACCATTTATTTAATGCTATTGACACTGTTCCTGCAGTGCAAAAGAAGGCTGAATGGGCTCTTAAGTGGATTGGATATGATTCATTTGTAGAAAGATTGATTGCATTTGCAGCAGTCGAAGGTATTTTCTTTTCTGGTTCTTTCTGCTCCATTTTCTGGTTGAAGAAGCGTGGTTTAATGCCAGGTCTTTCTTTCTCCAATGAATTGATTTCCCGTGATGAGGGAATGCATACAGACTTTGCTGTACACCTTTACAACCATCACGTTGAGAACAAGCTTTCAAGAGAGCGTTTAATCGAGATTATTGATTCTGCTCTTGAGATTGAAAAAGAATTTATTTCTGAATCATTGCCGGTAAGTTTGATCGGTATGAATGCAGATTTAATGAAGCAGTATCTCGAATATGTTTCGGATAGACTTTTAGTTGACTTGGGTGTTGGCAAGATCTATAATTCTGAAAACCCATTCGACTTTATGAAGAATATTGCAATGGAAAACAAGACCAACTTCTTTGAAAAGCGTGTTGGAGAATATGCAAAGAAGGGTGTCGGCGTTAAGGAAGAAACTAACACTTTCTCAACAGAAGAAGATTTTTAAGGTAACAGACTATGAATGTTGTTAAAAGAGATGGCACAGTCGAACAAGTAAAGTTTGACAAAATTTCTTCGAGAATTCGTAAGCAAACTTACGCATTAAATGAAGATTATGTAGATTATTTCCAGGTTGCTCAAAAAGTTATCTCTGGACTATACGACGGCGTTACCAGCACTGAGCTTGACCAACTCAGTGCTGAAACTGCTGCTTCTATGATCACTACTCACCCAGATTATGGAAAGCTTGCTGCAAGAATCATTATCACTTCTTTATATAAAGATGTTGCTAAGGAGTTCTCTGTTGTTGCTAAGCAGCTTTATGAGTACATCAATCCAGTTAACAATGAGCCAGCAGGACTAATTTCTGATGAGGTTTATGCTGTTATTGAAAAGCATGCGACAGAACTTAATGCGATGATTGTCCATGATCGTGATTTTAATTTCGATTATTTTGGATACAAGACATTAGAAAAGTCATATCTTCTTAAGAGAAACAACAAGCCAGCAGAAACACCACAGCAAATGTATATGCGTGTAGCTGTCGGTATTTGGCGTGACAACCTTGAAATGGTGCAAAAGACCTACGATATGCTTTCCCAAGGACTTTTCACCCACGCAACACCTACTTTGTTTAACTCTGGAACAAAGAGGCCACAAATGTCTTCCTGTTTCTTGTTAGACGTTGATGATGATTCGATTCCTGGCATTTACAAGACTCTTTCTGATTGTGCAAAGATTTCTCAATCAGCTGGTGGTATTGGTGTAAATATCCATAAGATTCGTGCAAAGGGTTCTTATATCAAGGGAACTAATGGCTGGTCAAATGGAATCGTGCCTATGCTGCGTGTTTTTAACGAAACAGCAAGATATGTAGATCAAGGTGGTGGTAAACGCAAGGGTTCTATAGCTGTTTACCTTGAGCCTTGGCACGGAGATGTATTTGATTTCTTGGATCTTCGCAAGAATCATGGCAAGGAAGAAATGAGAGCCAGAGATTTGTTCTTAGCTCTTTGGATACCCGACTTGTTCATGAAACGTGTTGAAGAAGACGGAGTTTGGACACTCTTTTCTCCTGAAGCTGTTCCTGGTCTTATTGATGCTTACGATACACCTGAGCATAAAGCTTTTACTGAGCTTTATGAGAAGTACGAAGCTGAAGGCAAGGGTTTAAAGACTGTTAAGGCTCGTGAGTTATGGGAAAAGGTTTTAACTTCCCAAATTGAAACTGGCACTCCTTACATGCTTTACAAAGATGCTGCAAACTACAAGAGCAATCAAAAGAATCTTGGAACCATCAAGTCTTCCAATCTCTGTACAGAAATTTTGGAATACACAGACAAGAATGAGATTGCTGTTTGTAATCTTGCTTCTATTGCTTTACCTCGCTATGTTGTCATTCCTACAGGCAAGGTTCGTGAAAAAGATAAGAAGCTGCGCAAGTTTGATTTCCAAAGATTGTATGAAGTTACATATCAAGCAACAGTTAATCTTAACCAAGTTATTGACGTTAACTTCTATCCAACTCCAGAAACACAACATTCAAACTTTAAGCACCGTCCTATCGGTTTAGGTGTTCAGGGCCTAGCTGACACTTTTGCAATGATGGGTCTTGCATTTGAATCTGAAGAAGCACGTAAATTGAATCAAGATATCTTTGAAACAATTTACTTTGCTGCTCTCACTGCATCTAAGGACTTGGCACAGACTTATGGACCTTATTCGTCTTTTGAAGGATCTCCAGCATCTCAAGGTTCATTACAATATGACTTATGGGGAATTTCTGAAAATGATCTTTCCGGTATGTGGGATTTTGCAAAGCTTAAGTCAGAAATCAAAGAATTTGGTTTGAGAAACTCATTATTGGTTGCACCAATGCCTACAGCTTCTACTGCTCAAATTCTTGGTAATAATGAGTGTTTTGAACCATTCACCAGCAACCTTTACAAGAGAAACACACTTTCTGGTGAGTATGCTATTGTTAATAAGCACTTGGTGGAAGATCTTGTGAACAATGGCCTCTGGACTGACAATGTAAGAATGAAGTTATTTATTAACAATGGTTCTGTTCAAGACATTGAAGAAATTCCAGCTGAAATTCGTGAAGTTTACAAAACTGTTTGGGAGATGAAGGGTAAATCTATTCTTGAAATGGCTCGTGATCGTAATTATTTTATTGATCAAAGCCAATCATTAAATATGTTTATGGCTGAACCAACAATGACCAAGCTTTCTTCTGCACACTTTTACGGATGGAATCTAGGCTTGAAGACAGGTATGTACTATTTGAGAACCAAGCCAAAGGCATCTGCTATCAAGGGTCTTGGGATTGATACTTCTGGTATGCAATCTTTAGATAAGGCTCCTGTAGTTGAAACACCAAAGGTTGAGATTTCCAAGGAATTCAACCCCGATGAGTTCAATACAGCAGTGTGTTCATTAGACAATCCAGACTGTGAAGCTTGTGGAAGTTAGTCAAAACTAACAAAAATTAAAGAGAGGAGCAATCCTCTCTTTTTTTGTACCTTTACAAAATAAAAATAAAAGGTATATATTATTTTATGAAACCTGAATACGTTTATCTTAGCGTGAGTCCGACACAAAAAGATGAAAATAATAGACCTTTAGTAAAAATCGGAAAAACTATTAATCCTATTGAAATCAGAATGAAAAAGTTAAGTAATCATTCCGGTGTGTCTTCTGAATTCAAATGTATGTTTTTGTATGAGTGTAAAGATTGCACTTGGTTAGAGGGTCAAATCCATTTTATATTTCAAGATTCAAGATTGGATCCTAGAAGAGAATTTTTTGCAATTTCTTTAGAGAGTGCTAAAGCTGTGTTAAAGCTTTATGAGGGTAAAGAGTGTGACCTCTCTTTTTTAACAACACCAATAATCAAAATTCCAAAGCAAAAGCAAATGAAAATTTCAGAATATAAAAAATCAAGAATTCTAACCTTATATAGAAAAGGAACCACTCAAGTTAAAATTGTTGAAGATTTAAAAGTAACGGCACATCATGTTGCAAAAACTATTAAAGAATACAAGATGAAAAACGGTAGTATTTCTGCTTAACTGGTGATATTATAAGGGAGTAAATTATGGCTAAAACAAATTTTCAAGAGCGTTTGGTGAAAATCAAAGACGCAGTGGTGAAAGAAGACGAAGGCACTGAAGAAGAGCCTATAGTGCGTAAAACATTGTGGCTTGTTCTTGAAGATGTTGAGTCTGGAGCTATCTTTCAATCTCCTCTTAGTTTAAATGATATTCAAGAGATTACAGGGATGACAAGACAACTACAAGGGCGAGAACTTTATAAGTTTGCCACTGATTTACGTAGTAGGACAGAGCCAATCAAGTTAATTGTTGATTTGAATAACTCAGAAGTTTCCGCTGATATGATTATAAAAGAAGAAGGTATTTAATATGGCTGCAACAGGTAGTGGGGAGATTACAGTGAATGGTCCAATTGCAAGGGTAGAAATTAAGGCATTTCGTGAGACTGCTGTCATTCCTAAGAAAGCAACTGAAGGAGCTGCTGGATATGACTTATGTGCTTGTATTCCTGATTTTACAAGTGGAATGATGATTCACCCACATAGCAGTTTGATTGTTCCTACTGGTTTAAATGTAAATATTCCAGAGGGCTATGAGATTCAGATTCGTCCTCGTTCTGGCCTAGCAGCTAAGCATGGTGTGACTGTTCTTAACACTCCTGGGACTATTGATTGTGATTATTCTGGTGATGGTGAAGATTTTGAACTTAAAGTCATTCTTTTCAACCATAACAAGATTCCATTCCAAATCAACAACGGAGATAGAATTGCTCAAATGGTTGTAGCTAAACTTGCACCTCACGAGCTTGTTGAAGTTGAAGAATTTGGCCAAACAGCAAATAAGTCCCGCAAGGGTGGATTGGGAAGCACTGGCAAGTAATGCATGCTGAGATAAATAAAATGTATTCAGAATTTAAAAAGTTTGTTAATCTTCTTGGGCATGATGTTACAATTTCAGGCTATGGAACCTTACCAAAATGTGATGATCCTTGCTATGTTGAAACAAAGCAAAGAATTATTGGCAAAGTGGCTGGGATTCCAATTGCTGAAACTCACTTTGAGAAGATTATTAATCTTCCAGAGCCTGAAGAAGGTGTTTACTACATCGTAAACAGAGTGTCAATGAGTTACATTCCCTTTGATCGTGAAGATGTGTTTTGTGTTGATACTGGACAGTCTGCAATCAGAGATGAAAATGGTCAAGTGGTTGCAGTAACTCAACTCTCTCTGTAAAAACTAAACCCATCGAATTCGATGGGTTTTTTTCTACACTAGTCTTACATTTTCAACAAAGTCTTCTATCTTGCTTTGCCTTCTGACTAATCCAAAAAACAACGCAAGAGTGTTTGATGCATCGACATCGGCTCTATGAGGCAATCCTACAAACTGCATTTTCATTTTGCCCATTGCTGACTTAAGACTTGATGTAGTGCTTTTACCCTGGCTTATCATCAAGAATGTGTTCAAAGTTTTGACATCGATTTCTCTTCTTCCAAACCTTTTAAAAATTACATCTCTTTCAGCAAACTCTTTTTTTAAATCATCAACATCTCCACCACCCCAAGTTACAGGATTCACATAGCAGTTATAATTTTCTATAAGATCAGAAATCTCATTAGCTATTTGTTGATGCGATACTGATTTATTAATAACATCATCATCAGTAATACCAGTCAAGGTTGTTATGTATGGATAAATTGGTTCATTTGGATTTATAAACCAATGCTCTGTGTAATATTCAGATTGCTTTTGATTAATATTTCCAACTGCAATACCAACTTGAATTATTTTTCTTTCAGATAAGCTATTTTCCTCATTGTTATTTAGCTCTAAGTCAAGAGCTATAAAATTAGTTTCCATAGAACCATTTTACCATTTCTCGTACAAAATCTCTATGAAGAATGTTGTTTACCTTGAATCCTCTGAACTTAAAACCTTAGCAGAAAAACTTAAAGAAAGATATTATGTTTACATTGGGTACGTGGATTTAGAGCAGATTTATTTTGTTGAAATGGTTGGTGAAAAACCTAAAAAAGGTCCAGTTGTTGTCTTGAATGGACTTTCTCAAAAATGGGTTAGAGATTTACTTTTAGGTGAAGTGCAAGATAAGAAAATTTATTGCCTTGGAGTATATGATGAAGCCTGGGCAGAATTAACAAAAGCACATAAAGAATGGGCATTATTTAGAAGTTTATTTTCCATTGCCCCTTCTATGGATGGCACTTTAAGACAGATAGATGTGCAAGACCATTCATTTATTCTTGAATATATGATCAAGCATAATTATGGCGCTAACTACATGAGTCAGAGTATACTGCCTTCATTATTAGACAGTAAAGACCCAATACCTATCCCGCTACCAAAGGACGAAGAAGACGAATGAGTTTCTATAACAAATATCGACCAAAGCAGTTCTCTGATTTTTCAGGAGATTTCACTGTAGAAGTGCTTAAGTCTCAAATCATCAGAGATAGAGTTCAACATGCTTATTTGTTTTCAGGTCCTCCAGGTACAGGTAAGACTTCACTTGCTCGTTTAATGGCTATGGCTCTTCTTTGTGAAAATAGAAAAGACGGAGAAGCAGAACCAGATATCAATAGTAAATCTTCTCTTATGATTGCAAATGACAAACACAGAGATTTGATTGAAGTTAACTGTGCTGTCAATAATGGCGTTGATAATGTTCGTGAAAATATTGCTGAAAAGCTTAGATTAATGCCAGCTTTTGGAAAGTATAGGATATTCATTTTAGATGAATGTCATATGCTTACAACTCAAGCACAGAACTCTCTTTTGAAAATTGTTGAAGAGCCACCAGCCCATATCATATTCTTTTTTTGCACTACAGACCCCAATAAAGTACTTCCTGCTATCAAAACAAGATGTCAAATGTTTCATCTAAAGCGTGTAAGTGCCAATAACTGTAAACAAATACTTAATAAAATTGTAAAAGAAGAAGTGATTGCATATGAAAGTAATGCATTGGATCTTATTGTTGAAGAATGCAAAGGAAGTGTTCGAACAGCATTAAGCCTTCTAGAACAAGTAAGTACATTGGGTGTAACAGAAGAAAATGTTCGCAATGTATTAGGTAGAAGTCCAAGGCATCTTTCTATTGAATTAATAAAAAGTATATATGATGTAAATAGAGGAAAAGCATACAGGATCTTAGAGTCTTGTCATTTGGAGGGTAGAGATTTCCCTGCTCTTTTGGAAGAAATGGCTAGAAACTTAATGGAAAGTTTATCTTATAAGCTCTTAAAAACTTCTGAAGAAGAAAGAGATATTGAGCTAGAGTTTTTAAGACAGATAAAACCCACCCTTGTGCTAGAAACTGCAGAACATCTATTAGAAATATTAAGTAAGATACGGCAAAACGTTTCTGAAGATTTGGTTGTACAAACTGGAATCTTAAGAATTATTGATTGGTACGCTTCTAAAAAAGATTAGCGAATTGATTTAACATTGATAAGTGGCCGTGAGGAAAAGTTATGGCTGCTGAAGATGTTAAGATTATAAGAATAGTAAAAAAAGCTAAAAATGGGGACAATAAATCTTTCAATCAGCTTCTCAAAATGGTAGAGCCTGATTTGAAGAAAATTGCCTCCCATTTTTTTATTTTAGGTGGAGATAGAGAAGATGTACTGCAAGAGCTACGATTAGGTGTTGTTAAAGCAGTAAACTCATATGATCCAACTAAAGACACTACATTTAAAAACTTCTGTGTCAACTTAGTTTGTAAGCGTCATTTAGCAACAGCAATTTCTTCTGCTAAGAGAATGAAGAATTCTATTTTAAATGATTCTGTCTCTCTTGACGCTCCAATCATCTTAGGTGATGATGGAAATTTGCAAACATTAGCAGATTTTATTCCTGATAGATTAAATCCCTTTGATGAATCACCTGAGACAAATTTAGTAGAAGACATTATCATTAAAGAAGAATACGAGCAAGCTTCAACATTATTAAAAGAAAAGCTTACAGATTTAGAAGAAGATATTTTTGTTGAATATGGATATAACTCTTCGTACAAAGAAATCTCAATGGCTTTAAATGTACCTTCAAAATGTGTTGACAATGCTTTGACTAGAATTAGAAAAAAAGCAAGCGAAGTTTATGTTCAATACTCTTTGCAGGAAACCATTTTAATCCGCCAGAAGTCTGAGGAAAAGCTCGAACCTAAACCACAAGAGTAGTTGCATCTATTTCTACGATGTAGTAGAATGTTTGTATGGAAACTTCAATTGTTGACGTTGTAATCGGCATGCAATATGGCGATGAAGGCAAGGGTAAAATAGCCAATCAAATGGCTCAGTCTGGTGATTATGATTACGTACTCCGCTTTAATGGTGGAGGAAACGCTGGTCATACAATTTACCTCAATGGAGAGAAAATTGTTACACATCTTGTTCCTTGCGGTATTCTGCATGGTATTCCTAGTGTCATCGGTAATGGTTGTGTTATCAATACGCAAAAATTATTTGACG
>JACCDX011196603.1_pt1 | contig 10905 bp, 15 predicted proteins | sample 7449681 | NCBI WGS metagenome assembly JACCDX01 (sample SAMN15323450, study PRJNA562643) | freshwater metagenome | isolation source: river surface water | place: USA:Blue River Watershed | collected 2017-08-18
CTCGGGCATTACCTGGTGCATCGCCATCTGCAGCCGTCTTTCAACTGCAGCGAAGTCGACACTACCCAGTGGGACAGCGAAGAGCGCCAGATTGAATTTGAGGCGAACACGTTTGCGTCCTACCTGCTGATGCCTGCGGATGATTACCGTCGGCAGATCCACGGGGCAACCATCGATCTGGATGTGCTCGGCGCTTGTGCAGATCGATATGGCGTGTCCATGACGTCGGCCATCCTCAAGTGGCTCGAGCTCACGCCCCAGCGTGCGGTGCTGGTCATGTCCCAGAACGGGATCGTCCAGTGGGCTTGCGGCAGCGAGTCAGGCAAGTGGCTCTCCATCCATCTGAACAAGCGGCTGGCCAATGGTCAGCGCCGGCCGTTGCCCGCCAGGAGTGCCACCCGCATGGGCACAGATACCAATGTCGATCGACTGGGCACCCCGATCGATGCTCGCATCTGGTTCCCACAGGAGCCCGAGGGCATGGTCGCGCGGGAGATGCGCATCGCATCAGACCTCTATCGTCAAACAATGACCCTGCTGGTCCTGCCGCCCGAGGTAAAGCCTTGGGAGCGCGACAGGACTGACGATGACGACGACGGCCTTGAAAGCACCATCGAGCGTTTCGAGCGTAACGGTCAACCACCGGTGCGCTGACTGTATGCCCGGGCGGCTTGGCGGTCTTTCTTATCCGCACGCTCCCACCCGCAACCGATAACTTCCGTTCGCAATAACCCGCAGCAGGCCGCAATTCCCTGCTCGGAAATCCGGTGGCCAGCCGGTGAAATGGTGGCAGTTTTTCATCACGAAAGCCTGCCATGACATCTCTCGAACACCCTACCAAATCTACTCACCGCGATACCCGTGAGCTTGGGCGCTCGCCTTGCCAGGAAATCGCGCAGTTGCTCGCTGCCGGCATTCTCCGGGCACGCACTGGTTCTGCTGTGGCGAGCCCATGTCAGCATGAAGCCACGGCTGGCAACATTCCGCTTGGCTTCACTGGCCACCAGCGCGTTCATACGAACCCGTCTCAACAAGAAGGAGTTTCCGTATGACGACACACGCAAGCCAAGAAACCGTCGCCGCACGGTTGGCGCAACTGCCCTACCTGCCGATGGAAAACCTTTGGGCGCTTTGGGATCAACATTTTGATCGTCGCCCTGGCCACCATCACCGCACTTGGCTGGAAAGCCGGCTGGCCTACAAGATCCAGGAGGAGGCGTTCGGCGCCATGTCCTCATCGCTCAAGCGCCGACTGGAAAAAATTGGTGAAACCGGCGAGGTACCCAACCAGAAGCGCCGCGCAGAAAACCAGCTGGCGCCGGGTGCTACCCTGATCCGGGAATACAACGGGATACCCCACCACGTCAAAGTGCTGGATGACGGGCGCTTTGAATACCTGACGCGCACCTACAAGAGCTTGTCCGGCGTGGCCAAGGCCATCACCGGTACAGCATGGTCTGGACCGGCCTTCTTCGGATTACGCCAGCCGTCCAAGCGGGGGGTATCCGCATGAGAAAACCCGCCCCTTATCCGAATATGCAAGTGCCAGCGATCACGCCCAAGCGGCGCTGCGCGGTCTATACCCGCAAGTCCACCGATGAAGGCCTGGACATGGAATACAACAGCCTGGAGGCGCAGCGCGATGCAGGACTGGCCTACATCGCCAGCCAGCGTCACGAGGGTTGGATCGCACTGACCGATGGTTACGACGATGGCGGTTTCTCGGGTGGCAATATCGATCGCCCCAGCCTCAAGCGGCTGATGGCAGACATCGAGGCCGGAAAGATCGACATTGTGGTGGTCTACAAAATTGACCGCCTGACGCGCAACCTGACGGACTTTGCACGACTGGTCGAGGTGTTCGATCGCCACGGGGTCTCGTTCGTCTCGGTGACCCAGCAATTCAACACCACCACCTCGATGGGGCGCCTGACGCTCAACATCCTGCTGTCCTTCGCCCAGTTTGAGCGGGAGGTCACCGGCGAGCGCATCCGCGACAAGATTGCCGCCAGTAAAGCCAAAGGCATGTGGATGGGCGGCGTGCCGCCCTTGGGCTACGACGTCAAGGATCGCAAACTCGTCGTCAACGACAAGGAGGCGGCGCTGGTGCGCGACATCTTCATGCGTTACGCCGAGCATGGATCGGCCGCACGTCTGGTGCGCGAGTTGCAGGTCGAAGGGCACACCACAAAATCCTGGGAGACCCAGACCGGAAAATTCCACCACGGCCGCATCATCGATCAACAGTACCTGTTCAAGTTGCTGCGCAATCGCCTGTACCTGGGCGAGATCACCAACAAAGGGGAGGTCTTTCAGGGGCAACATCAGGCCATCATCACGCGGGCCCAGTGGGAGGCGGTTGAGGCGATCATTGCGCAACGCAAGCGCAGCACGACCCGTGACCGGTACAACGAGACCCCGGCGTTACTGGCCGGATTCCTCTATGCACCCGATGGTCAGCGCATGTTGCCCACCTACACGCAGAAGAAAAACGGCAAGCGCTACCACTACTACGTCCCTTACCTGGAAAAACGCCAGACGGCAGGCGCTTCACGAATCCCAGGCCAGCGGAGCATGGGCCCCATGCCGGCTGCCGAAATCGAGTCGGCCGTGCTGATGCAGGTTCTGCGGGTGTTGCAGGAACCCGAGATGATCATCGGCGTGTGGCGCGAGGTGCTGGCAGCGCAAGAGCAGACCGCCCTCGATGAAGCGATGGTCGTGGTGGCCATGCGCCGCATCGGGGATATCTGGGCGCAGATGTTCCCGATAGAGCAGCATCGGATCATGCGCCTGTTGATCGAGCGCGTGCAACTGCACCCGAGTGGCCTCGACATCGTCTGGCGGGAAGACGGTTGGCAGCGCTTCCGTCGCGAACTGGCCCAGCACCCCTTTGTGGTGGAGCAAAAAGAGGCGCCCGCAATGAGGCACCTCGGCCATGATGTGGAGGTGATGGCATGAGCCAATCCAGCCCGCAACGTTGCAAGATCGAGATCTCGGTGTCGGGTCCGTCGCGTGAATACCAGAGCCAGGGCTCGGCGGTGACCTTCGTCCCCCTGACCATCAAACGCCGGCACACCCGAAAATTGCTGATCGCCCCGCCCGGTCAGGAAGATGCCAAAGTCCGATCGTCATTTGACCTGCCCATGATCCGCACGATCGGCAAGGCCTTCTATTGGCAAAAGTTGCTCGACAGTGGTGAGGTGGCCAACGCGACCGAGTTGGCGCGGCAGCTGAAACTCGAGCCGGGCTGGGTGGCCGAGGTGCTGCGGTTAACACGATTGGCACCCGACATCGTGCAGGCCATCCTGGATGGGCGGCAGCCGCGCCACCTCAATCTTCACGCGGTTCGCGGGCGCCAGGCGGAAGTGCCCGTCGACTGGGACGAGCAGCGGCGGTTGCTGGGCTTTGCCCCCGGCTCCGGGCGAGAAGTCCGAAAATAAACAAAATTTTGTTTATTTCAGCCATAAACAGCTTGCTCAATGACGTATAAAGCCATAAGATACAAAATATTGTTGAAATTGCCTGAAGGGCATCGATATGCTTCGTTCGTTCACACTGCAAAACTTTCAGTCGTTCAGAGAGCCCGTGCTGATCTCGCTGGAACTGAACCGACATACCCCAGAGGACGGCCGGTCCTGCACGTCTGCGCTGGGCAGCCGTCTTTCCAAAGCCATTGCGGTTGTTGGCGCCAACGCAAGCGGCAAAACGACCTTGATCAAGTCGCTGGTATTCGTCGACTGGTTCGTCAAGCATTCGTTTCATGCCAAGCCAGACGAGCCGATTCCACTGGCAGCCCATTTTTCAGCAACGGCAGAGCCTAGCACCTTCGAGGTGGAGTTCGAGCTCGATGGTCGTGAATGGCGCTACCGACTGATCGCCTCACGCGATCGCGTCTATCACGAGTCGCTTTATAGCAAGCAAAGCCGTGCCTTCTCGTATGTCTTCACCCGCGAATGGAATCCTGAACGCAAGGGCTATACGGTTAAACAGCAGCAATTTGGCATGCTGCAGAAAGAAGCTGAAAAAGTTCGTGAAAACGCATCGCTGATCTCGACGGCCGCGCAGTACGAGGTGGACTTGGCATTGAGATTGGTATCAGCCAATGTGCTGAGTAACGTCCATGGACTGGGTCGTCAGGCCATGGATCATGATCAGATCATGCGTGCCTCGGAGTTCTACGCTAAAAACACTGACATTCGTAGCCAGATGGCGACCCTGTTGAATCAGTGGGATTTCGGTTTGTCGGATGTTCGCGTTGAGAAACACACGGTGACGCGTGAAAGCGGCAAGACTGAAGAAATTCACATTCCCTTTGGTATTCATCGTGTTGGCGACAAGGAACATCCGCTGATGTTCTTGCATGAATCCAGCGGCACGCAGGGCGCATTCATACTGCTGTCCCGGATCCTGCCTGCATTGCAGCGAGGTGGTCTGGTCATCATTGATGAGCTTGAAGCAGACCTTCATCCACACATGCTGACGCCCATACTGGATTTGTTTTTCTCATCGAAGACCAATCCGCACAACGCACAGATTATTTTCACCTGCCATTCCATCGAGGTGTTGAGTCTGCTGCACAAGGCGCAAGTGGTGCTGGTGGAAAAAGACGATAACTGCGAGAGCGATGCCTGGCGACTGGACAGCGTTAAGGGTGTTCGTGCCGATGACAATCTATACGCCAAATATATGGCGGGTGCTTACGGCGCCATCCCCCAGCTGTAAGGGACCGTCATGGCGCGCAAACAACATAAGGTTCGCAAAACGCTGTTGATCGTTGGCGAGGGGGACTCAGAAGAGGCGTTCCTCAAGCACCTGCGTGATCTTTATTGCTCTGGCGGCGCCGGCGTAGCTGTCACCGTGCGCAATGCACACGGCAAAGGACCAGAGAACGTGATCGATCACGCGGCAAGACAGGCCAGGATTTACAGCTACGACGCGCGTGCAGCTCTGCTTGATACAGATATTCCGTGGACCGACAAGCTGAAAAAAGATGCTCGTAAAGCCAAGATCGACATGGTCGGATCGGTGCCTTGCTTTGAAGGTCTGTTGCTGTCGATCTTGGGAAAGCGTCCGGCCGATCAATGCGCGGACTGTAAAAAAGCAATTCAGCAGTTGATAGACGTCGACCTGACGGAACGCCAAGCTTACGCCAAGCACTTTCCGAAAGCGGTACTCGATGCCGCCAGATTGAAGCTCGTCGAGCTGGACTTTCTATTGAAGGCCTTCGAGGGCCATTGAAATTTGAAGTCAAACTGGGGTATGCCATGACCATCTCATCTGCCATTCACGACTGCTATCTGCTGTCCTTTACGTATGACGGATTTCCGAGGGTGGTTGAACCCCACTGCTGTGGCACAGACAAAAAAGGACACCCGGCGCTTCGGGCTTACCAAGTCCAGGGCGGGAGCGAATCAGGCGAATACGAGGGCTGGAAGCTCTTCCATATTAGCGATATCCGGCAGCTCACGATCCTTCCTCGCAAGTTTCTCGGCGCACGCCCTGACTACAAACGCAACGACAAAGCCTTCAAGCACATCGAGGCGCAGCTCTGAGAACTACACCCGAAATTTGTCTGCATTTTTCGGACTAAATATGCCCTACTTGTAGGGCGAAATTGCTTGGCTTGAATGCCAATCAGCGCCTCAATGGTGGTCATTCAACAGCAATGAACACCTATGCAAATCCGCCATCTGAATCAAAAGCAACTTGCCCAGCGTTGGCAGGTCAGTGAAGCCTGCCTCGAGCGCTGGCGGCACGAAAAAATCGGCCCCGATTACCTCAAGCTGCATGGTCGGATTTTGTACCGGCAGCAGGACATTGAGGCCTTCGAGTTGCGCTGCTTGAAAACCATGCAGCCCCAGGCCGACAGCGCAAGATCCTGATACAGACTTTCCAAGGCCGAATTCCCAAGAATTCGCCCGTTCGGACCCGCGCAGGCAGCAATTGCCTGTTCTGCCCACCCTTTCCGTCCACCTTGCCCACCGGTTTGCCCACCCCCTGAATCCCAAACTGCACTCACGTTTTCGCAATCACCTGAAAGGAGATCAACGTGAGTGTCAAACACCTGAATCAGCGCCAACTGGCTGAGCGCTGGAATGTCGCGGAGGCCACGCTCGAGCGGTGGCGATCCGCCGGTATCGGGCCGGTGTATCTGAAGTTGCAGGGCCGCGTCCTCTACCGCGTCGAGGACATCGAGGAGTACGAGGCGAGGAGTCTCCACAGCAGCACGTCGTCACGCGTGGTGGCAGGAGGTGTGGCATGAGCCTACATCGTCCGACCCTGCAAAACCAGGACGTGGTGTCCATTCCGGCCACCGAGTTGGCCGCTTTCGATGCCCGTAGCCTGTTCCAACTTAAGACGCTGGCCGCCGACCGCCTGGCCACTGCCAAGGCTGAAGTCGATCACATCGAACACGCCCTGAGCCTGAAGTATGCCGAGCGCGCCAAGCACCTGCGCCTGGTCGCCGGCAAAGACAGCGGCGTTGTGCATTTCGATGACGGCGATGTGCGCATCACCGCTGACTTGCCCAAGAAGGTCGAGTGGGATCAGGCGCTGCTCGCCAATCTCGAAGCACGCATTGCTGCCAATGGCGACAACCCGCGTGAATACATCGACGTCAGCTACCGCGTCTCTGAGACCAAGTTCTCCGCCTGGGCCAGTGCCCTGCGCGAGCAATTCATCCCCGCACGAACCGTGAAGGTGGGCAAGCCCAGCTTCCGCCTCGCCCTGCTTTCGGAGTAATCACCATGTTCAAAAACCTGATCGAATCCCTGCGCAAGAAAACCCTGTCCCTGTCCGACCTGCCGGAAACCATCCGCGTACCCGGCCACGCCGGGCAGACCGACATCGACCGCCTTCCCCTCGACCAAGCGTCGGTCGATGACCTGGCCTTTGCCATCCAGGGGCTGGAAGCCCGCTCGTCTGAAATCGCCTGCCAGTTGCATTCCTTGCGCCGCCTGCACGACCTGGCGCGCGCCCGGGGCGCGCTCGGCACGGACAAGGTCACCGAGATCTTTGGTGGGGAGGTCTGACATGAGCTTTCCCTTCATCACCGCCGAGCAGCGCCTCGCCGAAAAGCGTGGCTCCAAAGGCGTCATCCTCGGCCCCTCGGGTGTGGGCAAAACCACGCTCCTCAAAACCGCCGATGCGGCTCGCACGCTGTTCATCGATCTGGAAGCCGGTGATCTGGCGGTACTGGACTGGCCCGGTGACAGCGTGCGGCCACGCACCTGGCAGGAATGCCGGGATCTGGCCTGCTACATCGGTGGACCCAATCCGGCGCTACGCGACGACCAATCCTACAGCCAGGCGCATTACGACCAAGTGTGCGCCCAGTACGGTGATCCCGCGATGCTGGCCAAGTACTCGCTGATCTTCGTCGACTCCATCACGGTCGCGGGGCGCCTGTGTCTGCAGTGGGCCAAGGGCCAGCCGCAGGCCTTCTCCGAAAAAACCGGCAAGCCTGACACGCGCGGTGCCTATGGCCTGCACGCCAGCGAACTGGTCGGGTGGCTCACGCAGTTACAGCACGTCCGTGACAAGGACATCTGGCTGGTGGGAATCCTCGACGAAAAACTCGACGACTTCAACCGCAAGGTCTTCAGCCCGCAGATCGAAGGTTCCAAAGCTGCACTGGAGCTGCCCGGCATCGTCGATCAGGTCATTTCGATGGTGGTGCTCAAGTCGGACGACGGCACGCCCTATCGGGCCTTCGTCTGCCAGCACATCAACCCCTGGGGCTATCCCGCCAAAGACCGTTCCGGACGACTGGAGATCGTCGAGGAGCCGCATCTGGGCCGCCTCATTTCCAAGATCACCGCGCCGCGCGCGCAATAAGCAGGAGAGTTTTCATGAACAGCTACAACCACAACGCCGCCTGGAATGACTTCAATGACGCCGAGGACCAGCGCGAATACGCCCTGATTCCGCCCAAGACCCTGGCCAAGGTGATCATGGCCATTCGCCCGGGCGGTTATGACGATCCGAGCCAAGGCTGGATAGGGGGCTATGCGACCCGGTCTGACAAGACCGGTGCGATTTACCTCAATGCCAAGTTCACCATTTTGGAGGGACCGTTTGCCAAACGGGTGGTGTTCGGGCTGATTGGCTTGTCCAGTCCGAAGGGCCCTGAGTGGACCAACATCGGCCGCAGTTTTCTGCGCGCCATCCTGAATTCAGCACGCGGCATTCACCCGGCCGACAACTCGCCGCAGGCGCAAAGCGCGCGCCGCATCAAGGGTTTCGCCGATCTGGATGGCGTGGAGTTCGTTGCTCGCATCGATGTCGAGAAAGATCAGAACGGCGATGACAAGAACGTCATCAAGGCCGCCATTCAGCCGGATCACAAGGAATACGCCGCCCTGATGGGGCAACCGGTGCGCATGTCCAGTCCCGCGTCCGCTGCGCCGCAGAGTGCCACCCCGTCTGCCCCTGCCGTCCCCACCCGTCCCGCTTGGGCGCAATAAGGAGGACTTCCCATGATGCTGCGTCCTCGGCAGCGGGAGTTCGTCACCCGCTGCGTCACGGCCCTCAAGGCCCATGGCAACACCCTCGGTGTGGCACCGACCGGGGCAGGCAAGACCATCTGCCTGTCCGGCACGGCCGGGGAGTTTCTGCAACATCCAGATGCCAAGGTGTGCGTCCTGGCCCATCGGGATGAACTGACCGCGCAAAACCTGGCCAAGTTTGGCCGGGTCAATCCGCACGTCAGCACTTCTGTGTTCGATGCCCGTCAGAAATCCTGGTCGGGTCAGGCCACCTTCGCCATGGTGCAAACCTTGGCCCGCAACCTCGAGCAGATGCCCACGCTGGACATGCTGGTCATCGACGAAGCCCACCACTGCGCGGCGCCGACTTACCGGCTGGTCATCGATACCGTTCTGGCCAAGAACCCGCATGCGTTGATTTATGGCGTGACCGCGACACCCAATCGCGGCGACGGCAAAGGGCTGCGGGAAGTGTTTTCCAATGTCGCGGACCAGATCCGGTTGGGTGAATTGATCCGTTCCGGCCACCTGGTGTCCCCGCGCACCTTTGTGGTGGACGTTGGCACCCGCGACGCACTCGACGGCGTGCGCAAACTGACCGACGACTACGACATGAACGCCGTGGCGTCGATCATGAACACGACGCCCGTCAATGCGGCAGTGGTCCAGCACTGGCAGGAGCATGCCGCCCGGCGCAAGACCATTGCCTTTGCCGCCACGGTTGATCATGCCTATGCGGTGTGCCACGCATTCATTGTGGCTGGGGTGAAGGCCGCCGTTGTTCATGGCGAGATGAACCCTGCCGAACGTCAGTCGACCCTGGCGTCCTATGAAACTGGTGATGTGACGGTGCTGGTCAATGTCGCCGTGCTCACGGAAGGGTACGACTACACACCGACTTCATGCATCGTTCTGCTACGCCCCAGTTCCTACAAGTCCACCCTGATCCAGATGGTCGGGCGCGGCCTTCGCGTGGTCGATCCTGCCGAACACCCGGGCGTCATCAAGACGGACTGCGTGGTCTTGGATTTCGGAACGGCGTCCTTGCGTCACGGCAGTCTGGAGCAGGAAGTTGATCTCGATGGCTTCGCCGGTGACGGTGAGGCGCCAACCAAGCACTGCCCGCAATGCGATGCAGAAGTACCCATGGCCAGTCGCGAGTGCCCGCTCTGTGGGCACAGTTTTGCCAAGGAGATCGAGGAGACGCGGCATCAGATCAGCGATTTCGTGATGACCGAAATCGACCTGCTCAAGCGCTCCAACTTTGCCTGGTGCGATCTCTTCGGCGATGACTGTGCGCTGCTGGCCACCGGTTTCAAAGCCTGGGCGGGGGTCTTCTTCCTTGCCGGACGCTGGTACGCGGTGGGTGGTGCCGAAAAGCTGTCTCCTCGCTTGCTAGGCGCCGGGGAGCGCACGGTGTGTCTGGCCCAGGCCAATGACTGGCTCAATGACCAGGAAGTCGACGATGCCGCCCACAAAACCCGTCGCTGGCTGCAGGAGTCGCCCACGCCCGGGCAACTGCGTTACCTACCTGCACCCTTGCGTGCTGATTTCAGCCTGACCCGATATCAGGCCTCGGCGCTGCTGACCTTCCAGTTCAATAAGGCGGCCATCCAGCGATTGGTCACCGCTGCCAATGACGCAGTGATGACTGAGCTTCGGGAGGTTGCGTGAAATGCGCTGTGTGCTCCCGTCAAGCCAGAGGGCTGGGGTATTTCAACCCCCGCTTGCCACGCTCCGACTCGCGTCGCTACAGCGATCGCTGGGTGTTCTGCTCCATGCCCTGCCAGAGCGCGTTCTCCAAGGTCATGGCGCGCCTGACTCAGTTTCAGGAGGACGCCGTGATTGATCCAAGTGACATGGAGCTCGCCGCCATGCGATCCGCACTCGTTCCCTTGGGTGAATACGTCACCTCCATTGGTATGGATCGTCCCTTGGCTGACTACGGCAAGGACGAAGTCCTGCGCCTGGTGGAGGTCGTGGTCGACGCCTATCAGGCCCACATGCTCGCTGAGCACGAACGCATGGCTGCACGCGACCGGACTTTCTTTGAACAACGCGCCAGCCACAAGGCATCTGCCTTGGCGGGTGGCGACCACCACAGGATTCCTTTTTGATGATTGACCTGAACCATCAACCCAAATTTCATGAGCAGGTGTCGGCGCTGATGGATGCCGCCCTGAAAACGGAGCGCAATCAGCAGGCACGGCGGCGCTATCTGGGGGCTTCCCGCTTGGGCGTGTCGTGCGAGCGCGCGCTGCAGTACGAGTATGTCGATGCGCCAGTGGACGACGGTGCCGAGTTGCCCGGTCGCACGTTGCGCATCTTTGAGGTTGGCCATGTGATGGAGGACCTTGCCATCCGCTGGCTGCGCTTGGCTGGCCTCGACCTCTACACCCGCGAGCAGGATGGCGAGCAG
>JACCDX010425532.1_pt1 | contig 10904 bp, 8 predicted proteins | sample 7449681 | NCBI WGS metagenome assembly JACCDX01 (sample SAMN15323450, study PRJNA562643) | freshwater metagenome | isolation source: river surface water | place: USA:Blue River Watershed | collected 2017-08-18
ATCCGAGCCCGGCGACGACGAGGAGCGCGGGTGCGTCACGACGAGCCGCGGCGAGCACGGGCTGACCGGCGCGGTGGGCCGTCCACGCCGGGAGGGCGAGGAGCGCCGCGCCCGGCAGCGCCAGGAGCGTCCACGGCATCGGGAGCTCCCGCGCAGCGAGGCCCGCGACGACGAGGAACACCGCCGCGAGCGTGACGATCCTGGCCCGCGAGGTCGGCTGCTGCCGGTCGCCCTGCACGCGGAGCACGCCGCTCGCCAGCAGCGCGGAGGCGATGAGGGGCAGCGTCGCCACGACGAGCGCGCCCGCGCGGAGCGCGCTCGGGTGGGACGTTCCGAGGTAGAGCTGCTGCTGCAGCGCCACCCACGTGCCGTAGGGCGGCAGGATGGCGAGCGCGGGCGGGAGCAGGCTCGCGGCGAGCTGGACGACGCCGGCCGCCCGCGACGTCGCCCGCGCGAGGACGATCCCGCCGGCGAGCGTCGTCATGGCACCGACGAGCGCGCCGATCAGGCGCGCCCGCGCCCCGGGCTCCCCGGGGCCGAAGTCCGCGTCCAGCAGCACCGTGCCGTCCGCCGCGGCGAGCGTCATCGCCTCGATGGCGACGCTCTCCTCGATGGCGCTCAGGTCGAGGGTCCCGGGCGTGGCGTCGCTCGTGGGGACACCGTCGACATGGGCGTAGCCGTCGTGGATCGCGAGGTCGAAGGTGCGCGGGGTCTTGTACGGCCGAAGCGGCTGACCGACGAGGGGCGCCCAGCCGCTCGCCTCGACATGGGCCGGACGGACGATGCGGGCGGCGTCGGAGCGCAGGCTCACGCCGAGCGGGCCGCTCCCCGGCGCGAGACGGATTCTGGCGCGGGCGACGCGCCCGGCGAGGAGGGGCGTCACTTGGTCGGGTCGCCCGAAGGGTCGCATTCCGATGACCAGCGCGCCGTCCACGAGGCCCGTCGCCGAGCGCACCGCCATGTCGCCCAAGCCCGCGTCACGGCCCGGCACGATCACCGTCCAGGAGCGGCTGTCGAGCTCGCTCGGGTCGCCGAGCCGCGCGGCCATCCACGGGGTCGCCATCGCGCCGAGCATGCCCCCGAGCACCCCGAGCATGGCCCAGACGACGGGCTCCCGGCGGCGCCTCCACCTCATCGGGGCGTCCCGGGGGTGAAGTCGTAGCCGGTGCGCTGGAGCTCCTTCACCGCGGCCGCGTCGAGCGGAACCTCCGCGGCCATCATGCCGCCGCGCGCCGCCCGGAACGCTTCCCAGCGCGCGGTCAGGTCGGCGACGACGTCCGCGTGGGTGCCCGACACGTCGCGGTCCTGCCCGGGGTCGGCCTTCCGGTCGAACAGGCACGAGGGCGACGACCCTGGCGCGCGCGGCCCCTCGCCGCAGCCCCGGTCCTGCCGGAGCATGGCCCAGTCCTCCGTGATGACCGCGCCGCGGGCCTTGCCGTCGGCATGCCAGCTCACGCCCCCCTCCACGAGGGCCATGGCCCGAACCGCCTCCTTGGCGCCGTCCAGCACGGGCATGAGCGAGACGCCGTCGATGCCCGCGGGGGCCCGTGCGCCGACGAGCTCGAGGATCGTGGGCAGCAGATCCACCTGGCTGGCGAGCGCTTGCACGGGTCGGCCTTCTCGACCGGGGATCTTCACGAGGAGCGGCACGTGGACGACGCCGTCGAAGTAGCCGTCGCCATGCAGGAGCTCGCCATGGTCGCCGAGGCTCTCGCCGTGGTCGGCCACGACGACGAGGACGGTCCTGTCGAGGCGCCCCCGCGCGGCGAGGGCGTCGGCCAGCACGCCGAAGTCGGCGTCCATCCGCGTGATGCTCTCGCGGTAGCGCTGCTTCCACATGGCGAGCCCGGCCTCGCCGGCGGCCTGCACGCCCACCTGCACGGGATCCTGCCCGGCGATGGCCACCACGCCGCGCTGGGCGGTGCCTCCCGCGGTGCCGGGCATGGCCTTCCCGCGCGCCCCGTTGTTGCCCGAATCCCAGAGGAGGTGCGTCACGCCGGTCGTGTCGGTGGGGTCGTCCTCGAGCACGAAGGGGTAGTGCGCCGTGCGGGTGTGGAACATCGCGAAGAGGGGCGCGGACCGGTCCTGCTGCGCGATCCAGGCCGCCACGGGCCGCGCGGATGCGCCTCCGGGGCCGACGGCGCCGCCGAGCTGCCGGCCGTCGGGGGTGTCGCGCGGTGGCGGGAGGATCGTGAGCGTCTGGAAGCCGCGGTCGAGCCCGTAGTCGGGCCGGAAGCCGCTGGGCGCGTCGATGGTGAAGCCGCCGGTGCGGTAGCCGTAGATGCCGAGGATCTCGGGGAGGGTGGGCACGTCGGCCACCAGCCCCTTGTCCCAGCTCGTCACCCCGGTCGAGGAGCCAAACCGCCCGGTGAGCACCGCGGTGAGCGAGGCGAGCGTGAACGGCGAGGCCGACCACGCGTCGTCGAAACGGAACGCGCCCTGCAGGAGCGCGTCCAGCCACGGCGTGAAGCTCTCGCCGTCGCTGTAGGGGCCGAGGTGATCGCGGCGCACCGAGCACATCGTCACGACGACGACGTCGCAGCCGGCGCAGGGTGCCTCCGTGGGCGCCGAGGTGCGCGTCGGGGCGTCCTTGGTCCAGGTGCCCGAGCCCGCCACGCGCGCGGGCGCTGGCCTTTGCGCAGGTGTGGGCTCGATCTGCGGCGCGGAAGGTTCCCCGGTGTCGGGTCCCGGAGCCTGCGACAGCGTCCACACCCCCGCCGCGAGGGTGGCGAGGCCTGCGGCGGCGAGCGCCAGCAGCGGGCGCGAGTTTCTTCGGGCGCGCATGCGTCGATTCGTTCCTGGTGAGGCTCCGGTAGCACGACGCCCGGCGGCTCGCTGGCTACGTGGACGCCATGTTCGGCAGACGCCGCCACCGCTGGACGTCCGTGCAGAAGCTCGCAGCCTCACTGGGGATGCTCGTGGGGGTGTTCCTTCTGGCGGAGGTCGCCGCGCGCGGGCTAGGGGCGCACGCCGTGGCCTGGAACGCCAACGACCGGCAAGGGGTCCTCATGGCGGGTCACCCCACGCGGCTGTGGGCCATGGCCCCCGGGTCGCGTGTCAACGGGGATGCCATGGCGACGATCGGGGACAACGGGCTGCGCGGCGCGCCGCCCATCGTGCCGCGGCCCGCGCGGCGCTCGCGGGTGCTCGTCCTCGGCGACAGCTCGTTCTTCGGGCACGGGCTCGGCGACGCGGACACGCTCCCGGCGCAGCTCGAGGTTGCTCTCCGCGGCGAGGGTCTCGACGCCGATGTGATCAACGGCGCCATCCCAGGCTACTCGACGGAGCAGACGCGGCGCCTGCTGGAGGAACTGGGCTGGGCCCTGGAGCCTACGCTGCTTCTGGTGGGCAACCTCTGGAGCGACAACAACGCGGACGCCTTCCGCGATGTCGACCTGCTGCAGTCGCGCGCCCTCGCGGCGCAGCCCCTGGGCCGATCGGCGTTCGTTCGGCTCGCGGTGGGCTGGGCGGATCGTCTGCGTGGCGGAGAGGGTGCGCGCGTCGTGACCTGGACACGCACGAGCGCCTGGCCAGAGGGACGCCAGCGGAGGGTTCCGATTCAGGCCTACGCGCGCAACCTCGACCACATCGTGCGGGAGGCCCGGTCGCGGGGCGTGGGCGTGGCCTTCGTCGCGCCGGTGAACCTCGACATCGCGCTCGGACGCACGCCGAAGGGCGCCCCGTGGGACGCGTACTTCGCGGCCCAGGCCGCCGTGGCGGCCTGGCACGGCGTGCCCGTGGTGTCCGCGCGCGCGGCACTCGCGGCCGACCCCCTTGGCGCGGACGCCCTCTTCGTGGAAGCGATGCACCCTTCGGCGCGTGGCTGCGTAGACATCGCGCGCGAGACGGTCAGGGTGCTGGTCGGCGCGGGCTGGCCGGCGAACCTCCTGACGGGTCGCGCCGCGTCCTTCGATGCCTCGGCGCTGCAGGACCCGCTCGATGCGAGCCAGCTCCGTCAGGCGGGCCAGCCCCGGGACTTCTCGCCCCAGGCGAAGCTCTTCCCGGGGGTGCTGGACATCGCGGACCGGGGCGCGCCCCCCCTCCCGGCGCAGGTTGGCGGGGAGGAACCCCGTGCGGCAGGCACGGGCGCGGCTTACGGCGCGGCGGAGACCCCGAAGGAGCCATGATGCCGTCGTTGTCCATCCTCCTGGCGAGCGCGCTCCTCGCGCACGCGCAGGCCCCCGTGGACACGCCCCCGGGCGCGCCTCCCGTCGACGTGTCCGTCCCTGGGAGCGCCCCGGGCGCTCCTCCGCTGGGTCAGGCCAGACCGGGCGCCGCGCCCGGCGGTGGCGCGGACGACCTCAGCGCCGTGGATGGCACGCGCGGCATCGTGATTCGCGCGACGGGCACGACGGCGTCGTCCGTCACCGTGACGCTGTCCCCGCCGAGCGGTCCTGCCGTGGAGGCCACGCTCCGCGACGACGGATCCTCGCCGGACGTCGGCGCCCGCGACGGGGTTTACGCCGGCGTCGTGCGTAGCGAGGCGGATCGGTTCAAGGTCACCGTGGTGAGCGACGGTGCGCGCTTCGTGGCGGGCGACGTCAGCTGGGAAGGCGTCGCCGCCCGCGACCTGGAGCTGACCTTCGCCGGGGGGAAGGTGGTCGCGAAGGCGCTGGCCAACAAGGCGCCGGCCAATCAGGCCCCCGTGAATCAGCCCCGACCCGTCGCGACCTCGGGTGCCGACGGCGCTGCGTCCTCGAGCGTCGGACCGGGCGCCGGGAGCCCTGCGCCCGGTGTGCCGACGGTCGCGGTGCCGTCGCCTTCGCCCGAGCCGGGTGGCGGTGAAGGCGATTCCTCGGGCGTCACGTTGATCGTGGGGGGTGGCGCGCTGCTCCTGCTCGCGGGCCTCGGCTGGGTGTGGGCCCAGGGCGCGCGGCCGCTGAAGCTGCCCAAGGGCGTAGAGCGCGTTCCCCCCGCGGGCTTCGCCGGTGACGGCACCCCCGCGCTCGGCCAGGTGTCCACTGCGCTGGTCGTGGATGCCGAACACGTGGCGAGCTTCGTCCACGATCTCGTGCGCACCCTCGCGCGCGCGAGGCCGTTGCTGGTGGCGGCCGAGCCCGCGCTGCGTCCCGCCGTGACGGACGGCGCGGCCGTGTTCGCGATGGACGCTTCCGACCGGGACGACGTCGGCGACGCGGTGGATGCCCTCCAGGAGCGCTTTCCGGCCCTCGGCACGGTGCTCGTGCTCTCGGCCGGGGCGGACGCGGCGGCCTTCGCCGAGGCGCTCTCCGCGCACGTGGACCGCCTCATCGTCGCCTCGGAGGCGCCGGCCGGCATGCCGTCGCTCCGGGTCACACCCACCGAGGGGGGCTGGGTGGTCGCCGGCGACGTCGCAATTCCCCTTGTCCGTGGCCCCCACGGGCTCGTTCGCGCCGACGGCGCGCTCCTCTCCTGACGCCTCTCCCGGAGTCCCTCGTGCGCACGCTTCTTCTCGCCCTCCTCCCGCTCGCGGCCTGCACCTCGGCCAAGAACGATTCCGCTGTGGACGACACTTCGGTGGACACGGGCGCGGTGGATACCGCCGATTCCGGCGCCGTCGACACCACGGACACGTCCGACACCGCGGACACGGGCACGGGCTCGGAGCTCGTCGTGCCGGGCTTCGCGACCGCGCTCACCCAGTCGGGTGGCTGTGGCGACGTGGCCCTCGCGGCGTGGAACGACGATTCCACGCTGGTGTACACCTTCGCCACGGCCGGGTTGGTCGCCGAGGCGTACGCCGCAGGCGGACCCGTCACCCGCACATGGAGCTTCCCCATCGTCGGGGACGCGGAGCTGCCGCCGGACCTCGTCGTGCAGGAGGGGCGCTACCTGACGGACGCGTTCTGTGACGACGTGATCGAGCGTCCGCCCGAGGTCGTCCGGACGTGGATCCCTGTGCAGGGCACGCTCACGCTCACGATCACGCCCTCCGGGACGGATCCCCAGCCCTGGGACAGCCCCGCGGAGGCGCGCCTCGAGCACGCCTACGCCGCGTTCGTGCCCGCGGACGACCCGACCGCCGTGCCGGTCGAGGCCGGCGACGTCCTCATCGAGGCCCGCGTCGGCTGGCTGCCGGGCTGAGCCTCGCCTTCAGCGCGTGAGGCGCGTCGTGGCGGAGGTGCCGCGGAGCTCCTCCACGAGGGCTCCCGCGTCCGCGGAGCCTGCCACCGGCAGTGCGGGCGGCTCGGCCTTCGGCGCGGTGGCGTCCTGGCCGACCTGCAGGATCCCGACGCCCGCCGAGAGCCTTCCGGTGCGCGCTACGAGGGCCCCGTAGCCACGCGCGCGTCCTGCGGTGTAGTACACGGTCGCCATGCCGTCGTTGTCCGTGGTCGCCTTCGCCGGGAGGTTCCCGTCGAGGACCCCGCCCTCGACCGCGAGCTCGATCGGCGCGCCCGCCACCGGGGCGCCCCAGGCGTCCAGCGCGTACACCGCGAGCGCCACCGTGGAGAGTCCATCCGCGCCGAGCCGGCTGCTCGCCGGGACGACGACGAGCGTCGCGACCGGGCCAGCGGACGTGGGCGTGGGCATCCGCGCGGCGAGCTCGACGCTGCCGTTGCCCGTCGTGACGAGCGGCACCTCGTGACGGCCGTCGCGGAGGTCCTTGGCGGCACCGGCGACGCGCGCGCCGCTGGCGGTCACCCTGGGCGCGCGCCCTGTCACGGGCGCGCCGCTCGGGGTCACGGCCGCCACCGTGACCGTGAAGGCCTGGTTGGGCCCCTTGGCGACGCTCGGCGGCCCCTGCAAGGTCTGTACGCGGGCACGCGCGCCTGTTGTCCGGAGCGTGAGCGTGTCGGCCTGCGCTGCGTTCGCCCCCTCGAGCTTCACCGCGAGCGTGACGTTGCCGCCGGCGACGCTCTCGGCGGGGGTGAAGTCGGCCACGTAGACGCCGCCGCCCTCGTGACGCGCCGCGGACACCGTGCCGGCCGACACGGTGAACGTGACGCCCGCCGCGCCGTCGGGCTGGCCATCGGGCGTCGCGACGAACGCGCGCACGGGGAGGGTGCTCCGCGCGTCCGCCGGGACGCTGCCGGGGAAGGGGAACAGCAGCACGCGCCGAGGCTCGGGCAGCTTCAGGTCGAGCGGGCGCTCCTGGGAGGTTCCGTCGCTCGCCACCTCGACGAGCGTGGCCTGCGCGCCGGGGGCCAGCTCGAGCGGGACCTTCGCCACGCCGGCGGCCGAGGCGTCCACGGGGCCGAAGGTGCGTCCCTGGGCGTTGACGAGCACCCGCGCCTTCGGCGCGACCTTCACCGTGGCGTCCACCTTGCCGAGGAGCGGGATGGCGACGCCTGCGTAGGCGCGGTCGCTCGCGCGCTTGTCCACGGCGGTGATGAGCGCCAGCCCGGGAGCGGTGCCCACGGGCGCCTTCCACGCTGCCGCGAAGCTGCCGCCGCCCAGCGCCGTCGCGGCGCCCACCGTGCCCGCGCTGCTGCGGAGTTCGAGCCCGGACGTCCCGGCGGCCATGAGGTCGTGGGTCTCGAGGGTAGCCTGAAGGGACACGCTGGTGTCACGGCCCATCTGGACGGTCGCAGGGGAAGGCGCGAGCCGCAGCAGCTCCTTCGGCGCGGGCGCGACCTCTACGGTCCAGCTTCCCTTCATGGCGGCGCCCTTGTTGCCCACCTTCGCCTTCAGCTCGACGCTGACGGAACCGCCGGTGTCGCTCGCTGCGGGCGTGAACGCGAAGCGGTAGAGGCCGTTGCCCTCGTCGCGGAGCGGGCCGCAGGTACCGCCCGTGGACGTCGGCGTGCCGACCAGCCCGCGCACGGGCTGTCCCTGCGGGTCGAGCGCCACGAGCACGAGCTCGGCCGGGGAGCCTCCGTCCCCGACGAGCCCGTTGGCGGGCAGGAGCGCGAAGACGCCGCCGGGCAGGGGATCGTCCGGGTTCGCCGGCGGCGCCTTGACCAGCTCGATGTCGGGGACCTTGGGGAGGTCCGGCAACTTGAGCTTGGGGGCCGCGAGGGCCGGCAACGACAGGGCGAGGAGGGAGAGGAGTCCGAAGGCGCGCATGACGAGCAGGTAGCGCGCCCGTCAGCCGGCGTCGCCCTGGACCTCGGGTCGCGCGGCTGCGAACGCCGGCAGGGCGTCGCAGCGGGCCTCGATGGCGCGCAGGCGCGGGAAGGCCTCGACATCGACGCCGAAGCGGCGACAGCTGTAGAGCTGCGGCACCAGGCAGCAGTCGGCGATCGTCGGGGCGTCGCCCACGAGGAAGGCGTCGTCACCGGCCTGGGCCTCGAGCGCGGTCATGCCGCGCGTGACGAAGTCTCGCACCCACGCCGCGTCGTCCACGCCGAGCTCCTTGAGCCGCTGCGTGACGGAGAGGTTCTGCAGCGGCTGGATGCCCGCGTTGACGAGCTCCGCGAGCATCCGCGCGCGGGCGCGGAGCGCCGGATGCTGCGGAAGGAGCGGCGCGCCCTGACCGGAAAAACGCTCCTCGAGGAACTCCAGGATGGCGAGGGACTGCGAGAGGTGCAGCACCCGTCCATCCTCCTCGACGACCTCGAGCACGGGCACCTGGGCCATCGGGTTGCGCGCGCGGTGGGCCTCACCGCGGTGCTGGCCGCCATCGTTGAGGAGGTGCACGTACGAGGGCTCCCAGGGGAGTCCCTTCAGGCCGAGGCCGATGCGGACGCGCCAGCTCGCGGAGCTTCGCCAGTAGGTGTGGAGCGTGAGCCTCATGGCGCGGTCACCTTGGCCTCGATGCGCCCGAAGACGCTCACGCCGTCGTCGCCGTAGATCTCGATGGCGACCTCGTCACCGGCCTGGAGCCAGCGCGTCACCGGCTTGCCCTGGTCGATGGTCTCGATCATCCGCTGCTCGGCGATGCAGGAGTAGCCGGCAGCGCGGTCGACGTTGCTGATCGTGCCGCTTCCGACGATGGTGCCCGCGGTGTAGGCGCGGGTCTTGCACAGGTGCTGTACGAGCTCGTGGAAGCCGAAGTGCATCTCGGGGCCGGCGTGCGCGCGGCCCACCTGCTGACCGTTCCACCACACGTTCATGCGAAGGTGGACGCGGCCGTCCTTCCAGGCGTCGCCCAGCTCGTCGGGGGTGACGGCGAAGGGCGCGAAGGCGGTGGCCGGCTTGCTCTGGAAGAAGCCGAAGCCCTTCTCGAGCTCTGGGGGGATGAGCCCGCGGTGGGTCCAGTCGTTCAGGAGCACCACGAGGCGCACGTAGGGCGCCGCGGTCGAGGCGGTCGTCCCGAGCGGGGTGTCGCCGAGGATCACGCCGACCTCGGCCTCGAAGTCCAAGCCCCACGCGGGGTTCGGCAGGACGAAGGCGTCGCGGGGGCCGAGCAGCGCGCCGCTGCCGCCCTGGTAGACGAGCGGGTCGGTCTCCAGCGTCGCCGGGGGCTCGGCGTTGCGCGCCTTGCGCACCAGGCGCACGTGGTTGAGGTACGCGGAGCCGTCAATCCACTCGTAGGCGCGAGGGAGCGGCGGCGCGAGACGCGCCACGTCGAGCGGCGCGCCGCCGATCTCGCCGCGCTCCAGCGCGTCGGCGCGGGCCTGCAGCTGGGGAGCGACGCGCTCCCAATCATCGAGCGCGCTCTGGAGGTCGCGCGCGATGTCCGTGGCCGAGGTGAAGCGCGTGCCGTCGCGCGTCGCGAGGATGAGGGCGCCGTCACGGCTGCCGTCGCGGAGGGTTGCCAACTTCACGGGGGCTCCTGCGGTGGGAGGGCTCGTCCGGGCGCGTCGTGGCGATCCGGCGGGCGTCGCAACCTAACCGGCCGCCGAACGCTGGCCGTCGCAGAAAAGTGACCTCCCCCGAGGATCGCGCGCCCTCGTGGATCGTCGACCCCTCACCACAGGGGTGCGTAAACTTTTTCGCGGTGGGTGCGTTGCGCGCTTCGCAGGGGGCTGGCTAGGGTCGGACGTCACCCGGGTCGTCTGCCTGCTCTCCCTCCTCGCCATCGCCGCTGCCTTCGCCGCCGAGATCGGCCCGTCCCTCGAGGGGAACCTCGTGGTGGCGTCGCCTGAGCCGGCGCAGGACGTCGCGGACACGGGCGCCTTCGGAGGTTGCTCCGCGCAGTCCCTCCGCGATGGCGAGCAGCTGCCGGATCTGCCGTACTTCTACAGCCGCATCGCGCCGGGGAGCTCCTATGGGAGCACCACGATGATCGACCTGCTCGTGGACGCGGGTCGCCACATGAGCTGGGCGATGCCGAAGGCGTCGCCGTTCGCCGTTGGTGACATCAGCCGTCCGGCGGGGGGCCCGCTCTCGGGGCACCGCTCGCACCGCGGTGGCATCGACGCCGACGTGGGCATCTACAAGACCGGCGGCTTCCAGGCCAGGCACCAGTTTGTCGGCGTAGCCCCGTCCGAGCTGGACATCGCGGCGACCTGGGAGCTCATGCGGTTCATGCTCGATTCGGGCAAGGTGGAGTTCATCCTCCTCGACCGTGCGCACATCGCGACGATCAAGGCCTGGACGCTCAAGCAGGGCCTTCTCTCCGAGGACGACGTGGCGCGCATCTTCCCGATCGAGGGCTCGCGCGACAGCTGGCTCCGCACGGGCATCGTGCGGCACGCTCCGCACCACGGAGACCACATGCACGTGCGCGTCCTCTGCGGCGACGGGACGCGGGCGGGCCTCTAGCAGGCTTCTGAACGCCTGCTAGTCCTCACGCCCCCCCGGGATCACCCGCAGGTTGGGCGCGGCGCCCGGGGCGTGCTCGCGGAGCAGCGCGGCGAGGAGCTCCCCCGCCTGGGAGAGCCCTGCGTCCGGCGCGCGCGCCACGACCCTGCGCCAGCGGCCGTCCTCCTCGCGGGCGCGGCCCTCCTCCGAGAGCCACTGCAGGTGGGCGAGCGCCTGCGCCGCCGCGAGCTTCATGTCGACGCCCGCGACGCCCGCGTACACCACCGCGGCGACCTCGCGCGGCGTAGTCGCGCCCGCGGCGAGCGCCGCCTCGACCTGCTGGCTTCGGGCGTGGC
>JACCDX011194322.1_pt1 | contig 10901 bp, 13 predicted proteins | sample 7449681 | NCBI WGS metagenome assembly JACCDX01 (sample SAMN15323450, study PRJNA562643) | freshwater metagenome | isolation source: river surface water | place: USA:Blue River Watershed | collected 2017-08-18
AATAGAGCCAAAATTGATAGCTAAATTTCTTTGCGGCAGGATTGTCCAGATCGTCCGCATTGATGGATTTCTGATTTTTTAACGAGCGAATCTCCGAAACGAGAGGGGCATTGACAAAATATTGATACAAGAAATAAATGGCGACAACAAGCAGTACGCATACAAAAACAACAAATGTATCCATGTTTTTTTTTAAAGTTGGTTTTGGTTTGGTTTTATTTTTTTTTTAATAAAAAAAAGAGAGAATGAATTAGAAATGAACGAGAAAAAAAAAATAAATAACGTTTTGAATGTTTACACAACTGTTATGTTTTTTTTTGTTCAATCGTCAACAAAAAAAATGCCAAAGGCTGCCTCTCCTCTTCAAGTCGAGAACTTGGCAAACTGTCAGTCAAGTAATGATTTTGTTTTTATGTGGTGAGAGATACACTCTTGGACACGGCATTGTTTTTGAGAATGTCGACGTTAATCTTGTACGACGATCCGGGCACCCCCTGTGCCGAAGTATACAAATAATTGTTCCAGACTTCTTGGGGGGTGATATTGTCGACGACACGATTGAATAAAATGACACGACCTTCCGTATTGGCATTACCCACAATCAAATCGGCACTGTCTTTGTCGTATTTGATGGGTTGGTCTTTGTGGTTGCTAATCAAACGGCCATCTAAATAAATATCCACGTTGCCACCATCGACGTGGACAACAATGTACACCCATTTTTGGAAGGGGAAGGCCGGGGTGACATCCACCGAGAAGAACTCCGTTCCGGAACCGGCTGTGTACACACCACGTCCATCAATCGTTCCTTTATTAGCATACAAAGTCAATTTGGATCCTTTTAATACGAGAGCCGTATCCACGTTTGTGGATCCATCTCTCTTTCCACGGGAAAATAAGACATTGTTTTTGTCGACGGGGAAATTGTTGTCGATGTTGAACCAACCTTCATAATAATAACGAGAGGATCCGGGCATATCGATTTTGGTTTTGTCGATGGTATTGGTGGTACCATCATTCAGTTTGGCTAAATTGAGGAGTGTTTGTGGATTGCTCGCATAATACAAGTATCCGAAGACCACAAATATCAAGACAATCAAAATAAGTAGTATGGGATGCATATTGTTTTTTTTTTCAAACAAAAATGAATTTTGTCACAGGAAAATCCAAAAAAAATGAAAGGAACAAATAATAAATAATGTTTATACCAAATTGGATATTTTTTTTTTTCATCCAAACAGAGAAGAAAAGAAAGAAGATAGGGTGGTTGTGGTTTTCAAAAATTCGTGGGACGACGACGACGCCGATGCCGACGATTTGTACACTGTACGTCGTTTCCAACAAGTACTATAATGTGGTATGCCATTGGAATGCCATTTTTGTTCTTGGCGGTATTCGGGATAGGGCGTAAAAATGGCGCCGTATTCACGATGCACCAAATCCGAATTGTAGACACTGTGAAAGATGTCAATGTTTTCGATTTTGGAGAGATCCCCACGGAAATACAATTCGCCCAATAATCCCGGACCCGTGGGATACAAAGAATTGTGACCATAAAACCGGTTTCGTACATTTCGAACGATGCTTTGTATGCAATCCAACAAGAGGGGGTTGCCTGCCCGGCAAATCATAAAGGCATTGTACAGTCCAAAATGATCGTCTTCGTTTTTCCAGAACGACGCACCCATTCGATTATATTTTTGCCGGAGAGCAGCCAAACGTTCCAAGTAACCACTGTATCCAGTGGTGTCTTCGTTTTGTCCATTGATCAACTCCAAATCCGCCTTCGTAGGATCCGATGGTGATGGCAGGGGAAGGGGACGATCCAACACGAAATGTTCTTTGTGCATGAGTTGTTTCAATGGGAAACCGCGGATGGGACACAATTTGATGTCCATGTAGACGCCGCCTTTTATATACAAGACACAATATCGCCACAAATCGGCTTTGTAGGCTCCGGGATTCAAACATTCATAGGCATCGACCACATCCCCGTCGAAATGCTGGGCAATAAATTGGCGACAATCGTCGTCGTCAAACAAGAAATGTTGGAATTCGGGATTGGTTTTTTTGACGAGGTCGACGCAAGCTTGCATATTGGGGGGCAGATTGTCTGTGTTGTGCCATGTTTGGAATATGTTGTAGGGAATGGGTTGATTGTCGTTGTTATTGATGATGATGTTATTTGTGATGGGTGTTTTTTTTTGAATGGACGACGGTGACGATGATGGTAAAGACGTAGAAAATTTAAAAATCACAACAAAAAGAATCACAAAAATGAAAACCAAAATGGTCGCCATTCTTAAATTCATTTTTTTTTTCTCTGTTTGAAAACAAAATATTTCTTTTTTATAATAAATGAATGAATATTATTTTTTTTTGTATGGTATGATAATTAAACAATATTTACAGAAAAAAAAATAATATGTTGTTATTTTTGTATATGTTTTTCACGGATTGCCTCTAACCTTAGGTATCAGTCCAGATGAATAGAGGTTAAACAACCGGTTCACGTGTCTTTTTTTACAACATTCTTCGAGGAATGGTTTCTTTTTAGGACATGAAATGCGGAAGAAGCAGAAGTTGTCATGGACTGCTTCTCTGCTCTCACTGGCTGCCTCTCCCCCTTGTCGACGACGGCGATATTCAGGGGAAAATCAATCGTCTTTAATGAATTGGATTCCGTACTTTTCCTCTTCGCTAGCAAGAATTTTTCCAAACGAGCATGCCATGCTTCTTTCAACTCCACGGGTAACCGGACGTGCATGTGTTTCTCGTATTCTTCGGGATTGTCATAAAACAACAAAATGGGTTGACCGCGATAATGGGATTCTCCCGTCGATAACAATACACTATAGAAAAACAATTCATCGACACTGCCCACACGGAAATTGTAATGGACCCCCGTCGTGGCATGTCGAATTAATTTGCCCGGTTGATTGTGTGTGGCAAAATAATGGACACGTACACGAATGAAATCGTTTTTCTTGATTTGGACGGCTCGATACACGAATCCGGAATCGCGGCTTCGGGCACGATTGAATTCGCGTGTATTGAGGGTCGTCTCGGCACGTTGAATCCATTCATTGCGTGGATCATACATCGAGGCCATCATAGTGACTTTGGTGTCTTCGGTGTTTTCAATCACTTCTGTCATTTTTTTTCTTTGGTATTTGTATTTGTATTTGTATTTTTTTTATTACGTATGGACGTATGTTAGTAATTATAAACTTGCTAGTGTTTTTTTTGGGGGTTTGAATGTTATCATCATACAAAACATAACATCTTTATATTTCTTTTTTTTTCTATATTTGTGTTTGTGTTTGTGTTTGATTTGGTTGTAGTCCGCAAAATCAAACAAAAAAAATCATCGTCTAAGACAAAGAAACAAGGAAAAAAAAAACAACAAACAAACAGGAAAAACAAATGACCAATGTATCCGATTTCCCGATTGGAGGATATCCTCTCTTGGTATGTGGAATGATTGCTGTTACGACGGGTATTTTTGCGTATGCTACCATCACAAGTGTTTATGTTTGTGTTTGGTTGTAGTCCCCAAAATTAAACAAAAAAAATCATCGTCTAAGACAAAGAAACAAGGAAAAAAAAAAGAAACAGGAAAAAAAACAAACAGGAAAAAAAAAACAAACAAATGACCAATGTATCGGATATATTACGTTTCCCGATTGGAGGATATCCTCTCTTGATGTATGGAATGATTGCTGTTACGACGGGTATTATTGCGTATGCAACCATCACGAGTGATTTGGTGCAAGATGCTGTCACATCGTCGTCGTCGTCGTCGACCGAAGAACCCAAGAAAGAAGAGGAAGAACCCAAGAAAGAAGCGGAAGAAGAGCCAAAGAAAGAAGGGGAAGGTGTGGGAGGAATACTTGGCAATTTAGCGGAAGCAGTTGGTTTGAAGAAAGAAGGAGAAGGAGAAAAAGAAGGAGAAGGAGAAGAAAAGGCAGCACTTCAAACGGGAGGGAAAAATAAAAAGCACCGAAAGAAGCATCGTAAAAAAACCAAAAAACGTAGTACTCGTTCCAAGACTGCGCGTTCCAAGACCGCTCGTTCTTCCAAGACCGCTCGTCGTTCTTCTTAAAAGGGTTGGTTGGCTTGGATTGGATTGGCTTAGTTAGCCAAGCACTTTTCAAAGAGACAATGCAATTTCGTTGAAAAAGGCCAAAATCTGAGATTCATCGGCCCCAATGACAACTTTGTCGGGAACATAATGCGTATTGCCCTGTTTGTAGGCCAATATGACGGGAATACCATTGACCACGCGGTTTTTCTTTAAAAAGGCATACAATTCAAACGATTCATCCACGTCCAAAATGGCACATTGCACGGTGTTGGGCAATTGACTCATACAATTGATGACGAGGGATTCGACGCGTTTGCAGGGTCCACACCATTCCGCGCCCAATTTCATGACAAGATATCCCGGATTGTGGGAGGAAAGCAAATCACGAAATTGGACTAAACTATCTATTTGGGTGATGACGGAATTTTGATTGAGAGGCATATTTCTTGTGTTTGGTCGGTGTGGTTGTCGAGGAAAGATGGATCAATGGACAAACGGATGGAATATTTTTCTTTTCTTCGATGGCTTTTCTTTTTAAAAGAGACAGAGACAAATTCGTTGTCTATTGTAACGCGAGATGAAGACATGATGAAATGAGTTTGTCTTTTTTGGATTTTTTTTTTCAATTTTATTTTATTTTATTTTATAAACAAATTAAAATAAAAAATGGAATTTGATTGTAAATATAAAACGCAAACTTGTCGGTGCATATGAAAGTTCATTGTTTTTTGTGTGCACGTCTTGAGTTTTCAAAATTGGCTCGCCAAAAAACGTTGCCAGATGAATCTTTGATCACAATATCATATCTATCAATGTCGTCGTCGTCCTCCTCCTCCTCGTCGTCTTCGTGTTCTTCGACGCTATTGTCATCGTTATAGTGACGATTGTTCATGTAAATAGTGAATCCGTTGTCCGTTCTATATACATTGACGTAAGATAAACCAATGAAAGGTAGAGCCAAGGATACTGGTTGATTTCGCCAAAAATCGGTGGGTACAACCAATTGGTCCTCGTCGATTGGACTCTCACTGGTTTGAGACATTTTTTTTTTGGGCGGTTTTTATTGTTTGGGCAATTTTTTCAATCTGTTGATGAGGTTCATGGTTTATTTTATATTCGTTTCTCTGAAAAAGAAATTAAATAAAGGGAATTTATTTCTTTTTATTCTTTGGTTTTTTTTTTGTACACACGCAGATTTTTTTTTTCTCCTCAAAATGGACTATCCAAAACAACAAAAATCAATCCTGATCACAGGAGCCGCCGGATTTATTGGCCTCAATTTAACGATGCGATTGTTGCAAGATCCCCGCAATCATGTCATTGGAGTCGACAACGAAATCACTTCGGGATCGCCCTTATTGTTACACGGCGAATTGGAATTGGACACGAACCCACGATACGAGTACTGGAAGTTGGATGTCGTCCACGATTGTCAAACGTTGTTCGGAATGCTTCGAGAGAAAAAGGTGGACGAAATCTACCATTTGGCCTCCATCGCCTCTCCCCCCAAATACAAACGATTCCCTTTGGAAACCATGGCGGTGAACATTCAAGGCACCCAAAACATGTTGGAACTCGCGGTTCGTTGCGGGGGAGCGAAATTCCTGTTGACCTCGACGTCGGAAGTCTATGGCGATCCTCTCGAACATCCCCAAACCGAATCGTATTATGGGAATGTGAATACGATGGGGGCGCGCAGTTGCTACGACGAGAGCAAACGATGTGCCGAAACCTACGTCTATGAATACCGGCGAAAGTATCCCGAATGGTCGAAAAAATGGAAAGTATGCCGGATCTTCAATACCTATGGTCCGTATATGGACGTTGATGATGGGCGGGTAATAACCAACATGATCCGTCAGATCCGGGACGGGGAACCCATTACCATTTACGGAGATGGTTTGCAAACACGCAGTTTCTGTTATGTCGACGACATGGTGGAAGGATTGATGGCCCTGATGGCCCACGAGGGAGAGGAACAAGGTCCCATGAATTTGGGCAATCCCTACACGGAATGTTCGATATTGGAATTGGTGGAAACGATGGAGAAAATTATGGGACGACCCTTGGACACGGTACACATCGAAAAAATGGAGAATGATCCCTTGGTGCGACGTCCCGACATTTCCTTGGCACAACGCACCCTTGGGTTTTCGCCCTTGATAGGTATCGAAGAGGGTCTTCGTCGTACCATGAGGACATGATTTTTCTGTTTTTTTTTTATTTTTTATTATGTTCTTCAATCAACAACATGATCTGTAGGAATAATAAAAAATAATTGTTTTTTTTTATGGTTGAATCAATACGGGTTGGATTCTTTTTTTGCCATTTGGTAAGATAGTCACATTTTGAAGGGCCGCAACATTTTGAGGAGGTGGAGGTGGAGGTGGAGGTGGAATCGCCACAACATTCTGAGCAGGAACAGGAGCAGGAACAGCAGGAATAACAAGATTATTGACATTCATTTTCATGATATCGCGACGACGTTTTTCGTTGTCAATTTCGGCATCGGTGGCCTTTTTCAAACATTCTGCGATGGACATGCCCTCGGTAGCACGACGTGGATCCATTTTGGGTTTGCGTAATTCGGCCATGATATTTTTATAGTCTTCCAACGGATTTTTATAATCGATCGAATTGACACTGTGTGTTCTTCCTTCCATCGATTCGCTGTATTCATCCTCACGGCTATTACTATTACTAGTGTTGTCGTTGTTGCGATTTTTTACGCGCTTGGGTTTGTATTTGTTTACACACCGATTGTTTTCATTGCGATATTGATGTTCTTGGCAAGGTTTCAGAACATGGACGCGAACACACCGATTGTTTTCATTGCGCACAAGTCCTTCCGGACAAGGTTTCAGAACATGGACGCGAACACACCGATTGTTTTTATTGCGAACAAGACCTTCGGCACAAGGTTTCAGAACATGGACGCGAACACACCGATTGTTTTCATTGCGCACCAATCCTTCGGGACAAGCCTTGCGTGTTTTGTTGGCTTTTCGGCAACGATTTGACACAGGATCGCGTACCAATCCATCGGCACATTTTTTGGTGCATTTCTTTCCAACTCGTTCTTTTCCGTCTGAACAGGGGCGTCGTTTGTTTGTTTTGGATGACGAACGCAATTTTTTCGAGGAGAATGAGGGGGGTGATTCGGAAGAATATTGAATTATTTCATTCATGTTTGCCTTGCTTGCCTGCTTGCTTGTTTGATTGGTTTTCTTTTGGGAAATAAAGAAATGGCTGCTGGTATATGTGTGATATAATATGTACATATATTTTTTATGTATTATTTATTGTCTTATTTGGTAAAGACTCGCTCGGCTCCCGCCCCTTCCATGAGCGAAAGCGGAAAGTCGGGCAGGAGAGGCATCCTTTAGTGAATTGCAAATGGATGGTGGAATAGTGAGAGGTTAATTTCCCAAACGAAGAAACTTGCTTAAAAACGATTGATTTCTTTGTTCATTTTCTTGCACACGGCGGCGTTCGGCTTCTTCTCGCTTCATCCGATGGAACGCCGCAATTTCGGCCTCTCGTATTTGTTGTTCGCTAAATTCGATTTCTTCACGAGTACGTGGGCGTTGTGTATGTTCTTGGGAAAACGTCTGGTATTCTTCCACCGAGTTGAATTTGCGCATGTTGTCGTATTGTGATTCGCTCACCGTGAAGACGGTTTCGTCTTGATGCACGCGCCGAACGTCTTCGAATTTGAATTTGGCAAAGGGATCCGCACTCGACACATACTGGTTGTTGACGTCTTGTTCATCTTCGTCAAAGACACTCGCCGCCGAACCCGTGACGGCTCCTCCCAAATGCGCGGCTTGGAATCCACGATAGGTGGTTAATTGGTATTTCTGTTGTTGTTGGCGGATTTGATCCATACGTTGTTGATTGGGTTGACCTCCTCCTCTGTTGTTGTTGTTTCCTCCTCCTGCTTTCGGAATTTGACAAAAGACATCTTGTTGCCGATAGGCATTGTAATCTTTGGCTTCGGTAAATTGTTGTTTGTCGGGCGATGTAAACCACGAGTTGTCCCGTACCGTTCGCCGAGGATTGTATTCTTCGTAGTATTCGTTGAATTTTTTCATGTCGATTTTGGTGCCAATGGATGATTGTGTATATTGTGTTTGGGTTTGTGTTTGTGGCTCTAAAGATGCAAAATGAGAACGAATGTGCTCGGTGGATGGGCGATGTTGAAATTGATCATCGGCGTCATAGGCATATTGATTGTGTTGGCCTTCTTCCAAGCGGCGGTCACTAAATTCAGCGGCATGGCAACTCATATAATGATGTTCTAAAATTTGGTAGGCCTTTTGATAGAATTGAAAATATGCTGGATCCAAGTGTGATTTGTCGGGATGTGTGTTTTGCATTTTGCGTTTGGCTTGTCGCAAATCGTTGGGTGTACCACGGTGAATATCCATATCGAAGAGTCCATAGATTTCTTCGATTTTATAGGTGTGAATATCCAAATTATGTTGTGATGACATGTTTTGGTGTGTTTTGTTTTCGTCTTTTGTTTTTTTTTTTAAATTGAATATGATTTGTTTTATTTTTTTGAAAAAAAAAGAGAAAACAACAATAACAATGAAACAACAATTTATTCAAAATACAAAAATTTAATCATGAGAAACAAACGTGCAAATACAGAATATATAACACATAAAACATAAAACAAGAAATAAAAAAAAACGAACGAACGAACCGGGACCTTATTATGTCATCGCCGTCGTCGTCAAAAGTGTGGTGGATTGTAAGGTCGCTTCGACCTCTCGAATCACACGCTGTTTCTCCACATTATAAGATCGTATGCGTGCCAAACATTCCTCGGAAGAATGCCATTCGGCGGCACTCACTTCATACGTTTGAATTTGATGATTCGACACGGAATCTTCCCATGTCATGTACATAAGAAAATATGTATGTTTGTAGGATTTGTAGTTGGAACCCAAGAAATTTTCCTCAAAAGGTTGAATATTGCCAATCGCATGCAATTGTTGGGGCTGGTATCCGGTTTCTTCGCAGAATTCGCGGATGGCACACTCCAAATCCGATTCGTTGGGATTGCGGCGTCCCTTGGGAAATCCCCATTCGGGTTCTGTCCACCGATACATGGCATTGCATTCTTCGATGAGTGATGCCATGGAATAACGATCGCCTTCTTTGCCGATGATGCCCGCTCGCAATCGTGCCAATTTGTCTTTGGCCACCGTATCCTCCACACATTCCGTCGATTTGCTGTCCCATAAATGACGCCAAATTTTGGTGAATGGCCAATGCAACAAACGATCCTTCTCGTCGTCGGTCATTTGTTTGATCATATTTATCAAATATTCTTTGTTATAGGGCGAATATTTTCCCCGCATGAAATCCACGAAACCAAGTGTATCCCGTCGTCGAATGATCAAATATTCGGGTGTTGTGGTTGTGTTTGTGTTTTTTTGTTGCCGAAAGACAATGATTCCATTACTAATAATGGGATGGGGACATTGGTGATAACTGTGTCCTGTATTTCCACAATTGTTACAGGACACCCGATATTTTCCTATCGATGACATGGTTTTGGTTTTTGGTTTGGTTTTTCTGAAATTGTTGAAATTTGTTCAAATATGTGTTCATGTGTTTATGTTTGTTTTATTTTGAAAAAAAAAAACAAAATTCTACAAATAAATAGAACACAGAACAGAACAGAACACAATCATAAAACACAAATCACATTCATAAATTCATAAAAACAAAAACGAATCAACCATGTCGGTAGATGCAACCGTCTGGGGACCACATTTTTGGTTTGTCCTTCATTCGATGGCGGCGACCTATCCCGAATACCCCAACGACATTACCAAACGCAAATATTACGATTTTGTTCACAATTTGCCACTCTTTCTCCCCAACGAAGAAATGGGCAATCGTTTCTGTGAAATGTTGGATAAATATCCCGTGTCGCCCTATTTAGACAATCGGAATTCCTTTTGGCGATGGACGGTGTTTGTCCACAACAAAATCAATGTGCAATTGGGCAAATTGGAAATGGAAGTCGATGAAGCCCGACGCATCCATCAAGAATGGTATGCCCCCAAACCCATCATCGAAGAGAATTATGGCAACACACAAATCAAACGTTCGGTGGTCTACATCAATATGGCCATCATTTTGTCGTTGATTTTAGTGGCGTATTTATTGCATTGATTTAAAATTTTTACAAAGAAAACATTATCAAAAAACAAAATCCTTATAAATTTTTACAATCATCTTCATCATAATCAAACACAATGACATTTTTTTCATACAAACCAACACGATAAATATTATCATCAAACACAATTTTGGATTTCTCATCCATCCAATATGTTTTGTTGTTATACATTATCTGTATGAGTTCTGTATTGCTTGACACCCCCGATGCATTGTTTGTCGTCGCCGCCAATCTGTACTTTTTCACTTTATACCTCAAATAATGAATTTGATCTTCCAACCGGCGAATTTCATTAACCCAATGCTCGTCGCGTTGTCGAATGATTCTGCCGAAAAATTCAAAACTATCATAAATCTCCTCCATGGTCAGCGTCTTTTCGGGAGTGGAAGTTTTTTTCCATGCGGATTTGGTGTATTTTCTTTTTTTTTGTGGCGGTGGTGGTGGTTCCGTGGGAGCCGAAGTATCTACGGTTTCTTGTGGCTGCGGCTGCTGCGGCTGCAGCTCAGTGACCGTGACTGTTGTTGCGTCAATACACGATTCTGTGACGGACTGCCTCTCCACTTCGACAAGCGAAGCAGAACGAGGACTTGTCAAAGGCTGCCCCCAAGCCTC
>JACCDX011232014.1_pt1 | contig 10901 bp, 10 predicted proteins | sample 7449681 | NCBI WGS metagenome assembly JACCDX01 (sample SAMN15323450, study PRJNA562643) | freshwater metagenome | isolation source: river surface water | place: USA:Blue River Watershed | collected 2017-08-18
TAATATTCTTTTTGGGAATTATTGGTTGTCACGCTATTTAAAGCACGAAACAAATCGCCAGATTTAAATGCGTATACACCGGTGTTTACCTCGTTAACCCGCAACTCATCGGGGGCACAATCCTTGGCCTCCCGAATCCCCAAAACCGTCCCCATTTTGCCCCGCAAAATTCGACCATAGGTTCCCGGCTGCTCCATATTAGTTGTCAAAATTGTTGCCGATGCATTTGATTCACCATGAATGGCAACCAGATTCCGTAGCGTTGCCTCCTCGATCAAGGGGCAATCCCCAGCTAGCACCAATACCGTATCGTCGTCATTCCCTGCGGAAACATACGGGGCCACCTGCATTACGGCATGCCCGGTACCCAACTGCTCGGTTTGAAGGATGTATTCAATTTTAGGGTGGCGTACGGATGACTTGATACGATCTGCCTGATGGCCAACAACCAAATATATATCGGATGCGCCCAAAGCATCGACCGTATCAACGACATAACTGACAATGGGTTTCCCGGCAACCAAGTGTGCCACCTTCAAAAGATCGGATTTCATCCGAGTTCCTTTTCCAGCAGCCAATACAACGGCCTTTAGCGCCATGGGGTTCCTCCATTTTTAGATGACGGACAAATCATAGGCATGATAGTATCCTGGCCATTCCAACGTTTACAATCCCCAAAATCAGTGAATGCCATATCGACATTCAATAAGGAGCGCGAGAACTTATGACGATTACAATTAAATCTCAGCATGTCAATATCACCGGAGCGTTAAAAGAATACGCTGAAAAAAAGGTTGAAAAAATTTTAAAATACTTTGACAACATTCAAGATGTCACGATCGAACTCGATATCCGAGATACAGCCGACGAGGATTCACGACAATTTGTTGCCGGGATTGTGCATGCAAGTCAAACTGTACTACGTGCGGAGGAATCATCGCGGGACATGTATGCCAGCATCGACAGCGTGTGTGAAAAGTTAGCCACACAGCTCAAAAAACACAAAGAAAAACTGCGCGATCACACCCGAAAAATATCCAAGCATGAAATTGAGTCAACGTCTTCAAAAAGTGATTCAAAATCCGGACCTGTATCAGATGATTTATATGTCGAGAAACCCATGGACATTGATGAAGCAGTTGATCATTTAATTGAAAAAAAGACACCCTTTTTTATGTTCCGAAATATTCAATCTGAGGAAATCAATGTTGTATACCCAATTTCCGGCGATAAATTTGGATTAATCGAACCCTAGTGATTGTTACCTATCAAAATCCGGACCCCCAGGCATCATTGTCCGGATGATGATTTGGCAGTCAACAAAACTCCGGCTATGATAACCCGTTTACTACATTTGAAAAGCTTGCGAGTTTAAGGAAACACCACCATGTTCAGAACTGTAATCGGGAACATTTTATCGCCGGAGGTCATGTTTTTTGTGTTGGGCGCGCTGGCCTCAGTATTCAAGTCAGACCTTCGGTTTCCAAAGGGGTTAGCCGACACCCTGAGTCTATATCTATTAATTGCCATTGGGTTAAAGGGGGGTATGGAAATTGCACACTCCCCGCTTGGCGATATCGCGGGCCCCATTATTGCAGCCGTTGCAATGGGGATTACAATTCCAATTGCCGCATATTGGGTAACCCGGGTATTAAGGTTTAAACATGCAGATGGGATCGCCTTAGCCGCCGCTGCTGGATCGGTCAGCATTGTAACCTTTGGCGCGTCAATCAATTACCTAAATGTATCCGGGGTGTATTACGAGAGCTTTATGAATGCAATCGTCGTACTAATGGAAAGTCCTGCGATTTTTGTGGCATTGGTAATGTATCGGGTTTGGGACAAACGTCATAACGCAAATGACAGTATTATATCCGCGCATTTAATTCGGGACACGTTTTTTGGGCAAAGTGTACTACTACTTCAAGGCAGCTTGATTATTGGGGCCATTATTAGTCAACAGGCAATGACCAACGTTAAACCCTTATTCACCGATTTATACCGAGGATTTTTGGTTTTATTTTTGTTATACATGGGGCTAGAAGCAGGCAAACACCTGCGCTCGCTTCGCGGTCAACTGCTAAAACTTCTAGTGGTTGGAATCGGGTTGCCGCTGGGTTTTGGGATAATCGGGGTTGTGGTAGGACATTTGGTCGGGCTATCAACTGGTGGCGCCATGGTTTTCGGCATTTTGACCGGAAGCGCATCCTATATCGCAGCGCCTGCTGCCATGCGGTCGTCAGTGCCAGAGGCCAATCCCGCGTTGTATATTGGGACGGCGCTGGGGCTTACGTTTCCGTTTAACCTCGCAATTGGAATTCCGCTTTATTATTGGATTTCCACCTTACTTTAGCCCCTACTTTTTACGACATACCACGTAAATACTAGGGGTTAGATCCATCCAACTCAGTACCCGTTGGAGGCACAAATCCCAGGCAGCAAGACGATCCGGAGAAATTACCCGTTTAAAAACCTTGGATCGAAAAAAGGATACATTGCGGGTTTCAAGTACGGAAAAACCTTGATCGACTACCGCTTTGTAAATCGTGGCGGGATGAAAGTTAACAAATCCTGCGCGAATTGGCGTAACGGTTTTAACAAACGGGTTCTTCTGTCGACCGATCAAAAAGCGAACGATATTTAAAATATGCCGAAAGTTTGGAATTTCAAATACAACCAACGCCCCTGGACGGGCAACTCGATACAACTCTGAAATAAATTGACGATAGTCTGGCAAATGATGCAACGTGCGAATGGACACAATTAAATCAAATTGAGACGCCTCAAGGGGGAGGTCCAAGGCATTGCCCTGTATAAATCGAACGTCAGACCGATGCCCCAACCGATCCTTGGCCTGTGCCAACATATTTGACGCGTAATCCAGTAAGGTAAAAGACTGCCCATGCGACCGGTAGGTATCAAACAGGCGACCAAACCCGCATCCGAGATCCAAGACAGACGCGTCGTTAATACGATAGGCCTTAAACAAACTGGCCAGGGTTTGTTTTTCACACAAATCCTCGTACCGCCGATCAACATCATCCCAAAATTCCTTTTTGTAATCGTACCCTGCGTAATCTGTAACACCCATCATTTCTGTTTTCCTTATTAATTCACCATGTGCCGAAAGACCACCTTCAGGGCGGCCTCTAGGGTCATTGTTTCGGTTAAATCCCCCGACGCACGAGAGATCGCGCCCTTGATCTCGTCTTGGGCATACCCCAACTGCTTGAGGGCAATGGCCAAATCATCGCCGATTCGCGCCAGCTGCTTACTTGGCAACTTTCCACCGGTGCTTGCCGACACCAACGATAGATCAAACTGCTTAGGAAGCTTGTCTTTTAAATCAATAATCACCCGCTCAGCCAACCGTTTACCCACGCCAGGAACAGCGGTTAACATCGCAACATCCTCGCCGATTATGGCCTGAATCAATTGATCGGCGTGCAGGGTTGAAAAAAACTTAATCCCAAGCTTTGGACCAACGCCCGACACCCCAATCAACACCGAGAACAACTGGCGATCTTCAGACCGAGTAAACCCAAACAAGGCCTGCTGGTCCTCGCGAATGTAATGAAATGTCGAGAGTTTAATTGGCTCTCCCAACTCAGGAAGCGAAGCTAACGTCAAGGCCGAAACAGCAACTTGATAGCCAACCCCCCCCGCTTCTACCACAACAAACTCTTCGCTAATTTCACGCAAAACGCCATTTAAAAAATAAATCATTTTAGGGATTTTATCCGAACCGAATGCGCGTGACAAATCGCGATTGCTAAGGCGTCTGCGGCGTCATCCGGTTTGGGAATTTGGGGCAATCCCAGTAACTGCTTGACCATTTGCTGCACCTGGTTTTTATCGGCACGTCCATAACCCGACACTCCAATTTTAACCTGTACCGGCGTATAACTTGTCACGGGTAGTCCGGCTCGCTCGACGGTCAACAGAATGACGCCCCGAGCCTGACTTACAACCATTGCCGTTTTGACATTTGTATTAAAAAACAATGCTTCCACGGCTACTGCAACCGGCGTGTATTGGAAAATAACATGCTCAAGTTGATCGGCAAGACTGGCCAATCGTTGGGAGTCAGTTTGATCGGGCGACGTGATAATGGCACCATAAGTAACAAGCTTTAACTTGTTGCCCGATTTTTCAATAACGCCATACCCGGTTGTGGCAATTCCAGGATCAATTCCCAAAAATATCATTTCCCCATTGAAACGGAGCGGGCCAAACGGTGCAAGTTAATTCACACAGCGGATCAACAATCCGCCAAATCCCCGCCCATCCCACCATTTCACCAACCCGGCGTCGTGTTGGGAGATGATTACCGCGTATATCGTTTAGAGAACGCGCACCCGATCGAATATGAACAAGATCGACACGCGGATCGATGTCCCGTTTGATAAGCCAACGCCTCAATTCCGTCCGTTCTAAAATCGCCCCGTTCAATCTGATCGACTATCCATTCTAAATGATCCATCAACGCGGCATCATATTCGGGGGTGATATCCATCGGCCTTGCATTTTTATGTATCGACTTCAAATGCTTTCGACCGACGTCATCCACCATGACACACCGTTGGGTAAGAGACTTACCCAATTGCCAAATAAACCCAACATGAATTGGAATACCGTCCAAGCCTAAGCCCAATCGGTAAATTGGCAGTTGCAAGTGATCCATTCGTGTGAGGACCGAAGCGGAAACAGCCGTTGAACTGGTTTTAATGTCAATCACCACGCCGACGCCGGTTTCAATATGGCGCGCAACAACATCCGCCACGCCTGTAATTTGAATTGGATTGCGGTTGTGGCGGGAAACCCAAACCGAAAGCGGTCGCTCAATTGCAATGATGTGATAGTTCTGACAAAAGGCCTGAAGATCAGGCAAAATAGTCCAGATCAATCCCGGCTGGTCACCATTACCAATCAGACGACGGGTCATAATGCGGCCCATTTCTCCAGAAACATACCGACCAATGATGCCCGGCGCATGCGCCTTGATCCAGTGAACGGGGTCCCGTCCGGATTGGATCGCGATCAAGGCGTTCTCGATCAACAAATGGAGTACAATTCCTTTTTCTTTGGCCGACCACTCCCAATCAAGTACTGAAAAATCTGATGCATGATGTTCATAACGCAACGCATATTGCCTAGGGCATACCCGATACGCCGACAAGCGCGACACCGAATATCGTTCGCGTTGTGATTGCGCGTTGGGGATCGCCACGGTTTCAGGCAATTTGGGGGACGGAAGCGGCAAGGTTGCGCGAATGACCGACCCGCCACCGTTAAACTGATGGGCAACGGATGTAATCAGGCCTGAACCCGCCTGCCGCTCGCCATCCAAATGATCGGGGATCACCAGGTGAATCGATCGCGATGCATTATGAAATGTGGCCAAAACCTGAGTTTTTATGGCATCGATGCCCGAACCCAATCCAAGTTTGGCGCGTAGGAATGCCTCACTAGGGCCACACTGGGCAACACCCCAACGCCCTCCTGTGGCATTGGGAACAATAACCGAATCCGCTGTTACAGTAGCGGCATCCAAAAGGGTGAGCACCCGAATCCCCGACGGATTGACCAACCCTAGATCGTATCCCGATTGAATCGCCTTTAAGACAACCGCGGCCCAATCCATCGACGGGATCTGTGCAATGCGTGTATGACACGCCTCCAGCGTCTGGATAACCGCACCCCATATTCCCCACGCGTTAACCGGGATCCGGCCAGCCAATTCACACCCCATTACCCGAATGGTTTGAGATAGCCAGGTCAATTGGGCCATACCGGATTGATCGATAATCGGTGTGACATGGGTTTGAATCCAGGTCCAAAATGCCCCATCCGCCCCGGCGGGACAATCGCCCGCCCACCACCGTGACTTTAGCACAACCCCAGACCGCACCCACAGGTGATATTGGTGCCACTGGGCACTCGGTGACAGCTCAAGAAACCATCCCAACCGGTATGCAATTTCGACCACATCCCGAACCGCTTGCCACCTACCCCTTGACCGACATAGCGCAACAAATGCGGTGACCAATTTTCCGATATCCGTTTCGACAATGCCGGTTGACGGTGCCGTCATACACCCGATGTCCGCTTGCCCCAACACCCGAGTCCATCCTGCCACTTCAGTCGGCGACGACACCACGATCACAATTCGGGATGCATCAAAATTGGACTGTTGAAGTTCGGATTTGACTAACCGCACAACCAAATCCGCTTGCTGTGCAGCCCCATCACACTGCCATCTGGATAGTTGCGGGGTCGCCTCCGGCGCCATCGTAATCTCGTTGGGAGATAATATGGATTTTAGGCGACGATTCCAGTCAGAATTGGCCAAACTTGATGCCACTACGATCACCGTTTTGGACGCACCCACCGCGCAGTCCAACCAGCGACACTCAACCGGAGAGGTCGGGCTAAATCCGATCAGAACAATGGTATTAATTTCAGGGGAAACAGGCGTCGATGCATAGGCATCCAATCGATCGATTATTCCGAATTGGGTTCGGATGTTGACCACCGCGCTTAATACGGCGTCGCACTCCGTTGCGGTTGCGGTGACATACCGACTTTGAAGCACCTGAATCATCGATTCACGACGCAATTGATACCGAATCGAATCGGCAATCAACGCCTGTAAATGCGCGCGCACACCAGGCAATGATAATGGAATCGATGGAAACTCTTCCGCCAGTTTTGTACCCATCCACTCGTCCAGAATGGCGTGTTGGACAACCGTATTGCTGAGTAAAACCCCCGAATGGCGAATCACCCAATCGTCAAGGGTGTAAACCAACGGCTGCCCCGGCTTTTGCTGAGCGGCCATGTGACGCAGCGCCTCAAATTTCAGGACGCGGTTGGGCACTAAAACAACAGTATTGTCAGGGTCTGATTCGCTGAGAGACAAAACCAACTGCCATATCGCGTCCGGAACCGCCGCTGACGGCGCTGTATACCAATAAGCGGTTTGAGTCATACCCCCACAGTATACCTAAAAAAACCGATTACGGATTACGATCCCCCAACACGCTTGTGATTCCCCCAACACCGGCTAACACCGCGCCCGCAATTACCACAATCGTTGCCCCCGGCGGAAAATCCCACTTGACGGCGGCCAATAATCCCAATCCGCTGACAGCAGCGCCTACAATCCAGGTAATCCAAAATTGAACCGCAATGCGCCGAACCAACAACAACGCAACCATCGCCGGGGCAACCAATAATATAAACACTAAAAAAACCCCGGCCAACTTGACACTGGATGTCACCACAATTCCAAAGGTTGCGTAAAATAAAAAATCCCACCATTTGGCCCGCCACCCAGTTGGATGCGTCAAACTGGCAGTCCAAAATTGGTCTTTAAATACCCAATGCACCACTGCCACCCCTGCATAAAGGCCCATCGTGACCCACAGATCGGGAGGCCAAACAAACAGGATATTTCCCACCATCATTTCTTTAAGATGATGGGCGTCACCGGGCAACCGACTCAGCATCATGATTGCAGCGGATGCGGCCACAACATATGACACCCCAATGACCGCTTCTTGGGGAATCCGGTTGCGATTAGACCGGGTAACTGTAAAAACGAACGCGCCGATTAAAGTCACACCAAGTGAAACCCAATACGATGCCATCGTACCCAACGACACGCCCATAACCGCAGCAAGCACCGCACCGAATGCAGCCAATTGGGCCAACGCAATATCCAAAAATATAATTCCCCGACGCAACACGTGTAATCCAAAATACCCATGGATTCCCGCTAAAACCACACAGGCTAAAAAGGGTATTCCGATTAAACTCAAGACTTTACTTTCTGCAAGGCCCCACGAAGCCGAGACCCGTTGTCATCCATCCATTGAATATAGGCATCGGGGACCTTTGGATTCAAAACCGACGGCGTCAACGATACCAACTCAATGGGGAGCGCACCCAAATGCTTAAACAAATCGGCGTTGGCTTTTGCCTGGGCCGGCTCGTAAATCACAATTTTAAGTTTACCGGTTTCCGTCTTTGCCTTTAGTTGGAGTAAATTCACGCCCAACGACCCCATTCCCGGATAGACTTCGATGGTACCCCCATTACGCAAGGCCATAGCCCCAAAAAAATAGTCCCAACTTGAATGAAACGACGCAATTGGGATTTCGCGATCTGATCGTAGCGAAGCGCGCCACCCCGCAAGTTTTTCTGAAACCCGACGAGAAAACTGGGTGTACCCGGTATCGTATGCGGCTTTATTTGCAGGATCGATCTGAACCAGCCGATCTCTAACGGAATCGGCAACCAATACCGCGTTTTGGGGATCAAGCCAATAATGGGGATTTCCCGCCTGATGCACATCGCCTACGGTTGGCGCTGCAGGATTAACTCGGGCCGGAATTTTTTTGATCGGTATCGATGCATCAAGATAGCCAGGTCGCCCCTTAACCAACCGAGGGTTATTTGAGGCTCGCAACACGCTGTCGCTCCACGAATCCAACTCCATTCCCACCACCACTACCAAATCGGCGTTGCGCACGCGCTGGACCATCGATGGGCGGGCTTCAACCTGATGAGGGTCATCCCGTCCATCGGTTAAACTGGTCACCACCACCCGATCCATCCCAACGGCACTGACAATCGCGGCAAGGTCAGTCGTGGTGGTCACCACTGTGACGCCACACACAACGGATGGGGCAAGGATCAACCCCAGTACCACCCCAAATAGTTTACTGCATGCCATGGGTGTGCGCCCCAATATTAAAAATAATTTGCCCAACAATATAAGGGTTTCCTTCATCCAGATCACATTGATATTCGATGCGACCAAAATACGTGTCCGTCCATCGCTCCGTCAAAACCAGCGACGCAATCCGCTGTCCATCGGCATCAACCTGCTGAACCCAGTCCAATCGCGCGCCAATTTCAGTTTTTTTTGAAATCCCGTAACTACCAAAGAGGTACCCCCCCGTTAACTGCCCGACGCTTGAATCAACACTGTGATGAATATACTCGGCTTGAACCATCATTCGTTGCCCGTGATCCAACCGAGAAGTCAAGGTCACATCGGCTCCATAAGAATCCAAAATTCCGTCAATCGAACTCACACCAAGTTGAAGATCTGACCCCTCTGAAAAATCCAACGCCGTCCACAATCGGGTCGTCGTAAACCCATCTTTTACCGAGCCAAAACGCGCCCATTCGATTTGGGCAAACACCGGCAACGGCAAAAGATAATCGATACTCAACCCCGATCCCCCCAAATTTTCCTCGCCAAAAAACGCGGACAACGCAGCAGGTCGACTAATCGTTGGCAATTGATCAGGGTGGAGCACGTTTTGCTTGCCAAATCGGGCAAACTGCCTCCCCACCTTTGCGCCGATGCCGTCGACAACCCCCGTTAGAGATAAATATGCATTTTCAATCCCCAGATGATAATCACCACTCTCTTCATGAACCGAGGCCAACACATGCGCATCAACACCTGGGTAAATTTTGCTTTGAATACTGACTTCAAGTTCACTAAATTGAACGGCGTCATCGCTTTGTTGACTGACATCAAAATGATATCCACCTTGGACCATCCCGGCGATCCCAACCTGATAGGGTGGAATCGCCGGGATGGTCTGGGCATAAACCGGCGCACCGGCAATTAAAATCAACGCAACAGACCAAATTAATATATTCAATTCAAACTCCGATCAGACCGACACGATAGTAGCGGGACAATAAACAATCACCAACTGGATCGTGTCATATCGATATAATTTTAGACCGTTCATTGTACAATAAATGCAATTTTATATCAATTAAAATACAATTGCATTTAAATGACGGCCCCAACAATTTGCGAGGCCATATCAGTCGGCAAAATTCCCTCAATGCCCTCTAAGCCCGGGGATGCATTGACCTCTAATACCAGCGGTCCAGAAGCAGATCGTAACAAGTCCACCCCGGCACATCGAAGCCCCAAGACTTTCGTGGCCAACACTGCGGTTTGACGCTCCCATGCTGTCAATGTAACCGGAAAGGCATCCCCACCTCGGTGTAAATTAGACCGAAATTCTCCGGGCTTGCCTTGCCGACGCATCGCCCCAATCACCTCACCATCCAATACCAAGCAACGAACGTCGGACCCTGATGATTCGGCGACATACACTTGAACCAAAAAATCCGTTCGGGTGCTAATTAACCAGTCGGTGATCGCATGGGCTGCGGACCGAGATTCCGCCAACATCACCCCAGCACCCTGTAATCCGTCCAGTACCTTAATAACGCATCCCCCATTGTGCTGCGAAATAAACCGATCAATTTCCCGCTGATTAGTCGTATATAGCGTTGCAGGGACTGGCAGATTATGGATAGCCAACAGTTGATAGGTTCGCCATTTGTCCCGGGCATTTTCAATCGCCCCCGGGGCGTTTAAGAGCGTGGAACCCAACATCTCAAACTGACGCAATACCGCCAAAACAACACCAACCCCTTGATTGCCAAGCCGTGGGATAACCGCATCAATCGGTCCCACGCGTCGATTCCGAAGCCGTATGCCAATGGGATCAACCGTCAAGGTACATAAAAAGGGATCCACAACCAACGCAGAATGTCCCGCGATGCGAATCGCCTGAATCAACCGTCTTGATGTGTATAGGCGGGCATTTCGGGTTAAAACAGCAATCGTTTTCACGGAAACCGCCGGTCCAAAATCGATTGGATCTGGGTTACAATCGCATCGCAGGCGTCTGGACCGGATGCAGACGGAATAGGCCGATTATACTGGTCCAATATCGCTTGTTTTAATGTGGCAACGGACAACTCCGATTCCGTTAACACCGATGCCCCTGAGTGGACACCCATCCACGTTGCATTTGCCCGTTGGTGGTCATCCATGGCGTGGGGGTACGGCA
>JACCDX010823386.1_pt1 | contig 10900 bp, 9 predicted proteins | sample 7449681 | NCBI WGS metagenome assembly JACCDX01 (sample SAMN15323450, study PRJNA562643) | freshwater metagenome | isolation source: river surface water | place: USA:Blue River Watershed | collected 2017-08-18
CATGTTGGCCAAGATGGAGTTGGTGTAGTTGCTCACCGCCTTGGCTTGCGTCATGGTGATGTTGACGTGGTGGCGCGTGTAGCTAGAAGTCTTCACGCGAATACCGCGCTTCATGCCCTCTTCGCCGAGGTACGCACCCCAAGTCCAAGCTGCGACCATCAAGTGGATGGTGTTGCCTTTGGGGCTGACGCCCAATTTCTTATCGCCAATCCAAGTCAGAGGGCGCAGGTAGCCTGACTCCAGCTTGTTCTCGCGCACCACATCGCATTGCGCTTGGTTGACTTGTTCTTTGGTGAACGGAATGTTCATGCGCAAAATTTTGGCGCTGTTGAACAGGCGGTCGGTGTGCTCTTGCAAACGGAAGATGGCGGTGCCTTGCTCTGTTTTGTAAGCACGCACGCCTTCAAAGGCGCCGCAACCGTAGTGCAAGGTGTGGCTCAATACGTGGATCTTGGCGTCGCGCCAATCGACCATCTGGCCGTCCATCCAGATTTTGCCGTCACGGTCAGACATGGATGATGGGATCACGACGCTCATGGGATTTCCTTTGGACTGATGTTGTAGTGGCCGCCTGTTTTGGCGTAATGGCTCATTTTAGCGGGCCTAAAGACCGCTCATTCGGCAGTTAGTCGTTGGCAGCGTGGCTCACGGGCTCAACGTCCGTGGCTTGAAACGGACGGTCCAAGGTCCAGCTTTGCAGCTTGCCTTGCACAAACACGCAGCGCACCACCGATTGGCTGCCATCGCGCCAGCTAAACACCTCGGGCTGGGCGCCTTTTTCGGTCTCTGCTTGGCCCAAGGCCCGGGTCATGGCAATGACATGCATCAGGCTCACGCCCGCTTTGAGCTTGGCGTTGAGCATGACGGCGCTGTCCACAAAGCCAATCGGGCGGTTGCTGGCCCGCTTCATGATTTGCACCAAGCGCGTGAAATACAGCAGCAGCCACATGACGCCGCCGGTCACCACCATGGCAATGCCCATCCAGCCCCAGCTCTGCCACGCCCAAGCGGTCAGGCCCACGGTGCCAATGGGCACCAAATATCTTTGAAAGTTCATGCGCCTATTGTCTCAGGCTCGGCGCATGGTTTTTAGGCGTGCGGGTAACGCAGGGTGACGTGCAAACCGCCCAGGTCTGCCGACTTGCCCACCTGCACATCGACTTGCTGCAAGCTGGCGATGTGACGCACGATGGACCAACCCAAGCCGCTACCCGTGGCGGAATTGCCCAACACGCGAAAGAAGCGCTCGCCCAAACGTGCCATGTCCGCGCTTGCCAGGCCTGGGCCGCTGTCTTGCACAGTCACTTGCACATGGCGTGGGTCTAGGCGCTGTGCCTCGATGCGTACCACCGACCCGTCGGGGCTGTAGCGCAAAGCGTTGTCAATCAGGTTGCGCAGCAGAATTTGCCACAGCGTGCTTTGGCCATGGATCTCAATGGCCTCAGGGGCCAGCAGTTCAAGCGTTTGGCCACGTCGCAAGGCGTCGGGCGTGAGGTCGGCCATGACTTGTTGCGCCAGTTGGTCTAGCCTGAAAGGCTCAGAAACCACATCTTGCGGGCCGTCAACACGGGCCAAGGTGAGCAACTGCTCGACCACACGCGACGCACGATCGCAACCCATCAAAGTGTCTTGCAAAGCTTGCTGACGGACACGGTCATCTGTGGCCGCGCTCAATGCCACTTGCGCTTGCGCTCGGATGGCCGCAATGGGCGTGCGTAATTCGTGGGCAGCATCGGCCGTAAAGCGGCGCTCGGTTTCCATGCGCTGGGCCAGCCGCTGCAACAAGTCGTTGAGGGCATCCAGCATGGGTTGCACCTCTTGCGGGGTTTCAGGCAAATTAACAGGTGTCAGTGTGTGGGTGTCGCGCTGCAAGAGCACTTGCCGCAATCGTTGCAAAGGCTGCAAACCCGATCGCACGTTCCACCACAAACCGATCAGCAACAAAGGCAAGGCAATGGTGAGCGGCGGCAAAAAGCCACGCAATACGGCTCGCAAAATTTCATCACGGCTGTCTACCCGCTCGGCCACATAAATTTGCACATCACGGTCACGGCCAGGCGCAGCAAAGATGCGCCACGATTTGCCATCAGCCAAGGTCAGCGTTTGAAAGCCTTGTTTGTGTTGCGCCATGGGTGTGTGCGCCACATTGGGCGAATGCATGACCAAACGGTCTTCGTCAAACACTTGGTAGGCCACGCGGTGTGCGTATTTGTGCAAGGTGGGTGCATCCAGCAAGGGCTCATCGTCTTCTGGCGTGGCGTTTTGTTGCACCACCAACAACGCGGCCGATTGGGCCAAGTGGGCATCAAGCAATTCATCTACTTCGTGCTGCGCCTCAAACCACACAAAGGCAGCTGTGGTAAACCACACCACCAACACCGCGCCTAAAGTGCGCGTGAGTAAGCGTTGTTGCAAAGAAAATTTCTGAGACATGTTGCGAGTCCGCGTATCAAGGCATGACGATGTAACCCACACCGCGCACGGTATCGATCAGACCCGTGCCCATCTTGCGACGCAGGTGGTGAATGTGAACTTCAATGGTGTTGCTCTCAACCTCGTGGCCCCAGCGATACAGGTGCTGCTCCAACTGCTCGCGAGACAACACGCGACCTGCATTGAGCAACAGGGCTTGCAGCAAATCAAACTCACGCGTAGACAGACTGATGGCCTCGCTGCTTCGGCTGACTTGGCGTGAACTGGGGTCCATCACCATGTCACGTACTTGTAGCAGCGTTTGTGTTTTGCCATGCGCACGGCGCACCAAAGCATGCAAGCGAGCAGCCAGCTCATCCAAATCCACGGGCTTGACCACGTAGTCGTCAGCACCTAAGTTGAGGCCTTCGATGCGCTGGGCCACCGCGTCGCGCGCTGTCAGCACCAGCACGGGTGTGTCGATGCCACGCGCACGCACGGCCTTCAACACAGCTAAGCCGTCTTGGCGCGGCAGGCCGATGTCCAGCACCGCAGCTTGGTGCTGTGCACCCAGCAGCTCACGCTCGGCGGCCACACCATCGCGCACCCAATCCACCTGGAACCCGCGCTGGTCTAAGCCCGCACGCAAACCGCTGCCTAGCAGCTCATCATCCTCGGCCAGAAGTATTCGCATAGCCTCGCCACATGGGTCGCAGGGCTTGTGGGCCGCGCCACACGCGCAACATCACCACCAACCCCACATGCACACACACCACGGCCATGGCCGCGTTGCCCAAGCCTTCGTGCAGTTCTTGCAGGGCATCGTTCAACCAACCATCGCCTAAAAGTTCATTGTAGGTAGCCCACCCGCTGGCAATGGCTACGGCGCAAAACGCGTAAATACACAGCACGGCGGCGCTCAGCACCCAACTGCTGACACCTACCCAAAAGTTGCGCGTGAGCCATTCACCTTGCTTGAGTTTGCTCAGCCACACACGCCACATCGCCACGCGTCGCAACAACAAACCCCAACGTGCAGACGCAGGCCCCACCCAACCCCATACCGAACGAAAAGCCAACACTGCCGCTAGGCTGTAGCCGCTGTACACATGCGCCAAGCGCCAGTATTCAGACTCTGATGTGACATAAGAAATCAAAAACGCCAAGGCCATGCTGGCGTGTGCCATGCGTGTGCCTAAATCCACCACGGGCTTGCGCTGTGTGGGCACAGGCGTGGCTGTTGTTGCCATCACTTGGCCGGGGTTTGAAACGGTGTGGTTCATTTGGGGATCCTCACGCGATTTTCTTCAAAGTCACCTTGTGCCGCATCACGGTGGCAGGCCGTGCAGTTGGCTGGGCTTTTGATGGACGCACGTTTGAACGTAGCCGCACTCAACTCGCGATGTTTGCGTTCAAACCATGCTGAGCGGGTGATGCGGTCCAGCGGCGGCTCTTCACGCGCACGCTTGCCTTGGCCGCCGTAGGTTTGCAGCCAGGTGTCGATTTGCTTTTGTGTGGCAGCGTCTAACGAAGCGTCGCTGCCGTAGTGTTTGTCGAGGCTATTCATCACGCGTTGCCATGAAGCTTTGGGCAACAAGTTGGGCGGGAAAGCCAAGTGGCAACTGCCGCACTCTTGGGTGTACACCGCAGGCGGTGTGGGGCCTTTGTAGCTGTCGGCCCATGAAGTGGTGAGGCTCAAAAAAGCGGCCGCAACCAAGGTGCGCGCGAAGTATGAAGAAGGTGAATGCATGACGAACTCCAATCAACGCAAAGTCATGAGCCAAGCCAACACATCCGCTTTTTCAGTAGCGGTGCATTCTCGCGCCAGCACATCTTTGCAATTCCGGCGAAACCACTTTTCAACTTTGGCACTGTCGGTGAAGCGCTTGACATTGGTCGCAGGCGCCAGCGGTTCAATGGCTTTGTCGGTGCTGGCATGTCGCCCACCCATCATGGGCGATTTGCCATGACAGCTGGTGCATTGCCACTCTTGACCGTGGTTGGCTTTGAAGAATGTTTCACCGCGTGCTGCATTGGCAGGCTGAGCTGCTTGCGCGGTGTAGCCCGCCAACAACTCGGCAGGCGTGGTCGCCGCTGCCTGAAGCGAGGTGAACAACAACATTGAGAACACTATGTGACGCATGGTTTTGAACCTTTCAAAACCGATGCTAGTGGTTGCGCCTTAGGGTTTTCTTAAGGGGCATGCGGTCCTTCTTAAGGTTGTCTTAATCTGCGATCTGCACACTTTCACCATTCGTTGTTGATGGAGTTGGCATGTCGCGTCCCTTTTTAAACCCACAAGTTCGTGCGTTGCTGTTGGTCACGGTGAGCTTTCTCAGTGCATGCGGGGGTGGCGGGGGTGGCGGCAGCGATCACAGCGACAACACGTGGTCAACCAACCCTGCAGGCGCCGCGACCTTCAATGGTGCAACTGCCGCTTACCAAGGCTCTATCAGCGGCTTGGGCTCCATCGTGGTCAATGGTGTGCGCTTTGAAACCACCGACGCCGTGGTGTACGACAGCGATGATTTCAGCACCAGCTACGACAACAACACCTCCACTTTCAGCAGCCCCTTGGCACTGGGAATGACCGTGGCACTTTTTGGGGATGTGGACGACGCCCAAAGTTTGGGACGTGCTGCGCGTATCCGCGTGGTGGGTGGCGTGCGCGGCACGATGAGTGCGATTGACACCACAGCACTCACATTGACCTTGCCCACCCAGACCCTTCAACTCAGCAGCGCCACCACGTACGGAGGTACATCGGATGGCACCTCTGCGGGAACGCCCATCACCACTTTGACACAACTAGCAGCACTCACGACCAACCCCCTCTTGACTGTGTACGGCCAAAGCCAAGCAGATGGCAGCTTTTTAGCCACGCGTGTTGTTGTGACGACCGCCGCCGCACATGCCATGGATGTGGCCGTGCGCGGCACGATCACGGCCATTGCTGGCAACAACTACACCGTCAGAACCGTTGCCAGTCATAGCGTCACCGTGACATGCAACAGTTGCGCCATTCAGCCCACTGGCGCCACGCCTGCAGTAGGAGATGCCGTGCGCGCCTTAGCCGCTGACATCAGCCAATGGAATAGCCCGACATTGAATGCGGCACGTCTGCAACTCGTGAATGCGTCTTACTTGACCACCTTTCACGGCGCGCCCAGCTCAGCCACTTACGCAAAGATCAAAGGCATTGCCACATGGGATGGCGCTCACTGGTGGGTGGGTGGCATAGAGGTCACGGGTGCCTCACTCACGGCAGGTACTTTGTATGAAGTCAAAGGCACTTGGTCTGGCTCTGTGTTGCTTGCCTCTCGCGTGGAGATGGAAGGCCAGCGCAGCTTTACGGACGGCTACGGTTCTAGTCGGACCTACAGCCATGAGTTCTACGGCGCCGTCAGCAACTTGAGTGGTAATAGTTTTACCGTTCAAGGCGTGAACGTGAATGCCGCTTCAGCCTATTTCCCTTATGGCTCAGTGGTTGGCTTGGCAAACGGTAGCTTTGTAGAGGTCAAAGGCAGCTATGTGAACGGCACATTGAACGCAACGAAAGTAGAAATCAAGTCTGCATCCAGCAGCAATGCCAGTTCAGGCCGCGTGTTTGAAATGTATGGACAAGTGAGTGGATGGTCTGGCATCAACAGCACCTTCAGCTTGACGCGATTGGGCGTGACCTACGTCGCACAAACATCGGCCAATACGCGCTTCAAATACGGCACACCTAGCAACGGAAGTTATGTCGAAGTCAAAGGCTACATGGATGCCAACAACGTCTTCCAAGTGATCAAGCTAGAGTTGAAAAACGGTTACCACGATTACGACGATTGATGGATTAACCCAGCTCACGCACCAAGCTCATCGCCTCATCCACCCGTTCCACCGCATGCACAGTCATGCCGGGGATGGGCTTTTTAGGTGCATTGGCTTTTGGAATAACCGCCACGGTAAAGCCTAACTTGGCCGCTTCTTTCAAACGCTCTTGGCCGCGCGGTGCAGGGCGCACCTCACCCGCCAAGCCCACTTCGCCAAAAGCGATGAAACCTTGGGGCAGCGGCTTGCCGCGCAAGCTGCTTTGGATGGACAACAACACGGCCAAGTCAGCCGCAGGCTCGCTGATGCGCACACCGCCCACGGCGTTGACAAACACATCTTGGTCCATGCACGCCACTCCTGCGTGGCGATGCAACACAGCCAGCAACATGGCCAAGCGGTCGCGGTCCAAGCCCACGCTCAAGCGACGTGGCGATGGGCCACCGCTATCCACCAAGGCTTGAATCTCCACCAGCATGGGGCGCGTGCCTTCGAGCGTGACCAGCACACAACTGCCGGGCACCGGCTCGGAATGTTGGCTCAAGAAAATGGCACTCGGGTTGCTCACACCCTTCAAGCCTTTTTCAGTCATAGCGAACACGCCAATTTCGTTCACCGCGCCAAAGCGGTTTTTGATGGCACGCACGAGTCGGTACGTCGAATGTGTGTCGCCTTCAAAGTACAGCACCGTGTCCACCATGTGTTCCAACACGCGAGGGCCAGCGAGTGCGCCCTCTTTGGTCACGTGACCGACCAACACCACCGCAGTACCCGTGGACTTGGCCATGCGTGTGAGGTGTGAGGCGCATTCGCGCACCTGGGCCACCGAGCCTGGGGCACTGGTGAGCTGGTCGGAATAAACCGTTTGGATGGAATCCATCACCACCACGGCGGGTTGAAGTTTGTCCACGGTGGCTAATATTTTTTCAAGCTGCGTTTCGGCCACCACTTGCACTTGGCTGTGGTCTAGCCCCAAACGGCGCGAGCGCAAAGCCACTTGCGAGGCAGATTCTTCGCCCGTCACATACAAGGTGCTCATGCCACTGCGTTGCAAGCCATCCATCGCTTGCAAGATCAAGGTGGATTTGCCAATGCCGGGGTCGCCGCCAATCAGCACCACACCGCCCTCGACCATGCCGCCGCCCAACACGCGGTCGAGCTCTTCTTGGCCAGTGGGCGTGCGCGCCACGTCTTGGGCTTCGATGTCGGAGAGGATGGCCACTTCGGACGCAGGCGCCAGAGCAGCCATGCCTGCGTAGCGGTTTTTGGCAGGGCCGCTGCTGTCGACCGCGGTTTCAATCAGCGTGTTCCACGCATTGCAGCTGGGACATTTGCCCAACCATTTGGCGGTGATGCCGCCGCAGTCGGTGCAGGTGTATTGGGTTTTTTCTTTGGCCATGCGCCAATATTACTGGATAAATAGCCAGTGGTCTAACATTGCTCCGCCAACACCCGTTCCATCTCTTTTTTGAGCGAGTCCATCGACAAAGGTTTGGAGACATAGCCGTCCATGCCAGCCTCAAAGTAGCGCTCGCGATCGCCTTTGAGGGCGTTGGCCGTCACCGCAATGATGGGGGTGCGTTGCCAGTGCCGCGTTTGTTCCATCTCACGTATCAGCTGGGTCGCCTCAATGCCACCCATCTCTGGCATTTGAATGTCCATCAACACCAAATCAAAACGACTCACGCCAAAAGTCTCGACACCTTCCACGCCATTGCTGGCCAGCGTGACCTCATAGCCCATGCGCTTGAGCAAAATGGATTGCAAGGTTTGGTTGATGGGGGTGTCTTCCACCAACAGCACTTGGCGCTGACCCGATGACGTATTTGTTTTTGCAACTGTCGGCGGCACATGGGTCGACGGCTCATCCGCCATGGACAAACGGTTGAGCAAGGTGACCAACTCTTGTGCATCGATGGGTTTGACCAAGAAGCCTTGGATGTCGAGTTGCTCGAGTTGGTCTTGACTGATCTGTTCGCTCAAAGCGCCCATCATCACGATGGGCATGTGCGCAGCAGACTTCACCTGTCTCAACTGTTTGGTCAGTGCGTACCCATCGATGTCAGGCATGTTGACATCGACCAAAGCAAATTTGGCTTGTGACAATTGGGGGGCGTGCAAGGCCTGTGCCGCGCCATCGGTGGCCACCGGATGCAGTCCCGCACACCCCAAACGCTTGACCAACACGTGTCGACTGCTGGCCGTGTCATCCACCACCAACACCGTCTGGCCTTGCAAGCTTGGCAAGAGCTGCTTGGTCATTGCACCCGTCGCGGTGGCGTGATGCAGTTGCGTGGTGAAGCTGAAGGTGCTGCCTTTGCCCAATTCGCTGCGCACACAAATGTCACCTCCCATCATGCGCACCAAACGTCGACTGATGGCCAACCCCAACCCCGAGCCACCAAAGCGACGCGCCGTGCTGGAGTCGGCCTGCGTGAACACATCAAAGATCAGCGCTTGCTTGTCTTGCGAAATGCCAATGCCCGTGTCTTTGATGTGCATGGCAAGCCAAATGCCTTCGTCGTTTGGCGCGGGTTGCATGCGCTCGACCGTCAACATGATTTCACCTTGCGCGGTGAATTTGATGGCATTGCCCAACAAATTGCTGATGACTTGTTGCAAACGCAAAGGGTCGCCCACCACCATGTCTGGCACATCAGGGCCTAGGTCACACACCAGCTCTAATTCTTTTTCTGATGCACGCAGCGACAGCGTGCGCGTGGCTTGACGCAACAAACCATGCAAAGAAAACTCATGGGGGTCTAAATGGAGTTTTTGCGCTTCAATTTTTGAGAAATCCAAAATGTCGTTGATGACCACCAACAAAGAATTGGCAGAAGCCGACACCATCTCTAGATAGCTGCGCTGCTCGGCCGTCATGCGGGTTTGCAAACACAACTCGGTCATGCCCAAAATGCCATTCATGGGCGTGCGAATTTCGTGGCTCATATTGGCCAAGAAATTACTTTTTGATTCGTTGGCTGCTTGCGCCGCATCGCGTGCCAATGACAACTCGCTCTCGGCACGCTGACGCGCCTCCATGAACGCGTTGAACGCATGCACCACGGTTTTGATTTCTTGCCCACCCATCTCGGCAATGGGCGTGAGCTGTTGACCCGCATGCATATGCTCTGCTTTTTCGTGCATGGCGTGGGCCAACTGCCCCAGCGGCCGCACCAAGCGCGCCACAAATCCCCACAGCAGAGGAATCATCGTCAACATCAGCAACACCGTGACGATGAGCATGCGTTGGTACAGCGCCTCAATCGGCGCAAAGGCCTCCTCCGACGGAATCACCGAAGCCACAATCCAATCGGTGGTTTGCAAACGTTTGAAGGTGAATAAACCTTTGAGACCGCGCGTGGTGTAACCCTCTTGCGTCCCCTCAAAGCCTTTGATGGCATTTTCAAAAGGCAGATTGCCACTGCCCTCGGGCACTGCCTTGAAAATCAAACTCGCATCCGGATGGGCAATGCGTACACGGTCTTGGGTGACCAAGTAGTAGTAACCAGTTTCTCCGTTCTTTTGCGTTGCAATCGCGCCCAACAAATTGGGTTTGTACAAATTCAACACGCCACCCAAAATGCCAACCAACTGGTTTTGTTTGTTCAAAATCGGTACTGCCACCACCACAATGGGTTGCTTGGTGGCTTTGCCCAAAATAGGTTTAGAGATCACGGGTTGGTGTGTCTGAATCACGCCTTGGATGTAATCGCGGGCAGACATATCCAATGAACGACGGCCGGGTTTGACGGGCCAATCCACCTGCAACACCCCATGGGCATCAAAGATGTACAGGTCGTCATACACATTGAGCAGGGCGTGTTCGCGTTGTAAAAAATGCTCCAACTTCGCCAAATTGCCCATTTGCTCTGAGGGCACATTCAAGCCCACGCTGGCCAGCATGGCCATGCTGTCTTGCAGACGTTCGTCTAAATTGTTTGCAAAATCACTGAGTTGGCGAAACTCATTTTTTTCAATGCGCTGAACAATGTCGACCCGCAACACATAAAACTGCAGCACCAATTGCGCCAGCAACAGTACAAAACCCACGGCAATAGCGCCCAACGACAACTGGAGTTTGATACTGAGATTTTTCATGCCTAAGGGTAAAGTTCATTTTATTTTTTAGAACTTTACTTTAGCATTTTGCCTAGCAAACCCTAGGTCTTGGCTGCGAAATACAAAAAACGCTTAGCCATGCGTGAATCCCACGCGGCCAGACACCGCACACATCAGCTCATAGCCCACCGTGCCCGCAGCTTGGGCCACTTCGTCAATTGGCAACACCACGCCGTTGCTGGCCTTGCCCCACAACGTGACTTCGCTGCCAAAACCCGCTGCATGACCTGCGGCATCGCAAGGGGTCAGGTCCACCGCAATCATGTCCATGCTCACGCGGCCCAAGGTGCGTGTGCGCACACCATCGACCAACACCGGCGTGCCTGTGGGGCAGTGGCGCGGATAGCCGTCGGCATAACCGCAGGCCACGATGCCGATGCGCATCGCAGTATCTGCGGTGAACGAGGAGCCATAGCCCACCGTGTCGCCCGCTTGCAAGTCTTGTGTGCCAATGATGCGGCTGCGCAAACTCATGGTGGGTTGTAAATCCCATTGCGCGATGTTGCGCTCGGGAAAATCCGGCGCACTGCCATAGAGCGCAATACCGGGA
>JACCDX011170305.1_pt1 | contig 10899 bp, 9 predicted proteins | sample 7449681 | NCBI WGS metagenome assembly JACCDX01 (sample SAMN15323450, study PRJNA562643) | freshwater metagenome | isolation source: river surface water | place: USA:Blue River Watershed | collected 2017-08-18
GCCGTCACTGCGGATCGGAACACAAGCTGCCCCTTGTGGATCTGGGCAGTGCTCCGCCCTCCAACGCCTATCTCACCGAGCAGACCCTGCATGCGCCGGAAAAGTGGTTTCCGCTCCGCGTGTTGGTGTGCGAACAATGCTGGCTGGTGCAAACAGAGGATTTCGCCCATGCCGATGAATTGTTCAATGCGGATTACGCCTACTTCAGCGGATTTTCCAGTAGCTGGCTCTCGCATGTCGAACGCTACGTTGCCGACATGGTTGTACGCTTCAATCTGTCAGTTGGCAGTCATGTTGTCGAAGTTGCTGCAAACGATGGATATCTGCTTCAATACGTCAAAGCACGCGACATTCCCTGTACCGGTGTGGAGCCCACCGGAAGCACAGCATCCGCGGCACGGGTCAAGGGCATTGATGTGGTGGAAGACTTCTTCGGCGCTCGTTTGGCGAGGGAGCTGGCTGCCCGAGGCAAGCAGGCCGATCTCACGGTCGCCAACAACGTGCTCGCCCACGTCCCAGACATCAATGATTTCGTGGCCGGCTTTGCTGTGCTGCTGAAGCCGCAGGGCGTGGCGACCTTCGAGTTTCCTCATCTGTTCAAACTGATAGCTGAAAACCAGTTTGACACGATTTATCACGAGCACTTTTCCTATCTTTCGCTCACGGCGGTGCACCAAATCTTTGCGGCCAATGGCCTTGCCGTGTTTGATGTGGAGGAGCACCCCACGCATGGTGGGAGTCTGCGCGTGTTTGCTCAGCGCAGCGACACCGGTCAGCATCCGCTTAGTGACCGGGTGGGCGAGTTGCTCCAGCGTGAGGTGCTGGCAGGGATGCTGAGCGCCAATTGCTACAACGGTTTCCAGGTCAAAACTGATCTGGTCAAGAATGACTTCATTGCTTTTCTGCTGGATGCCAAACGCAGTGGGAAAACCGTCGTGGCATATGGCGCTGCAGCGAAAGGGAATACCTTGATGAACTACGCTGGAATTCGACCGGATTTAGTCAAATTCGTTGTGGATCGTAACCCGGCTAAGCAGGGCAAGTTCATGCCGGGAAGCCGTATTCCGATATTGGCGCCGGATGAAATCGAATGCCATAAACCAGACTATTTACTTATATTGCCTTGGAACATTGCTGACGAAGTCATAAGCCAATTTACCCTTATTCGCAATTGGGGTGGCCAGTTTGTGACAGCGATTCCGGAATTGAAGATCATTGGCGCCTGCTAATTGAGGCAATGCCCAGACAACTTTCATGACTACAACATTCACAATCTGAGGAAACCAAAGCATGACGCAAATTCCCGTATTCAAGCCGCTCATCGGGCCGGAGGAAATCAATGCTGCTGTAAATTCCCTGGAGCTAGGGTGGCTTGGTATGGGCTCTTTCGTCGGTCAGTTTGAAGAAGAGTTGAAACGTTACATCGGCTGCGAAGATCGCCACGTGGTGGCTGTCAGCACCGGCCATGCTGCTCTGCATCTAGCAATGATGCTGATCGGGCTGAAACCGGGTGATGAAGTCATCACGCCTTCTTTCAACAATATTGCCGATTTCCAAGCCATCTTGGCCGTTGGCGCCCGGCCCGTGTTGTGTGACATTCGCGATGACACCCTGTGTATTGATGTCGAGAAGGCGGAACAGTTAATTGGTCCTAAAACGCGTGCGATTATCGCAATGGACTACGACTGCTGCATGGCCGATCATGACGCGGTTGCCACCTTGGCTACGAGATATAACCTCCGCGTGATCCATGATGCGGCCCATGCGATGGGCTCAAGCTACAAGGGCAGAAAGGTCGGCAGCTTTTCCGATATTTGTATGTTCAGCTTCGACCCCGTCAAGACTATTACCTGCATTGACGGTGGCGCTTTGGTAGTGAGATCCCAAGAAGAAGTTGAAGCGCTGCATGAAATGCGGTTAATTGGGATGGGCCAGCCTGCAAGTGTTATGTATGGGAACCAGCGCGCATGGACTTACGACGTCAACCGACTCGGATTTCGCTATCACATGGCAAACTTGCATGCCGCGATCGGTCTGGCACAGTTGGCAAAAATGCCGGAAATTACTGCACGGCGGCAGGAAGCTTGCCGCTTATATAGCCAGATACTAGCGGAAGTGAAACATGTCAGGACTCCACTTTCAGACTTCAGAGATGTGACGCCGTTTCTTTACTACATTCGTGTCCCTGCCGGCCATCGTCAACCCTTACGTGACTATCTGAAGGGTCAGGGCATTGACACGGGTATCCATTGGCAGCCAGGGCACTGGTTTTCGTTGTTGAAGGATGTGCGCCGAGGTGATATGAAGGTGACGGAGAAAGTGGGAAACGAAGTACTGTCTCTACCTCTGAATTCGCAAATTAAAACCGAAGAAGTGGTACTGATTTGCGAAAAAGTAGCAGCATATTTTCGTAATGCCACATGAATACCTTCGCAAAGGATCTATTGCGACGGTTGAAGAATGTGGCGGGCGCGCAGGGCCCCCAACTCGGTTTAAAAATTCCCGGGTACGAAGGACATTTCCTGAGGCCGATCGCCACCAAACGCGAGCATTTAGATCCGGCCGATATCGCCTGTTTGACGAACTGGCGCAACCGTCATGTGGGCGCCTTCCTGACCGAATTTACTGCCACTTACGAACGTACCTCGCGCTGGCTGTCTGATGTGGTGCATAACGATGATAGCCGCATTTTGTTCATGATCGAGGGCGCGCAGGGGGAGCGGGTTGGCTACATGGGTATTGCCTACATCGACTGGGAACGCTCATACGTCGAGGCTGATGCTATCGTCAGCGGCGGGGGAACACCGAAGGGCCTGATGTCAGCAGCGCTGAGGGTCCTCCTGCATTGGGCAATGGGGCAGTTGGGATTGAAGGTTGTCGCTGTGCGCGTTCTATCTGATAATCCTGCACTCGATTTTTACAAGAAGCTCTGTTTCAAGGAGACACAGAGAATTCCGCTAAAGCGGATTATTTCCGACGATTTTATATCTTGGATCGAAGATGAAACGCTGGCCACGCCAGAGAGGTACCTCGTCCATCACTTGTGGAATGGCCATGACAATTGAAATCTCAGAAGAGTTAATCACGTGGAAAGATGCGGACGGCATGTCTCGCAGTTGTGCTATCGGATCAGCGGAAGGCTTCCGGCTATTAAGTAAGTTGTGGTTGCGTAGTGGCTGGGACACGAAATATGTGTACGGCTTCAGTTGGATGGGAAGGCCTGTCATCCAATTACCGGAAGACATGATCCGCATTCAGGAAGTGATTTACTCGGTCAAGCCGGAAGTCGTGATCGAAACAGGCATCGCGCATGGCGGTAGCCTTATTTTCTATGCAAGCCTATTCAAGGCGATGGGTAAGGGCAGGGTTATCGGAATTGACATCGAGATTCGACCGCGCAATCGCAAAGCGATTGAGGGCCACGAGATGTCTGGCTTGATTGAGATAATCGAGGGTTCCTCCATTAATCCCGACATCGTCGCCCAAGTCGAAGCAAAAGTGGGCAGCGACAGGCGTGGGCTCGTCATACTTGACTCTTGTCATACGAAGTCGCATGTGCTGGAAGAATTGCGGGCTTATGCGAAGTTTGTAGGTGTCGGCTCTTATCTCGTCGCCTGCGATGGCATTATGAAAGAGGTGGCGGGTGCTCCCAGAACCCAGCCGAACTGGGTGAGTGACAATCCCCAGGCTGCTGTGGAGGAATTTCTGCGCGAGAGGGACGACTTCGTGCTTGAAGAACCGGCCTTTCCCTTTAACGAGGGTGATATCTCCGAGCGCGTTACTTACTGGCCGAATGCCTTCTTGCGCAAGGTCCGTTGAGTGTGACTGGACAACCTATTAAGCGGTCTGGTCCACGGGTTACGATTGGCGTACCTGTCTACAACGGCGCTGCGACAATCGCACGCGCATTAGACTCAGTCTTAAACCAATCCTTCGGCGATTTCGAGTTGATCATCTCGGATAATGGTTCGACCGACCATACCGCGGAAATTTGCGAGGCCTATAAGGCGAAAGATTTGCGGGTTCGCTATATCCGTCAGCCTTGTAATCTCGGTCCGGCCGCCAATTTCAGATTTCTGGTGGACGCTGCGCAAGCCCCCTATTTTCTTTGGGCAGCCTGCGACGATATTCGCTCACCCGATTTCATTGAGGAAAACGTCCGTTTCCTGGACGCTCACCCGGATTATGTTGCCTCTGCCAGCCCCAATTGCATGGAAGGCCAAGATCCAAGCAGCCCTAGCCTTGTGACGTTTGCGTTGGCGGGTAGTGTCGAAGAACGCTTCCGATCATTTTTTAAAAACGCATGGGTTTCGCACGGTATATTCTATTCGCTTATCCGAACTGATGTGTTACGAGGGTGTGACGTATTGGGAAAACAGTTCTTGGGGGTGGATTGGGCTATTAACCTATACTTGGCAAGCCGTGGAAAGATTGGGAGGGTCGATAAGGGGCTTACTCTTTTTGGCGTGGGCGGTCTAAGTAAGGGATCTAATGCATGGTCGGCATTCCGCACTCATCCGGTCGGTTGGGTCTTTCCATTCTACAAACTCAGCATCTATTCATACCGGCTGACTCCCGCGTTTTCAATAAGTGGGCGCATATGGTTGGCTATGCATTTGATCGGCTTGAATGCTAAATCCGCGGTATTTCAGGCATGGATGGAGTTGATGGTTTTGTTAAAACGAAAGTAATGCGGGTGCGCTTGGGGATATTTGATTGGATTTTAAGTAAAGTGAATATTGTTAATATCCTGAATGGAATTCGAAGCCGACTCTACGGACGGGGGGAGGCGCTACAGGAAAGAAGCCTGTTGATGCAGGCGAAAGTAATAGCGCACATTAACCGTACAAGAAAATTCGATGTTTTATCTGATGCCGAATACCAGGTGTTCTCCCAGTGGGGCGAGGACGGGATTATCGATTGGTTGATTAGCCGCCTTCCTGGCATCAATCGCTCATTTATAGAATTCGGCGTCCAGAGTTACCGCGAGTCGAATACACGATACTTGTTGATGGCGCAGAACTGGCGCGGATTGGTGATGGATGGATCCATGGCCCACATCGAAGATATACGTTCCCAGGATATTTACTGGCGACATGAATTGCAGGCCAAGTGCGCTTTCATAGACAGGGATAACATCAACGGCCTGATTGCCGAATCGGGACTCAAGGGCGAGATCGGCCTGATGAGCGTCGATATTGATGGGAACGATTATTGGGTGTGGCAGGCAATCGAGGTTGTATCGCCTGCGATTGTTGTCTGTGAATACAATGCCGTATTGGGGGATATTCTCCCTCTGACTATCCCGTATGCAGCCGATTTTTATCGCACGCGCGCCCACCACTCGAACTTGTATTTCGGAGCGTCCATTCGTGCTTTGGTTCAGTTGGGTGAGTCCAAGGGTTATGTGTTTGTCGGCACAACTTCTACAGGATGCAACGCCTTTTTTATCAGGCGCGACCATGCATCACTGATTACGAGCGAACTGGATGAAATCGTAGCCTACCCCTCCTCTGTACGTGAAGCACGTGATGCGAAAGGTAGGCTGACGTTTGTTGGTGGTGAGGCCCGTCAAAAGGTGATTGGTCATCTCCCATTTGTTGAGCCGGCAAGTGGAAAAGTCCTTGATCTGGCTTCTTGGGGGCAACTCAGTTCCGATGCCTGGAGCCAGGGTTCGGGTGTCGGGCTTTGAAAATCGCGTACGACCATCAGATTTTTTGTGCTCAGTCATTTGGGGGGATCTCGCGTTATTTCGCAAATATTGCAGCCCAACTTGCTTCCAAGGGTGAAGAGATTGGTGTGTTTGCGCCTTTGCACCGAAATCATTATTTGAATTCCCTGCCCTCTCCCTTGGTCCACGGGTGGGGTGTGCGCCGGTACATCACCAAGACAGGACAATTGATGATGCTACCCAATCGGATCGTGGCAAAGCACCTGATCGAGAAGTGGGGGCCAGATATCGTGCACGAGACCTACTATTCGAGAACAAGTTGCGCGCCCCGGAACACTCCCAAGGTGTTGACCGTATATGACATGATCCATGAGAGGTATCCGCAGTGGGGGTCTCGCTGGGATCAATCAGCCATCCTGAAGCGAGTGGCGGTCGACCGGGCTGATCACGTTATTTGCATTTCCGAGAGCACTCGAAACGATTTGTTGGAAATGTATGACGTTGATCCGAAGAAGGTTTCCGTTGTACATCTTGGCACTGAATGTCCAACCGGCAGGGCGAGCAAGGATGTGACGTCCGGGGTTCGGCCTTACTTGCTCTATGTCGGTGCACGACAGGGGCACAAGAATTTCACGGGCTTTCTCCAAGCATTTGCGTCCTCGCGCAGGCTACGCATGGATTTTGATGTGGTGGCGTTCGGCGGGAGCGGGTTCACGCCTGCCGAGTTGCAAGAATTGGCAAGATTGGGGTTGGACTCAAGCCAAGTCCGGCAGGTGAGCGGGGGGGATGACCTTCTTAACCAACTGTACGTGAGCGCCAGTGCTTTCGTTTATCCTTCGCTTTACGAAGGTTTCGGTCTGCCGCCGCTCGAAGCCATGGGACACCGCTGCCCTGTCGTCAGCAGCAATACGAGTTCCATGCCTGAGGTCATCGGTGATGCGGGTGAATATTTCGATCCGACATCTGTCCATGATATGGCCGAAGCGATCGAACGCGTCGTCTACTCCCCTTCGCGAATCGAGGATCTTGTAAGCAAAGGACTGGAAAGGCAGGCGAAATTCACCTGGGAGCGTTGCGCGGGTCAGACTCTTGATATCTATCACCAACTGGTTGCGCAGCATGAGTAAAAACGCTCTGGTTTGTGGCGTCAGCGGGCAGGATGGGGCCTATCTGGCTCATTTCCTGTGCAGCAAGGGCTATACCGTCTGGGGAACCTCCAGGGATGCGCAAGGGAGCAACTTCAGCAACCTTGTCAGACTTGGAATCAAGGAAAAGGTCAGGCTGCTGTCGATGGATCCTGAGGATTTCCGAAGCGTCTTCATGGCTTTGAGAACAAGTGTGCCAGACGAAATTTATTTTTTGGCAGGTCAGTCTTCGGTCGGACTCTCGTTCGAGCAGCCAGCCGAAACGATACAAAGCATCACCTTGGGCACTCTCAATATTCTTGAGGCCTGTCGCCTCATGATAAATCCAGTTCGGCTTTATCATGCGGGTTCGAGTGAATGCTTTGGTGATGTGAGGGGGCTGGCGGCGGCGAACGAAAACACGCCGTTTCATCCACGAAGTCCCTACGCAGTCGCCAAGGCTTCGGCATTCTGGCTGGTGGACAACTACCGTGAGGCATATTCATTGTTTGCCTGTACGGGGCTTCTGTTCAATCACGAGTCACCCCTCAGACCGCAGCGGTTCGTGACTAAAAAAATCATCAATGCGGCTAAGGCTATTGCCAACGGTTCGCGGGAACAACTAGTGCTTGGGCGACTCGATATCGCTCGCGATTGGGGCTGGGCAGCAGAATATGTCGAAGCCATGTGGCTGATGCTGCAGAGAGACCAGCCTGATGACTTCGTTATTGCAACCGGCAAGACCCATACGCTTGAGGAGTTCGTGGCCGAGGCTTTCTCTGCGCTTGATCTGGATTGGCGTGATCATGTCATCCAGGAACCCTCGCTTTTCAGGCCCACTGACCTGTCGGTGAGCCGAGGAGACCCGGGCAAGGCCGAGAAATTACTCGGTTGGCGAGCGACGAGTTGTATGACGGATGTCGTTCGCAATCTGATCAAGGACACATTACCGAATGCATAGGTCCGGTCCAGAGAGGTTGGTTTGCCTGTGGTACCCCAGGCAGGCGTGCCGACATGCAGAGGACAAAGCAAGCTGTAAGCACTGGATGATATGAGCGAAAAAAGTAAAGAAAAAAAGATACTTCTGGTTACGAACGATGGATTCTCCTCCTTGAACGGTGGGTCCATATTGAACAGGAATCTGTTCAAGGACTATGAAGCTGGTAATTTGCTGTCCCTAGATTCATCCGAGCAGGACTCCATCCCGAGCTCCGTCAAGAGGATTTCAATCATTCCCCATGTGCTTGGGCTGGGATTCAGGAGACATGCCGACGTTTTGAAATCAGGTGGTGCAGTAAGCAACCGTTCCTCTAGAACAAGATCGCTGTTGCGCTTGATGATGCGTTTCCTTCTTGGAGACGCGTCGCAGCCGACATTCCCCTTCAGGCTGGAGGAATTGCATCGGAAAGTGAAAGACTTCGGCCCTGACGTCATCTACACGACGATGGGCTCATATGCTGTACACAAAATCGTACTGTATTTGTCGAGGGAAATGCGTATTCCTGTAGTCATACACGTCATGGATGACTGGATCGTCGCAAAAAACAATCATGGATTGCTGTCGTTGTTGCAAGGATGGTTGATTAGAAGAACCTTTATTGACTTGCTGAGGGTTTCATCTTTTAGATATGTCATTTCAGATGGGATGAAGTCGGCGTATGAGCAACGCTACGGATACCGTTTCAACGTCCTGGGGAATGTAGTTGAAGATGCCTGGATCAAGAAAGGCGAGGTTCAAGAGAGTCGAGGGTTGCTGTCGATCGGGTATGTCGGTTCTTTTACGGACAATTCTCAGCGCGAACCCATTGAAGACGTGGTCAATGCCGTTGCCGCCTTAAACCAGTCTGATGGCGCATACAAGTTCAAATTGAATCTTTTCGTGACGCCAGCAACATATCAGTACGCTACCAAATGCTTTACGGGGCGCGCCGATGTCGAAGTAGGCGTGGCCCCTGTCGATGACGCTGATTTTTACAGGCTGCTGAGTGGCTTTGACCTGTTGCTGTTGCCTTCGTCTTTCACGGGGCCCTCCAGGGAATACATCAAATACTCAGTCCCTGCAAAGTTTTATTCATACCTAGCGGCCGGCGTGGTCGTTCTTTATTATGGGGATTCGGACAGTGAGCAGATCCGGCTGGCAATTCAGAACAGGCTGGGATTGGTGGTGACGGATCGCTCCCCTAGCGCCATCCAGGATGCAGTGAGAAGATTTGCAGAGGACAGGTCTGGTGCCCAAAACTGCCTTGAGCGTCAATATGACTTCATCAGAAAGAATCACGATGCCAATGTAATCAGGCAGTCCTTCTACCGATCACTCAATGAATGTCTATTTCCCGAAGCAATCCTGTCTCAAACCGATGCCGGGCAGGGCTACGATCATCACTTGCTGTACAAGAAGCGAAAACTGATCGATGCTGTGATTGAAAAGACTAGGCCAAAATCGATTCTGGATTTTGGTGGGGGCACCGGATATACGTTTTCTCGCTACATCAACGAGAATCATCCGGACATCGACATCACCCTGTTTGACGTGTCTGTCGAATCCCTGGAGGCAGCCTCCTGGGGAGGCCAGCGGGTCGAGAAGGTGTCAGACCCGAAATCGCTGGAGGCGAGACAATTCGATCTTGTGATAGCTAGCGAGGTGGTTGAGCATGTTGATGCGAGCGACTTTGTTCTTCAGGACATTGCCGCATTGGTGAAACAGGGGGGACATTTATTTGCGACAGTTCCAAATGGATATGGAAGCTACGAGATAACGGTTTTGTTTTACAGACTGCTCGCTTGGCCTATTGTTTCCCGGCTGTCCAAATCGAGGAAGCGCGGGCAGGCTGAGTCGACGCTCTCCCCGTCGCCTCATGTTGCCTTTTATACCTATTCAACGCTCATGAGCGGGTTCAAGTGTGCGGGGCTGGTTGTGGAAAATTACTTGCCTATCGTACTGTCGCACTTCCGTGCCGCGCGGATGCTTTCGGAATACTTTCCCAAGGCGATGAGCTGGAATGTTGACCTGCCCCCTCAAGTCAATCCCCGGTGGGTTGATGACTGGGGGTTCTTGCTGACCCGAACAGATGCGGTGAAAAGCAGTGAGTGCCAACGTCAGCTGGAAATGAAACTGCTGACCTCCTTCAATGTCTTCCGGGCGAAGATGAACCGGAGCCAAGCCTGCTGATGGCTTTGCTTGTCGGTTCAGGACTGGGTTGGGTAGTGGTATTTCAAGCGGAATCTTTCATGAATACTGCGTTCGATGCCCGCGTGAAGCAGGTGTCGAGCGCCGGCATGTCTCGTCTACGGGGAAGCGCGCTGTTGTCGTGGCGACCCGCAGTCGCGTCGGGTTGGTTTCTCTTTCCTCGCGTGACTGATCGGAGTCTGTGAAGAATGTGCGGCATTGTTGGCGTTTCATGTAATCCGGCCCAGTTAAATCCTGGTCTGCTGTCGGGTATCGAGTCGACGGCGTTTCTAGAAGGGCATCCGTTCGCCAATCTTGATATGGCGCTATCCGCATTGGCTCATCGGGGCCCAGATGATTCAGGGGTTTTCATCAGTCCTGAATTGGGCATTGGACTCGGCCATCGTCGCTTGTCCATACTCGATCCTTCGCCCATGGCTCACCAGCCCATGACGAGCGATGATGGGGAAGTGGTCCTAGTGTTCAATGGCGAAATATACAATTTTCGGGAGCTCCGCGCCGGACTCGAGACCTCGGGCTGCCAATTCCGCAGTGATTCAGACACTGAGGTCTTGCTACAACTGTATATGAGAGATGGAGAGGCCATGCTGTCCTCTCTGAATGGTATTTTCGCTTTCGCCATATGGGATGGTCGGCAGAAGCGCATGCTGCTCGCACGCGATGCGTTGGGCGTCAAGCCCTTGTATTACAGTGAAAGTGGCGGGTACTTTGCTTTTTCTAGCGAGATCCGGGCTCTCAGGAGGCTGCTTTCTGAAGCAAGCACCTTGAATTATGCGGCGCTGCATCGCTACATGAGCTTTCTTTACTGCCCGGGCGAGGGCACGCCGTTTGCGGATGTGCTCAAGCTAAATCCGGGCTCAGCATTATGGGTTGGCAACGGAAAGGTCGAGCAGAAGTTCATCTGGTATCAGTTGCCC
>JACCDX010619346.1_pt1 | contig 10898 bp, 18 predicted proteins | sample 7449681 | NCBI WGS metagenome assembly JACCDX01 (sample SAMN15323450, study PRJNA562643) | freshwater metagenome | isolation source: river surface water | place: USA:Blue River Watershed | collected 2017-08-18
ATGTTATTGATTTTCAAAATATTAAACCAATAAGGGATAAAAAGGAAAGAGATGAAAAATATCAATTCAAGGCGTATCAAATTATTGAAGATTATATTAAAAACGGTTCGGTTGGAGATTTGGATTTGAGCGGAACCCCAATTAAAACCCTTGGAAAACTTGAAAAAGTTGGGGGATATTTGATATTGGATAATTGCACCTCCTTAACAAGCCTTGGGGAACTTGAAAAAGTTGGGGGGGATTTGTATTTAGAAAATTGCACCTCCTTAACAAGCCTTGGGAATCTTCAAACAGTAGGTGGGTGGCTACATTTAATAAATAGCACCTCCTTAACAAGCCTTGAAAATATTCAAACAGTTGGTGGGGGTTTGAATTTATATCGCTGCACCTCCTTAACAAGCCTTGGGGAACTTGAAAAAGTTGGGGGGGATTTGTATTTAGGAAATTGCACCTATTTAACAAGCCTTGGGAATCTTCAAATAGTTGGGGGGGATTTGAATTTAGGAAATTGTGAAAAAATAGAATCGCTACCTAAAAACTTGGAAGTTAATTATTATGTTTATATAAAAATTTGTGGACTTTCAAAATATTCAAAAGAAGAATTAAACAAAATGTATCCAAAATTAAAAGGTAAATGGATATTTTAATAACAGAAAATCAGTTTAAGGAATTATCAAATATATTAATTGAAGATAAAACTTTATCTCCAGATGAAATATATCATAAATATTATTCTGACATAAACAGAAGGATATTTGACCAAATAGTAGAAGCAGACCCGAAAACAATTAAAGGTGTCAAAGTGGGAAGATATGCGAAGTTGCTTCTTAACATGTTTAAGAACGATAATTTACCTTTGGAGGATTTACCAAAAGCAAATTATTATCTTAAATTGGTTTATAAATATAATCGCTCAATTCCTAATACAGTTCAAACATTACCGGAGATATACAACATAATAGAAGATAAAATAATAAACATAGATTTATCAATTGAAGACATTCGTAAATATTATTCTGATATTAAGATAGATACTTTTAATAAAATAATAGAAGCTGACCCGAAAACAATTAAAGGGGCTAAAATAGGGAAATATGCAAAATTGCTTCTTAATATGTTTAGGAATAATAATTTACATCTGGAAGATTTATCAAAGGTGAATTATTATTTGGAACTTGTTTATAAATATAATCGTTCAATACCTAATACAGTTCAAACATTACCACAAATATTTCGCATAATAGAAGATAAAATAATAAACATAGATTCATCAATTGAAGATATTTTAAAAGAATTGACAGAAGGTGTTGATTATGAAGAATTAAAAGGTTCTAAAGACTGGTGGGTGTTCATTCCTAAAACTGAAAAGGGCGCAGCTTATCTTGGGGTTAACACGCAATGGTGTACAGCTTGGGGGGAATATTCTTTGAATCCAGACTATCAAGAAAGAAAAAATCATTTCAAAAGCAGGGCTGAAACAGGGAATCTTTATATCATCATAAATAAAAAACACCAATCAAAAAAATATCAACTTCATTTTGAAGATGATGAGTTTAGAAATGAAAATGATGAATATTTAAGTTCTGATAAAAAATTTTTTTATAATAATAAAGATTTATATGAAATTTTTAGAAAAGAAATGTTAAAAAATATAACTGAAATTTCATCATATAATGATATTATTAATATATTTAAAAAACCAGAAGAAACTATAGTTGAACTTAAATTAAAAATTTTTGAAGAAAAAGGTTTTAATGGTAATTTAAATTTGTTTACAACAAACATACAAAAACTCCCAGAACACTGGAAAATAATAAATGGAAGTATTGATTTAGGAAATTGTACCTCAATTATTAGTTTGGGAAATATTGAAACAGTTGATGAAATGAGTTTATATAATTGCACTTCTTTAAGAAGTTTGGGAAACCTTAAAAAAGTTGGGTCTTGGCTTACTTTAGAAAATTGCACCTCATTAATTGACCTCGGAAAACTTCAAAGAGTTGATGGGATTTTGGTTTTAGAAGGTTGCGAGAAAATAGAATCATTACCAGAAAACTTGGAAGTTGGAAACTATATTAAGATAAAAAATTCTGGTTTAGAAAAATATTCAGTAGAAGAATTAAATCAAATGTACCCAAATTTAAAGAATAAATGGAGATATTAATAAATGAAAATCAGTTTAGGGAATTTGTTAATCATTTGGTTGAACAAAAAACTTTATCTCCAGATGAAATATATCAGAAATATTATTCAAAAATAAAAAGAGATATATTTGATAAGATAATAGAAGCTGACCCGAAAACAATTCCGGGTATTAAAGTCGGGAGATATGCGAAGTTACTTCTTAACATGTTTATAAATAATAAATTACCTTTGGAAGATTTATCAAAAGCAAAATATTATTTAAAACTTGTTTATAAATATAATCGTTCAATCCCGAGTAATGTTGAAACACTGGCAGATATATACCAAATAATAGAAGATAAGATATTGAATATAAATTCTTCAATTGAAGATATACTTGAAAAATTGGAAGAAAATATTGATTATGAAGAGCTTAAAGGTTCTAACAACTGGTGGGTTTTCATTCCTAAAACCGAGAAAGGAGCTGCTTATCTGGGAGTTAATACCGAATGGTGTACAGCAGATGGACAATATTGTTTGAATCCAGATTATCAAGACAGAGAAAATCATTTTGAATACTACAATAAAATGGGAAATCTTTACATTGTTATAAATAAAGAAGATGAATCAGAAAAATATCAATTTCATTTTGAAAATGAGCAATTTAAAGATAAATATGATGAAGATTTAAAAGAATGGAAACAATTTTTATATAATAATGAAGATTTATTTAATATTTTTAGAAAAGAAATATTGAAAAATATAAGCGAAATTTCACATAATGATTATACTGTTAATTTTTTTAACATACCAAAAGAAAACATAGTTGAACTTAAATTAAAAAATTTTGAAGAAAAAGGATTTATTGGATTTTTAAATTTATATCGGGCAAACATAAAAAAAATTCCAGAGCATTGGAGAGTAATATATGGGGATGTTGATTTAAAGAGTTGCGTCTCATTAACCAGTTTGAATAATATCCAAAATATTGGAGGATATTTAGATTTATCTAACTGCACCTCATTAATTGACCTTTTAAACCTACAAACAGTTGGTGGGCGTTTGGATTTATCTAATTGTACGTCATTAATCAGTTTAGGAAACCTTAAAAAAGTTGATAATATTTTGAATTTATACAATTGCACCTCATTAATAAGCCTTGGGAATCTTCAAACGGTTGGTTGGAATTTGAATTTATATAATTGTATTTCTTTAACAAGTCTTGAAAAACTTGAAAAGGTTGAAGGATGGATGAATTTAGAAAATTGCACCTCCTTGACTAATCTTGGAAGTCTTAAAACAGTTGAGAAATGGTTGAGTTTAGAAAATTGTGAAAATATAGAATCTTTACCAGAAAACTTGGAAGTTGGAGAGTATATTTACATAAAAAATTCTGGGTTGGAAAAATATTCAATAGAAGAATTGTATGAAATGTACCCAAAATTAAAAGGAAAATGGAGATTTTATTAAAAAAGCCCGCCAAGAAAAATCCTGACGGGCTAAAATCAAACTCGATTAAACTCACAATTGTTATCCGTTAAATATCTGCTCTTTGCTTTGCAAAAGTCCCAATAATTATCAAACTTTCTTGAAAAGCCGAAGTCTTTAAATTTTTCCTCAACTTTATGCCAACATGTTTGGTAATCCAAAGATTTAGTTCTGTGCATTTTTTCCACCAAATAGAAATAATAACGCAAGGAATCAGAAACCTCAAGAGAATCATCAAAAAAATATGATGGCACATCTTCAAAATCAACTTTTCTAAAAACATTTGCTGAACGGGAAATAAAATTTGAAACAACATCCCCACCCAAATCTTTTTGTTCGACACCCATTGATTGCAAAAGGCCAATTAGTTCATTTCTAAAATACCTTTCAAATTCATTCATTTTCATTTTTCGTAGGTTTTTCCCAAAAAAAATCTGCTGCTTCATTGTCATGGAAATCTGGAAAATCAGGTTCTTCAGAATCGCTCATTGGGACAATTTCAAATTCAAATTTTTCCCCATCAAGGGTTTCTCCTTTGTGTAGAACTCCGGTTTCTGGGGTTTCTTCGCTAAAAAGAACTTTTTTAGTACTCATGTTTTTACGTTTTGTTTATTAATAATTTAAAAATATTTAAGGAAAATCCATTAAGATAAATGTTTCATAGATTTAAGGCCATCGATGTGTTTTTTGCATTTTAAAATCAAGGCTTTTTTGCTGATATGGGTAAAAATATAAGAGTTATTGTCAGGATAAGAAGAAGATAAGGGGTCGTACAAATGTGCCCTAAACGCCCAACCTTTCACCCATTGTATATTTATATTGTAGCCTCTGTAAATTTCCCTATGTTCAACGTTAAAATCCTCTTGTTTTAGTTCTTCTATTATCCTTTTGAGATTTTCAAATTCAATATTTTGATTATCAACCGCGATTGATAAATCAAGAAGTATTTTTTCATTTTTTTTGCGCTCGCTTTGTTTACCAAGTTGATAAGAAATAAGTGCAACGCCGAAAATAACTAAAAATATAATTATGTATAACATCATGGATTGTTTTTTTGTTTATACAAGCCGGAAATTTTTTAAAATCTACCGCAAATTCAAGGCCATGTTTGTTTATCATGGTTTAATAGTTTTGGTTCGTTCCCAAAAACAAAGATACGAATTTTTTGGTTTAGGTAATGTGTTAATTTTTGTGTTCCAAGCTGATTGCCATTGGCCAGTATGACTGTAAAAATTTGGTTTTATTGCGTGATATCTTAAACTACCGTCAGAATCTATTGCTATCCAATCATATATAAATGGAACTTTATCCCATTCTACTGGGCACTTTAACTTATGTTCGTTTTTCATTTATTCTTCTATTTTAGGGCGTCTCCAAACGCAAAGTCTATAATCTTTAGGTGGTTCTATCGTTTTTATGAATTTACATCGGAATGTAATTGCTGACCAAATACGGCTAAGAAAAGGGCATTCTTCATAAGCATAAACATCTCCATTCCAATCTGTCGCAATCCAATCGAAATCCGAGTGTACTTCTTCCCAATCTACTGGACATTCAAGATTATATTCGTTCATAATTGCATTTTGATTTAGTTCGTTTCCATAAACATTTAGTAAAATCGTTAGGCTGAGATGTTTCACCTACTTGCCAAAAGTAAAAGTCAACAGCATTCCATGTATCGTTTGCTACGCGAGGTTTATTTTCGTATGCGTAAACTTCCCCATTCGCATCTATGGCAATCCATCTATAATAGGATGGTAATTCAGTACAGTCAATTGGACATTCTAATCTATGTCTGTTTTTCATTTGTTTTCAGATTTAGGTCTCTGCCACAAACATTTAGTCGCATCAACAGGTTTATAATTAGGGATTAGACTATTTGTAACAAGAGAATAATCGCCGCTTTTAGTTACCCACATGCCACTGGAAGGGAGAATCTTACCACCTTTGAACGTTGTATAATAAGGTTTATTAGGATAGGCATATAAGTCCCCATTTTCATCAATAGCCACCCAATTAAACTCTAAATCAATTTTATCCCAATCAACGGGACATTCCAATTCATGTTCATTTTTCATGTTCAAATGTAAATCCCCTTGAAACTCAGAACTTGTTTTTAATTTAACTTCGGCCAGCCCTTCAAAAGTTTCTACCATATCATCTTTTATATCAACAACTACATCAACTGAGAATCCTTTACTCTGGTTTCTATCGTACTGTTTAATACCTATGCCGAAGGAGTTGACTAATTTCCCATCCGTCTTTAAGAGCGCATACATCACTCTTGACATTTCTTTATCTGTTATCTTCATTTTAAAAAATCCGTGCATAGGTATTAATTTTTAGGGCGTTCCCAAAGACATTTAGTAACATCTTTAGGAGGGGGAGATAAGATATATAGAACATAAAATTCATCAAATGAACTGGAAAGCCATTCACCACTTACAGGAGTGAAGGGTCGCTGTTGATACATATAAAACCTGCCATCTGCATTTTGAGCAATCCAATTAAAATCAGAGGGGATAGACTCCCATGGAATAGGGCAAATTAAACCAAATTGATTCTTCATTTTAGAGAATTGTAAAACCTACATACTATTTCGCTTAAAATAGCACTTTTCAAACCAATCAAACCAGTATGGAAATCACGAGCGATATTATATTTTTCAATCAAACCTCTAACAAGTGAATTTTCATCAAAAGTTAAAGATTCAGTTTCCTTGGCCAGTTCCATTAAAGTCTCGTGCCTTAATTCGTATAGAAATTCTTTTAAAGTTTCCATAATTTTTGATTTTTTTTAATTAAACAAATATAGTGGAGTATTTTTGAAAATCCTAATTTTTAGGAAATTTTTTAAATTCTTTTTTCGAGTTCTTCTTTGTAATCTTTGTAATTAAACATCCTCTTTACATCATTACCATAATAGGTTTTTTCATCCATCCACATATCTTCGGCACAAGTACCTCCGCCACTTCTCACAACAAAGCCATTTTTTGCTTTTAGTTCTATCAATCGAATATAGTTTTGCAAATGGATTGTTGTCATTTGGGAAATTTTAATTTTCCTCCCATCTTTTGTGGTTTGTATTTTTTCGGACATGGTTTGGAATGTTTGATTAAAAAGGTTGGGAGGTTATTGAAACCTCCCAACAAAAAATTGCACTCAAAAAAACTATTTCTTTTAGTTAAAACCAATTACACCTTGAAAAGGAATCGGTACAACCATTGCATCACAATAACGCTTTTTAAAATTTGTGTTTTGTAAGAATTGTTCGGCGGCTTCCTTAGAAGGGAAAAATGAAGCATAGTAATACCGGAACATCATTTCTGTGGTTCCATTACCCTCGATAACAGAGGGTACAATCATAATACCAGCCTCTGGGGTTATATATTGCCTATATGCACCCACCTGAATCATGTGCAAATCTACCTTAATACCACTACCGTTTATTGCACAAGGTGCAGGTGTGTACGGTCTGAGGTTTTCTGATGTACAATCCAGATAATCAATTGTAACTTGACCGTAAGATACAAAAGTTGAAAAAAATAAAACCAAAAATAAAAAAGTCTTCTTCATGTTTCAATTTATTTTGTACGGGCGACAGGACTCGAACCTGCACGGTTTACACCAAGGGATTTTCTTACCAACTACGACTTTCATCGCCCCTTTTGGGTTTGTGGTCTGGACTTTATCTTCGCCATTTTAAAGGCGCTCTCCGTCAAGTCTCTACACGTTCTCTTTTTAGAGCTTCGCTCGGTATTGCCATTTTAAAGGTTTCACCGAATTTGAAGAGTTCTACTCATAACGTTTCCATTATGGCACTCAAATTTGTAGACACTTACTTTTTCTTAAACTGTTATCAGAAAAATTCACGTCTACCGTTAAAGTCCCTCGCGGCTACCTTTACGCCACGCCCGCATAATTACAACACAAAGGTAAAACAAAAAAACCTTTTTGTCAAGTTTTTTTGTAAAAAAAATTATTTTTTACTTTTAAGAGGTTCTATATGATAATCCAAAATATTAAAGTTAAGACCTCCGGGTTTAAACCGAACATGGTAAACAAATTCTGAATTTTTAGCCCAAGTCATGTTCGGTGTAACCTCAGATTTTTTTACAATAACCCCTTTAGTTCCTTTACTTACAGAAACGGAACCATCATAATTTTTAACATCTTGAACCGTAATTACATTGGAACCTAATTCTTTTAAACCAGTTAGAGAAGGGTCTGATTGGTATATGTTATTAACATCAAAAACAACAATTTGGTCGCCATCCAAAAGTGAATAAAGTGATTTGCCTTTAAACCAAACCGCATCATATTTGGATTTCAAATTTTCTGTTAAAATCATGGTGGCCTTATAACGGTCTTTTTTTGCCAGTTCTATATCATACCCTTGAGAAATCCACCACTTCATCATCGTTTTTTCGGTACCAAAGTTTATAATCTCCAATCTTGGAACATCCAGATAATATTCTTTCATATTCTTGCCAGAACCCAAGTTGAATTTTTTGAAAATTGCCTTTGATGTTGTGAAATATATCCCAAAACCTAAATGATGTATGGGGGGCGGTGCATTATAACCACCATATGAACCAGAAATATAACCATGCCTATGTTCGCCCGGATTTGTGAATATTTTAAAACCCTCCTTGTTTATTCTTTCATAACTTTCCGGGGTTGTCCCATGTTGAACTACCCAACCACTAAAGATGGTTGGGATTCCAGATAATAAGTATCTGAAACTTTAGAAGTTTCATCGGTTGTGCCAACTGGAGTTGGTCTTATTTCACCTCCGCTTCTGTAATCGGATGTCCCGTCCGATATTATTTTATATCCTTCTTTAAGGATGTTTATACTGGCATTTAAATCTCTATCTAATTTTGTATTGCAGGATGGACAAGTCCATTCCCTCATATCCAATTTTAGATTTTGATTAATATATCCACAACAGTTGCATGTTTTGGAACTCGGAAAAAATCTATCAATTTTAACAATTTCCTTATCATTCCATTCTGCTTTGTAAGTCAAAAGTTCCATGAACTTTGACCAACTAACGTCGGATATGTCTTTTGCTAGTTTATGATTTTTAATCATTCCCTTAACGTTCAAATCTTCCAATATGATTTTATCATATTTTCTGATTAACTCTGTGGATATTTTGTGCAAATTATCTAAACGAGAATTGGTTATCTTCTTGTGTAGCTTTGCAACTTTTAATCTTTGTTTCTCATATCTGTTTGAACCTTTCTTCTTTCTGCTCAGGTGTTTCTGAGCATTTTTTAGCAAGGTCTGATATGTTCTTGTATATCTATTGTTTTTATATTTATAACCATCACTGGTTATAACAAAATCTTTTATACCCAAATCGATTCCAACAATTTTCCCTGTTTTCGGGAGTTTTTTATGTTCTGTTTCAACAAGAATTGAAACAAAATATTCATTTGTGGGTGTTTTTGAAATTGTGCATTGTTTGATTTTTCCTGTGAATTTTCTGCTTAATATTAAATCAATCGGTTCTTTAAACTTGGGTATTTTTAATTTTCCGTTTTCCAATCTTACTGATTGTGGCACAGAAAATGAACTTCTATTTCGTTTTGATTTAAATTTTGGAAACCCTTTTTTAAATTTAAAAAAGTTTTTATATGCAGTTTCCAAATTCTTTAAACCGTCTTGCAGGGATTGCGAATTTATTTCATTTAACCAAGAATATTCTTCTCTTTTTTTTAATTCTGTTAATGCTTTTGCGTTGTCATAATAATTAATGGTATTTTTGTTATCTTCATATTCCTTTTTTCTTTCATTAAGAAAAAAGTTATAAACAAATCTAATGGAACCCAGATGCTTATTCAAAAGCACCTTTTGTTCATCATTAGGTTTTAATTTATATTTATATGCTTTTAACATTTATCAGAAATACCTTATATATGATAAATACATTTTAATTTATTAAAAGTTCATATTTATTAAAAATTTAACAACCTTTCATAAAAACCACTGAAGATGGTCGGGTTTTCGGTTGTTTTTATATAAACCGGACCAAAAAAATTTTTATCGTGGGCATTTTGAGGTGAAACTTTTTTTAATTCCTCATTCAATATTCTTTTATTCATTTTTTGTTTTAAAAATAAATATCATTGAAAAAAATCGTTTTCACAAGTGGGAAGAGGTGGATTCGAACCACCGTACCTCTTTCGAGGAGCAGATTTACAGTCTGCCGCCTTTAACCACTCGGCCATCTCCCCTTTTAAAAATTAATTGTGGGCCTTGAGGGACTTGAACCCCCGACTCTCGCATTATGAGTGCGGCACTCTAACCAACTGAGTTAAAGGCCCCTGTTCAAAAATCTATGCAAATATAATAATGTTTTTTCAAAAAATCAAGGAATGAATAATCTTTTTTTACTTTTTTTAATGGCGTTTTCCTCGGTTTCACGCAAATCTATCAAGTTTGCAACAAAAGATTCACCATTGTTCTTTGAAAGAACGCATTTGCTACCAAAAACTGAAACAAGAGTCCAAGTCATTGTTTTTTTAGCGGCCCAAGATGTGGTATATTTTTTCCCCACAACATAATCAGTAGGGATATAATCTTGCGGTTTTGGTTTTAGTTTTTCCATTGTCAATCTTTTACTTTTTCCCAAATTAACTTTTCAATAGAATCTATCATTTCATAACCACCCCACATGACAAAAGAACCGCGAACCCAAGAATTGGAGCTGTAATCAAAGTGTGGTTTGCCTTGCGAGAAACACAAACGGCCAAACGAATCCACATAAGCACAATCAGCCCATTGTGGCCAATATTCATATGGGATGCTACACTCAACGCCATATTCGTTAACGGGTTTTTTTGGGATTTCATCAATATATTCCAATAGTTTTTCAGAATATAGTGTGGCATCCATAAGTTCTTCCATCAAATGTTTAATCCACTGTTTCGGAGTTAAGTCTTTTCTGGCCAAAGTGACCCCGTATTTTTTTAAACCCACATCAGCCCTGCCACGGATTGTGTCAGAAACTTTTTTGACATAATTTTCAATCTTTTTAATAACAGATTCTTCAACGTAGCTCATGATATTTTTTTTTAAAAAACCCCCTGTCTTTTTTTAAACAGAGGGTTGTGAGTTAAGTGAAACAAAACTACAATAGTTTTTTCATATTGTCAAGTTTTTTGGGTAGAAAATTTTTTATTTTTTGAAGATTGATATTAAAAAACCGAGAATTTTGCTTTTTCTTCTGGCCAATCCACAGTTATAGCTATTGCTTCAATTTTAACTCTGGTCATA
>JACCDX011745769.1_pt1 | contig 10898 bp, 6 predicted proteins | sample 7449681 | NCBI WGS metagenome assembly JACCDX01 (sample SAMN15323450, study PRJNA562643) | freshwater metagenome | isolation source: river surface water | place: USA:Blue River Watershed | collected 2017-08-18
AGAAGGCGAGACGGAGAAACGCAGCGACGGAGCGGGGGAGGGCGGGGGGAATCATGCGCGAAGTAACCGAGCGGGTATTGAAAAACGCGGGGCGGTGCGAAACGCTGCGGGCGAGTCGAGCCCCGCCCCTGTCCATGCGCAAAAGCTTTTTCACCCCGCTCCTGCTGGCCGCCGTCGCGGCGATCCCCGCCGCGCCGGCCGCGGCCCAAACCCCGGCGGCGGTGCCGCCGCCGGACACGGTTTTCGTGGGCGGGCGGGTGCTGACGGTCGACGCGGAGTTCCGGATCGCGGAGGCGCTGGCGGTGCGCGACGGCAAGGTCGTCGCGACCGGCACGAGCGCGGACCTGCGGGCGTTGGCGCGCCCCGGCGTGACCGAGGTGCGCGACTTGGGCGGGCGCATGGTGTTGCCGGGCCTGATCGATTCGCACGTGCACGCGCCGGCGGCGGCGGTGTTCGAGTTCGACCACGAGATCCCGGACATGGAGACGATCCGCGACGTGCTGGACTACATCGCGGCGCGGGCGCGGGTGGTGCCGGAGGGCGGCTGGATTTCGCTGCAGCAGGTGTTCATCACGCGGTTGCGGGAGGCGCGGTTTCCGACGCGGGCGGAGCTGGACGCGGCGGCGCCGCGGCACGCGGTGAATTTCCGCACGGGGCCGGACAACATGCTCAACACGCTCGCGCTGCGGAAGTGCGGCTTCGACCGCGCGTGGACGGTGGCGGACGGCGGGCCGGGTTACCTCGAGAAAGACGCGGCGGGTGAGCCGACGGGCCTCGTGCGCGGGCTGTCGCGCTACATCAAGATGGGCGCGGTCGGCCGCGCGCCGGGCGAGGCGCAGCACCGGGAGCGGTTGCAGGCGCTGTTCCGCGACTACAACCGGACCGGGTTCACGGCGGTGGCGGACCGCGGGGCGACGCCGGAGTCGATCCGCCATTACGAGCGGCTGCGGGCGGACGGCGGATTGACGGTGCGCGTGGCGCTCTCGCAGACCTTCGCGACGGTGGGGACGACGGAGGGGATGTTCGCCGCGATCGACCGCATCGCGGCGAGTCCGCTGCGTCGGCCGGACCCGTGGCTGAAGCTCATCGGCACCAAGATCTGGCTCGACGGCGGCATGCTCACGGGGAGCGCCTACATGCTGGCGCCGTGGGGCAAAAACGAGAACTACGGGATCCGCGACGAGACCTACCGCGGCGTGCTCAACGTGCCGCCCGAGCGCCTGGTGGAGCTGGTGCGGCGCGTCGCGGGGCACGGGATGCAGTTCACGGCGCATGCGGTCGGCGACGCGGCGGGCGCCGTGCTGCTCGACGCCTACGAGGCGGTGGACCGCGACACGCCGCTGCGCGGCCTGCGCATGGGCATCACGCACTCGAATTTCATGACGGGTGAAAACGTGGTGCGCGCGGCGAAGCTCGGCGTGGTGCTGGATATCCAGCCGATCTGGCTGCACCTCGACGCGCGCACGCTGGTGCAGCAGTTCGGCTACGAGCGGTTGCGGTGGTTCCAGCCGTTGAAGAGCATTCTGGCGGCGGGCGGAATGGCGGGCGGCGGTTCGGACCACATGCTCAAGATCGGCGACCGCCGCGCGATCAATCCCTACAACCCGTTCCTCGCGATGTGGACGACGGTGACGCGGCGCGCGAAGTGGTATGAGGGCCGGCTGCACCCGGAGGAGGCGCTCACGCGGCGGGAGGCGATCGAGTTCTACACGCGCAACAACGCCCATCTGCTTTTCTGGGAAAAGGACCTGGGCTCGCTGGAGCCGGGCAAGCGGGCGGACTTCATCGTGGTCGACCGCGACCTGCTGACCTGCGCCGAGGACGACCTGAAGGAGACGCGCGTGCTGGAGACGTGGGTCGAAGGGAAAAACGTGTTCCGCCGCTGAGCGGGCGGCGTCGCGGCGGGAGTGCCCGCCCGGCACCGCAACGCGAGCCGGCGCGCCCGCGCGGCACTTGACGGCCCGGGGGCGCGTGGAATCCTCGCCGGGCGGTCCCGCCTCCGCCCCCGCCCCAACCGATGCGCATTCTGGTGATCGAAGACGAACGGCAGCTCGCCGGCCATGTGGCCCGGGCCTTGGGGCGCCACGGCCACACGCTCGCGACGGTGCACGACGGGGCGGAAGGACTGAAGTCGGCGCTGATCGATCCGCCGGACCTGATCGTGCTCGACCTCAATCTGCCGGGCCTCGACGGCCTCGGCGTGCTGGCGAAGCTGCGCGAGGCGCAGCATCCGGCGCGCGTGCTCATCCTCACGGCGCGGGCCGAGGTGGAGCACCGCATCAAGGGCCTGCAGGCGGGGGCGGACGACTATCTGGCGAAGCCGTTCTCGATGGACGAACTCGCGGCGCGGGTGGAGGCGCTGGGCCGGCGGGGCACGCCGGTCGCGCAGGGCGACCTGCTGCGGGTGGCCGACCTGCACATGGACGTGCGCCACCGCCGCGTGATGCGGGCGGGGACGGCGATCGCGCTCTCGCCGCGGGAGTTCGACGTGCTGCAGGTGCTGATGCAGGAGCCGGGACGGCCGTTTTCGCGCACGGAGCTCTGCGAACGGGTGTGGCAGCGCGACCACGAATACGACACGCGCACGGTCGAGATCTTCATCACGCGGCTGCGCAAGAAGGTGGACTCCGCCTTCGGCGCGCCCCTCATCCACACGCTGCGCGGCGTGGGCTACACGATCCAGGCGCCGGCATGAACCGCGTGTTTCCCGCCCTGTTGCTCGGGCTGCTCGCCGCCGCGGCGGGGGCGGCGGCGACGATCGAAGGCCGCGTGGCGCTGCCGAAGACGCGCGCGACGCCGGTGGTGAACCAGCGCTACGAGATCGTGGCCAAGGCGGGCGTGCTCTCGACCAATCCGCCGGTGGCGATCGTGTATGTGGAAGGCGGATTCCCCCGGCCGGCGGTGGCGCCGGTGGTGCAGCTCACGCAGAAGGACCTGACGTTCACGCCGTCGCTGCTGCCGGTGCAGGTGGGCACACGGGTCGAGTTCCCGAACCTCGACGACACCTACCACAACATCTTCTCGTTCTCGCCGGCGAAGCGGTTCGACCTCGGGCGCTACCGCGCGGAGGAGCGGCCGATCCCGTCGCAGGTGTTCGACACGGCCGGGCTGGTGACGCTGCGCTGCGACATCCACGAGCACATGCGGGCGCTGATCCTGGTGCTCGACACGCCGCACTTCGCGATCACGGACGCCCAGGGCAATTTCCGGCTCGCGGGCCTGCCGGCCGGGAAGTTCACGCTGAAGGCGTGGATCGACAGCCGCACGACGCACGCGCGGCCGGTGGAGCTCGTCGGCGACGGGCTGCTGCGGGCGGACTTCCCGTGACCACGGCCGGGGCAGCGCAGGGCGGGCGGGCGGCGGGCTTCCGCACGAAGGTGCTCGCGGCGATCATGCTGGTGGTGACGGCGGTGACGCTGGCGGCGCTCGTGCTGGCGCAGCGGCGGCTGGAGGCGGAGGTGGAAACGGAGCTGGAGCGGAGCTTCGAGGCGGAGCTGGCGGTGCTGCAGCGGGCGCACGACGTGCGGCGGGCGGCCCTGCTCGAACGGTGCCGCGCCCTCGTGCGCCGCCAGCGCATCCGCGCCGCGCTGGAGGACGACGCGCTCGACCTGTTGTATCCGAACGCCGAAGACGAATTGCGCGACGTGCTGGAGCGGCGGGGGGACCCGGCGGGGCCGGCGCTGCGCGCGCAGTTCTACCGGTTTCTCGACCACCGCGGCGCGGTGATCCGGCCCTCCGATCCGCGGGTGGTCGGCCAGCTCGGGGCGGAGCACGAAGCGCGGCTGGCGCTCGCGCGTCTGCCGGACCGGCCGCAGATCGGCTACCTCGCGCTCGGCCCCGGCGGGGTCGGGGACCTCGCGATGGTCATGGCGATGCCGATCGTCGCGAGCGACACGGCGGAGCCGATCGGCGCGCTCGTGCTCGGATTCCGCGCGGTCGAGCCGCGCGGCAGCAGCGAGCGCAAGGACGTCAAGCGGGGGTTCTGGCACGAGGGGCGGTTTTACGGCGAGGCGTTTTCGGACGCGGCGGCGGCGGCGGTGTCCGCGCAGCTGGCGGGAGCCGGACTCGCGCGGGTGACCCAGGATCCGGTGCGGGTGGCGGTCGACGGCGAGCCGCACCTGATTTTCGCGAAGATCCTGAATCCCGGTTCGGACTATCCGCCGACGCACGAGCTCTGCGTGTTTCCGCTCGCGGAATTGCACGCGCGCCAGCGGCAGCTGCGCTGGCAGGTGCTCGGGGCGGGCGTGCTGCTCCTCGGGCTGGCCTTCGGCGCGAGCCGGATCGCGTCGGCGCGGCTTTCGGCCCCGGTGGAAAAGCTGGCGGTCGACTCGGAGCGCTCGGCGCGGTTTTCGGCGGATGCTTCGCACCAGTTGAAGACGCCGGTGACGGTGCTGCGCGCCGGCCTCGAGGAACTGCTGGCGCGCGACCACCTCTCGGCCGACGAGTGCCGGGAAATCTCGGCGCTCATCCACCAGACCTACCGTCTCTCCAGCCTGGTGGACGACCTGCTGCTGTTGTCGCGGATGGACGCGGGCCGGCTCGCCCTCGACCTGGGGGCGGTGGATCTGGGCGCGCTGATCGCGGCGTCGCTCGACGACCTGAGCGCGCTGCCCGACGAACTGGGACTGGCGGTGGAGGCCTCGGTCCCGGCGGGGCTGACGATCGCGGGCGAAAAGCGCTACACGGCGATCATTCTGCAGAACCTGCTCGAGAACGCGCGGAAGTATAACCGCCGGGGCGGAAAGATCGCGATCGCGGCGGCGACGGAGGCCGACACGGTGCGGCTGAGCGTGCGCAACGACGGGACGCCGATCGCGCCGGCGGCGCAGGTCCATATCTTCGAGCGGTTCCACCGCGGGGCGATGGGCGAGAACGTGCCGGGCTACGGCCTCGGGCTGAATCTGGCGCGCGAGCTGGCGCGGCTGCACGGCGGGGACCTGCGGTTGCGGCGGTCGGATGCGACCGGCACGGAATTCGAGGTGATCTTTCGGCGGAGTCCTGCCAGCGTGCCCGGCGTCGTCGCGTCATGAGACCGAAGCTGATTCTCCCGGTGCTGTTGGCGGCCGTCCTGGCGGGGCCGGCGGGCGCGGCCGACGAGTTTTTCGACCGGCTGGGCGACGTGCTGACGTTTTCGGCGCCGGATGCGCGGATGCGGGCGCGGTTGAGCGGCACGTTGGAACTCGAGGGTTACCGCGTGCAGACGCCGGCGCCGGGCCTGGTGGACACGCCGGACGGCGCGCTGCTCGAGCGGCGGCTGACGCTGTTTCTCGACGCGCAGTTCGGGCCGCGCGTCTACGTCTTCGCGCAGGTGCGGGCGGACCACGGGTTCGACCCGTCGGAGCGGGAGTCCGAGGTGCGGCTCGACGAATACGCGCTGCGGGTGCGGCCGTGGGGGCGGGCCGGGCTGAACGTGCAGGTGGGGCGCTTCGCGACGGTGGTGGGCAACTGGGCGGCGCGGCACGGGGCGTGGACGAATGCTTTTGTGACGGCGCCGCTGCCCTACGAGCACCTCACCGGCATCTGGGACACCGAGCCGATCGACAACCTGCCGTTGCTGCTGCGTTGGTCGCACGTGCGGCCGGGTTTGTCCGCGGCGCGCCGCGCGATCGAGAAATCGCTGCGGCTGCCGATCGTCTGGGGACCGAGTTATGCCGAGGGCGCGGCGGTGTCGGGCGAGGCGGGTCGCTGGCGCTATGCGGCGGAGGTGAAGTTCGGGTCGCTCTCGTCGCGGCCGGAGGCGTGGCGCCACGCGCGCGAGCAGCGGCACCACCCGACGGTGAGCGCGCGCTTCGCCTACCGGCCGGGACCGATGTGGCAGGCGGGCGTGTCGGCGAGCGCGGGTTCGTATCTGCGCCAGCAGGCGGAGCGGCTGCTGCCGCGCGGGGTGGGGCGCGCGGATTACCGGCAGACGGTGGTGGCGGGCGACGTCGCCGTGGCGTGGCACCACTGGCAGATCTGGGCGGAGGTTTACGGGTCGCGGTTCGCGATCCCGCGCGTGGGCGACGCGGACACGGCGGCCTACTACGTGGAGGCGAAATACAAGTTCACGCCGCAGCTCTTCGGGGCGCTGCGGTGGAACCAGCAGGTCTTCTCGACGCTGCGCGACGCGGCCGGGCCGGTGCGCTGGGGGCACGAGGTGTGGCGCTGCGACTTTGCGCCCGGCTACCGGTTCACGCCGCACACGCAGCTGAAGCTGCAATACAGCCTGCAGCACGGCGACAGCGGCCCGCGGCGCACGACGCGGCTGCTGGCGGCGCAGGCGGTGGTGCGGTTTTGAGCGGGCGTCGAAAAAGGTGGCGGCCGGACCTCCGGGCCCGCCGTGGGCGAGGAGATGCCGTCGTAACCCGCAGCGCGCCCGGAGGTCGCGCCGCCACCCTCGGACCGCTTTTATACGCGCTTTGAGCCGGCAATTGTAAGGTGAAGGTTGAACGTTGAGAGTTGAGTGCGGGCGGGGCGGTAACGTCGCGGTTACGCTTGCGGGCTTCCGCTGTAACTTTTCCTCCCTAGACGGGTCCGTCCCTTGCGGATTTTTCCCGAGCCCACATGACTTTTGCCATGCCCTTTCCCGCCGCGTTTCTCCGCCTTCTGCCGTGGTTCAACCTGCCGGCCGTGATGCTGGTGATGTTGCTGCAGCGCACGCCGCTGCTGCGGCTGATCACGGGCGGCGCGCAGCAGGTGCTGCAGTCGCGGGGCGGCGAGGTGCTGAAGGCGGCGTTCACGCTGGCGGGCCTCGGCGCGATCCACGGCCGGGCGGGCGCGACGACGTTCCGCGTGACGCCGTCGAACCCGCTCAACGGCACCGTCGGCACGCCGCTGCAGCTGAGCTTCACCTACACGGGCACGCCGAGCGCGCCGCAGTTCTTCAACGTGCAGGGCACGTTGCCGCCGGGCATGAGCTACATCCCCGCGGCCAGCGGCGGCGTGGTGCGGTCGGGCACGCCGGTGATCTCGGGCACGCCGACGACGGCGGGGACGTTCACGGTGCGCGTGCAGGGCGTGGGGCTGGCGGGGCAGGGAAACTTTGAGTCGATCACCTTTGTGATCGGCGGGGGCGTGACGACGGTGGCGCCCGCGATCACGGCGCAGCCGGAGGCGACGAGCGTGGCGGTGGGCGGGACGGCGACCTTCACCGTGACGGCGACGGGCACGCCGGCGCCGACCTACCAGTGGCGCAAGGACGGCACGGCCCTCGGCGGCGCCACCGCGAACCGGCTCACGCTGAACGGCGTGCAGGCCGCGGATGCGGGCACCTACACGGTGGTCGTGACGAATTCGGCCGGCACGGTGACGAGTTCAGGCGCGACCCTGACGGTGACGGGCGGAAATACCGGCGGCGGGAACGCGGCGCCGGTGATCGTGGCACAGCCGATTTCGGTCAACGTCGTGGCCGGCGGCTCGGCGGCGCTGACCGTGGTTGCCACAGGATCGCCGGCCCCGACCTACCAGTGGCGGCGCGACAACGTGCCGATCACGGGCGCGACGCGCGAGACGCTGCTGATCGGGAGCGTGGCCGCGGGCAACGCGGGCGCCTACACGGTGGACGTGAGCAATGCGCTCGGTTTCAAGGCGAGCGAGCCGGCGACGCTGCGGGTCATCGCGGGCGCGAGCCGGCTGGCGAATCTTTCGGTGCGCACGAATCTCGCCGCGTCGCAGCTCCTGATCGTGGGGTTCGCGACCAACGGCGGCAAAAGCGTGCTGCTGCGCGGGATCGGCCCGACGCTCGGGGCCTTCGGCGTGGGCGGCACGCTGGGCGATCCGCGGCTGGCGGTGTTTTCCGGCGCGGCGCAGGTGGCGGCGAACGACGACTGGGCGGCGTCGCTGGCGAATGTGTTTTCCGGGCTCGGGGCGTTCGCGCTGAGCGACGGCAGCAAAGATGCCGCGCTCCAACTGACCGTGACCGGCGCGCAGACGGCGCAGATCAGCGGCGCGGCGGGGACGGGCGGCGTGGTGCTGGTGGAGGTGTATGATGCGGGCGCGGGCACGGCGCAGCGGCTCGTCAATGTGTCGGCGCGCAGCCAGGTCGGGACGGGCGACAACATTTTGATCGCGGGCTTCGTCGTGGACGGCGCGGTGGCGAAGACGCTGCTGATCCGGGCGGTGGGACCGACGCTCGCGGCGTTCGGCGTGGGCGGCGCGCTCACGGACCCGAAGCTCGAGATTTTCTCCGGCCAGACGAAGATCGTGGAGAACGACAACTGGTCCACGGTCACGGAGGCGACGGCGGCGGGCGTGGGGGCCTTCGCGCTCGGCACCGCGTCGCGGGACGCCGCGTTGCTGGTCACGCTGCCGCCGGGCGCCTACTCGGCGCAGGTCGCGGGCATCGCCGGCGGGACGGGCGAGGCGTTGGTGGAGGTTTACGAAGTCCCGTAGCCCGCGCGCGGGGTGCGCCGGCAAGAGGGCAAGGTCCAGGGGACCAGCGACCAGATCGAGCCGCCGAATGAGGCGCGGAGCGGGATGGCGGGGGGGCCGCGGGGCGAGGGTTCCGCGGAATTTCCGAAGGCAAACAAACTGGTTGGCGGCGCAGAGTAGCGCGGGCCAAGCTCGGCGGCGCATGTCCTCCGTTCGCCTCTTCCTTGTCGTTTTTGTCTCGGCCCTCGCCGGTGTCGCGCGGGCGCAAAACACGGTTCCGACCGTGGCCAAGTCGTTCGCCGCGCAGACCCTGAACACCGGGGCGGGGAGCGTGTCGCTCGACCTCCGGGAGTATTTCATCGTGCCCGGCGTGACGGGGCAGGTGGTGCAGTTCGACACGGTGTCGGGCCGCTTCAACGTGGAGATGCTGGCCAACGCGGCGCCGCGGCACGTGGCGAATTTCCTGACGTATGTGGCGGCGGGGGACTACGCGAATACGTTCTTCCACCGCACGGCGGCGCTGGATTCGAGCGGCGCGACCTCGATCGTGCAGGGCGGCGGCTACCGCTCGAACGGCGGGACGAACGTCGACGCGGTCGCGAAGCGGGCGGCGGTGGCGCTCGAATACAATCTGCCCAACGCGCGCGGCACGCTGTCGGCGGCACGCACCAGCGACGTGAACAGCGCGACGAGCGAGTGGTATTTCAACACGCGCGACAACTCGACGATCCTCGGGCCGGGCAACGGCGGCGGGTATTCCGTGTTCGGCCGGGTGATCGGGACGGGCATGACGGTGGTCGATGCGATCGCGGCGCTGCCGCGGCTCAACGCGGGCGCACCGTTCACCGAGCTGCCGGTGCGCAACTTCAGCGGTTCCCTCGGGGAGGCCAATCTGGTGATCGTGCGTTCCGTCGTGACGGCGACGATCTATCCGACGGGCGGCGGCGCGGCGGTGCTGGCGTTCACGGCGACGAGCTCCGACAGCGCGGTGGTGGCGGCGAGCGTGAGCGGCACGGGGCTGACGCTGACGCCGGCAGGCAACGGCAGCGCGACCGTGACGGTGCGGGCGACCGACACCAACGGCGGGACGGCGACGGGCACGATCGAGGTGACGGTCACGGGCGGCGTGGTGGACGCGGCGCCGAAGCTCACGGTGCAGCCGATCTCCGTCACCGTGGCGGCGGGGAGCAGCGCGGCGCTGACGGTGGCGGCGACGGGCCGGCCGGCGCCGACGTATCAATGGCGCAAGGACGGGGCGGTGGTCGCCGGGGCGACGGGCGAAACGCTGCTGCTGACGGGCGTGACGGCGGCGCAGGCCGGGCGCTACACGGCGACGGCGACGAACGCGCTGGGCAGCGAGACGAGCGCGGCGGCGGAGCTGGCGGTGGCGGCGGGCGCGGGCCGGCTGGCCAACCTCTCGGTGCGGGCGAATCTGGCGGCGGCCCAGCGGCTGATCGTGGGCTTCGCGACGAACAGCCCGAAGAGCGTGCTGTTGCGCGGCATCGGGCCGACGCTCGGGGCCTTCGGCGTCGGCGACGCGCTGGCGGACCCGAAGCTGGAGCTGTTTCAGGATGCGGCGAAGGTGAGCGAGAACGACAACTGGGACGCGGCGCTGGCGCCGGTGTTTGCGGCGGTGGGCGCCTTCGGGCTCACGGGCGGCAGCCGCGACGCGGCGCTGCAGGCGACGATCGGCGGGTCGCGCACGGCGCAGATCACGGGCCCGGGCGCGGGCGTGGTGCTGGTGGAAGTCTACGACGCGGGCAGCGGGACGGCGTCGCGGCTCGTGAACGTGTCGGCGCGCAATTTCGTCGGCACGGGCGACAACATCATGATCGCGGGTTTCGTGGTGGACGGGCCGGTGGCGAAGACGCTGCTGATCCGCGCGGTGGGGCCGACGCTGGCGGGCTTCGGCGTGGGCGGCGCGCTGGCGGATCCGAAGCTGGAGATTTTCCGCAACGGCGCGAAGGCGGTGGAGAACGACGACTGGTCGCCGGCGCTCGCGGCGACGGCGCAGGCGGTGGGGGCGTTTGCGCTCGCGCCGAATTCGCGGGACGCGGCGCTGCTGGTGACGCTGCCGCCCGGCGCGTATTCCGCGCAGGTGGCCGGGATCGCGGGCGGCACGGGCGAGGCGCTCGTGGAGGTTTACGAAGTCCCGTGACCGGCGCGCGGGGCGCGCCGGCAAATCCCAAAGGCCAAATCCCAAAGGCCAAAGCGCAGAGGCCAAAGGCCGGACGGCTTGGAGGCTTTGGAGTTTGGCGTTTTGGAACTTTGTGATTTCCGCCGCGGCCGGGCCGCGGCGGCTCAGCCGCCCATCTTGAAGCTGGAGCTGACCTGGAAGACGGCGCTGACGATGGCGAAGGCGATGAAGCCGACGAAAATGAAGACCATCATGAGCACGCCGCTGGCGATGACCTTGGTGAACGTGGAGAGCTGGTTGGAGATCAGCTTCTGGTAGGCGACGGCGATCTGCTTGAGGCTGGGCACGACGTTGCCGGTGTTCTCGCCGACGGCGAGGCGGTCGAGCACGAGGTCGGGGAAGCAGCCGGTGC
>JACCDX010810246.1_pt1 | contig 10897 bp, 12 predicted proteins | sample 7449681 | NCBI WGS metagenome assembly JACCDX01 (sample SAMN15323450, study PRJNA562643) | freshwater metagenome | isolation source: river surface water | place: USA:Blue River Watershed | collected 2017-08-18
GATATGGCGCATCGGCCCCATTCGGAGAGGAGCCACGCGACAGCAGCTATCTGGAAAAAGAGGCCGATATGCTGGATGCATTACTGGCACATCTCCACATCGACCACGCCATACTCTTTGGTCATAGCGACGGTGGCTCAATAGCCATTATCGCTGCAGCAAAATATCCGTCACGCATCCGGGCGGTGATATCAGAAGCGGCACATCTGTTTGTTGAAGAGATCACACTGAATGGCATCAGAGACGCTGTGACAGCCTACGAGCAGAATGCGTTAAAGAGGCGACTGGAACGGTATCACGGCACCAAGACCGATGCCGTATTCTGGGCGTGGGCAGGCACTTGGCTCAACGAGGCCTACCGCAACTGGAGTATAGAACATTTTGTGCCGCTCATCAACTGCCCGGTGTTGGTGATACAGGGTGAGCATGATGAGTTTGACAGCTTGAAGCAGGTAACCGCCATCACCGATCATACCGCCGGACGTGCCGAGAGTATGATAGTCGCGGACACCCGCCACAACCCGCACCGCGAAACACCTGATATGGTATTGCAGCGCTGTGTCGGTTTCATAGAGAACCACGTCAACACTCAACATAGCCTGTAAACGAACAGAGCCCCCCGAAGGGAGCTCTGTGTGTCGAAAAGCGACGTAAATATGAACTGATGCTTCCTGAAAGGAACAGGACTCATATTTTTTCTTGTTGTCGGCTGATTAGATAACGCGAACGTTAACTGCGTTCAGACCTTTTTTGCCGTTCTGCACTTCGAAAGTGACTTTGTCATTTTCGTAGATGTCGCCGCCTACCAGGCCCGATACGTGTACGAAGATGTCCTCACCGCCGTTTGATGGTTTGATGAAGCCGAAGCCTTTTGTCGAATTGAAGAATTTTACTGTACCTTCTTGCATTTTACTGTGTTTTTAATTGTTACTTGATTTGTTTACTATAATTATAACTTCTTAACTTTTATTGCACTGAAACCTTTTGGTGTGCGCTCTTTCTCAAACGTTACCTTGTCGCCATCTTTGATCGGCTGCAGTAACTGATTGCTGTGTACAAACACGTTCTCACGCGTTCTGTCTTCAGTAATGAAACCATATCCTTTTGTTTCATTAAAGAAAGAAACCACTCCTGTCTTCACTACCTCCTCAGGGATCACAGGCGCGGCACCCAATTGGATGTCTTCCAGATTGATCTCCCTGCGCTTGCTCTCATCAGGCGGAGTAGATGTAATGTTTCCATTCTCATCAATATAGGCCATCATGTCCTCCAGACTCTTCCCCTTCGATGTGTTCGCTTTGCGATCTTTCATCTTCTGGGCCTTGTCCTGCTTGCTTTTGGCCTTCTGTTTTTCTTTTTCTTTTTTAGCAAAAGATTCACTCATAATTCCGTCAACGGTTTTTTACTCATTTACAATCCGACACCAACCGTGCAAACGACCGTCTCCGATCTGTATTGCCAAACCGTATTGCTGAACATTGAACCGTCACCCACCGTTGCATCAAACGAAGCGGTCTGTGAAGCGAGACATGAACTGCTGTAAGCGGTCAGTATCTGAAAGGCAGCCGGGAACGCGAGAACTGAGAGAAAAAGAAAAAAATCTTGTCTATGGCAGAAAAAGCCGAGGCTGGCGCCTTATTTCAATACAAAGATAGGTGATTTTATTTGAAAAAGGCACTATATTTTGTTAATCCGCCCGAAACGGGGTCATCGCCGCCGGCTAATTCTTACCTGATGGCCAACCTGCAAATAGATGTGTAGGTGCTATTTCAGCTCTCTGAGCAACTCACGTATGCGCTGCTCTACAAAGTACGAGTCGTTCCTTATGGCTGCTGCCTCATCAGCATCTACCCCTGCCGAGCTTCTGCCTATCCTTGACTGAGCCGCTTCTTTTCTTGCCTCCCGTTTGCGCAGCCAGGCAGGTTCTTCCTTCTGCAACTTTTTGAACGACACCGAATCAAGTGTTACCCTCAATTCCCGGCACACAGTGTTCAGCAGTGTATCCAGCTTGCGGTGCCGCACCTTCTCACATTCCGACAGCGGCGTACCACCCTCATCAATACATGCCTTACACACACTATCCAGCACAGCTATTTCGGCCTTTACAGAACCGGAGAACGTCTGAGCCCTCCCTATCTGAGAAAAGGAAACCAACAACAGAAAGGATATCACCCTCAACATGACAACACTAAGTTAGCCAATTTGCAGCGAGTTGCCGTGCCGCTATAACAAGGGGCGGCAAGACAACACTAAAACAAAAAAGCGGAGAAACCGCTCTTCGCTCTGTTTCTCCGCTCGCATTTTTTGTCGGGACGACAAGATTCGAACTTGCGACCCCTAGCACCCCATACTAGTACGCTACCGGACTGCGCCACGTCCCGAACCTATTCCCCTTTTCAGGGGGTGCAAATATAGTTCTATTATTCTTTTACGACAAATCTGCAGAGATCAGTTTCAGGAACTCAGAGCGGGTCTCATTCTTCATAAACTGACCGCTGAATGCCGATGTGGTAGTGACACTGTTCTGCTTCTGCACACCACGCATCATCATACACAGGTGCTGCGCTTCTATCACCACGCCCACCCCTATCGGGTTCAGTGTTTCCTGTATCACATCCAGTATCTGGTGCGTCAGGCGCTCCTGCACCTGCAGGCGACGGCTGTAGCACTCCACCACATGTGCCAGCTTGCTGAGGCCCGTTATTACGCCATTGGGTATGTAGGCTATATGCGCCTTACCAAAGAACGGCAGCAGGTGGTGCTCGCACAGCGAATACAACTCTATGTTCTTCACGATCACCATTTCGCTGTAGTCTTCATGAAACTTGGCCGAATTGATGATGTCAGCGGCATTCATATTATAACCCTGCGTTATAAATTGCATCGCCTTGGCCATGCGCTCGGGCGTTTTCAGCAGTCCTTCGCGCGCAGGGTCTTCGCCCACGGCCGATATGATAGAAGTATAGGCGGTCTTCAGCGATTCGGTGGTCGCCGGGTCGTATGATTCTGATTTATTGTAAGCCAAAACAGAAGGTTTGAGTGCGTGATCGATAACTGTGTCAAATGTAGCCAACGGGCCGGTAGTGCACAGAATAATAGTATTGATATAGTTTATCCGAAGTACTCCACAAATATGCTGCGTGTCTCCACCAGCTTCACGCAGTGCAGCAGCACTCCGTCTTTTTCTATGTGCGGCTTCAGTTCGTTCCAGATACCTATCGCGAAGTTCTCGGCGCTGGTGAACTTGCCCGCCATAAAGTCAACATCAAGGTTCAGGTTGCGGTGGTCCACACGCTCCACTATCACGTCTTTTATAAGGTCGCCCAAGGTCTTGGCATTGTACACGAAACCCGTTTGCGGATGCGGAGCGCCCTTTATAGTTACATGCAGCTCATAGTTATGCCCATGCCAGTTCTCGTTAGCGCACTTGCCAAACACCTCTCGGTTCTCGGCATCGCTCCAGGCCGGGTTGTGCAGCCGGTGGGCGGCATTAAAATGCTCTACGCGTGTCAGATATACCATAGGCTGCAAAATTAGGGAATTGGGCGTTAGCGATCAGTATAAGCCCTCTGAAGCCTCCTCATGCCCTGCCGCGACCCGGATTCTTGCGCTTTGCACGCTCATACTGCACCGGCCAGGGCAGCGTATCATCATCAAGATCGGAAGCGGCGTGCAGCGGAAAGTAGGGATCGCGCAAAAACTCGCGCGCCATAAATATCATGTCGGCCTGCCCGGCCTGCAATATCTCTTCGGCCTGCTGCCCCTTCACTATTATGCCCACAGCACCCGTATGTATGCCTGCGGCGCGCACCGCCGCGGCAAACGGCACCTGATAGCCGGGGGCCGCGGGTATCTTCACATCGGACACATTGCCGCCCGACGAGCAATCTATAAGGTCCACACCCAGTTCTTTCACAATGGGCACCAGTCGCACCGAGTCATCTACGCTCCAGCCGTCGGGGTGCCAGTCAGATACCGATATACGCAGGAACAAAGGGTAATCAGATGGCCACACCTTGCGTACCTCCTGTATTATCTCCAGCAAAAAACGGATCCGGTTCTCGTACGTGCCTCCGTATTCATCGGCACGAGTATTACTGAGGGGAGAAAGAAATTCGTTGATGAGGTAACCATGCGCACCGTGTAGCTCCACCACCTTAAAACCCGCCTGCAGTGCCCGCCGTGCAGCAGTGCCAAAGGCCCGCACAATGTCCTGTATCTCCGCCACTGTTAGCGCACGGGGCGTAGCTCTGTCGGCCGCATAGGCAATTGCCGATGGGGCTACCGTTGTCCACCCACCCTGCTCTTCCTGCAATTGTGTGTCGCCATTCCACGGTTCTGTGAGGCTGGCTTTGCGGCCCGCATGTGCCAGCTGAATGCCCGGCACCGCGCCCTGCGCCTCTATAAAGGCTGCGATACGCCCCAGCGGCGCTATCTGTTCATCGGCCCACAGGCCCAGGTCGCCGGCCGATATGCGCCCCTCAGGGGTCACCGCGGTAGCCTCGGCCACCACCAGCCCGGCACCACCCACGGCCCTGCTGCCCAGGTGCACCAGGTGCCAGTCGTTGGCCATGCCGTCGGTTGCCGAATACTGACACATGGGCGACACGGCAATGCGGTTGCGGAATGCTACAGATCGGATGCGCAGTGGCGTAAACAGGAGTGACATATCGGTACAGATTGAGTCTATGAAATTAGCCAAAAATGAACGTACACCATAGCTATTTATCATCCACCGCGTGGTATATTTACATACGCTGCAATAATTGCAGTACGACTACTGTATGGTAACAAACCTCACTGAGGGTAAAAATTGCGGTTATGAATGGATCGACATTACCGATCCGCAGGCCAATGAACTGTGGCAGGTAGCCCGCCAGTACGGCCTGCACGAAGAGTCGGTGCTGGACTGTATGCAGCCCGGCCACCTGCCCAAGTACGAGCAACTTAAGAATTACACCTTCACCATATTGCGCGTACACTATGCCACCGACAAAGACGCCGACACCGTGCAGGAACTCACCAACAAGATCGCCATCTTTACTTCAGACCGCTTCATCATCACTATTCATCGCAACCCCATAGGCGCTCTGACACAAAAGGCCGAGGTGCTATTGTCTGACACCGACTGCCGCACTACACATCAGGTGCTGGTAGAGATCGTAAAGACCGGCCTGCACACCTACGACGAACCCGGCAAACAACTTACCGACCTCATAGAGTATTACGAGACACAGGTGTTCCTCACCGCGCGCAAAGTGTCTTTGCTGAAAGGCCTGTACCTCATTAAGCGAAAAACTGATGTTATCCGTCGCCTGTTGCTGCTCACACACGATATTGTAGACAAGATAGACCCGCCGGCAAGCAGCAATGCCCATACCCGCGATGTGCGCGACCTTTATGTGAAACAAAAAAGCTTGTACGACTCCATGTCCGAGAACGCCAACCACCTGCTCAACATTTACTTCAACATATCTTCTCAGCGCACCAACGAGACCATGCGGGTGCTTACCATCTTCTCGGTATTCTTCATGCCGCTCACCTTCATAGTGGGCATCTATGGTATGAACTTCCACAACATGCCCGAGCTGGGCTGGAAATGGGGCTATCCGCTCACCCTGGCCACAATGGCGGTCGTCACCATTGTCATCTACCTATGGTTCAGGCGCAAAAAGTGGCTTTAGGGCATTTTCACCCGAATTGCTCGGTTGGGGCAATATTGGTAATTTGCACCGCGAAATACAAGATATAATCGATAGCAATGGCAAAGATCACTCCTTTCAAAGGCCTGAGGCCTACTAAAGAGCTGGCGGCTCAGGTGGCCACGCTCCCTTACGACGTTGTAAATGTGGCTGAAGCACGCGAATTCAGGAAAAACCCTTACAACTTCTACCACGTGACCCGTGCAGAGATAGACCTGCCCGACAATATAGATGTACACGGAACGCAGGTATATGAGAAGGCAAAGGAGAATCTGGACCAGATGATACAGAACGGTATCCTGAGCCAGGATACAGAGCCTTGCTACTATATCTACGAACTGATAATGGATGGCAGGTCACAGACCGGCCTTGTATGCGGCTCTTCTATCGACGATTACAACAACGGCATCATCAAGAAGCACGAGTTCACCCGCCCAGAAAAAGAAAAAGACCGTATCGATCACATCACTGCCACAGGGGCGCAAACAGGCATTGTGTTTATTGCCTACAACGATTGCGAAAGCGTGGATAGCATCATTGAAACATGGAAAAAAGAACACGCTCCTCAGTACGACTTTGTTGCTGAAGACGGTATCCGCCACATATTCTGGGTAATGGATGAGTATGCCAAGGTGGCTGCCATCACGCACAACTTCGGCAACGATGTTCCGTGCACTTACATTGCCGATGGTCACCACCGTGCCGCATCAGCCGCAAAGGTGTGCAAAGAAATGCGCGACAACGGCTACTCTGTTGACGGTGATGAATCGTTCAACTACTTTGTTACCTGCATCTTCCCTGCCAGCCAGTGCAAGATACTCGACTACAACAGGGTGGTAAAAGACCTGAACGGACTGACACCGGAGCAACTTATAGAAAGCCTCAAGGCTGACTTTGAAGTATCAGTTCACGGCAAAGATCCTTTCAAACCCGCGCAACCACGCGATTTTGGTATGTACCTGCGCGGCACATGGTACAAACTCACGTCAAAACCGGGCACCTACACTACCGATCCTATCGGCATTCTGGATGTGACCATCCTCAGCAACAACGCGCTCGATAAGATACTGGACATCAAAGACCAGCGTACCGATAAGCGTGTTGACTTTGTGGGCGGCATCAGGGGTATGGGCGCGCTGCAGCACCGCGTAGACAGTGGCGATATGGAAGTGGCCTTCTCTATCTATCCGGTAAGCATCCAACAACTGTTCGATATTGCCGACAGCGGAAACGTAATGCCTCCGAAGAGCACCTGGTTCGAGCCTAAGCTGCGCGATGGCCTTGTAGTGTACATGATCTGATAACGAACATGACAAAGAAAGAGCGGTATGCCTTTGTAATAGATTGGTTTCAGCAACACATGCCCAATGCTGAAACCGAACTGCATTACACCAACCCTTATGAGTTGCTGGTGGCGGTGATACTATCTGCCCAATGCACCGATAAAAGGGTGAACATGGTGACGCCCGCCCTCTTTGAAAAATATCCGGTGCCGCAGAAACTGGCAAAGGCCACCTTCGAAGAGGTGGAACCATTTATCCGCAGCGTCACGTTTGCCAACAACAAAACGCGCCACCTCATAGGCATGGCCAATATGTTGCTGGAGAAATTCGGCGGCGAAGTGCCAGATACGATTGAAGAACTGGTGCTTTTGCCCGGCGTTGGCAGAAAGACTGCGAATGTTATTGTATCGGTGGTGTTTGCAAAGCCGGGCATGGCGGTGGACACGCATGTGTTCAGGGTGTCGGCGCGCATCGGTCTTACCACCAATGCCAAAACACCGCTTCAGGCCGAACAGCAACTTGTGAAGAACATTCCACAGGACCTGCTGGCCATTGCCCACCACTGGATCATTCTGCATGGCCGTTATGTGTGCCTGGCACGCAAGCCCAAGTGCGACGAATGTGGTCTGCATAGTGCCTGCAAGTACTTTGCGTCTGACATGAAGTACATCTACCCCGATCTTAAGTAACAGATAGGTCAATGAAATAAAAAGAGGGCACAGCGATCGCTGTGCCCTCTGTCATTAAAGTATCCGTATAGGTTAGTGACCTGCAGGTGCACCGGTTGGTGCCGGCTGGCCCTTGCTCCACCTCGAAACAAACGTTTTAGAATACTGGTCCCACGGCTGGCGACGGTAAGCATTGTCGCCAAAGTAAGTGAGGAACATCTCCATCTCGGCCACGGTGCGATAACCCGGCACCGGAGTAGGCGACTGGAAATTCTCCAGCATGAATACCGTTTGCGGATAAGACATTTGTCCTCCCTTCGCCAGGTAGTCTTTCAGCAGCTCCAGCGCGAAGCCGTTTGCCCTGTACTCAGGTGCGAAGAAGAACGAACGTCCCTGAAAATTGATGGTATCCTGACGCTCTGCATCCAGCTTCACTGCATAATAGTTGTTGTTCACATACTTCACCAGTGCCGGATTGGTGTAGGTATCGGCATCCATCTTCTTGCACCATCCGCACCATCCTGTGTACATATCTACCAGCACTTTCTTGGGCTGCTGCGCCATTTTGCGCTGCAACTCGTCTATCGAAGTGATCCAGTGGATCTCCTCGGCACCCGGGTTTCCTGTGCCACCTTTAGGGTCTTTTTTCGCCATAGCCACCGGAGCTATCGTCCAAAACGCCATGACAAACAACAAAACACGTTTCATATATGGATTTATTTAAAAACAAATTTACAAAGATTCCCTTTAGTTTTGCCCCATTCAAGAAATTTTATGACCAGAATAGCAGTAGGAGTAACAGGGGCGAGCGGATCGATATATGCAAAACTGCTGCTCAATGAGCTGGCAAAATTGAGTCCGGCGGTCCACACCGACATCGTGATGAGCGACAATGCCGGCATTGTATGGGAACATGAGCTTGGGGATACCACCTATAAAGACCTACCGTTCAAAGTATGGCATAAGAACGACTTTATGGCGCCATTCGCGTCGGGAAGTTCATCGTTTTCCGCCCTTATCATCTGCCCCTGCAGCATGGGTACCCTTGGGCGCATTGCCGGCGGCATCAGCAACGACCTCATTACCCGTGCTGCAGATGTGATGCTGAAAGAGCGCCGCAAACTTATATGTGTCGTTCGCGAGACGCCCTACAATCTGGTTCACCTGCGGAATATGACAACCGTTACCGAGGCAGGCGGCATCATTTGCCCCGCAACGCCTTCATTCTACAGCCGCCCCCAAACTATTGAGGAAACCGCCCTCACGGTAGTGCATCGGGTCTTACAATTGGCGGGCGTGGATACAAACAGCTACAAATGGGGCGAACAATAGCTCCATTCTCAGCAATCCCGAAAACAATCTCTAACTTTAGGTGAATTCATTCCACCTGCGCAATACCATGCAATATTCACAATCATTCGACCGGCTGCGTTCCATTCTGGACGAGTTGCGCGAGAATTGTCCCTGGGACAAGAAGCAGACCATACACACCCTGCGTCAGCAAACACTGGAGGAGGTATATGAGCTCACCGATGCCATATCAAATGAAGACTGGAAGGGCATAAAGGAAGAACTGGGCGACATGTTGCTGCATATTGTGTTCTACAGCCGCATTGGCAAAGAGCAGGGACAGTTCACACTAGATGAGGTAATAGAGGGTGTGTGCAATAAACTGGTGAGTCGTCACCCGCATATTTACAGCACACTAAAAGTAGAGGACGACACTCAGGTGAAGCAGAACTGGGAGAAACTGAAACAGCAGGAAGGCAAGAAGTCTATTCTGTCGGGCCTGCCGCCATCGCTGCCTGCGCTTATGAAAGCACTGCGCCTGCAGGAGAAAACGAAACAAGTGGGCTTTGAATGGGACAATACCGATCAGGTACGCGTGAAAGTTGACGAGGAGATACAGGAACTGTACGAGGCGGTAGAGAGCGGCAACAAGGAGCATATTGAAGAAGAGTTTGGCGATGTGATGTTCGCGTTGATCAACTATGCCCGCTTCATCGAGGTCGATCCCGAACATGCGCTGGAACGCACCAACAAGAAATTCATCAGGCGGTTTCAACGTATCGAAGAACTGGCAGGGGCACAGGGCAAATCGCTTCACGATATGACGCTGACAGAAATGGACGAACTCTGGAACCAGGCCAAACACGAGGAACACTCATAAAAAATGTTCAGGCGATATCCATACTGGGGATGGCTGCTGCTTTGCTTGCTCCTTTGGAGCATCAATGGCTACTATTACCATATCCACAGGCAGGAAGCATTGCCCGAAAGAATGGCGCGCGCCGTTACAACCGATCTGCAGAACCGGGAGACCGCATTCGATCTTTTTCTCACCGATACTGCCAAGGTCAGCAAGCTTTTTGATGGTGGCCTGCCCGCTGCCGATGTAAACTACATCTGCGATCTTCCTTTCTATGTGTTCGCGTACGACAACAACACACTGAAATTCTGGAACACCAACACTATATTACCCACCCCGTCAGACAGTACCGAATATGGATCGGACCTGCTGCGTACCGAGCGCGGTGTGTATGTAAGGCGTCTGGTGGCAATACCGCCCGGCAATCGCTTATTGGTGGTGCTCTATCCGGTGCTGGCATCGTATCCGGTAGAAAACGACTACCTGAAGTCTCAGTTCATCGCTTCCGATCTCATTCCGGTCAATACCCGCATCATACCGCCCAATCTGCCCGCACCGGGTGCTTATACGATCGCGGCAAAGGATAATACGCCGGCGTTCCACCTCCTCTTCAACATTCAGGATGTGCAGAAATGGGTGCCCGATCTGTTTTTCATTGTCATGTTGTTAGCTGCGCTGCTGGCCAGTATCTCGTGGATACACCTCATGATCATTCACCTCACCAGGAACCGGTCTTCACTCACCGGCTTCATTGCTACCCTGCTGGTCATCATCACTATCCGTGTCTATCTCTACCTGTTCGGCGTACCGTTCAATCTGGATACGCTTATGTTCTTCTCGCCGCAGCTATACGCATCCAGTGTGTACCTGTCGTCCTTCGGCGATCTCTTCATCAACACCCTTTGCATCCTTTGGCTAGTAGTATTCGTCACACGCCACACACCCTACAAAACCTATTTCGAGCGTATACAGAACAGCCGCATGCGGGCATGGATACCATTCCTGTTGGTTGCCGTCATGATCTCCTATCTGCTGCTCTATGTTACACTTGTGCGCAGTCTCGTACTCGACTCCTCTATATCGTTCGATGTCAGC
>JACCDX011817542.1_pt1 | contig 10897 bp, 11 predicted proteins | sample 7449681 | NCBI WGS metagenome assembly JACCDX01 (sample SAMN15323450, study PRJNA562643) | freshwater metagenome | isolation source: river surface water | place: USA:Blue River Watershed | collected 2017-08-18
CTGCTTCTAATGACCGAGAACTTGTACCCGGAATAATCTGAACGCGGATATCTTGTCCTGCATATTCAAGTTGACCTACGCGAGAAATTCCTTCAACTTGAGCAGCTGCAGTTAAGAATGCGTTGAGCTCTGCCTCTTTTCCAGCACCGCTTGGAAGAATGATTTCAATAGGTGAACCTTCAAAGCTGGTGAAGCGATCTTCAATAATCTGCGAACTAATAGCTGCAGGATCAGATGCTGGAAGTACGCGAGAATCAACCTGTGCAAAAGCGATATTTGCTACAGGCAGAGCGAGGATTCCAAGAAGAGCCAAGCTGGCAACGACAACTGGGACTGGCTTAGCCATCACAGCTCGCGCTGTCTTTGCCCAACGACCATCTTCCTTCGGAATAAGTGCGCTCTTTCGCGTGACACCTTTATCTACACGCTTTCCAAGAATTGCTAAGAGTGCAGGTAGTGGAATGAGTGCGCCGAAAATTGCAAAGAGTGTGACAACAACTCCTGCATATCCAAATGATTTAAGGAAGTTCAGTGGGAAGAGCAAGAGCGCACTCAGTGTGACCATAACTGTCAGACCTGAGTAAAAGACAGTCTTACCTGCAGTTCCCACGGTGATAATCGCGCTCTCTTCAATGCTCTTTCCGTTATGGAGCTCTTCTCTAAAGCGATTAACAATCAACAAGGCGTAGTCGATTCCTAGACCCAGTCCTAAACCGGTAATGAGATTGAGAGCAAAGACGCTGACATCGGTAGCAAGGGTTAATAGATAGGTAATAAAGAATGAGCCCAGGATTGCTCCAACGCCCACAACGAGTGGCATTGCGGATGCAACTAATGCGCCAAAGACGAAGGCAAGGAGAATAAAGGTCAGCGGAATCGCGATTCCTTCGGCAAGAAGAAGGTCCTCTTTAATCTTTGTGTTGATCGCATTGGTAACTACGCCGCCACCTGCTGCATAGACATCGAGAGATTTAAATTCTCCATCGAAGTTATCGGCGATTGTTTTTCCAACAGCTCCATAACCTTCAAAATCATAATTTTCAATATCGGCATAGATAAAGAGGAAGGCGGCTTTACCGTCGCTAGATTTGAGATTAGGTGCGCCACCAGTAGACCAATATGAAAGTGTGCGTTTAATTCCTTGAGTAGTTGCTACTTCGATCTCAAGTAGAGATGCTTCCTGCGCAACTGTTGGATCATCGACGGATCGAGATCCGGCATCGATGACAAGAATTGCAACTGGATCCTGCACCTTGAAGGTGTCGGTGATGTAGTTAGCTGCCTTGGCTGATTCAGAGTTGAGATCTGAGTATCCACCTGAGTCGAGTCGGTTAAATGAGAGCGAACCGATTCCACCAGCAATCAAAATTGCAATGATGTATGTGATCAATACGCTCTTGCGGTGACCTACGATGAATGAACCAAGTCGCATAAACATGCACCAAGTATGTACTATGTGATTCTTATGAGCGATTTATTCCCGTCAACGACCGAGGACGAGCGCGATCCCCGTGAAGATATTGATACAAAACGTGACGAAGATATCAAGGCGGATAAGCCGCCACACCATAACGAGTAAAGAGACGAATTAATCAGAGCTTGGTGTTGGTGCAGGTTTTGCTGAATCGGTCTTGTAGAAACCTGAACCCTTAAAGACAACGCCAACACTTGAGTAGACCTTGCGGATCTCACCCTTACATTCTGGGCAGACAGTCAAAGCATCTTCAGAGAAGGATTGAACGGCTTCAAAGGCATGGTCGCAGGCGGTACAGGCATATTGATATGTAGGCATCGTCACATTCCTTTCGAAGTCCTTAAATAAGTGAGAAATATTTCCCACTTGGGGTAGATGCATAGTCTAAAGAAGTGAGACTATAGATGCGAATTGAGGCGCTACTAGGTGGGCCAGGAGGCATAAAGTGAAGAGTTGGACCAAGGCGTTAGCCGGTCTTGTCGCTATCTTCACATTCGCTTTCTCGCCGTTAGCCCAAGCAAATACATTGGTTGCAACAAGTCCAATTGCTGGCTCCACAATCAAAGCAGGACCTAGTGCAATTACGATTACGACTGAATTTCCACTTATTGAAGAAGGTAACGACATTGTCGTCACCGATCCCAACGGCAAGAGAGTGGATACAGGAATTCTGACAGTTCTCGGAACTGATGCTGTTGCGGAGATGAAACCGCTTGAGACTTCTGGTGAATATAAAGTCTCATATCTCTTGCTAGCAGATGCTGATCTTCCATTGGAAGGTTCATTTACATTTACTTACTCTGCAGCTGTTATCTCAACACCTTCTGCAAGTGCGATTCCACAACCTTCTGCATCATCGACTGCAGAACCTGTTGGAAGTAATTTTGGAACAAATCTCTTTGTTATCTTCCTTCTGGGACTTTCAATTCTAGTTCTGATCGGAATGGGTGCATACGCACGTAAGATATTTAAAGAGAGATAGTTATGTCGCTTGATCTCGTTCTCCTGGCTTCAAAATATCTCACCTTTATCTCCAGCTTCGCCGTAGTCGGATTCTTATTGGCGATGAGCTTTCTCTTGCTCAATGTTGAAGGCAATCTCTCTGAAAGCGCATTAGCCCTGCGGCGTAAAGCTTCAACTATCGGATTGTTCTGGTTCCTCTCGAGCTTCATCTATATCGTTGCAACTCTGGCAGATATCTTGGGAGGCACCTTTGCCGATGCCCTTGAGGTCACCACACTGCGCTCCTTTGTGACCCAGGTACTTCTTGGCAAATACCTCTTTGCGCAGACCATCGTCGCCTTTCTTGTGGGATTCCTGCTCTTGCGCGTTAAGCGAGTAATTCCAACCATCTTCTTACTTCTTATCTCTCTGGTTGCTATTGCAGCACCTGCGTTAGAGAGCCACTCGGTATCCGGTGGTTCTCATGCATTGGCAACAGGATCGATGATCCTGCACATTATTGGGCTCTCACTCTGGGTCGGCGGTCTCTTCGCCCTTGCGTATATCAAGTCAGAGGAGAGAAAGCCTGCGGTCTTACGATTTAGCGTCATGGCTTTGTGGGCTGCGATCATCGTTGTTGCAAGTGGTCTGATTAATGCATGGGCTCGACTTAACTTTAAAGCTGCCTGGGATACAACATATGCCCGCGTGATTGTCTTAAAAACAGTTCTCACCGTTCTCTTGCTTGTTATTGGTTACCTGCATCGCAAAAAAATTTCCTCACGTCCGACTATCGATTGGCGCGGGATTGCACGATTAATCACTGTGGAAGTTGCCCTGATGGCGGCAGTAACTGCGATCGGAATCTGGCTCTCACTTACCGCAAGCCCTGATCGCATCGTTGATCCTGTTATTCCAGAAGCGCCGACGCTTTCTCGAATCTTGTGGGCCTATGAACCAGATCTCTTCTTTATCGGCGCACTTATTCTTGCCGTTGCTCTCTATATCAAGGGAGTAGTAATTCTGAAGAGACGAGGAGATGCGTGGCCTGTGGGTCGCACAGTTGCCTTTGCATTAGGAATAGCTGGAATAGATTTTGCTACAAGTGGTGGATTAGGTGTCTATGCGATGTATTCATTTGAATATCACATGGTTGCGCATATGACTTTAGGAATGATTGCACCGATTGGACTTGTCCTTGGCGCTCCGGTCACTCTGGCGTTACGCACATTGCCGCAAGGAAGAACGTCAGAAGAGAACGGCCCACGTGCAGTCCTCATTGCGCTTCTGCATTCACGATATGGAATCTTGCTCACCAACCCAGTTATCGCCTTGGCGCTCTTTGATGGATCGCTCTTTGTCCTCTATTTCACCGATCTCTTCGGAATATTGATGTCTAACCATGCAGGCCACCTGCTGATGAATATCCACTTTATTCTCGCTGGATTCCTCTTCTTCATGATCGTTATTGGCGTTGATCCAAGCCCACGACGCATTCACCACCTCGTGCGCATCGTGATTCTCTTTGCAGCCATGGCGATCCACGCCTTCTTCTCCATCGCGCTATTAGCCACAACTACTCTGATTGATAAAGGTTTCTACTCTTCCCAGAACATCCCATGGCTTGGATCTGGCTTGCTAGATGATCAGCGAGCCGGCGGAAGCTGGAGCTGGGCAATGGGTGAAATTCCAATTATTCTTGCCTTGATTGCAACCTTTATTCTATGGATGCGCGAGGATGCCAAAGAGACCCGTCGCATCGATCGCAATGAAGAACGTAAGGCTGCAATGGGTGAACCAGATGAACTTGCTCAGTACAACGCATATTTACAATCACTGAATACAAGAGAAGAGAAGTAAATGACCAGCGATCTATATACATTGCCAAGTGAGTATCAAGACTTACGCGATAGCGTGCGCGCACTTGCTGAAAAAGAGATCGCTCCTCATGCTCATGCCGTCGATGAAGATCACCGCTATCCGCAAGAGGCATCTGATGCCCTGATCAAAGCAAATCTTCACGCCGCCCACGTTCCTGCAGAATTCGGTGGTGAAGGTGCAGATGCGCTGGCAGTTGCCATCATTATTGAAGAAGTCGCCCGCGTCTGTGCATCATCTTCACTTATTCCAGCCGTAAATAAATTAGGTTCATTACCGCTGATGATCGGTGGCGATGAGGCGCAGAAGAAGCGCTGGCTTCCAGAGTTAGCAAAAGGAAAAGGTTTCTCTTACTGCCTCTCAGAATCTGAGGCCGGTTCAGATGCTGCTTCGCTAAAGACTAAGGCCGAGAAGACATCTAACGGATGGCTCATAAACGGAAGTAAGAAGTGGATTTCAAACGCTGGGGTCTCCGAGTTCTACACAGTAATTGCGCAGACAGATCCAAGTAAGGGATCGAAGGGCATCACAGCATTTATCGTTGAAAAATCAGATCCAGGCATCTCCTTTGGTGCGCCAGAGAAGAAGATGGGTTTTCGCGGATCTCCTACACGCGAGGTCTACTTCGACAATGTAGAGATTTCAGATGATCGTCGAATCGGCGATGTAGGTAAGGGCTTCTCCATTGCAATGGATACCTTGGATCACACTCGAATTACGATTGCAGCGCAAGCACTCGGTATAGCACAAGGTGCACTCGACGCTGCAGAGAAGTATTCGCACGAACGTAAGCAGTTTGGTAAAGAGATCTTTGAATTCCAAGGCATTCAATTCATCCTGGCAGATATGGCGATGAATATTGAGGCTGCGCGACAACTCACCTATGCAGCTGCTGCAAAGAGCGAGCGAAACGATAAGGACCTTAAGTTCTTCTCTGCTGCAAGTAAGGCTTTTGCTAGCGATGTTGCGATGAAGGTAACTACCGATGCCGTTCAGGTTCTAGGTGGCTATGGATATGTCTCTGACTATCCAGTGGAGCGCATGATGCGCGATGCCAAACTTACTCAGATTTATGAGGGTACCAATCAAGTGCAACGCATTGTGATGGCGCGCAATATTCCTTAATTGATGCGAACCACCATGTCATAGGTTGCATATGCGTTGACTGGAACATCGTGGCTTTCATGAGGCAAGCTCTCACCTGAAATCTCCTCAGGAAAGATAAGTGCAATTCTCCAAGCAGTCAGGTGAGGAAGGGCGCGATCGTAATATCCGCCGCCTTGTCCAAGTCGATAGCCTTGCGAATCAACGCGTAGCGCGGGAACGATGACAACATCGATGTGATTGTGATCTAAATCTGGTTCGCCGATTGGCTCGAGTATTTTGCCGTGAGCTTTCAGGTTATTCGAATCTCCATTCCACGGGACCCACTCCATTGCTGGCTCGCCTGCAACTTCTGTGATCCGAGGAAGCAATAACTTTTTTCCAGCGGCGAGAATCTCTCGATTGAGCTCTGCTGTGTTGGGTTCATCACCATATGAAATGTAGCTCGCGATGACTTTTGCTAAAGAAATTTCTTTTGAATTAATCAGATAGGAATATGGAGTATCAACAGCGAATTCACTGCGTTCTCGACGATATCTTTTTCGAAGATCAGACTTTTCATTGTGAAAGTTCACGTCAATCCCCGAATTCAGTAGTCCTAACAAGTATGGTGAGATTATGGCAGAGCATGTAAGAGTTGATGAGTTTCTCTCATCCCTTTTAGCCCTCTGTCGACCACTCGAGCCATTTGATATGCCGCTCTTAGATGCCCACGGAGCAACACTTGCCGCCGATGTCTTTGCCGGCGAGCGACTTGTTCTCAAAGAAGGTAGCCGAATTCGTTCGACGCAGATTGGTCTTGCCGCATCAATTGGTCGCGACCATCTCTTAACGAGACCGCATCCTCGCGTTGTAGTTCTCTCAGCTGGCCCTGATCTTGTTGAACCAGGACAGAGCCTTGGCGAAGATGAAGAGTACGAAACTAATTCGTGGTTGCTCACAACAGCTGTTCGCGAAACAGGCGCAGTGGCATATCGCGTCCACACGATTCCAGATGATGAAGAAGAGCTTAAAGACGTTATTGAAGATCAACTTGTTCGCGCAGATCTGATCATTATCAGCGGTGAACGAAACGACGACTCCTTTGATCTGATTACTCGAACACTGTCTGGAATCGGTGAGATCACCACGATCGATCTAGCGATCGAATCAAGCGGACGTCACAATTACGGTGCGATCGGTCCCGATAAAGTCCCAGTCGTTACTCTGCCCGGAGATCCCATCGCCGCCTACATCTCTTTTGAACTCTTCGTTCGCCCCATGATTCGCACCATGTTGGGGGCGGCAACTATTCATCGACCATCGGTGAAGGCAAAGCTAGAGAAGGCGATTACTTCGCCTGATGGGCAGCGCTCATACATACGTGGCATCTTGTCTGAAGATGGCAAGTCAATCGTTCCGCTAGGTAAAGGTGATTCATCTGCGCAAGATGAGCAGACAACTCTCTCTGATGCCAATGCTTTCATTGCAGTTCCCGAAGGTGTGACCTCACTGGAATCAGGTGCCGATGTCACCGTCGTCGTACTTGAACGTCGATATATCTAGACCTTATGTCTTCACATCAGTGGCCGATTCTCTTAAGTGATGGAGAGCTAGAACTTCGCCCATTACGTCTTCGCGATCGTTTGCGTTGGAACCGAGTGCGCGCCAGTAATCGCCAATGGCTCCAGCAATGGGAGGCGACCCTTCCCACAGTAACGACGGGACCAGCAGCGGTGACCCCGCAACTACCATCTTTCTTCTCCATGATTGCAACTTTTAACCGAGAAGCGCGAAATGGGCGCTCGTTCTCCTTTGTTATCTGGAAAGGTCCGAATTTGATCGGGCAGATTACGCTCGGGGGAGTTATCTACGGAGCTCTACGTGGTGGACATATCGGGTATTGGATCGATCAGGAGTACGCCAACCGTTGATATACAACGCAGGCGGTAGAGATCTTGACCCGCTTTGGCTTTGATCAGCTTGGACTTCATCGCATTGAGATCAACATTCGACCAGAGAATGCACCTTCATGCAGAGTCGCCGAGAAGGCGGGATATCAATTAGAAGGATCGCGTGCACGCTATTTACATATCGATGGACAGTGGCGTGATCACATTACATATGTGAAAGAGAACTCAACGGTCGAATAAAAAAGTGCTGGTCAGCAAGGGGCAAATCCACGGAAGTGAAGGGCTCACCCCTTAATCTTGGCTCATCATGGCTTCTGGAATTATCTATCTGGCGATTATTGGCATGTGGGTTGCCTATTTTCTGCCACGTTGGATTCATAGCCGCAATGAATTTACCGGCAAGAGTGCACAGCGATATCGCAGCGCGTTAGAAGTTGTCTCAGGAACTGCAAGTCCGCTCTCAGAAGCAGATCGACTTCGCGCAAATCAACTCAAACTCACTCGCAGAAGACTCTTCTTCTCTCTCATTGTTACATCATTCGTACTGACATTGGTAGGTGCAGTAATGCAAGCAGTTACATTCACACTCATCTTGTTACCTGTTGCAGGATTTATCTTCTATCTTGCACAAGTTCGTCACGAAACAAATGCTGAAAAGATTGCTAAGCGACGTCGCGATGAACTTCACCGCACCAATGCAGGAGTATCAACAACAAATCTTGCAGAAGTCGTTGCACCGCGCACCACTACTGAGCATTGGATTCCACTCTCTGAACGCGAAATTACCGGCGTTACGATTTTGCCAAAGGGAAGCCAGAAGGCTGCAAGCGAATGGGATCCACAGAGCGTTCCAGTTCCTACATATGTTCATGCTGCAAAGGCTGTTCCATCACGCCGAGTGATTGATCTGACCGAACCAGGTAAGTGGAGCGAGGAACAAGAGCGTCTTGAGCGTGAAGCACTTGCCGCAGCAGCGCCTTCTCGCGATGAGATCTTCGATCAGCAATTAGCTGAAGAAGCTGTCACTCGCCTTCGCGAAAATCGCGCCTCTAACCAATAATTCAAGAAGTTTCGTGCGTTAGATCCAGCTCGGTAGCCACATTCGCGCATACCAAGCGTCGTAGGTAATGACATCTCCCAAGAAGATCGGGAGGAAGTAGAGAAAGTTAAAGAAGACCAACGCCGCAAAGGCACAGCTGGCGATCGTTCCCCATCGTTGATTCTGCGAGATAAACCAGCGCGCACAATAAGTAATTGCCAGGATAAGAAATGGCTGAAAGATAATTGAGTAAAAGGAGAAGACTGTTCGGTTATCAAAGGCAAACCACGGTAGATAACCGGCAGCAATACCAATCACAATGATATTGGAAGCAGGCTCTATACGTTTCTTAATAATTGATTTGATCCAGAAACCAAAGAGAACAAATATCGCAATTGCACCTGCCCACCATAAGAATGGTGTTCCCATCGCTAGAACTTCTTGTGAACATGATGTTGCGCCGCATGTCTTCGGTGATTGATAGAAGAATGAGGTGGGGCGAGATTGAATCAACCATGTCCACGGATGTGCTTGATAGGTGTGCTTCTCACTTAAACCTGTATGGAAGCTGAGCATCTGTTGGTGATAGTGAATAAAGGATGCGATCGGATTACTTGAGTGATCACGCCCCCACCCGCGATCTGAGAGAAACCATCCCGTCCACGACGTTACATAAACTGCCAAAGGCAGAACTCCAAAGGAAGTAATTCGGGAAAGAGTTGGCTTAATCAAGTCACGCCCTGTGTGATGTGTAAATGCGCGATAGAGAGCGATCGCTCCAAAGAGTGCGATGAAATAGAGCGCACTCCATTTCGTACCAAGTGCCAAACCTAGGAAGAGCCCTGTCGCCCAATAATTCTTGCGGATAAAGAAGTAGGTAGCAGCCAGGATAAGAACGGTTAAGAAGTTATCGAGTAACGATGTGCGCGAGTGAACGAGCGCTAATCCATCTACTGTTGCAAGAAATGTTGCAAAGAGAGTCAGGAATCGCGATCGAAAGAGGCGCTGGGCAATGAGGCCAATGAGAATAATTGAGATGACGCCAGCGAGAGCTGTCGAAATTCTCCAGCCAAATTCGTTATTTCCAAATACTTGAATACCTGCGGCGATAAACCACTTTCCAACGGGTGGATGGACAATAAATTCGGCTTCGCTGCCATTTACTTCAACGCCATAGGCCAATAAATCTCTTGCCCCATCTACGTAATAGACCTCATCAAAGATCAAACCTTTAGGAAGACCGAGATTGATGACACGAAGGAGAAATCCAAGAGCGGCTATCGCATAGATTCCAACGTAGGTCATGAGTGCAAGGGTAGGCGCATCTGTACATAAAGTGGAGTAATTCCTGAGAAGATAGCGCAGTGACCTTAACTCTTGCAGCAACTCCCCTTGGAAATCCAGGGGATGCAAGCGCGCGCCTAAAGGCTGCTATCGAGAGCGCTGAAGTAATTGCTGCAGAAGATTCTCGCCGCTTCCATCGTTTAGCCTCGGATTTAGGCGTCACATTTACCGGCAAGGTGATCTCATTCTTTGAAGGAAATGAAACAGCACGCACAGAAGAAGTGCTTTCGCTATTGCAAGCGGGCAAGGAAGTGCTGGTTGTCTCTGATGCAGGAATGCCAACAATTAGCGATCCTGGATTTCGTCTGACCCGCGATGCAATCGCACTCAATATTCCTGTCGTTGTCATTCCTGGACCAAGTGCGCCAACGATGGCCCTTGCACTCTCTGGTCTTGCCACTGATCGATTTACCTTTGAAGGTTTTCTCTCTCGTGGAACTGGCGCAAGGCAATCACATCTTGAATCACTTCGCTTTGAAGAGCGCACCATGATCTTCTTTGAGGCACCTCATCGCATCACAGAGTGCCTGAGCGATGCAGTAGAGATCTTTGGCGGCAATCGCCAGGCAGCGATTTGTCGCGAGATGACAAAGACCTATGAAGAGACAGTTCGTGGCACATTAGATGAATTACTCGAGTGGTCGAGATCAAAGGAGATTCTCGGAGAGATCACGATGGTGATCGCCGGTGTTCCAGTCGGATCTGCTGCAAAGACAGCGCAAGATATGGTCGCTCGCGTTCGAGAGTTTGAGGCAGCTGGTATGGATCGTAAAGATGCAATCGCGACTGTGGCGAAAGAGTTCGAACTGCCAAAGAAGATCGTCTACGCAGCAGTCGTTGATGCGAGCAAGTCGTAATAAGATGGCGCCCGTGAAATCCTTCTATCTGACGACTCCTATCTATTACGTCAACGATGCTCCACATATCGGCCATGCATATACAACCGTTGCAGGAGATGTGCTTACTCGTTGGCATCGTCAGCGTGGAGAGTCAGTCTGGTTCCTCACAGGAACAGATGAGCACGGCCAAAAAGTCATGCGCACCGCCGAACAAAATAACGTTGCTCCACAAGAGTGGGTAGATCGCCTTGTTGCAGATGCATGGAAGCCAAATTGGGCAGCCCTAAATATCGCAAATGATGATTTCATCCGTACGACAGAACCACGCCACACAGAGCGCGTTCAGAAGTTCCTGCAATCTCTCAAAGATTCTGGCCACATCTAC
>JACCDX011449162.1_pt1 | contig 10894 bp, 16 predicted proteins | sample 7449681 | NCBI WGS metagenome assembly JACCDX01 (sample SAMN15323450, study PRJNA562643) | freshwater metagenome | isolation source: river surface water | place: USA:Blue River Watershed | collected 2017-08-18
TTGGATATAAATAAAACCTAAATTTATTTTACTTTTAGCATAAATTTTCGTATATTGTATTGTAGTTACAGTCTCACATTAAGTAACTGAAAAATATTATAACCCCAATTATGAATACAGGAGTGAGACACTGTAGGATTAGTTGGGGTTTTTATTTTAATAAAAAAAAATGGATTACGTTAAAATTTCCTTTGAAGACATGAACCTTGCAAAAGAGTTTTTCGACAATGAAAAGCATTATAAAGAATGGCTTTTTATGGTTGTAGAATACTATCAAGGCAACAAAGAAATTCAAAGTTCAATCAAAATTGTAAATAAATATTTTAATAATTACAAAAAGACTATGAACTATGTCATTCAAGCAAGAGAACATGGAAAAAAAGGGGCTTTGCAAAAGGCTGAAAAACAACAAGTTAAAGACGATACCCTTAATGGGTACTTAGAGATGCCTGAAAGCACCCAGTCAACTAATAATAATATAAATAATAAGAATAATATAAATAATAATATTAATAATAAAGAAAGTAATATTTTTACAAATATTACTACACACACAAGCAATGCGAAAAATTTACAAGAACGTGAATGTGACTTTCAAAATTTGGTTTATTCAGAATTACAGGAAAGAACAGAGAAAGAAGAAATTGATAAATTTATACTTTACTGGACCGAACCCAATAAAAGTAAATCAAAAATGAAATTTGAATCTGAAAAATTCTTTGATGTTAAAAGAAGGTTTGTTACATGGATTGGAAACGTTAAACCAAAACACAACCAACCAACCTACACCAACAAAAAAAATAATTTAAACAAATCTGATATGTTGCAAGTCATTCAAGGAATGGATAAATACCAATTAGGAGATTTTATAAAAAAATATTATAACTCATTCTATACCCAAATGATTAGTGACAGTAGATTAGATGATGAAAATACAAGGAGGGGAGCGGTCGAGTGGCTCATAAACACTAAACAACCCGAAAATATATGAAAAATATAGTTTGTTTGCTTTGTGTTAAAACTTTATAGTAAAAACATACAAACAGTAAGAAATAAAATAAAAGTTGTTTAAAACGGTTTAAAATTGAAAAAGTAAAAAAACTAAAAAACTACACAAAAAAAGTAAACAAAAATTTCAATATTACGTTAAAATAAGTAAATTTGTAAAAATATAAACGATATAATTATGAGTAAATTAAATGAAAAAATTCACTTACTAATGGAAATGAACGTTTTTTGCGAACATTATAATTCATTAGACGGTTTTATACCAGATTGGAATGATGGCAGTCAAGAAAAACATGGACTAATGATAACTGGAGAAGTAATACCAGCTTGGTCATTCTTAAGTAAAAATTTAGTTTTCGGATTAGCAGTATCCTCAGAAGAAAGAGCCGAACAGATGAAAGAAGAGTTTAAAGAACGTCTTAAACTTTATTACTAATGGACTTAATCAAACATGAAAAAATAATTAATCAGCTTGGATTTAATTCTTTAGAAGTACAAGTGATTGAAACATACAAGGCGGATATAATTTCACAAGTACCACAACAATTTTCACTAAAAAAGTTAAAACAGATTTTAATTAGATGCCACGAACTACTAAAATTAAAAGTAGATGAAAAAGCAATAGAGAAAGATGCTGTTTTATTATACGACCAAATCATAAAAGATAATAAATTACATTCTTGGAGTTTATCGCACTTTGAACAAGCATTAACACAAGGGTTTTTAAACAAGTCAGACAATGAATTGAATGTTGTTTCTGTAAAAAACTGCATCAAATACATAAAAGCCTTTGCTGAAACAAGGGCAAAGACAATAATAAAATACGAAATTAAAGCAGAAAGGGAACAAGAAGAAAAACAAGCAACCGAACAAATACCAGAAAAGAAATTAAAATACCTTAATCAGATTTGTAATTATTATAATTCTGGAGATTGGAAAGACTGTAACGACATTGGAATGAGGTCAATTTATTTTAAAACGCTACACGGTCAAGCCGAAACAGACCAGCAAAAATCTTTCTTCAAAGGTATTTTAAACGAATCTAAAAAAACAACCGAAAACATAAAAGAAGGTTTTCTAAAAATATACACCAAAGAGTATTTTGAGTTTTCAAATGCACTTGGATTATTATTTAAAACCTTTGAAAAACACAATAGAAAATTAATTGTAGAATTAGATAAAATTAAATCAGTAGCAAAATGATTCTTACTAATACCATGCTTTACAAAGGTAAAGTTATAAATGTGGATTATCAGGAAGTGCAACAAGTGACCGAATATAACGGACAAATACACGTTTTCACACGATATGAAATCCACGCCATAACAGACAAAAACGAAAACGATATTTTGTTTGATTTTCCAACACCTGAAATTTTAAAAATTGAAAAATTATTAAAAGAATGTCTATCAAATCTTATTCCCGAGTAAAAAAAAGTAAGTCGGTTGTTAAAAAAAGCAAATACCGAGCGATTAAAACTGAAGTAGATGGTATTTTGTTTGATTCAAAAAAAGAAGCTGAATACTATAAAAAACTATCTTTACTAAAAAAGAATGGTTTAATTAAAACAATAGCCTTACAAGTAGCTTTCAACTATGAAATTAACTACACGGCAAACGAAAGGATATTTAAAGCCAAAGGAAAATATATAGCAGACTTCATTGTTACCTATAACGATGGAAGTATCGAGGTTATAGATGTTAAAGGATTTAGAACTCCCGAATACAAAAGAAAAAAGAAAATAGTTGAAAATCTGTACCAAATAAAAATAATTGAAAAATAATTTGATTATTTACTTTTTTCATGTAACTTTGTAACCGTAATAACGTTATATAATTTATAAACGATAAACAAAATGGCAAAAAGAAAACCAAAAAAAACAGTTGATAAAGATTGTACTATGAAAATTACAATCACGCAAAACGATAAGCTAATTAAAACAAAACTGGTTTCGGCGGAATCAGTGGCTTATTTTAGAAACGCTTTAAAAAGTGAATTCGCTGGTTACGGTGTTATTAACGTGTTAATGACCCAAGAAACAGGATATGTAAATAGTTTTCCATTAAGAACCGCAAAAGTAATCAGATATGACGAATTTGTATAAAGCATTGGCAGACTTTCAGCAAGAAGTCCCAACCATACACGAGAATACACAAGGTTACGGATATACATATTCAGACCTTAACAAGATATTTAAAACTATAAATCCATTATTGAAAAAACATGGACTAGGTTTTACTCAATTGCTAAATGGTAACAGTTTAAAAACAGTTGTATTTCATGTGAAATCAGGGGAATCAATAGAATCTAACGTGGAAATTCCTCAAGGTGTTCAGCTTAAAGGAATGAATGATTTTCAAGTTTTAGGTTCTGCTATTTCATATCTTAGACGTTATTCTATATCTGCTATACTTGGATTGGTTACGGACAAAGATAATGATGCTTCGGGTGAACAACAACCTAAGCAACCACAAAAACCAGTTTTAAAAGCTGGTTCTAAAGAATTTGATAATGCCTTTGAAAAATTAAACAACGGCACTATTACAATTGAGAAAATAGAATCTTATTATACATTAACTCCAGACGTTAAAAAACTTTTAACAAAATGATAAATATTGATTTAATAACTTTCAAAATGAGGGCTTCAAAGTCCTCACTTTTACTAACAGAGCCTAAAGTAAAAAGCAATTTAATTAGTGAAACTTTAAAAGATTATTTGATTGAGTATCACATTGAAAAGAAGTACAACATTAAAAAAGAATTTTCAAATAAGTACACCGAAAAAGGTATTTATAATGAATCTGAATCTTTAGAAATGTATAACCGCTTGAACTTTGAAAGTTACAAAAACACTTCTTTAGTTGCATCAAACGACCACTTTACAGGTCACACAGATTCAGACATTATAAATGAAATAGGAATTGATTTAAAGTCATCTTACGATATTTTCACATTTCATAAGTCAATTACGAGCGAACTATCAAAAGCTTATTTTTGTCAAGCTCAAACATACTGTGACTTATTCAATGCTAAAAAATGGAAAATCGTTTTTTGTTTAACAAATACACCTGATTTTATTATAGAACGAGAAAAACGCTATTTATTAAACAAGTTCGACGCAGACAATATGCAAGAAGAACAAATTGAACTTTATCATAAACAATGTGAAGAATTAGAACGCAAACATAATTTTGATAACATTCCATTAAATGAAAAAGTATTTGAGTTCGTTGTTGAGAAAGACCAAAAGGTTATAGATCAAATGAAAGCTAAAGTTGATTTTATTAGAACTTTAAAATTATGAATAAATTAAAAATCAATATAATTAAAATACTCCCTTACCTAGTTGAGGGAGTTATAACATTAACTAAGAAGAAAAAAACAAGTCAGTCAATTGTACAACAGATTAATGACCTTGTTTACAATGAAAAAGACTACGATAAAAAACTTGAAATATTAACAAGTTTAAAAGAGTATATTGACCATTACCATAAACTAATCAAAGAAACTAATGAAAAATCTTAATTACTATCTTTTAAAAAAGATTAATAAAAAACGTGCTGATATGGTGGGTTTCTTTTTAGAAAAAGGCTACAACCCGAGAATTATAGACAGTAAATCAGCACATCTATCACATGATAAATTTGCGGAGTTCTTTAAAATTAGAACTAAGGATTATAATTACCTTGCGGACAGATTCCAAGAACTACAAGATGCAAAGTATTTCTTTAATAGTGAAGAGCCTTTAACAAACGACATCATGAAAATGATTTTACAAAATAACGACTTCGGGAATGGTAAATAAATTAATAATTATAGAATGTGGTTTGAATGTGTTTGGAATTCCAGACATTACTATAAAATCACGTAAAGCTGAATTAATTGAAGCACGTAGCTATATATTTAATTATCTACGTTATGAAGTTGGCTTACCGTTAAAACAAATCGGTAAGCTATTTAATCAAGACCATACAACGGTTATTAATTCTTTATCTAATTTTGATGGATTAGAAGAATACGAAAAAAGATGTAATAAGTCTGATTATAATATTAGACAGTTTAAAAAACAAAAAGTAAAAATTTTCTTTAATAGTACTAAAAAAATAAAATCAATAAATATGAATATTTTAGAGAGAATGGCAATGGTAAGGGATTTTAACATTGCGTTTGAGGTTCCTTTTTGTGAACACAAAGAATTCAATTATAAAGATTCTTTTTCACTTAGAAAAACAATGTTACATGAAGAATTGGAAGAACTTGTTTTAGCAATCGAAAATAATGATCGAGTAGAAATTGCAGATGCTTTAGGAGATTTAAGCTATATAGCCGTTGGTGGTTTGCTTGATATTACAAACCGTTTTGATTTTAGTATTGACTACAAATCTATTAAAGATGCTTTACCTTTAAAACATTCAGAAGCTTGTTATTTAATTCTTAATCAGATTAACCTATTAGATAAACACCCCGATTTAAAACAGTTAGTAGAATTAAAATACTCACATTTAATACTATTAATTGAAGCATATAGCGAGATATTCGATATTGACTTACAACCAATATTTGAAGAAATACATAGAAGCAATATGAGTAAATTAGATTCTTTAGGTAAGCCTATTCGTAGAGAAGATGGCAAAATCTTAAAAAGTCCTAACTATTTTAAACCAGATATTAAACGAATTTTAAACGCTCAAACAGTATAAAAAAATGAATATAAAAGGTAAATTAATTTCTTGCACCGTAGAAACTTACGGTAACGAAAACAAAGAAAAAGCAACGGTAGTAATTGAAACACAAAACCAATATCCTAAAAAGATTTGTTTTCAAAAGTTCTTAAAAGATAACACAACAAACTTTTATAAGTCTTTAAAAGTTGGCACTATTATAGATGTTCATTTTAACCCAGAATCGAGAGAATTTAACGGTAAGTGGTTTACTAACCTAAACATTTGGAAAATCGACTTAGGAAGCGAAAAAACGGTACAAAACCCGAACCCACAACCACAACAACAAGAAGCAGATTCTGATTTACCGTTTTAGCTTATGAACGTTCAAAAAGAATATCAAAAATTTAGAAAGTTAGCCCTTAGTTTAATTGCTAAGGGTCATACTTCCTATTCTGCTAAAGCTATTAACGAACTATTACTTTATAATTCAGATGAACCACATCAAAAAGTAAATAGCTACACGGCTTTATTATCAAGGATATTTATTAAAGAATTTCCACAACATAAAGATTTCTTTAAAATTAAACCGAGTTACTTTGACTGTGTTGATATTGAAATAAATAACGGTATCGTTAAGTTGAAAATTCCATCTAATGACGTTAAATTATTACAGGAATTGCAGAAAAATCAAACATTATAAATAAATAATCGTATATTTGAGTATCGTTTATATTATTATTACAATCGCCCTTTCGTAGAGTTGCCAAATTCCGAAAGGGCATTTTTATTTTATCTTATTCGGCTTCTTGTTTTATAAACATTATTACCTTTTTTAAGAATATCAATAGTCATTTTATTAACTTCATCATATTCAAAACTTGAAACAGGCATTTTTGAAGGTAAAGATTTTAATTCGTCTTTAATATCTTTTAATAATGCTTCATTCGTTTGATTTTGTACTAATAAATTAGGTTGTAAAATAGCTTTACTTGGTGTAAAGTTTAATTTTGTCATATCCATAAGTAACCCACTATTCCACTTGTTACCGATTTCGGCAAGTTCATCATTTGAGATATTACCTAATTTTGCGTTTTGGTCGTTTGTCATAACACGTTCGCCACCGTCCACACGTACAAGGTAATTATCCCTTTTATCGTTCAAGTGTGGTTTACCTAATTTATCTCCAACATTTTCCGCACCTTCCCAAAACAAAGGTATTTCTTTTAGGAATTGTGCAAGTGCAACAGTATCTGTAAATGTTTTAGAAAGTGGATTTGTTACTCCTTTTTCCAAATTCGTAGCATAAGCCTTTAATCCAGCCGTTACTAATTCGGTTCTTTGCTTACGTCTTTCTAACTTTTCTTTTTTCAATAAAATCTTTTCTTGTTTAGCAATTTCTAGGGCTAAAGATTCGTTTGCTTGTTCAATACCCATTTTTTTAGCTTCAATTAATCTTGCTTCATGGTTTTTGCTTCGTTCATATTCACGATCTAAACGCTTCATTTTTCTATCAAACATCATTTGCTCAAACTTATCAATCCCACTTGCAATATCTTGTAACATATCCGCACGTTCTTTTAAGATTCTTTTTTCAACATCTCTTTGTTGTTCAGCAATTGCAATTTGTTTATTAGATGTTTCTTGTAAAGAATCTGTGTATTTTTCTTGTAAAGCTAATAATTCATTTTGTCCTTTTTTATAAGATTCTGTTTCCTCAACTATAAATGCTTCTAAGTCGTTTAATTGCTTTTCAAGTTGCTTTCTCATTTCAGTATCTTCGGTTGCTAAAATTTGACTTCTTAAAGCATCTTTTTTAAGTTCGTTTTGTAATACCAACAATTCTTTTAATACTTCCAATTCTTTTCTTTTGTTACCTAAATTGTTTAAAGCGTTTTGTTGTTCTATTTCAGCACGTTCTAATTCATTTTCAAGTCTTACTTTATCTTGCTTTTCCTTAAATAGCATTAAATCTCTATCAGTCATATAAACAAGTTTTTTATTTTCTAACAGTTCATTGTTTAATGCTATTTCTTCGTCAATTGATTCCTGTTTTTGTCTTAATAGTCTTTCGTTCGCTTGTATTTCAAGGTTTAAAGAAGCATAAGATTTTTGTAGATCATAGTTAGATTTTGCGAGTTCATAATTAGCGGTATTTACGTCTGTCATTAAATCAGCTAAATAACGTAAGAAAGTGATTGATTTTTCTGAATTCTCACCTGATAAAGTGTCAAGAAAGTTTTTCTGAAACACATCTTTATTTAATTCAACACCATTAACAAGTAATTTGTATTCGTTACCCATTTTTACAAGTTCAGTTGTAACACCTTTTACACTTGTTGCAAGGTCTTTACCCATTATTTTACTTATTGTTTTGAATTCGTCTTTTTGTAGTTGCTCCATTTCTTTTGAATACTCATTAAAAGATTCAATCCCTTGTTTTAATGATAATTCTGAAGCATAACGGAAATCATCTAAAGCATCTAATCTGTTTTTATATGTTCGATTTTCGTCATTTGCTTGTTGTGTATAAGCATCTTTTAATCTTAAAATAAAAGTTTCTCTTATATCAAATTCAATCTCGTATCTATCTTGTATTGCTTTTCTTTGACGTTCATTTTGTTGTATAACAAGTTCGGCTTGTTCTGTTTGAAGTTGGATTACTTCTTTGTTTATATCAACAAGTCTATTCACTTCATTCTCATCAATCATTCCAAGGTTATTCTCAATATCATTTTGTGAAACAGTAGCTAAATACTTGGTTATTGTTTTTGTTAAATTCTCATATTGACCAGCCGTTTCAGCTAATTGTGTTTCATTCATTCCCATTGGGTTAATGTTTTGTAATTTAACCGCCATATCATAAATATGTTGTTGCTCACTTGTTATCCCTTTTCCCCATTCTCTAAACCTTTTTATAATATCCCCTAAACCGCCTTGATACTCTAAAATCTGTTGTTTCATTTGAACTTTTAGGAGTTCACTTTGTTTTACATAACTTTGAGAATAAGCACTCATACGAGTTCTAAAACTTATCGTATCATCTTCTGCTAATTCAGACAATATTTTAAATTCCTTTGATAACTTTGAAATAGTAACAGTTAAATTTAAACTTTGTAACCTACGCTGTAAAGATAGATATGCACCTTCAACAGCCTTTGCACTATTTTCGGCAATCTTACCAAGGTTTTTTAAACCGTCTTGTAGTTTTAAGTTTGCGTTAGCTTGTTTTATATCTAATTCCTCTTGACGTTTATTTAATTCTTGTAGCTTTTTATATTTTTCCTCACTTGACATGGTTAAAGAAGTTAATTTAAAAGACATTTGGTCAAACATCAAAGAAACAGACTCTCCAATTGTGCTAATTTTCAAAATAAATCCAGACACCACCTGTGTTAATCCTGAAAAAGTAGTATTTAATCCAGCACCTAAACCTTTTACAACCTTTTCAAATCTCAAACTTCCCGAAATACCTTGTGAAAACATTCCAACTAAGCCAGTTAGGGCAACTATTAACAAACCTATGCCAGTAGAAGCTAAAGCGATTTTTAAAGCCTTTGTACTTGTAACCATTCTCCATATAGCTTTAGTATTCATACTAACAGCAACGAAATGTCTTCTTAACCAAGAAGTATTTACCATTGTAGCGGTCGTATTTACAGTTGTACTTTCTGTGTTTACAGTAGTTGCTACCGTATTAGCGACCGTACTATCTGTATTTATAGCCGTTGCAACTGTATTAACCGTTGTACTTTCTGTGTTTACAGCCGTAGCTACCGTATTTAAAGCAGTTGTTTCAGCGTTTACAGTTGTTGCGGTTGTGTTTACAGTTGTGGCGACCGTGTTAGCCTGAACAACTGAAGTATTAGCCATTAACCCAGCACGAACAAGTTTAAACTCCGCTTGTAGATTCGCAAAAATATCTTTAGAACTTTCTAAAGCCGAATTAAATTTATCCCAACCTTGCACAAACACACCTAAAACAGCATTTCCTTGTGTTAGTTCTCCAATAGCTTTTTCAATATCTTCCCTATAATTACCAACGTTCATACGTTGCTTTGTCATAGCGTCAACATTCTCTTTTATTTTTTGGTTGTGGTCGTCAAGTTCGGTATTTAATTCTTGTAGTCTTTTTTGACCCTCCGCAGTTTCAAGGTTTAAATTATTCCTTTCTTGTGTTAAAATCCTAACTTTAGCACGTAACTCATTAATAGAGTTTGCTTCGGCACGTTCCAAGTCAACAACTGCTTTAAGTCGTTGCTTTTGTTCTTGTAAAATTTTACTTTGTCTTAATCTTACCTTTAATTCCTCTTCGGTAGTATCTTTTAGTTTTCTCCTTACTTTCTCTTCTTCATCAAGTAGTTTTTTTTCTGTTTTAACTGTTTCTTGACTTGCTTCTTTTAGTTTCATTAACTTCTTTAAAGAATCTTCAAGACTTTTAAGTCCTTGCAAAGTCTTTTCATCAATTTCAACTAACTTACTTTTTTCAATTTTAGAAATTTCTGATAGTTCATCTTTTACAGTTGCTAATGTTTTTTTTAGCCTGTTTCCGTCTTTTATTACGTCAGCAAACAAGCCACTAAGTATCTGCTTTTTAGCCATTATTTTTTAAGTTTAATTTTTCAATTTGTTTTTGTTCTTCCTCAATTACCTTACAACAACTTCTATATTCTTTTAATGTTGTGTTTTTTTCGTCAATCTTATAACCGAAATATTTAGATAAGTGACCGCAAACTATCGCAAAGTTTATTTGTTCACTTTCTTTATTGTTTTTTTCAAGTGAAGCTATTTGATTTTCCAGAATGTTAATCTCATTAAGTAAAATAGTTTTGTGATTTTCTAAGTATTTACAGATTTTTAAAGCTAATTCTTTTTTCCTTTTAATTATCTGCTTTACGTTTTCATTAACCCCGACAAAATCCATGTCTTCCTGTAAAATATTTTCCCATATTGGATTTAAGTCCACACGAAAAAACCGCTTTTTTTTAATCAAATGCCTTAAATCGCCAGTTTGCATGATTTTATTATAATTCCACATAGGCAGATTTTCGATACTATCATAATAAGTATCACTCAATAACATTTTCAAAGTCTTTAATAATCGCATTTTTTAAACCGTTTAGTACATATTCAATATTTTCATTTGTTAAACCCATTACATCAATTCCATATTCTTTAAATAAATTTGTTACTTTAATTTTTCCAAACCTTTTTTTAATTTTAAA
>JACCDX010393221.1_pt1 | contig 10888 bp, 8 predicted proteins | sample 7449681 | NCBI WGS metagenome assembly JACCDX01 (sample SAMN15323450, study PRJNA562643) | freshwater metagenome | isolation source: river surface water | place: USA:Blue River Watershed | collected 2017-08-18
CAATCAGGAACTTGAGGAACTTGAAGCAGGTTTGAATCAGGGGTACGCGCGCCTGGCGCCGTACGGGAGAATGGTGGTGATCAGCTTTCACTCGCTGGAAGATCGCATCGTCAAGCGGTTCCTGGCTGCCAAGGCCAGCGTACCGCAGCCCGACCGCCGCCTGCCGATCCGTGCTGCCGACCTGCCGCAGCCGACCATGAAGCTGTTCCCCAGGATGAAGCCCTCCGAGGCCGAGGTCGCCGCCAACCCGCGCGCGCGCTCGGCCGTCATGCGTGGCGCTGTCCGCCTGCCCGATGGAGCGGCGGCGTGAACTCGATGAGCAATCGCACCTTGCTCCCGCTGCTGGCACTACTGGTACTGTGCTCGCTGCTGCTCGTCAATTCGCAATACCAGGCGCGCCGCCTGTTCATCGAGCTCGAGCGCACGCAGCTGCGCCAGCGCCAGCTCGAAACCGAATGGGACCAATTGCAGGTCGAGCAATCGAACCTGGCGCGCCATTCCCGCATCGACGGCATCGCCCGTACGCTGGGCATGAGTGCGCCCGGCCCGGCCCGCACCCAGTACATGACTGCCGGGGGTGGCCGCTGATGCGCGCACCCACCCGCAAAGCTGCTGCACGCGGCATGTCCTTCTCCGCCAGCCCGGTGCTGGCGGTGCAGCTGCCGACCTGGCGCTCCAAGTTCACGCTGTTCCTGTTATTCGCGGCCTTCGTCGCGCTCGGCGTGCGCGCGTTCTGGCTGCAGGCGCTGTCGACCGACTTCCTGCAGAAGAAAGGCGAGGCGCGCTATGCGCGCACGCTGGAAACGCCGGCCGTGCGCGGCAAGATCCTTGATCGCAATGGCGAGGTGATGGCGTCGTCGCTGCCGGTAAAGGCAATCTGGGCCATTCCGGAAGCGGTCGATGCCAGCGAAGACAAGCTGCGTCGCCTCGCGCAGCTGCTCGAGATGCCGCTGCCCGAGCTGAAGAAGAAGCTCGATTCCGACCGTACCTTCGTTTACCTGAAGCGTCAGGTCGAGCCGGAAGCGGCCGACCAGATCGCCGCGCTCGAGCTGTCCGGTATCCACAGCAAGAAGGAATACAAGCGCTACTACCCGGCCGGCCACATCGCCGCGCACGTGCTCGGCTTCACCAATGTCGAAGACAAAGGCCAGGAAGGCGTGGAACTGGCGCAGCAGCAGGCACTGGGTGGCGTCAACGGCAGCCGCCGCGTGATTCAGGACCGTCTCGGTCGCGTGGTCGAAGACATCGCCTTCATCCGCGACCCGCAGGATGGCAAGGACCTGACGCTGTCGATCGACGGCAAGATCCAGTACATCGCGTTTACCTCGCTGCAGCAGGCGGTCGAGGAAAACCATGCGAAGGCCGGCGCCATCGTCGTGCTGGACGTGAAGACCGGCGAAGTACTGGCGCTGGCCAACATGCCGACCTACAACCCCAATTCGCGCGTGGGCCTGACCGGTGCGCAGCTGCGTAACCGCGTGATGACGGATACCTACGAACCCGGCTCCACGCTGAAGCCCTTCACCGTCGCGCTGGCGCTGGAAAAAGGCCTGGTCAAGCCGGAAACCATCATCGACACGCCGAACAAGCTGGCGATCGGCCCGTCCACCATCGGTGATTCGCACCCGCACCCGGGCGCGATGACGGTCGAGCAGATCATCCAGCAGTCGTCCAACGTCGGCACCGTGCGCATGGCACTCAAGTGCGAGCCGCGCGAGATGTGGGACATGTTCACCTCGGTCGGCTTCGGCCAGGCGCCGCGCTTCGGCTTCCCCGGCGCCGTCGCCGGCCGCATGCGCCCGTACAAGACCTGGCGCCCGATCGAACAGGCGACCATGAGCTATGGCCACGGCATCGCGGTATCGCTGATCCAGGTTGCGCGCTCGTACATGATCTTCGCGCGCGATGGCGAAATGATCCCGCTGTCCTTCCAGAAGCTGGACCATGCGCCGCAGCCGCAACGCGTGATTTCGGAAAAGACCGCGCGCCAGATACGCGAGATGATGGAAAAAGTGGTCGGCCCCGGCGGTACCGCGCCGCTGGCGCAGGTGCGGGGCTATCGCGTCGCCGGCAAGACCGGTACCGCGCACAAGCTGGAGAACGGCCACTACGTGAACAAGTACGTCGCGTCCTTCGTCGGCCTCGCGCCGGCCTCCGACCCGCGCATCATCATCGCGGTGATGGTCGACGAGCCCAGCAATGGCAAGCATTTCGGTGGCCAGGTGGCCGCGCCCGTGTTTGCCAATGTGGCCGCCAGCGCGCTGCGCTCGCTGAACGTGCCGCCGGACGCCAGCATCACCAATGTGATCCTGCCGGCCCAGCCTGTCGCGGAGAGCATGTAATGGGTTCGCTGATGAAACCCGCCGAGATCGCCGACTGGCTGCGCAGCGCCGTCGCAGCCGCTGCGCCTGCGGTGGGCCTGTCGCTCGACTCGCGCCGCATCGCGCGCGGCGATGTCTTCCTCGCCTGCCCGGGCGAAGCAGGCGATGGCCGCCGCTACATCGCGCAGGCGATCGAGGCCGGCGCTTCGGCCGTACTGTTCGACGATGCCGATGGTTTTGCATGGGACGCCAGCTGGACCGTGCCGCACCGTGCCGTGCCTTCGCTGGCAAAGGCCGCCGGCCCGATCGCGCATGCGTGGTATGGCGAGCCAGACCGTGACATGTTCTGCGTCGCCGTGACCGGCACCAATGGCAAGACTTCGTGCACGCAATGGCTGGGCCAGGCGCTGTCGCGCGAGCAGATGCCGACCGTGGTCGTCGGCACGCTGGGCGTGGGCCTGTTCAAGCGCGGCACGAACAGCGGTTTTGCAGCGACCGGTTTCACGACGCCGGATGCGGTGCAGTTGCATCGCAATCTTGCAGAACAGAAAAAGCAAGGCGCGACCGCGGTGGCGATCGAAGCCTCGTCGATCGGCCTCGTGCAGGGCCGCATGGACGACATGCATGTCGATGTCGCGGTGCTGACCAATTTCACGCGCGACCATCTCGACTTCCACGGCTCGATGGAAGAATATGAAGCAGCCAAGGCCATCCTGTTCGATTGGCCCGGCCTGCAGCACGCGGTGATCAATATCGACGACGCTATGGGCCTGCGCATGCTGGCCCGCGTGCGCGGACGCGAGCCGGCCGTGGCCGCGATTGCCTACACGACCGAGGGCGCCGAGGTAGCTGGTGTGCCGACCTTGTCGGCGAGCGACATCCGCATCAGCCAGAACGGCACCACGTTCATGCTGCATTCGCCGTATGGCCAGGGCGCCGTGCGTACCCAGTTGATCGGCCACTTCAATGTCAGCAATGTGCTGGCGATCGCCGGCGTGCTGTTTGCGCGCGGCATGCGCTGGAATACCGTCGTGCAGCTGCTGGAAGCACTGGTGCCGGTGCCGGGCCGCATGCAGCAGCTCGGTGGACAGGATGGCCCGCTGGCCGTGATCGACTACGCGCACACGCCGGATGCGCTGACCAAGGCGCTGTCCACGCTGCGTCCGGTGGCCGAGGCGCGTCACGGCGAGCTGTGGTGCGTGTTCGGCTGCGGCGGCGATCGCGATCCGGGCAAGCGGCCGCAGATGGCGGCGGCAGCGCAGCTGGCAGACCATCTGGTGGTCACCAACGACAACCCGCGCAGCGAGGAGCCGGCCGCCATCATCGAACAGATCGTGGCCGGTCTCGGTGAAGACGGCCGCAAGAAGCTGCAGGTGATCGAGGACCGCGCGACCGCGATCCTGTCCGCGATCCGCCATGCAGGCAAGAACGATGTGATCCTGGTGGCCGGCAAAGGTCACGAGGACTATCAGGAAATCAAGGGCCGGCGCAACGCATTCCGCGACGCCGACCACGCGCAGCTGGCACTGGCCACGCGCGCTACCCGTTACGGAGGCCACTGATGCAGGCCACCCTGCAGGAGCTGTTGAGCACGATCTCTGGCGCCCGCCTGCGCGCGCCGGCCGATGGCGCTGTCGCATTCACCGGCGTCTCCACCAACAGCAAGACGGTCGAGCCGGGCAATTTGTTCGTCGCCTTGCGCGGCGAGCGTTTCGATGCGCATGACTTCCTTGCCGATGTCGCCGCGCGCGGCGCGGCCGCAGTCGTGGTCGAGCAGCTGCCGGCCGGCCTGTCGGTGCCGGCGCTGGTCGTCGGCGACACCCGCCATGCGCTGGGCCAGGTCGCTAACCTGTGGCGTCGTCGCTTCGACATTCCCGTCATCGGCGTCACCGGCAGCAACGGCAAGACCACGGTCAAGGAAATGATCGCGTCCATCCTTGCCGCTGCCTTTGGCGAGGACAACTACCTGTCCACGCGCGGCAACCTGAACAACGAGATCGGCGTGCCGCTGACCCTGTTCCGCCTCGCATCACGCCATCGCGCGGCCGTGATCGAAATGGGCATGAACCATCCCGGCGAGATCGCGCGGCTGGCCGAGATCGCCGAACCCACGGTCGGCCTCGTGAACAATGCGCAGCGCGAGCATCAGGAATTCATGGCCAGCGTCGCTGCCGTCGCCGAAGAAAATGGCGCGGTGATCAAGTCGCTCGGTGCACAAGCCTGCGCCGTGTTCCCGGCCGATGACGACTACACGTCGCTATGGCAGGGCTATGCCGGCAGCCGCCCTACCCTGACCTTTGGCCTCGCTGGCAAGCCCGCGGTGACCTGCAGCTGGCAGCCCCAGGCTTTCGGTAGCCACCTGTCGGTGACGGCGCAGGGCCAAAGCTTCGATATCCAGCTGGCCGCCGCCGGCGTGCACAACGTGCGCAATGCGCTGGCCGCCTGCGCCGCTGCACTGGCCATCGGCATCCAGACGGAAGCGATCGTGCGCGGGCTGCAAAGCTTCGCGCCCGTCGCCGGCCGCCTGCAAAAGAAGCAGGCAACCAATGGCGCGCTCGTGATCGACGACACCTACAACGCCAACCCGGATTCGGTGCGCGCTGCAATCGACGTGCTGGCCACGGCACCGGCACCGCGCACGCTGGTGCTCGGCGACATGGGCGAAGTCGGCAGCGAGGGCATCGCCTTCCATCAGGAAATTGGTTCGTACGCGCGCCAGCGCCAGATCGACCAGCTATTCACCCTTGGCACGCTTGCGCGCCATGCAAGCCAGGCCTTCGGCAACGACGGTCGGCATTTCGACGACATGGATACATTGAATGCAGAGGTTGCGCACGTGCCGTCCGGCGCCAGCGTCCTCGTGAAAGGTTCGCGCTTCATGCAAATGGAACGCGTCGTGCAACGCCTGACCGGCACCCCGGCTGCGACAGCGGGAGGACACTGACATGCTGCTTTGGCTAGCCCAACTGTTCCAGGACCAGATAGGCGCGCTGCGCGTCTTCAACTTCATCACCTTCCGCGCGGTGTTCGCGACGCTGACGGCGCTGCTGATCGGCCTGATCGCCGGCCCCGCGGTGATCCGCATGCTGACCGAACTGAAAGTCGGCCAGGCAGTGCGCACCGACGGCCCGCAGACCCATCTCGTCAAATCCGGCACGCCGACCATGGGTGGCGCGCTGATCCTGATCGGCATCGGCATCTCGGTGCTGCTGTGGGGCGACTGGACCAACCGCTTCATCTGGCCGGTAATGATCGTCACGCTGGGCTTCGGCGTGATCGGCTGGGTCGATGACTACCGCAAGGTCGTGTTCAAGGACCCGAACGGCATGGCGTCGCGTGAGAAGTACTTCTGGCAATCCATCATCGGCGTGCTGGCAGCCTTTTATCTGGCGTTCTCGGTGTCCGGCCCGACCAACATGAAGGTGTGGGAACTGTTCATGGCCTGGGTGCAGTCCGGTTTTGCGATGGAGCTGCCGAACAAGGCCGACCTGATCGTGCCCTTCGTGAAGACCATCAGCTATCCGCTCGGCGTCTGGGGCTTCATCGCGCTGACGTATTTCGTAATCGTTGGCACGTCGAACGCGGTGAACCTGACCGACGGCCTCGATGGCCTCGCGATCATGCCGACCGTGATGGTCGGTTCGGCGCTCGGCCTGTTCGCCTACCTGACCGGCAGCGCGACCTATTCGAAATACCTGCTGATTCCGCACATCCCCGGCGCCGGCGAACTGCTGATCTTCTGTGGCGCGATGGCGGGCGCAGGCCTGGCCTTCCTGTGGTTCAACGCCTATCCGGCGCAAGTGTTCATGGGGGACGTCGGCGCGCTGGCGCTGGGCGGCGCGCTCGGCACCATCGCCGTGATCGTCCGTCAGGAGATCGTGCTCTTCATCATGGGTGGCGTGTTCGTGGTCGAGACGCTGTCGGTGATGCTGCAGGTGGCCTACTTCAAGTACACCAAGATGCGCACCGGCGTCGGCAAGCGCGTGCTGCTGATGGCGCCGCTGCATCACCACTATGAACAGAAGGGCTGGAAAGAAACCCAGGTCGTGGTCCGCTTCTGGATCATCACGATGATGCTGGTGCTGGTGGGTCTCTCAACGTTGAAGCTGCGTTGAGCGTCGGTGAAGGTTATTGAAGGTTTGAATGAGTAACGAACAGGATACTGTCGGGATGCAGCAAGGGATGCACAAGGAGATGCAGGAAGACGCACGGCACGACGCGACACGCGAAGACGCGGTCGAAGTGTCGGCAGTCGCTTCTGCTGACGTGCATGCCGACATGCCTGTCAACGTGCCTTTTGAAGCGTCCTCGGCTGCCGAGGTGGTCGATGCAGTTGATGTCGACGCGGATGCACAGGCCGACGAACCCGCAGTCGGCGGCATGACTGTCGATAAAGTCGCCGCAGCCGAAGAACCTGCTGGCGATCAGCCTGCCGCAGAGGCGCCGCAAGGCGACGAGATCCCGGTCGACGACGAGCAGCCTGCACATCAAGCCCTGCTGCCCGAACCGGAACCCGAGCCGGAACCCGGCCCGGATCATCGCGAAGCCTTCGCTGGCAAGCGTGCGCTGGTGCTGGGTCTCGGCGAATCCGGTCTCGCGATGGCGCGCTGGCTGCGCCACTGCGGCGCGCGCCTGCGCGTGGCCGATACCCGTGCGAACCCGGAGCGCCTGCCGGCGCTGAAGGAAGCCGATCCTGACGTCGAGTTCGTGCCCGGCGAATTCAGCGCCGCCCTGCTGGACGGCATCGACTTCGTGGCAGTCAGCCCGGGCCTTGCGCCCAAGCGCGAACTGACCGTGATGCTGCCGATCGCGCAAGAGCGCGGCATCCCGGTGTGGGGCGAGATCGAATTGTTCGCCCAGGCGCTGGCTGCACTGAAGGCCGAGCGCTTCTATGCGCCGAAAGTGCTCGCCATTACCGGCACCAATGGCAAGACCACCGTCACCAGCCTGACCGGCCAGCTGTGCAAGGCGGCCGGCCTGTCGGTCAAGGTCGCCGGTAACATCAGCCCGGCCGCGCTGGATGTGCTGCGCGAATCCGTCACTGGCGATGACCTGCCGCAGTGCTGGGTGCTCGAGCTGTCCAGCTTCCAGCTGTTCTCGACCTACAGCCTCAATCCCGATGCCGCCGTCGTCCTGAACCTCACGCAAGACCATCTGGACTGGCACGGCGACATGGAATCCTATGCCGCAGCCAAGGCCCGCATCTTCGGTCCGGACACCACCCGTGTACTGAACCGCAACGATGCGACCACGATGCAGATGGCGCGCGCCGATGCGCATGTGGTCACCTTCGGCACCGACACGCCGGCAGCGCCCGATGCGCTCGGCCTGTCCGACGAAGGCGGTATGCAGTGGCTGATGCTGGCGATTGCGCATGATGACGAAGCGCCGAAGAAGCGGCGCGGCAAGGTACAGCAGGAGATCGAGCTCTACCTGAACCGCCTGATGCCGGTCGACGCGCTGAAGATCCGCGGCCAGCACAATGCGACCAATGTGCTTGCCGCGCTGGCCCTGTGCCGCGCGATCGACCTGCAACTGGCGCCGCTGCTGCACGGCGCGCGCCAGTACACCGGTGAGCCGCACCGCGTAGAACTGGTCGCGACCATTGCCGGCGTCGAGTTTTTCGATGACAGCAAGGGCACCAATGTCGGCGCCACCGTCGCCGCGCTCGAAGGTCTGGGTGCGTCGCATCCGGCCGGCGACAAGCGCCTCGTGCTGATCGCCGGCGGCGATGGCAAGGGCCAGGACTTCAAGCCGCTGGCGCCGTCGGTCGCGCGTCATGTGAAGGCCGTGATGCTGATCGGCCGCGATGGCCCGGCCATCCGCGATGCGCTGGCCGACACCGGCGTGGCGATGACTTTGTGCGCCACCCTCAACGATGCAGTGCGTGAAGCCGCCGCCGTCGCGCAGGCGGGCGATCAGGTACTGCTGTCGCCGGCCTGTGCCAGCTTCGACATGTTCAACAGCTATGCGCATCGCGCGCAGGTGTTCGTCGATGCGGTGCGCGAGCTCGGCCTCGACAAGGGCGAGGTGATCGCTTGAAGCTCACCCTGCCCTTCTTTGGCAATGCCGCCGAGGCCATGCGCGAATCGCGCCTGGCCGATGCGCCCATGGTGCAGCGCTCGAAGATGCTCGAGTACGACCAGGCGCTGGTATGGGTCGTGCTGCTGCTGATGCTGGGCGGGCTGATCATGGTGTACTCGGCATCGGTCGGCCTGCCCGATTCGCCGAAGTATGCGAACTACAAGAACCACCACTTCCTGGTGCGTCAGGCGGGCTTCATCGCCTTTGGCCTGTTGGCCGGCTTGTTCGCTTTCCGCTTCAAGGTCGAGCAATGGGAGAAGTGGACGCCCTGGCTATTCCTCGGCGCGCTGGTGCTGATGGTGCTGGTGCTGTTGCCGGGAATCGGCAAGGGCGTCAATGGCGCGCGCCGCTGGATCGGCTTTGGCGGCCTGAACCTGCAGCCGTCCGAGATCATGAAACTGATGATGGTGATCTACGCGGCCGACTTCACCGTGCGCAAGCAGCAGTACATGCACAGCCTTTCGAAAGGCTTCTTCCCGATGGCGATTGCGGTGGCGGCCGCCGGCGCGCTGCTGATGTGGCAGCCCGACCTCGGCGCATTCGGCGTGATCGTCTGCATCGCGATGGGCATCCTGTTCCTCGGCGGCTTCAACATCATCTGGTTCGGCGGCATGCTGGGCGTGCTGGCGATGGTGTTTGTCTCCATCATCCTGATCTCGCCGTGGCGCTACCAGCGCATGGTGGCCTTCATGAATCCGTGGACGGACGGTAACGAGCTGGGCAAGGCCTACCAGCTGACGCACTCGCTGATTGCGTTCGGGCGTGGCGAGCTGTTCGGCGTCGGCCTTGGCGGCAGCATCGAAAAGCTGCACTACCTGCCGGAAGCGCATACCGACTTCCTGATGGCCGTGATCGGCGAAGAGCTGGGGCTCGCCGGCGTGCTGCTGGTGATCGTGCTGTTTTACTGGATCGTGCGCCGCGCCTTCGACATCGGCCGCCAGGCCATCGCCGCCGAAAAATACTTCGCCGGGCTGGTCGCGAAGGGCATCGGCATCTGGATCGGCGCGCAGGTGTTCATCAACATGGCGGTCAACCTCGGCCTGCTGCCGACCAAGGGCCTGACCTTGCCGCTGATGTCGTATGGTGGTTCGGGCATTGCGATTAACTGTATTGGTTTGGCTTTGCTTTTGCGGATTGACTATGAAAATCGCGTGATGATGCGCGGGGGACGAGTATGAGCACGCGGACTCTGCAAACGATCAGCTTCACGCGATTTCGGCGCAGGCTAACTTCGCGCAGCGAAGTTAAGTGCGCGAATGCGCACGGCCGTAGCCAGAACAGAGTGATGATGTGTGGGGGGCGTGTATGACCGCTTCCGCACAAAAGCACTTGCTGATCATGGCCGCCGGTACCGGTGGCCACATCTTCCCGGGCCTCGCCATCGCCGACACGATGCGTGCCCGTGGCTGGCAAGTGTCCTGGCTCGGTACGCAGCGCGGCATGGAAGCCGACATCGTGCCTAAGCACGGCCTCGCCTTCGATGCGATCGACTTCGCCGGCCTGCGCGGCAAGGGCCTGAAGCACACGATCACCGGTGCGCTGAAGATGGTGGCCGGCTTCCTGCGCTGCCGCAGCATCATCCGCGCGCGCAAGCCGAACGTGGTGCTGGGCATGGGCGGTTATGTGACCGTGCCCGGCGGGATGATGGCCGCGCTGTCGGGCAAGCCGCTGGCGCTGATGAATGCAGACGCCGCGCTGCTGATGTCGAACAAGGCCCTGCTGCCCTTCGCAAAGCGCGTGCTGTTCGGCTTCCCTGTCGAGGGCGAAGCGCAAACGAAATCGCAAGTCACCGGCAACCCGGTGCGCAAGGAAATCAGCAGCCTGCCGCCGCCGTCGCAGCGCTACGCGAAGCGCAGCGGCCCGCTGAACCTGCTGGTGATCGGCGGCAGTCTCGGCGCCAAGGTATTGAACGACACCGTGCCCGCTGCGCTGGCGCTGCTGCCGCCAGAGTCGCGGCCGCGCGTCGTGCATCAGTCGGGCAAGCAGCACATCGATGCATTGAAAAAGAATTATGCGGATGCCGGCGTCGACGCCGAAGTCGTGGACTTCATCGACGACATGGCAGGCCGTTATGCAGAAGCCGACCTCGTCATCTGCCGTGCTGGCGCCATTACCGTCGCGGAACTTTGTGCCGCTGGCGTTGCCAGTGTGCTGGTGCCTCTGGTGGTGTCGACCACCTCGCACCAGCGCAATAACGCGCAATGGATGGCGCAAGCCGGCGCCGCGATTCACCTGCCGCAGGCAGAGATGGACAAGGTGGCACTGGCATCGCTGATGAGAGGCACCACACGCGAGACCTGCCGGCAAATGGCCGAGGCCGCGTACCGGCAGGGCCGGCGCGACGCGAATGACGCGATCGCCGGCGTGCTGGAAGAGTTAGGAAAGTCATGAAACACAAGGTCAAACATATCCACTTCGTCGGCATCGGCGGGTCCGGGATGAGCGGCATCGCTGAGGTGCTGCTCAACCTCGGCTACACCGTG
>JACCDX011603128.1_pt1 | contig 10886 bp, 15 predicted proteins | sample 7449681 | NCBI WGS metagenome assembly JACCDX01 (sample SAMN15323450, study PRJNA562643) | freshwater metagenome | isolation source: river surface water | place: USA:Blue River Watershed | collected 2017-08-18
CCGACCTGAAGTATTGGACGCGGTTGATCGCGTGCCCGAGCGTGGACGACTGGCCCGGCTTCGGCGACTCACAGCCGCCGTTGCTGCGCCCGGCAGACCTCGAGAATCCAGCCGTCGAAGCGGCTTTCACGAAGTTCAATCAGGAGTATTTCGTGCTCGACGAGGTCATGCAATACATCTGCCGTGACCAGACTCGGCTGTCCGAACTGCTGCACCTGCCAGACGAGGCGTACTGCCTCCAGAACAACTGACATGCGACTTCGTCCCTCTGTTCTCAGTGCCCGGCGTGCTTCGGCATTCCGTGCCCGGCTCGAGTCCCTCGGGCTGCGTCCCTTCGCGGTCGTCGAGGTCCACCGGTCTTGCGGCCTGTCGTTCGCCGTGCGCTGGACGGAACGTGGCGAGCCCCAGTGCCGGCGCTGCCAGTTCGGGCTGGCGGGCGCGGTCTGGTACCACGGCGCCGGGAAAACATCTTCGATCCTCCGTCTTGACAAACCCGTGTCCCACCTCCTAAGGTAGCCGCGCAATGAAATTCAACTACGCTGTTTCCATCACCACCTCGGTCTCCCAAGACAAGTTCGGCAACGCGCTGCACGCCTTCGACGCGGGTCGCGCCGTCGACATTGCCCAGCAGCGCATGACGCTGAAGTTTGGGGGATGCTCCGCGACGGAACTTCGCGGGATGTACCACTCCGCCCAGACCGGCAAGTATTTCGTCGAGCGGTCCTGCAAGCTCGAAAGCCTCTCCGTCGAGGCCCCGGTCGAGTCCGAGGTCGTCGACATCGCCCAGCAGCTCAAGGAGGCGCTGGGACAGGAATGCGTGCTGCTCGAGATCCGCAAGGTCGAGAACGCCCAGCTGATCTTCTGACATGGACGACCACCCCTCACCCCGCCGGGCTCCCGGCGTGAAGCAGACCAAGGCCGGCCGGTGGTCGGCCTCCGTCGCCACGGTCGGCGGCTCCGTCCACCTCGGCACGTACGACGACGAGTTTCAGGCCGGGACCGTCGCAGACGCCGCGCGGTGGGTGCTCGCCCACTTCACCGGCCGGCTGCCCAAGATGCTGTCCTATCGACGGCATTGGAACGCATATCATTTTGCCGTGTCGCTGAACGAGGCCACCGCCACCAAGGTGCTCGGTCCCGTCACGGTCGGAAAGCTCCGGTGCGTCGCTGACGCGCCAGCCCAGACCGCCAAGCGCCGGGGGCCCGGAAACGTGTTGACGCGCGTCGTCGCACTCGAAGGGCTCCCGGCGCAATTCGAGAAACTCTCCGAGCGGGTCACCCGGCTCGAGGCCCGACTGTTCACCCTGCAAAGCACCCCCACCAACAACACACCGTGAAACGCACCATCGCCTTGTTCGCACTCTTCGCCGCCGTCGCCTTGATCGGCTGCAACTCCGTTCCGAAGTTCGCCACCTCCGAGGAACTCGACAACGCCGCCCGCACCGGCGTGATCCCCGAGGACTGGCGCCCCGTCGACAAGGAGGCCGCCCGCATCCTGCGCGAGGCCAAGATCTCGGGAGGGGCACTCTGATGCCAAGCAACCGGAAGATCTCGAGCAGCTTCGGGCACACCTGCGGGCTGCCCCCCATGCGGTCCGTCGGGGCCGCGCTGGGCATTTCGTTCGAGGGCGTACGGCTCGTCGAGGGCCGCGTCATCGGCAAGCTGCGCGAAGCCGTGCAATCCGTCGACGTGAGCCGGGAAGACGGCGGCGTGACGTTCATGCGCGCGCTGCGGGATGCGTACGCCCAGCGGCAGGCCGACGAGCTGCTGTCCGACCGCCTCGCGGCCGAGGCCAGTGCGCTGATGGCGGCCGACAGAACCCTGACCGCGGAGCAGGCCATCTCCAAGGCGTCCGCAGCGATATTCTCTCCCCATGGTTGAACTCTCCGAACACGTCGGCCTGATCGGCCGCCTCTCCGCCGGCAAGGATACCTTCGCCAAGCAGCACGGCTACCTGCAGATCGGGTTCGCCGACCCGATCTATGACATGCTGGGCAGCTCGGACAAGTCGCTGCCGGGCGTGCGCGAGTCGCTCCAGAAAATCGGGCAGTGGGGCCGCGGCTACGTCTCCGTCTCGTACCCGCTCTCGATCGAGCGCCGACTGTTCGGCGAGTGGGTGAAGTACCAGTACCTGCCGTTTGCCCAGCACTGGGAACTCGATCCGGAGAGCTGGGGCACGCCGGACTTCTGGCTGCACGCCGGCATCGCCCGGGCCCGACGGCTCCGCAAGGCCGCGTTGACCAACATCCGGTTCGCCAACGAGGCCGCGGCGGCCGCGGAGGCTGACTTCGACATCGTGCTGGTGCTCTGTTCTGATTTCGACGAGTTGGCGGAGCGTCAGTCGCGGGCGTGCGGCGGGGACACCACGAGGCTCGTCGATATTTCCGAACAACTGGCCCTAGACCTGACTGCGTTCCACTCTCACGGATTTGCGGCGCGGGTCCGGGAGGGGCTGCCCAAGCTGCGCGCCATCGTGGACACCGCGAAGAACCCGAAAAAGCTCGAAAACCCCGAAGGCTTGCCGATCATCTTTTCCCCTTGACGGTCTCGTGTAAACGCAGTACGAATGACGACGATGAATCGCGAACAATGGCTCGAACGGGCGACGGAACTCTGCCGCGCCCACTTTCTCAACCGCGGCGGCCACAAGCTGCCTGCTGACGTCAAAGTCACCTGCGGCTGGCCCCACAAGGGCGGCACGGGCACCTCCAAGAAACGGATCGGCGAATGCTGGTCCCGCGCGGCCAGCTCGGCCGGCGTGAACGAGGTTTTCATCTCGCCCTACCTCTCGGATCCCAAGGAGGTCCTGTCCACGCTGGTGCACGAGCACGTCCACGTGGTCGACGACTGCAAGTCCGGCCACAAGGGCTACTTCAAGACCTGCGCGCTCGAGGTCGGGCTCGAGGGCAAGATGACGTCGACCGTAGCCGGGCCCGAGCTGATGGCAATCTTCGACGGCTGGCTCGCCGACCTCGGACCCTACCCCCACGCGACGTTGGACCTTTCCAAGTCGCCGACGAAGAAGCAGAGCACCCGCATGGTGAAGTGCACGTGCGGCGCCTGTGGGTTCATCGTCCGGACCACCCGCAAGTGGCTCGACGAGGTCGGGGAACCGCACTGCCCGAAGCACGGCAAGATGCACGCGGACATCGGCGCGGAGGACGGCGGGGATGAGTAAACTGCTCGAATACCAGCGCGGTCCCGCGGACGTGTTGGAGCACGCCATGCGGCGCGCCGACCTCCGCGGGACCGCGGACTGGTCCGACATGGGGACCGGCAAGACCTACGTCGCGTGCGAGGTCATGCGCCGTCTGGACGAGCCGACCCTCGTGGTGGGCCCCAAGATTTCGCGCTCCGGTTGGCTCGAGGCCGGGAAGTACATCGGGGTCGAGTTCGACTACATCCACTACGACATGCTGCGGACCGGCCGGACGGAGTTTGCACCGCTTGTCAAGCGCGGCCGGTTCTCCGAGTTCAAGTGGAGCAAGGACGTCAAGCGCATCATCTTCGACGAGGCACACCGCTGCAGCGGTCAGGGCACCCTGCAGGATCGCCTGCTGTCGACCGCGGTGGCCTACGGCAAGCGTCCCCTCGTCATCACCGCCACGGTGGCCGAGTCCCCGACCCAGCTCAAGGCGATCGGCTACGCGCTCGGGCTGCACGACTATTCGGACTTCGGCGCTTGGGCTCGTCGGCACGGGTGCTACAAGGGCTTCGGCCAACTCGAGTTCACGAAGGACCCCGTCAGGGGGCTGCAGATCATGGACGACATCCGGGCCCAGATCTTCCCGGAGCGCGGCATCCGGATCCGGAAGTCCGAGATCGCGAACTTCAACGCCGGGGCGCAGCTGCTGTTTCCGTTGCTCGACGTGCCGGACGCCGACCGGATTGACGGACTCACCGCCACCATCCGCTCCGCGCTGGCGGAGATGAAGCAGCGGGTGCTGGACCGGCCCGTGCACGAGGCCCACCCGATGGTCAGAAACCTCCGGGCCCGTCAGGAGATTTCGCTGCTCAAGAAACCGGCCATCGCGGAGCTGGCGCGCGACTACCTCGACAGCGGCCACAAGGTCGCGTTTTTCGAGAACTTCAAGCAATCCATCGCGGCGCTCAAAGAGTTCTTTCCGGACGCTCCCGTCATCGACGGCGATACTTCGCCGGAAGAACGCGTCGCGATCATGGCGGCTTGGAACTCGGACCGGATCCGGGTGCTGATCCTGAACGAACAGGCCGGCGGGTTGTCCATCAGCCTGCACGGCGGGCTCATTCCCCCGGTGTCCGTCGTCGAGGTGAACTACGACATCAAGACCCTGCGTCAGGTCTACGGCCGAACCGACCGGTCCGGCGGAAAGTGTCTGGCCACGATCGTGGTGCCCGTCGCCGCCGGCTCGATCGAGGAATCCATTCGGGACGCCGCGTTCCGGAAGGGCAACAATCTGGACCGGCTGAACGACGGCGATCTTTTCGCTTGCGTGCACGGCTGAATTTCGTAACCTCGAAACCCAACCTATGTACACCAAAGGACAGAAAATCGTGTGCGTGGACGACAAGTTCGCGCCTCCCGTCCGGAAGCTGTTCAAGCAGCTCCCGGTTGCCAACGTCGTTTACACGGTGCGTGCGACCTACGTCGCACGCGGCCACCTGAACTCCCTCACGCCGGAGGCCGAGCGCAAGGACGGCGAGATCGGCGTGCTGCTCGAAGAAATCAAGAATCCGGCGGACCCGTACCTCAAGTCCGGCCTGACCGCCGAGCCCGGTTTCAACTCCGAACGCTTCGCGCCGCTCGACGAACGTCGCCAGACCCAGCGCGCAGAGAAGCCGCTCCGTCAACCCCGCCCCGAACGCATCCGTCGTCCCGAACTCGTACCCGCCGAATGAGCACCACCGAACGCGCCCTCTGGGCCGCCATGAAATGCCTGTTGCCGGACTACGGGGCCCCCGTGGACTCCCGGTTCGACAGCCTCCCGCCCGGCCCCTCGCTGGTGCTGCAGGAACTCGGGTACGGCGAGGACCAGCTCGTCGACCTCGTGGCCTCCGCAGAGTACAGCCTCGGCATCGTGGCCGAGATCGACGGTACCGCCCTGTGGAGCACCCTGCCCCGGACCACCGTCTCCGACGTACTCGACTACCTCAACACGCATGCCCCCCGAAACTGAGCAACCGCCCGTCGCTGCCGCGCCCGACCACGGAGCCCGCAGCCACCATCCCACGAGCCCCAGCAGCCTGCAGGCGCGCGAAGCGTGCCCCTGCTGGACTCCGACCAACGGTCCGAGCACCGAAGCCTCCCTGCGGGGCACGGCGCAGCACGAGGCCGTCGAGAAGCAGGACATCACCAACCTCGACGATGACGAGTCCGCGGCCGTGGTGCTGGCGCTCGACATCCTGACGGTCGCCCGGGCCAAGTACACCGGGCCGGAGGGCCAGCCGCCGATCCAGCTGCAGGAGAAATACCTGCCCGTCGACGCCATCGACAACGGCGGGTGGGAGGGGTCCACCGGCGGGTTCGCCGACAACATCCTGATCTCGTGGGATCTCAAGCACGCCCTCGTGCTGGACTGGAAGTTCGGCAAGTTCGCCGTCGAGCCGGCCGCCAACAACACGCAGGGCATCGCGTACGCACTGGGTGCCGTCGAGTGGGTGCTGCGGAACCACGGCAAGGTGCTGGAATCCGTCACCGTGGAGTTCGTCTCGCCCCACATCGAGGAGCGCAGCGCGCACACCTTCACGCCGAAGGACTACCCCGAGATGTACGCACGCGTGCGGACGATCGTGGCCCGCAGCCTGTTGGGCAACGAGGAGGCCGACCGCGGGGACTTTTCGCGCGCCACCCCGACCACCGCCGGGTGTCTGTTCTGCGGGCGTCTGGCGACCTGCAAGGCGGCGGCCGAACGGTTCTTGCATGCGTCGAGGAAGTACGCGCCGCTCGAGTTGCCCGACACGGACATCCGCGGGCTCGAGGCCCTGTCCAAGCCGGTCGAGGCCGCCCAGCTGCTGCAGTTCTCTGCGGTTGCCGCGCGCTGGGCCAAGGAGGTCCGCGGTCGCGTGACCGAGGCGGCACTGGGCGACGGCGGCATCATCCCGGACGGGTACCGCGTCCAGATCACGTACCCCCGCAAGGTGACCGACGTGCAGGGACTTTTCACTTTCATCACCTCCGAACTTGACAACCCGATGCCAGTGGAGGAGGCTTGGAAACTGCTCGATCTGCCGTTGACGCCGATCGAGGCAGCGATCAAGGAGGCGGCGCCCCACGGGGCAAAGAAATTGGCTGTGGAGGAATTCGGAGCCAAGGTCGAAGCCGCAGGCTTGGTGCAGAAATCGTCAACGCCGGTTGTGTCCCTCCGGATGAAGGGCAAGAAGTCCGAAACCGAAAACTGAACACCGATATGGCCAAAGTTAGCTTCTCGAAGAACACCGCCAACACCGACGCCACCCAGTCCGTTGCCCCCGCTGATGCGGTGCCGGCCGAAGCGGGAGTCGCCGGCAACAAGACCGCCACAGGCGTGTCCGAAGTCACCGTCGAGCCCGCGACCACCCCGGCGCCCGCCTCCGCGGGTTACCTTGTCCAGCGCGCCCCCGCGCAGGTTCCCGCCCCCACCACCCCGTTCTCGGACTCCGCGGACGAGATCGACTTCAGCCAGATCCGGCTGCCGAAGTTCAAGATCGTGCAGGGCGTCGGCGCGCTGTCGCAGGCGTTCAGCCCGGGTCAGGTCGTCATCGCCGCGTCCGGCGACATCATCGTGCCCCTGAACGAGGCCCCGCCCAAGGCCGGCGCCAAGAATCAGGCCCCGCAGGTCCCTGCCGAGATCATCGTCGTCGCGGTCCGCTCCAAGGACCGGTACACGGAGAAGACCGAGCACGGTGACGACAGCAAGCAGGGCCGTCTGCTCAACACCGAGGCCGAGGTCTTTGCGACCGGCGGCACCACCAACTACGACGAGGCCGCGGCCACCGGCAAGCCGCTGTTCCGTCCGATGTGCAGCGCGCTGATCCTCGTCCGCAAGCCGGCCGATCTCGAGGACGACACCGGCCTGTTCACCATCGACCTGTTCGGCGGCAAGTGGACGCTCGTTGTGTGGGACATGGTCGGCGTGAGCTACACCAACGCGGCGAAGACGCTCCGCACCGCCCGCCGGTTCACGTTCCTGCGCCGCAGCTGGGCTGCCCGCCGGATCGGCATCACCACGCTGCACAAGAGCTACCAGAACGGCCACGCTGCGTTCATCCCGCAGATCAAGCCGCTGGACCCCGAGCTGACGGCTGCTGAGACCGCCGAGGTCTCCGCGCTGTTGAGCGGTATCTGAGGCACACGCCCGCTGGCATGCCGGGTCCAACGCATGCCGTTTTTTCAGTCGGGAGGGCCGGGTTCGAGTCCCGGGGAGTTTGCTGGTCTCCTAGTGTAGAGGTCGCACGTTAAAACGCCCGAGAGTACGTCAAAACCAGCGAAACTTTTTTCTTGAACTGCCCGGGGCTCCCGGGCATTTTCATCACACATGAACGCGAAACTCACCCTACTGTCCACGGAACCCGTGCGGCACGATTCGTACCTCGGCGACACGCCCATCCGCTGCAGCCACTCCGGCCTGACCAAGACGGTGAACGAGGCTGCGAAGTTGGGCTGGAAGCGGCAGGTCTGGGTTGACACCGCCGCCTCCCGTCAGTACATTCGCTTCGTTTCCGGACTCCGACCGATTTGACCATGAGAACCAGCCAAGTCCCCTCCCAAGCCAGCGACGACGCCCCGCTCGCGCGCGTCGACCACTTCGCCGTTCGCGTCGGCAACATCGCGAAGGCCCTCGCCGGCCTGCCGAAGCACGTCCTCCTGTCGCAGAGCCCCACCCGCGCGGTGGTGCGCTTCCACAACGTGGCGCTGGTGCTTCTGGCGCCGGGCTCCAAGTACGACACCCACGTCGGGTTCACCAAGATCCCCATCCCGGCGGACGTCCGGGACAAGGTGGTCAAGCACCACGTGTCCGACAACACCGTCACCGTCAGTTACGACGCCGGCGGCCTCCGCATCGAATCCGTTTTCCGTTGATCCGCCAAACCACGCAACAAACCAAGCACATCATGTCAGCCATGCTATCCATCAAGAATCCGTTCGGCGGCGAGAAGCTCGTTCCGCTCGCCAACCTCGTCGCCCTGCACAAGCTCGACCCCAAGCCGGGAGTCTTCCCGAAGCCCGGCACCCGGTTGCTGTTGTCGTTCCACCTGAACGGCGAGCACAGCACCCAGTTCGTGACCTGCGGCGAGGAGGTCGAGGTCATCCGCGACCGGCTGTCGTCCGAGCACGGCATCCGCACGCAGTTGTTCCAAGGCCCGAAGGGGTCGTCGTACCTGTGCATCGACCGGATCCAGTCGATTTCGCCTTCCGACGAGGGTGGGTCCGTCATCAAGCTGACCACGGGCCCCCGCACGTACTGGCGGTGCTACGTCGTCGACCCGCCCGAGCGCGTGGCCAAGCTGCTGGGACTCGATATTTCGTCCACCCGATGAACGCCTTCGCCTCCCTCCACGAGCTCCGCCGCCGCATCGAATCCGCGCTCCGCCGCGACCCCGGGTATGCCGACTGGGTTGTCCGCGGCGGGGCGTCCTCCGAGGTCTGCGTCGCGCTCGGTCAGGAGGAGGCGGAGATGTTCCGTTCTGCCTGCGGGTGTTTCGAGACCCGCCCGTACACCGGCCCCGCCGGCGACCGATTCATGAACTTCCCTGTCCAGTACGCTTCCCGGCCGTCCGGGGTCACCATCTCGTTTAAACGTTCCGAATGAACACCGAACTCGCCACGATCGCCAAGCCGCACCTCGCCATCGACTTTGAAACCTATTACGACGACGAGTACAGCGTCCGGAAGCTGGGCAACTGGGCCTACTGCAACGACCCCCGGTTCGACGCGTACCTCGTGACGCTCTGCGACGGGGAGAACACGTGGGCCGGGCACCCGACCGAACTCGACTGGGAAAAGCTCCGCGGCTTCACCCTGATCTCGCACAACGCGTTTTTCGACCGCACGGTGTACCGGAGGTTGGTCGAGCTCGGGATCGCGCCCCCGGGGCTGGACGCCGACTGGCAGTGTTCAGCGAACCTGACCGCGTACTTCTGCGGCGGCGCGCGCAGCCTGTCCATGGCGACGTCCCGGCTGCTCGGGATCGAGATCTCGAAGGACGTCCGCGACCGCGCCAAGGGCAAGACGGTGGCCGACATGAAGTCCGAGGGCTGGTACGACCAGATGCTCGACTACGGTCGCCGGGACGCCCAGTACTGCTGGATGCTCTGGGACAAGTTCGCCGCCAAGTGGCCGGACAAGGAGCGCCGGCTCTCGGATCTCTCGATCCGGAACTGCGAGCGCGGGATCCACGTCAACAAGGAGCTGCTCGAGAGCTACCTCGCCGCGCTGCAGCAGGCCCTGTTTCAGCTCGAGCGCCGGATTCCGTGGGTCGACCGCGGCGAGAAGCCCACCAGCCCCAAGCAGCTGGCCGAGGAGTGCCGCGCGTGCGGCATCCCGGTCCCGCCGACGAAAAAAGACGACGAGGACGGAGCCGACAAGTGGGTAGACACCTACGGCGAGAAGTTCGAGTGGGTGCGGTCGATCGGCGCGTGGCGTTCCATCAACAAGACGTTGAAGCGGTTCCTGCTCGTCGCTGCGCGCCTCCGGCCCGACGGCACGATGGACTTCGGTCTGAAATACTTTGGCGCGCACTGCACGGACGGTGACCATGAAGTTTTAACTCCCGGTGGGTGGGTTCGAATCGATCAGTGGGGTGGGGGCGAGATCGCTCAATGGGAGCCGAGCCGGGGGGACATCCAGTTTCTGCCCGCCAAAGCAAACCGCTTCGAGGTGAAGGAGCCCACAGTGGAGATAGCTTTCAGCAACGTTTCCGCTCGCTACACGTTGGGTCACACCGTCCCAACCTACGGAGCGGTGTCGGGCGGGGCTTTCAAAACTGTAAAAGCGGGAGAGCTACCCACGGCCGGGGCGAAGTTTGTCCCCGTCTCGGGGGTCCTCGTCGGGTCCGGGCGGATAACTCCGGACCAGATGCGAGTCCTTGTGGCGACCCAAGCGGACGGCCACTATGACGGAGACGGGATACTGCAGTTTTGCCTGCGAAAAGCCCGAAAAATCGACCGCATCCAAGCACTTCTTTCCGCCTGCGGGATCCCGTTCCGCATTCGGGAGTACCCGTGTTCTCCGGGTCAGAAAAAAGTGTTCGTTTCCCGCCGGCACCAGCCGGAGTGGCTGAACCAGTCTCGGAAACGTTTTGGCTGTTGGTTGCTCGATTCCACGCCCGAGGCTCGGGCAGCGTTCTGTGAAGAGGTGCTGCTGTGGGATGGACACAAACCGCAGAGCGTCTACTATTCGTCCGAACGCGAGAACGTGGAGTGGGTAGCCACGGGGGCGCATCTCTGTGGCAGGGCAGGAAACGTGCGGGAGCGCCGTTTCCCGGGGAACCGCAGACCCGGCTATTGGGTCTGCATCCGGGATACCGACGAAGCGAGGCTTCCCGCTCGGATTGCGAAGCTACTCCCCGCGTCGGACAGGAGCGTGTACTGCCCGACCACAAAAACGGGATTCTGGTTGGTCCGGCACAACGGGGTGATCCACGTGACGGGCAATACCGGCCGGTTTTCCGGCGACGCCGGGTTCAACGTCCAGAACCAGCGCAAGGAACCGCTGCTGCTTAACGCGGATTTCCTTCCGGAGACGCGGGACTCCGTGCTCAAGGCGGCGTTCAAGCAGCACGACGATACCGGGGCGTGGCCGGAGTGGGTGGCGCACGTCATCGACGAGCGCGCCCTGATCGTCCCGGGCCCCGGGCATCGGTTCGTGATCTCGGACCTCTCGCAGATCGAGCCACGGGTGCTTAACACGCTGATCGGCAACGTGGAGC
>JACCDX010359298.1_pt1 | contig 10885 bp, 15 predicted proteins | sample 7449681 | NCBI WGS metagenome assembly JACCDX01 (sample SAMN15323450, study PRJNA562643) | freshwater metagenome | isolation source: river surface water | place: USA:Blue River Watershed | collected 2017-08-18
TGTTTTCATAGCTGTTCTCTTATTTTTCTTTGATGAATTTCTTTTTGGTGGATGATATTCTTCGTATCTTTTCCACAAATCTCTTTTAGGTGACATTTTCCCAACTTGTTCTAATGGTGAGCCTGGAGTCCAAACTGTAGAAGGAATGTCCCAGTTTCTTAATTCTGTTCCTAATTCATCTAATGCATCTTGATTTACTCTCAATGCATGTAAGCCAGCTCCGCCCATCTCTTTAGGATCAAATAGTCTTTGATAATTTATTGATTCTAATTCTGAATTTGGAAGCGGTTTACCATCATCATCTAATAAATAATGGTGATAGGCTGGAAATTCTCTTTGAAGTTTAAGGTAATCATCAGCATTATTTATATGATAAGCATTAACTCTTTCAGGGTCAGGTCTTAAAATAATTCCTGATTCTCCTTTAGGAACCCAGAAAGGCATATTTTCTATTAACCATTCATTCCAAGCTGATGTATCGTTTTTAGAATCATAATCTGAAGTCCATAGACCACCTTTAGGCTTTGGTACACCTCTCCAGTTTTCTACAGGCTTAAATCTAGAAGGATCAAAATCCAATCCTTCTGGTCTCTTCTTAACTGAATCTGCTCTTGGAATAAATAATTGATCAGGAATCTCTTCTTTTTCCCATCCTGCCATTTTAATCCTGATCTTATATTTAGACATTTATCTGACACCCGCTTGATTTACTTTTTGTTGAAGTAAATTGAGAGCCATTTGTTTGAACTGGGGATTGTTGTTAAATCTTTGGTTTATGTGACTTTGAATATACTCTTGATTAGCTTGTAAATCAGCTGCATTATAATTTTGCATACCTAATTCAGATAATGCTTTAAAAAGAGCTGAGTTTGCCTGTAAATATTGATTGTTTACAGGTTGTTGCTGTCTTACTGCTCTTTGGTCTTGCAATGCTCGTTGTCTTATAGGATTCATGTTTGCAGGAATTGGCATTTGAGGATTTAGTGCTAATTGTGTATATTGAGGATTTGATACAGTTCTTTCAGCAGGATTTTGATTAAGCTGATTTATTTGTTGCATTGTTTGTTGGCTTGCTGGACTTGGAACTGATGGCTTTGGTTGTGAATATACTTTTTGGTTGTAAGGTGTTGGTTGTAAATTTTGATCAAGATTAACTGTCACGCCATATTTTGGATCCATATAAGAATTTGAATATGAACCTGGAGATGGGGTGTTGCTTGTATCCACCACTTGTTGCGCTGGTCTTATAGATTCAGGCCAATTTTGAGGTGGCACTCCTTGGTTAGTGTAATAGTTCACTAATTGCTGTTGCTCTGGAGTGTATTGGGCAGTCTTAATCCTAATCTTATACTTTGACATTAACCCTTCTTCCATCCCCCGCCTTTAGCCTTGTATTGTTTAGCAGCCCAGCCATTAGCATAGGCGCTTGGGTATACGTCAAATTTTGCCTTAGCTTGTGCCTTACATTTTGCCCACAAAGATGGATTTGTAGGAACGTTTTTGCCAGAGCTTTTCTTTTTCTTTTTGGCAGCAAGAGCAATTAAAACATCGGTCAATACGCTGGCTTCTTTTACTAATCCATTTTCTTCTAATTCAGTTGCTATATTGTGGATAGCTGCTAATACATTTTTCATAATAAACCTCAAGAAATTGTTTTTATTCTTACTAGGAATATTATAAATATTCTATTGAAAAACCTGTAATTGAATGTACTGCCTAATAAATAAGAACCTACAAGCTTTACTTGTAGGTTCTTATTTATTTTTGATTTTTCAATCTTTCTTTTAATGTAGAAGTTGATATGCCTTTTGTATATGGAACGTAACAAAGAGAGATATTTTTTTCTTCCAACCAATCATAAGTAAGTCCAATTTGTTTTAGATAGTCTTTTCTAGCCCAATCAGAGCCAATTACAATCAAATTAGAACCTGCACACAATACAATATCTTTAACTGTTCCATCTGGTTGAGAGTTAGGTAAAACACCATCACAAATATCTAAACTTAATATAATTTCTTTTCTTTCTTCATATGTCATAATTGGTTTGTTTTTCTTGTATTTGTAGATAAAATCATCAGTATTTAGACCAATTATAAACTTCGAACTTCCTGCTAATTCTCTACATTTTTTAAACAATTCTATATGACCAACATTAAGCAAATCAAAGGTGCCAATTGTTATTGTATTCATTTTCAAATCCTGTTCTGTAGTATCTTATGAAATATTTGATTATTCATTCCATTACCTAAGTTATCTATATATCTAACAGGAATCTTATACTTTGAAAAATAAGTTGCCCAAACCCTCTCCCATGCTTGTGAACCATCTTTGTTTTTTGGTAATTTTTCTTCACGAAAATATCCAATTCTTGACATTTGGATTAGGTGTCTTCTTTTGCATAAAAAATTATTACCTAAGATTCCAGGTGTCATTTTTAGTTCGTCAATTAAATCAGGAAAAATCTCATCGAACCAAACTCTGTCTTTTGATGATATAAATGAATCTAAACAAGAATCAAATCCAATTAAACATAATATATTTGGATAATCATTTGTAGCATAATCATAAAAAATTGCTGTTAATTTTATGTGCACTGAATCCTGGAGCAACATATAAGTTTCATATAAATCTTTTTTGAATACTTGATATAATGCTCCAGCTTCATATGCACCGCCGTAGTCACTGTCTTCAAAATTGATAAAATCTATCTGTTTAATTTTTTCAATGTAATCAAGATATGTCGAATTATTGTTTATGACATAAATATCAAATCCAGAATCAAATAATTCTTTAAGTGCTAGAATATTGTTATAGTTTGATTCAGTTGGATTGTACGTGGAAACAACAACTGCGGCTTTTTTCATTACAACTTACATTCATATAAATCTTTCAATTCTTGTGCAGTAAGCTTGCCTTGTTTTCTCATAACATCTTTGCCATCTTTGAAAACTATTGTGCAAGGTATAGACATAATTCCAAGTTCAGCCACTACATCTGTCATAAGTTCACAATCAACTGAATAGCATTTTATATCTGGGTTGTCATTTGCAAATTGTTCAAAAGTAGGAGCAAAAGCTTTACAGGGACCACACCAAGAGGCCCAGAACTTGACCAATACAGGTGTTTCAGAGTCGATAGCGTCAGCATAAGTTAATAAATCTAATTCCATTTTTTTACCTCACTTATATTTACTTAAAATTATACTCTAATTCCTAAAGAGCGGTATAATTCATATATGTCCAGAGTATTGTTATTAAATCTAGATTACGAGCCACTGAACATTTGTGAGCTTTCTAGAGCTATGAAATTATTGTTAGTTGGCAAGGCTGATACTTTACATTTTTATGAAGGCAAAACAATATATACTGGTGGTGGAGATAGTTTTAATATCCCTTCAGTAATTAGATTGAAGCATAATGTCAAAAGAAAACATACCAGAGATTTTAAAGTAAGTAGACATGGTGTATTTTCTAGAGATTCCTTTACTTGTCAATATTGTGGGATTAAGTCTTCAGAGCTTACTTTAGATCATGTTTATCCTAGACACATGGGCGGAACACATACATGGGATAATCTAGTGGCTTGTTGTAGAAGATGTAATGCTTTTAAGGGCTGGAAAACATTAGAACAAAGTGGTTTAAAATTATTATCAAAACCAAAGCAACCTAGATATTGTTTTCAATCTGTATTATGTAGATATCAAGAAATAGATGAATCTTGGAGTTATTATCTTGTGTCATAAAAAAAAGGACCTAAAAGGTCCTTTTTTTATATGTCCATTTTGAGTTGTGATTTATTTTCTGGCTCTTGTTCAGTAGAAATATAATTTTCTTTTGGGATTTTGTGTACGGTATCAAATGCTTCGCCACCAAGATCTGTTCCCATATGGTCCCATTCTGAAGGTAATAAAGTCTTGAGAGCTACATCCTCATCTACTCTAAGGCGGTTTATCACTTTTTGTAAATATTCAATTTCTTCTTTAGTTTCAATTATATCGTCTTCAAATCTTCCAGGGCTTTTTTCATCAAATTCTAAAAGTTGCTGTAAAGATCTATTAGCTATGTTAAGATTTCTGAATGCACTTTCGTAATCTTTATGTTTACCCATTGAATCTGGTTTGCCAAAGACTCTATTTTGTGCTTTATGCGATTGAAGAGATTGAACATTACTAACCATATGTGTAGCATTAGATAATTTTGGATCACTTTTTATGAACTCAAGCATTTTTTCATATAGCTTTGTTGATAAACCCCTTCCGAGATTTGTCATATAAGTGTCTTCGTCCATTTGAATATCCATGACTTGAATTAACACTATGACAATAACATTACTAGATTCATCATAGGCAAAATCTAGATGTCCAAGTGCTTTTTCAGACCTTGGAGAAAAAACTTCTAATCTATATGAATCAATCCTTCCATATCTTTCAACTAGTTTTTTGCCACGTCTTTCAACAACATAAGATAAATCATCGGGATCTGCTAGTTTAACTCTGCCCATATCAGGAAAATTAATTTGACCAAAAGGATCAATTTCTGTTAATGCTGTTCTGTACCACATTTTAACTTGAACCTAATAATTTCTGAATTTCTTTGAGTTTATTGAAGACAGCTGATTGTGATGCATTTTCAATAACACCATAATCATCTAAAGGATCACATTCATAAATAAAATCATTACCATTTTTGTGATGTTTTGCTATTGCTGTAATTTGTTCATTTGTAGGTCTGGAAAAAATATCAACATTCCAAACTCCATCAAAATGCATTCTTATTGCGCCTGTTGAATCCATGAAAGGCTGGACATAATCTCTATATCTATCACCATATGGATTCTCAGGTTTCCCCATAACATTTTCAATATTTCTATGGTCTAAAGATCTCTCATCTCCACCTTCTGAAAAATCCAATAGCTTTCCATTGCTTAGGATGTAACCAGCTTTTGATGGGTTTTTAGTTTCACCATAAAGATTCAATGCTTCTTGTTCTATGGGATGAACTTCAAAAGAAGCTATAGCAATTCTATACCACATTAGCGTTTGCTTTGATATCCTGGAAGTATATTGCCTAAATCTGCTTCAAGTAAAAGTCTTGTGATATCATCATCGTTTATGGCTTTTCTTCTTAAAGTGTCTACCATATAATAGATATCTACTGAATTAGCTTTTGGAAAAATATCTTGCAAATGATCTCTTAATGGCTTTGATTCACCATTATAAAAATAATATTTAACTTTGCCTGATTCTTTGTACCACATTATCTTTCTTTTGCCTCAAGATAAAGTTTGATGAAAATAATTTCAATTTTATTTCTAATTTGTTCATCATTTTCATAGGTTTCAGACAGGATCATTTCTTCAAGTTTGTCTTTATTTATTCTTTGACCAGATATTGAAGAAAGTTCGTAAGTTAATGCTGGTATTTTGTAAACTATATAATTTTTGAAATGAGTGTCTACTGGTTGGGACATTTGGTTTTCATAAGTTTCGAACCAATCAGAATCTACTTGATTAGCAATTTTTCTAAATAAAGGAATTATTTCTCTTTCTTTAGCATCTAATTGAACACCGCTTTCTCCCAACCTTTGTTGCACCTCATCTATTTCCAATGGGTGCATATATGTTGTCCCTCTTTCTAGAAGTTCATTTACAAAATTAGCTGGAGCAACAGATTTGTTTAATATGCCAAGAACTGTTGCTTTCAATGGTGGTGAAACGCTATCTAATATTTCAGGATAGTCTCGTGCCATACTTACAAGAGTAGGAAAAAATTCTCTCTCACTAATTTCTCCAGACTCTATTCTCTGGTGAAGATTTTGGAGAAGAGGATGCATTTGCACCTTTGGTTCTTCAATTTCAAATGGAGCTTTAGATGTATCTATAGCTTTTCTATACCACATCTATTTGCCTTTCAAATTGTCAGAAACAGATCTTCCAGCTTCCCAGTTTCTACAAGACCAGTAACGGGCTTTCCATTTTGGTCCTGGGTTGTCACAATTATGTCTAGCCCTAAAGTTCTTTCTTCTATTAGGATTGTCCCTTTTTATGCTGAGACCTGGATCGCCAAAGTTAACCTTAACAATATTTCCCTTGTCATTCTTTACATAAACAGAGAATTTTTTAGGACCGCCTGGAGTACGGAAAGGCTTATTTAATTTTGGGTTTTTCTTTTTCTTTTTGGTAGCTGCAGTTTTTTGATTGTCACCTTTCATGTAATCAGCAACAGAGTCTAAATAATCTACACCCTTAGTAATTTTTGATTGAACCCAAGCTGGAAGTTCACCCTCAGTATCTTCATTTAAAATAGACAATAAATCTTCAATTGCATCCATTGCAGTGGATAGCTCATTTCTTGCCATTTCAAACTCAAAATCAGGTTCATCATCACCATGTTCTTCGTCATGTTCTTCATCGTGTTTGACAAAGCCAGCGATTCTTTCAATGGTAACGCTACTAACTTTTTGCATCATTCCTCTGAACTTTTTTTCAAACAATGATATACATCTGTCTATATTGCTTTCCATGTCCAGACTAAGATCAACCATTTTGTAACATTCAGATGCTACGTTATCCATTTGACCACGATATTCTTTCAAAAAGTCAGCATTCGATGTCTTTTCAAAATAATCCATTACTTGATTTGCCACTGCCTCTGCTAAATTTGCTTTTGACAATTCTACAGATTCGAAGTCATCTGGTAATAATTTCTTTGTTGTGTCAGTGAGTGTATCTGCCTCGTCGTACATTCCCGCCTCATCTAACATATTTGCTATTTTAACTAATCTTTCAATCATATTGTTGCTCCGTAAGCTTATTAATTATATTTTTCTAAGATATGATATAAAAACCCTTATACATGTGAGGTTTTTTGCATTTATTTGTAGAAAACCTTAATATGGATTTCTTACTTAATGATGAGCAAATACATGACACTTGGATAAAAATTGCTGGTTCATCTGAAATTATGAAAAGCAATATCCCAGTGCCAAACGATGTTGCCAAAATTGCAGAAAAAGCTTATGACAATAGACATAATTCTGATGTAAACTTTGGTAATTCAGATATGTTTGAAATTGCAAGATCTCTTAAAAATAGATCCAGCATACCACTATCGTTGGTTTTAGAGATTCATAAATATACAGTGAAGTATAGATACAGGCATTCAGACAGTAAAAAAGTTGCTTCATATTGGGAATGGCAACTATATGGTGGTGAAGCTGGAAGGAAATGGTCAGAATCTATAATCAGAGCATATATTCCTAAAGAAGTAAGAAATTAATAAAAAACCTCAGATGCGTTATAATACATCTGAGGTTTTTTATGAAAATAGGTATTGTTTTAACAGGTATTGCTAACGGTAAGGTAGATGACACTTCAGGTTTTGACATACCAAGAAATTTTAAAAATTGCTTTGATAATATACAAGAAAAATTAATAAAGCCTTTCTCTGAAAAACACGATACTAAACTTTATATCACTACTTACAATATGTTTGATGCTAATGAAGTTATAGAAGCATATAACCCTTACAAATATCAACTTTTACCATACGGTGGTTCTGCAGAAATCACTACTTATATCAAAAGTATGGAGATGCTTTTGGATGAAGATGTAGACTTTATTATCACAACGAGATTTGATATTTTGTTTAGAAGCAAAATTATTGATTGGGATTTAAGATATGATAAGTTCAATGTATGTTTCAAAGAAGGGAACTATAGCGTTACCGAGTGTATCCCTTTAAACTTTACTGATTGTTCAATTTTCATGTTTCCAAAGAAATATTTGAAGTCTTTTATCATTGCTTTGAAACAGACGTTTGCATTTCACCCTCAACCATTTTTTAGAAAGAACATGCACCCAGTTACTTTTAATTTTTCTAAAGTTATGGGTAAACATGCAGTTCATTTCCTATCTAAAAAAATGCATGTATCGTCGCATGAAAACTCTTTCTTTTTCTTATATAGGCAAAAAGTTGATAAGTATGGGCTGGAATATGTTTTACCAGACCTAGATTTACCTCAAGTTTTAGATGATACACTGTTGAGAAAATTTCCTACAATTGATAGAGTTAACTTATGAAAATTGTTTATATCACTGGATGTTTAGGTTTTATTGGTTCTTATGTAACTACTCTTTGCCTTGAAAGAGGTTGGTTTGTTTATGGAATTGATAAATGCACCTATGCTTCAAACTTAAAAAAACTAGATTATTTTAACCAATTTGACAATTTTAAGTTTGAAAATAAGGACATCCATGAGATAGACAGATTAGTTGATTGTGATTATATTATCAATACTGCTGCTGAAACTCACGTAGATAATTCAATCAGAAAAAGTGAAGTATTTTTCCAATCTAATATTTCTGGAGTTTATCATTTAGTTGAATTGTTGCGATCATATTGTAAGGAAAGTCAAATATTTCCAACATTAATTCATTTCAGTACAGATGAAGTTTATGGCGATATAGAGTCAGGAGTTCATTTTGAATCTGATATTTTAAAACCAAGCAATCCATATTCTGCCACAAAAGCTGCTGCAGATCAATTAATTTTAGCTTGGGGAAGAACTTACAACATTCCTTACAATATTATTCGCCCTACAAATAATTATGGTATAGGCCAGTATGTTGAAAAATTAATTCCCAAATCATGTAAATATCTTTCTTTAAATCGTCAAATACCTTTACATAATCATGGTTTACCTATCAGAAACTGGTTACATGCAAAAGACACTGCAAAGGCTGTTTTAGCTGTTATAGAATCTGGCGTTGAAAATGAAATATTTAATGTTGCTGGAGGATTTGAACAAAGCAACATTGACACAGTGAAGAAAATTATCAATTGTTATTTTGGAGAGCAAGTTAATGATTATGAAAAGTATTTAAACTTTGAAATATCAAGAGCTGGCCAAGATGTAAGATATGGTATTAATGATGATAAGATTAGAGCATTAGGTTGGAAACCTGAAGCAATATTTGACCAAGAAATACAACATATTGTTGATTACTACAAAAAGGTTTTTGTATGGTAACTAAAAGAGTTTTAATTACAGGAGGGAATGGATATATTGCAAGAAATACCATTCCCTTTTTATCTGAATATGATTTAACAGTATTGACAAGAGAAAAGCTTGATTTATTAGATTCAGAAAAAGTTAAAGAATTTTTCCAAGATAAGGTTTTTGATACAGTTATTCATACAGCTACATATGGTGGGTATAGAACTCAAAAAGACGATCCAGAGTGGGTTTATAAGAATGTGGCAATGTTTTACAATCTTATGAATTGTCAATATCATTTTAAGCAAATAATTAATCTATCTTCTGGGGCGCAATATGATAGAAGATACCCGATAGATGATACGAGATTTCTTCATCATTCTTTTCCAATTGACCCTTATGGATTAAGCAAAAACATAATCTCTAAAGTTGGCAGAGATTCAAACAAGTTTAAAAATTTCATCATTTACAATATTTTTAATCACGATGAGCCAGATACCAGAATGATCAAAAATAACATAAATAGATACATCGACAAAAAACCATTGACTATTTTTAAAGATCGCAAAGTTGATTTTTTCTTTATGGATGATTTTGTCACTCTACTCAAACATTATATCGACAGTGACAAAACTTTAACTTTTGAATTAGATTTGTGTTACTCTAGAAAATATTATCTTAGTGAAATTGCAAATATTATCAATAGTTTAGGTGAATATTGTGTTGATATTAACATAGAAAATAATTATCAAGATTTGCCTTATATTGGTAATGGTGACAAAATAGCAAGAAGTAATTTACCTTTTATTGGTTTAGTCGATGGTATAACTCTTACATATAATAAACTTTTAGAGGCAAGAAATGTTTAAGAAAAATTGCAGATGTTGTGAAAGTACTAACCTTAAGTCTGTCATTGATTTTGGTAATATTCCTCTGGCAAACAATTTATTAGATTCATTTGTTCAGGAAGATAATTCATATCCACTAGAGTTGATGTATTGTGAAGATTGTCATAATTGTCAACTTTCTTACAGTGTTGATTCTAAAGTAATGTTTGACAATTATCTTTATGTATCTTCAACAACTGAGCAGATGAGAAATCATTTTAGTTATGCTGCTTCTAAAATTGTTGAAGATTATAATTTGAATTCAGAAAGCTTGGTAGTAGAAATAGGTTCAAATGATGGTGTTTTTCTCCAACCAATGCAAAATCAAAATGTAAGAATATGCGGAATTGAACCTGCTAAAAATATCTCAGCCTTAGCAAATGAAAAAGGCTTACACACATATAACGGATATTGCGACCAAGAAGCAGTGGAATATGTTTTAAGTAATTTTGGTAAAGCAGATGTTGTCACTGCGTTTAATGTTTTGGCTCATGCAGATAACTTGAAACTAATTCTTGACAGTGCTTTTGAAATGTTAAAAGATGATGGTGTTTTTATTGTTGAAAATCAGTGGCTTCTTAAAACTATGTATGACTTGACTTTTGACAATATCTACCATGAGCATTTTAATTATTGGTCAGTTACGTCAATGAATAACTTTGTTAGACGTAATGGATATTTCGTGCAAAAGGTTGAACGTTTTAACACTCATGGTGGTTCTATCAGAGTTCATATTTCAAGAAAAGAAGTCAAAAGTGAGTCTTTGGATCATTTTTTAGAGCTTGAATATTGCCATGGCTTAACTAGTTTTAAAGCATATGAAAGCTTTGGAAACATCATTCAAAAGTGCAAAAGAAACACTGTAGCTGCTTTTGATGAATTACAAGCAAAATATGGCAAAGTTGTAGGTTATGGTTCGCCAGCTAAAGCCACTACATTATTGAATTATTTTGGTATTGATCATAATTATTTGTCATTCATTATAGAAGACAATCCGTTAAA
>JACCDX011628461.1_pt1 | contig 10885 bp, 10 predicted proteins | sample 7449681 | NCBI WGS metagenome assembly JACCDX01 (sample SAMN15323450, study PRJNA562643) | freshwater metagenome | isolation source: river surface water | place: USA:Blue River Watershed | collected 2017-08-18
GATATCCACCTCGCCCTCATAGCGCTTCTTGGTGGCCTGAGCCAATGCATGTTCCAGCGCGCCAAAGACGACTTCCTTGTCGACATTTTTCTCACGCGCCAGCGCATCAACCAGCAATAAAATTTCGCGACTCATTTACGACTCCTGAAATCCACATGTGGCACCAGGCGTGCCTTGTCCACTTCCGCCAGCGAAAACTCCAGCATCGCAGGCCCATCATTTCCTTCGAATTCAAGCTTCAGTGTCTCGCCGTCGGGCTCGTGCAGCACGCCCTGGAAGGACTTGCGGTTGGCCGCGCCCGGCATCGGCATGCGCAGCTTGACCACGGCTTCCTGCCCGGCGAAGCGCACGTAGTCGGCGAACTTCTTCAGCGGGCGATCCAGCCCCGGCGACGACACCTCGAGCCGCTCGTAGTTGGCGTTCTCGACCGTCAGCACGTGCAGCAGCTGGTGCGTGACCTTCTCGCAGTCTTCGACCGTCACCGGCCGGTCCTCTTCAGGCAGCGTGTCGATGTACACGCGCAGCAGGCCGCGCGCGGCCAGCTCGAAGTCGACCAGCTCGTATCCCAAGCCGGTCACGGTTTTTTCTATCAGCGCGGACAGCACCAGACATCACTCCATCAACAACGGAAATACAAAGCGCGCAGCGTCGGCCGGGATCTGCTTCCGACAAGACCTGCGACTCGTTCGGGAAAAAAAAAATGGGCATCTGCCCATCTTCTTATGCTCCCTGCCGGGCACGCGCTGGCGGACCGGCAAAACCAGCCTGCTCTGCGCGGCGGCTTTGTTAAGTCCCTGATTATATTCGATCGGGCCGTGCGCCGCAACGCACAAGCCCGTGACACCCGCGCCTGGCTCAGCCGCGCCGGCGGCGCTGGCCGGGTCCGGCGCCAAAGCGGTCGGCCACGCCCCAGTTCGAGGTGGCGGCGGCGTTGCCGCGGCGCTGCCGGCCGGGACCGGCCGCCGTCGGGAAGCCGAGCGCGGTCTGCAGCGGATCGGGCTGGCGCGATCGCTGCTGGCGCTTGCCTCCCTGGCCCTGCCCCTGACCCTGCCCCTGCCCGCCCGGGAAGGTATTGCCGTTGCGTGCGCCCTGGCCCATCCCGCCCGGGAAGGTATTGCCACTGCGTGCGCCCTGGCCCTGACCCATCCCGCCGGCGAAGCTGTTGCCGTTGCGCGCGCCCTGCCCCTGACCTTGGCCCTGGCCGCCGCGGCCCTTGGCCTGCCGACCCTGGCCCTGGCCTTGGCCCTGGCCGCCCTGCTGGCGCCCCTTGTCGAGGCCGCTGGCCGCCATCAGGGCGCGGACTGCGTGCTCGTCAAGTTCATCCCAGCGACCGCGCTTGAGGCCGCTGGGCAGCGTCAGCGCGCCGTAGCGGGTGCGGATCAGCCGCGACACGGTCAGTCCGACCGCCTCGAACATGCGGCGCACCTCGCGGTTGCGGCCCTCGGAAATGGTGACGCGATACCAGCGGTTGGCGCCCTCGCCGCCGCCGTCGGCGATCTTGTTGAAGTTGGCCGGGCCGTCGCCGATCTCGACGCCGGACAGCAGTTTCTGGCGCATGCCTTCCTCGAGTTCGCCGAGCGTGCGCACCGCGTATTCGCGCTCGATGCCGTAGCGCGGGTGCATCAGGCGGTTCGCGAGATCGCCGGAAGTCGTGAACAGCAGCAGGCCTTCGGTGTTGAAATCGAGGCGGCCGACGGCCAGCCATTTGCCGGTCTTGATGTTGGGCAGCCGGTCGAACACGGTGGCGCGGCCTTCCGGGTCGCTGGTGCTGACGATCTCGCCGGCCTGCTTGTGATAAATGAGCACGCGCGGCGGCTTGCTGCTGACCTTGCGCTGCACCAGCTTGCCGTTGATGCGGACCTGGTCGGTCGGCAGGATGCGCTGGCCGATGTGCGCCGGCTCGCCGTTGACGGATACGCGTCCGGCAATGATCAGTTCTTCCATGTCGCGGCGCGAGCCGAGGCCGGCCTCGGCCAGCACCTTGTGCAGCTTGGGCGCATCGTCATCGGCTGTCAGGTCGCGGCGCACCAGCTTCCCTTGACGGGCGCGCGCATTGCCTTCGTCGACGGCGAGCTGGTCGAAGGCGTCGGAGGTGACGAAGCTGAAAATCGCGTCGGCATCGCCGGCCGGCTTGCGCTGGCCCTGCGACCCCGGCCGACCGGATTTGCCTGCGGGACGCTCACCGCGTTCGCCACGCTCGCCACGTTCGCCACGTTCGCCACGCTCGCCGCGTTCGCGCTGCCCCTGAGGCTTGCCGCGCCGCTGTCCGGAGGGAGCGGCACCGGTCTCTTTTACCTCTTTGACTTCCTTGACCTCGTCGGTCTTGCCAGCCTCGCCGGCGGCGCGCTCGGGCGCCCTCGAACGACGCAGCGAGCGCGGGCCGCGCACGCCGCGGCGCGCGTTCTTCTTGTCCTGCGCATTGCCTGCGCCGGCGTCAGTCGTCGCGTCGGATGGCGCGTCCCCGGCCTCGGGGGCGGCGGCGTTCAACGGGGTGTCACCAGGATTTTGAGCTGTCATCTTTCGCTTCGGGCTGGGTATCTTCAGTTTTGGCGGCGCCGTTCAGGTCGTCGCCCGCTTGTTGAGGGCTTGGTCCGGAAACCTCTTGTTCCGTTTCGGCCGCCCCCTGCGTGTCCGTCGGGTTTTCATCAGCGGCGGGTTCGGCAGCGCGTTCGGCTTCCGGGTCGGTCGCTGTCTCTGTTGCTGTGCCTGTTGCTGTGTCGGCCGCCATTTCGGTCGTTGCGTCGGCCGGGTCATCCGCTGCATCGTCTGACGTCGCCACGGCCACTGCCGTCGCCTGACCGTCGGCGGGCTCGGCGCCACCGTCGGAGAAATCGATGGCTGCCTGATCCAGCGTCGCTTGCAGGTTCTGCTCCATCGCCTGCATCGCATTGTCCGGACCGCCGGGAAGGTGATCCTGACCGACCTGCTGCAAAGGCGGCAGCCCGTCGAGCGAGGACAGCCCGAGGTCGTCGAGGAATTGCCGCGTCGTTGCCAGCAGGGCCGGACGCCCCGGCACGTCGCGATGCCCGATCACGTCCACCCAGCCACGGTCTTCCAGCATCTTGATCGTCTGCGAATTGACCGCGACGCCGCGAATCTCCTCGATGTCGCCGCGCGTCACCGGCTGCCGGTATGCAATGATCGCCAGCGTCTCCAATGTCGCACGCGTGTACCTCTGCGGCTTTTCCGGATTCAGGCGATCGAGGAAGGCCTTCATCTCGGGGCGGCTCTGGAAGCGCCAGCCGGTCGCCAGCTGCGCCAGCTCGATGCCGCGTTCGCTCCAGTCCTGCTGCAATTCGGCGAGGATGCCCCGAATCGCCTCGGTCTCGAGCCCGGGCTCTTCGCCCTCGGCAGCGACAAACAGTTTTTTCAGGTCATTGACCGACAGGGCCTCATGGGCGCACAACAGTGCAGTTTCGACGACTTTCTTCGCCTCGGCGGTGTTCATCTACGATTCTTGCAATACTGGTTGGTTGCAGTGAGCAGCTCAATATCAAGGCCTGCATCAACGATGCTGCAGGCCGAAACGGGTCGTATGCTGATGCTGGCGAGCCAATGGCCGGCTTGTGGAATTTTTCTGTGGCCGCGGGCGTGCGATGCGCCGGTAAGACTGGCGACTCGATGGACTGGCAGCGACACTGGCGCTGCGGGCGAGCCGCGTTGCGCCGGATTATAGGGCAGATCCCGCGGGTTGTCATTGTCCGAAGCCGCCGCGGGCACAAAACAAAACCGCCCCAAAACAGAAAGGCCAACCTGTCGGTCGGCCTTTCTGTACTTGTCTGGTTGCGGGGACAGGATTTGAACCTGTGACCTTCGGGTTATGAGCCCGACGAGCTGCCAGACTGCTCCACCCCGCGTCTGAAGAAAGAAACTATAGCGCACCTTTCAAAAAGATGCAAACACCAATTTGCACGACACGCTGGTGATACACTCGCAACCGAACAATTTCTCTCCCATGTCCGCTTCCGACAACCCGCTGCTGCCGATGAACTTCTGCTCCGATTGCGGACAGCCGGTGTCGCTCGCGACGCCGCCCGATGACAATCGCCTGCGCCACGTGTGCGGGCATTGCGGCACGATTCATTACCAGAACCCGAAGATGGTGGTCGGCAGCATTCCGCTGTGGCGCGATGACGGTCGCGTGCTGCTGTGCCGGCGCGCGATCGAGCCGCGACATGGATTCTGGACGCTGCCGGCAGGCTTCATGGAAAACAGCGAGACGACCGAGGAGGCCGCCGCGCGCGAGACGCTCGAGGAAGCGGGCGCGCGCGTCGAGCTGCAGGGACTGTTCAGCCTGCTGAACGTGCCGCATGTGCACCAGGTTCACCTGTTCTACCGCGCGTGCCTGCTCGACCTCGACTATGCCGCAGGTACCGAGAGCCTCGAGGTGCAACTTTTCCGCGAAGACGAGATCCCGTGGGACGAGATCGCCTTCCCGACGGTGTCGCAGACGCTCCGGCTGTTCTTTGACGACTTGAAAGCGCATCGCGAAGGCCGCCCGTTCGGCTTCCATTCGCTCGACATCCGCAAGAAGATGCGCTCCTGAAGCAGGCCGCTTGCACAGGCCGCTTGCGCGGCCTGCCTCGCTGACGACCAGCGGCTGCCTACCAGCTGACCTCGCGCTCCGGCGTCGCCGTGATCTTGTGGATCGACAGGTCCGCGCCTTCATATTCCTCTTCCGGGTCGAGGCGGATGCCGACCAGCTTCTTCAGCACGCCATAGACCGCGAACCCGCCGGCGGCCGCGATCGCAATGCCGAGCGCCGTGCCGATGAGCTGCGACAGGAAGCTCACGCCGCCGATGCCGCCAAGCGCCTTCGCACCGAAGATGCCGGCGGCAATGCCGCCCCAGGCGCCGCACAGCCCATGCAAGGGCCAGACGCCGAGCACGTCGTCGATCTTCCAGCGATTCTGCGTCAGCGTGAACATCCAGACGAAGATCATGCCGGCGATGCCGCCGGTGGCCAGCGCCGCGAGCGGATGCATCAGGTCGGATCCGGCGCACACCGCCACCAGGCCCGCGAGCGGGCCGTTGTAGGCGAAGCCCGGGTCGTTCTTGCCGAGCAGGACGGCCACCAGCGTGCCGCCGACCATCGCCATCAGCGAGTTCATCGCGACCAGGCCGTTCATCTTGTCGAGCGTCTGCGCGCTCATCACGTTGAAGCCGAACCAGCCGACCGCGAGGATCCACGCGCCGAGCGCGAGGAAAGGAATGCTCGACGGCGGATGCGCGGCGATGCCGCCATCCTTCGTGTAGCGGCCGCGGCGCGAACCCAGCAAAATCACCGCCGGCAGCGCCGCCCAGCCGCCGACCGCATGCACGACCACCGAGCCGGCAAAGTCATGGAAGGGCGCGCCGAAGTTCGCTTCCAGCCAGGCCTGCAAGCCGAAGTGGCCGTTCCATGCGATGCCTTCGAAGAACGGGTAGACGAGACCGACCATCAGCGCAGTGGCCACCAGTTGCGGGTGGAAGCGCGCGCGCTCGGCGATGCCGCCCGAGATGATCGCCGGGATCGCGGCGGCGAAGGTCAGCAGGAAGAAGAACTTCACCAGGTCGAAGCCACTTTTCTGCGCCAGCACCTCGGCGCTGTCGAAGAAATGCACGCCGTACGCAATGCCGTAGCCAATGAAGAAATAGACGATCGTCGAAACGGCGAAATCGACTAATATTTTGACGAGTGCGTTGACCTGATTCTTCTTGCGTACGGTGCCGAGCTCAAGAAACGCGAATCCGGCATGCATCGCAAGGATCATGATCGCGCCGAGCAGGATAAAGAGCGTATCCGCGCCACTGCGGAATGAATCCATGTGACTCCCCTTTTGAGTGCAGGAATGATTGTGAAGGCCTGCCAATTAGCAATTTTCGTTCCGTTCCAGTTCGTTTCCCGAAGAATTGCAAGACATTGATTCCAAATAATATTTTTTCCTGCTCAAAACGATTGCGCGCCCCATGCACCGGCCGGGTGCGCGCCCCCGGTCCGAAATGGTGAACATGCGGCTCACCTGGCTTGACGACGACACCCCCTTCCCCGACCCCGAAACGGCGTGGACGGAACGCGAAGGCTACCCCGGCCTGCTGGCCGCCGGCGGCGACCTGTCACCACAGCGGCTGCTGGCGGCCTACCGGCTCGGCATCTTCCCGTGGTTTTCCGATCCCCAGCCCATCCTCTGGTGGAGTACCGATCCGCGCATGGTGCTGGCGACCGATGCCTTCCATGTGTCGCACAGCCTGCACAAGACGCTGAAGAAGATCGACCGCAGCGTCGCATCGGGCGGACCGTGGGAGATCCGCTTCGACAGCGCGTTCGAGACCGTGATGCGCGAATGCGCGCGCCCGCGGCCCGGCAGCGGCGGCACCTGGATTTCGCCGCAGATCATTGACGGCTATTGCAGGCTGCACCGGCTCGGCCATGCGCATTCGTCCGAGCTGTGGTTTGACGGCAAGCTCGTCGGCGGCGCCTATGGCGTGGCGATCGGGCGGATGTTCTTCGGCGAATCGATGTTTGCCCGCCTGCCGGACGCCTCGAAAACGGCGCTCGCCTACCTGGTGCATTTCCTGCGTGGCGAGCAGGTGGCCATGATCGACTGCCAGCAACAGACCGCGCATCTCGCGTCGCTCGGCGCGCAGCCGATGCCGCGTTTGCAATTCCGCGCGCAGATGCAGGCGGCACTCGACCAGCCCCCGATATCGGCATGGAAACCACGCTTGCTGGCCGATGGTTTTTTCGGCGCCGATGCCGGAAACAAAGCTTTGCAAGACGACGCCGGGACAGTGTAAATTTGGCTGTATGACTCATCTCAAGGACCTGCCCTTCTCGACGCTGCAGTTCTATGCGACTGCGCCGTATCCCTGCAGCTACCTTGAGCACAGGCAGGCGCGGTCGCAGGTCGCGACGCCTTCGCACCTGATCAATGCGGATGTCTATTCGGAGCTGGTGAAGAACGGCTTCCGCCGCAGCGGCATCTTCACCTACCGGCCCTATTGCGACGGTTGCCAGGCCTGCACCCCGGTGCGGGTGAACGCCGCGCAGTTCGCGCCGAACCGCAGCCAGCGGCGCGCGTGGAAACAGCACGCCGACCTCGTCACCTCGGTCTCGCGGCTGGCCTACGTGCATGAACACTACGCGCTCTACCTGCGCTACCAGTCGGTGCGCCACGCCGGCGGCGGCATGGACCAGGACAGCCGCGACCAGTACGCGCAGTTCCTGTTGCAGAGCAAGGTCAACACGCGGCTGGTCGAGTTCCGCGACGGCGGCGGCACGCTGCGCATGGTGAGCATCATCGACGTGCTCGAAGATGGCCTGTCCTCGGTCTACACTTTCTTCGATCCGGACCTGGCCGGTGCCAGCCTCGGCACCTACAACGTGCTGTGGCAGATCGCGCAGGCGCGCGAGCTCGGCATGCCCTATGTCTACCTCGGCTACTGGATCGCGGAAAGCGACAAGATGAGCTACAAGACCAATTTCCGCCCGATCGAGGCGCTGCGCGGCGGCCATTGGGAAACGATGGCGGAGTGAACGCCCGGCTCGGGAAATGATGACGAGCGCGATACAATGAGCGCGACCTTCATTCCCATTGCGCCGCCGTGTCCGATCGCCTGCTCTATTCCCTCGCCCGCCCGCTGCTGTTCTCCCTTGACCCCGAGAGCGCCCACAACCTCACCCTGCCCGCACTGCGCTCCGCCGCGCGGCTGGGCCTGACGAAGCTGATCGCGCGGCCCAGGCCCGATCCGCGCAAGGTAATGGGACTGGAATTCCCCAACCCGGTCGGCCTCGCCGCCGGGCTCGACAAGGACGGTGCGTATATCGACGGGCTGGCCGCGCTCGGCTTCGGCTTCATCGAAGTCGGCACCGTGACGCCGCGCCCGCAGCCCGGCAACCCGAAGCCGCGCATGTTCCGGCTGCCGGAGGCGAATGCGCTGATCAACCGGATGGGCTTCAACAACGGCGGCGTCGATGCCTTCGTGCGCAACGTGCAATCGTCGCGCTTCTATCAGGAGCGCCAAGGCATCCTCGGCCTGAACATCGGCAAGAACGCCGACACGCCGATCGAGCGCGCCACCGACGATTACCTGACCTGTCTTGAAAAGGTCTATCCGTATGCGGCCTATGTGACGGTCAATATCTCGTCGCCGAACACGAAGAACCTGCGCCAGCTGCAGCAGGCGTCCGAGCTGGACGAGCTGCTGTCGAAACTGAAGCAATCGCAGGCGGCGCTGGCCGACCGCCACGGGCGCTATGTGCCGATCGCGCTGAAGATCGCGCCCGACCTCGACGGCGAACAGGTGAAGGCGATCGCCGACGCGCTGCTGCGCCACGGCATCGATGGCGTGATCGCGACCAACACCACCATTACGCGCGATGCAGTCCAGGGCCTGCCGCATGCGCAGGAAGCCGGCGGCCTGTCCGGCGCGCCGGTGCGCACGCTGTCGGACCGCGTGGTCTCGGCGCTGCACAAGGAACTCGGCGGCGCGCTGCCCGTCATCGGCGTCGGCGGCATCCTGTCGGGCGCGGAGGCGAAGGCGAAGATGGACGCCGGCGCCAGCCTCGTGCAGCTGTACACCGGCCTGATCTATCGCGGGCCGGCGCTGGTGCGTGAATGCGCAGCGGCAATCGCGCGGCGCTGACGACGGCCACGAATCAATCCCACAACAACCACAACACGGAGACAACGATGGACAAGACCAGGCTTGGCGACAGCGACCTCGAAGTGACCAAGGTCTGCCTCGGCACCATGACCTTCGGCGAGCAGAACACCGAGGCCGAGGGACACAGCCAGCTCGACTATGCGCTCGAGCGTGGCATCAATTTCATCGATACCGCGGAAATGTATCCGGTGATGCCGCGCGGCGAGACCACCGGCGCGACCGAGCGCATCATCGGCAGCTGGCTGAAAAAGTCCGGCCGCCGCAAGGACGTGATCCTCGCGACCAAGATCGCCGGCCCGGCCCGCATGGAGTGGATCCGCAACGGCACCAGCAACTTCGACCGCGCGAACATCCGCGCCGCGATCGAGGGCAGCCTGCAGCGGCTGCAGACGGACCATGTGGACCTGTACCAGCTGCACTGGCCCAGCCGCAACGTGCCCGTGTTCGGCCAGCTGTTCTTCGACCCGCAGCGCGAGCGGCCCTGCGTGCCCATCGAGGAAACGCTGGCGGCGCTGAAGGAACTGGTCGACGAAGGCAAGGTGCGCTACATCGGCGTGTCGAACGAAAGCGCGTGGGGCGTGGCGGAATTCGTTCGCCTTGCCGACAGCATGGGGTTGCCGAGGATCGTGTCGATCCAGAACCCTTATCACCTCGCGAACCGGCAGTATGAAAGCGGCATCGACGAGGCCTGCTTCCGCAGCAACGTCGGCCTGCTGGCCTACAGCCCGCTGGCCTTCGGCCAACTGACCGGCAAGTACATCGAGGATCCGAATGCGCGCGGCCGCCTGACGATCTTCCCGCCGAGCTGGAGCCCGCGCTACCTGCGCCCGCGCGTGGTCGAGGCGACCAGGCGCTACATGAAGATCGCCGCCGACAACGGCATGAGCGTCACGCAGCTGGCGCTGGCCTGGTGCTACACGCGCTGGTTCATCGCATCGACCATAATCGGCGCGACCAGCCTCGAACAGCTGAAATACGATATCGATGCGTATTCGATCAAGCTGTCGGACGACGTGGTGAAGGCGGTGAACGAAGTCCACCTCGAGTTCACGAACCCGGGCATGTAAAGGGAACAGGGAAAATCCCGGCGTGCCGGCGGCTCTTGCCGCGCATGCCGGGAGGCGGCCCGGGTCAGAGACCCATCATCGACGACAGCACCACCGCCCACGTCGCCGCCGCCAGCAGGCAGGCCAGCAGCACCGCTGCGCTGCCGAGATCCTTCGCATTCTTCGACAGCGGATGCCGCTCGAACGACACACGGTCGACGACTGCCTCGACCGCCGAGTTCAGCAGCTCGACGATCAGCACCAGCAGCAGCACGGCCACCAGCGCCAGCTTCTCCAGCCGCGACACCGGCAGCAGCAGGGCAATCACGATGCCCGGCGCCACCACCATCATCTCCTGCCGGAACGCATGCTCGTGCCGCCATGCGGCACGCAGCCCGTCGATCGAATAGCCCAGCGCGGAGGTGATCCGCTTCAGGCCGCTCTTGCTCTTGAATTGTGAAACGCGCTGCGTGTCGTCGGGCATGGGTCAGGAGGATTTGCGCTCTCGGTACAGCTCCCTGAACGTCTTGCCCGAAGGAGCCGGCATGTCGCGATTATCCGTCCATCCTGAAGCGCCCGGCAACGAATGGATGATCTTCTCGTTACCACCCAGCAGCTTGAGCGTGCGCGCCGCCCACTTCGTGGCGAAGCGATACAGCTTCGGACGCTGCGCGAAGAAGGCCCAGACGCCGAAGGCCACATACTCGAACTTCGGGCGCAGGCCTTTCTTGAACTGCTTTTCGCGCAGCTTGCGCAGCAGGTCCGGCAGCGGAATCTTCACCGGGCAGACCACATGGCATTCGCCGCACAGCGTGGAGGCCTGCGGCAGGTCCATCGCATTCTCGACGCCGACATAGGACGGCGTCAGCACGCTGCCCATCGGGCCCGGATAGACCCAGCCATAGCTGTGGCCGCCGATCTTCTGGTACACCGGGCAGTGGTTCATGCAGGCGCCGCAGCGGATGCAGCGCAACATCTCCTCGAACTCGGTGCCGACCAGGCCGGAGCGGCCGGCATCGACCAGCACGTAGTACATGTGCTCGGGACCGTCGGCATCTTCGTTGCCGCGCGGGCCGGTCAGCAGCGAGAAATAGTTCGAGATCGACTGGCCCGTCGCCGAGCGCGGCAGCAGCCGCATCACGGTCGCCAGATCCGACAGCGTCGGCAACACCTTCTCGATGCCGGTGACGACC
>JACCDX010505687.1_pt1 | contig 10884 bp, 10 predicted proteins | sample 7449681 | NCBI WGS metagenome assembly JACCDX01 (sample SAMN15323450, study PRJNA562643) | freshwater metagenome | isolation source: river surface water | place: USA:Blue River Watershed | collected 2017-08-18
AACGCCTTATCGATCGAATCGCTTATGTTATCATCCATGTCTAAACGAACGGGATTTTGATTCGAAAAGTGGGCTTTCGGCACAGATCCACCATGCGGCATCGAAGATGGTGGAGGCGGCTGAGTACCAGAAGGAAGCGTAGGTGCGGAAGGAAGAGCGGGAACTGATGGTATCATCGGAGATGAAGGAGGAAGTGTGGGAACCGAGGGAGGTGGAGGCTTTGGAGCTGATGAAGGAGGAGGTGTGGGAGGAGAAGGCCTGGGAGGATGTGGGGAAGGCGGTTTATGATCCGGCTTTGGCCAATGGTGGTGATCATGTTGATGGTGATGATAATCACCTCCGCTGCTTCCACCCCATCCCCAATAATATTGAGGTCGATAATACCATGGTATGTCATAATAGTAGTAATATGGATCACGTGTTGAATAATTCCAATATGGCACGGCTACTGCTACATCGGCTTCTTGCGCCTGGGCTTGCGCTTGCGCTTGATATGAAGAAGGTGGAACGAAGATGGGGTATACAAAGAGGATGATTAAAATCACCAATAAGAGTATAATAATCGGTTGATAATCCATTTGTGTGTTTTTATACTTTTCATCTACTTTTATCACACATATATTTTCTACTCTGCTGGCTCGATTATTCGTTCCGAATGATCGAGCGCAGATCTGCTCCGACATGACCAGGGAGTCGTCATCCAAAAAGAGAAATGAATTCGTTTTACCGATCATTCGAAAGAATGAGTCAGGTAAAACGATAATCTCTCTGCTCCAAAGAGCCAAGGGGAAGAAGCTCTCTCCACTTCTCAAATGAAAAAGAGAACGAATCGGATACCGCCTTCCCAATATCATAACCCTCAAAATAAGATAAATAATGTTTATACTCTATGAATAATGTTTCATCAATCATATTTTCCTTCTCTTCTTTTTGTATCACCACTTTCTCTTCTTCTTTTTCTTCATCCAAAATATAGATCTTATTTGGATCTTCGAATTGATAAAGCAACGTGATTCCACTATTCGAATCTGCTAACGCCTTCTCATAATAGTGATCCGCCAATTGAGCACCAATCACCGACTTCCAACTATAATATTTTAGATTCCGCTCTTGTGCTCCAACCAAAACCATATTGCTCTTATCTTTTACACACTCTTCACAACACGCATACGGGACGATCAGATCATTCTCAATGGGAAAGTAAATACCTGATCCATCAAGCGCATTTGTACATAAAATACACGGCACACTCTTCTTCAACCCTTTCAACAATCCTTGCTGCGCAGCATACACTAACTCTAATGGTGGGAGTTCTTTATATTGATGTGCGATCTTCAACCACTTTTTATAACACACTTCATAACTGTCGCGATTGTATGGATACGCAATTTTAATCCGAATCGGATTCTTACGATTGAGAATCATATTTTGATTTTGATTACTCTTCTTATCTTTTATTCTTTTATATTCACTCTACTCTTCGTTTTTGATTTTGATTTTGCTTTTGATTTTGAATTTGCTTTTGCTTTTGAATTTGATTTTGATTCTGATTTTGATTTTGAATTTGCTTTTGATTTTGAATTTGCTTTTGCTTTTGAATTTGATTTTGAATTTGATTTTGATTTTGATTTTGATTTTGATTCTGATTTTGCTTTTGAATTTGAATCTGATTTTGCTTTTGAATTTGAATCTGATTTTGAATGAAGCGGGAATATTGAAATTTGATCTTTCGGCGTTGATGCGATGGCGCGTTCGAGGAAACGTTCAATATCTTCTGTGCGATTTGTTTTATTGAATTTTTCGATAAAGTGTTCCAATAAGAACTGGATCACATAATCACACACGTCCATTGTGATCAGATCCGTCTTGCGATGCGCATTCTGTACCATCTTCTTATACAATTCCGGATGATTTTCATAAAAAGTATACAATTCATTCAACTGCTGATATATTTTGATCACATCGCTATTCGATGTTCTATGTTCCATCCAATGATAATCCAATTCCACATAATCTTCCCCATTCACAAAGAATTCATCGAAGAATTGAATCCATTTTTGATTATAACTCTTTCCACCATCATATGATTGTAATACATTGATGTGGAATACAAGCGAATCCATTGCCAATATTTTCGAAAAGCGATATGACCACGGTTGATGTCCGGGAAGATTGAGAAGATATTTGAAGTCGCAAAATGTAGGCATCGACATAAACTGCTCTTTGATATGGATCTCATACTTTGGATCATTTGCGCTTATTTCTTTCAATTTCATTCGCATATTATGCTTATCCGCACCTGTATTTGCTCCGCGGAAGAAGAGTACGGGTCGCTTAACGCGTGATGCGCATCCTTCTTGATGAAGAGTGGTTTTAAATTGATCATAATTGATATTTTGTTGATTACCCATGTGGATAAAATAGAAATTTTGGTCGGGATATAAAATGCCTTTGTCATTTTTGGGGCGAGCTTCTACGAAGAAAGGGAGATCATTATTTGCATAAAAGTGTGTATCACTCACATAAATAGGAATAAATGCGTTCGAGTGTATCTTTTTATTTTGATAAAGGGATTTTATATTTCGTGAAAAGATGGAGATAATACGCTCTTTACGTGAATCTCCCTTTTTATACAAAATATAGAATTTGCCTTTATAAATGAGAAGAAAGAGGAAGAGGTCGAGATTATTCATCGTGTGGTTCTTCTTTGGATATGTAATGATCTTCTCAAAATTGGAAATACATAAGTCATACGGTTCGATTTGTGATATCGATTGCTCACGTACATAATCAATAAAACGGGATTTTAAGGAGGATGATCGACTCATAATTATTCAATCATATACTATTTATTCATAATAAAAAAGATAGGGGATTTTATGATTTATATAAATTATTTATAAATAAAATAGAAAAAAATGATCGCTTCACTTGCTTAAATCCATTCTATTCTAAAATATCATAGATCATATAAAATGCCGATAAAAATAAAGGATACACTCTCTGTGTGGTATGAACATTATAATAAAGTGTGTTCATTTGTGGAAGAGCATAATCGCCTTCCCGAGTTTCATAATAATGAAAGTGATGAGAGTAAGTTGGGTAATTGGCTCCGACGCATGCGTAGTGATCAGCGAACCCCGCTAACAGATGAGCAAAAGAATAAACTTGAAAGCATTCCCGGTTGGTATTGGAACATTAAAGATGTGAATGAAATCCGCTGGATGGAGAATTATCAGAAAGTTAAGGCATACTACACGGATGGTTTGATTCCCGTTAAATCATCCACAAATGAGGAAGAGAAGAAGTTAGGTGAATGGTGTGTTTCACAAAGAAAGGCTTATAAGAGTAAGAAGATAAGTGATAAGAGAGTATTTCTTCTCGAAGAGATTCCTGAATGGAATTGGGGATTTTCACAAGAGATCTTGTGGAACGATAAGTTTCAAAGAGTTAAAGAATTTATTGAGAAAGAAGGTCGCATGCCTTCTCGCTTATCATGCATCAACAATGATGATAAGTATAATGAGCGTACTCTCGCTTTTTGGTGTGATGATCAGAAACGTAATTCAAAGATCAGTGATGATCGTAAAGAGAAACTTATGAGCATCGCTTTTTATGAAAAGTAGAAAAAATACAATTATGACAATTTATATAACATTTATTTATAAATCAATTTTTAAACACGCAAAGACTTGTAATACGTATATTTTTGGGCAAAGACTTATAATACTCATCGAACTATTTACTCTTCATATAATGTTTTTTTGTAAGTAAATGTTTATCAAAGCTATTTTTGCTAAATATCCCATAATCACAACATTCACAATAATATGAATACTCTTTTTTCTTCTCTTCAATTGTTGAATGATTATTTAGAATATGTGTTTTGAAATTGTAAATATGTGTACTTGTAAATTCACACTTTTCACATTGATGAATCGTTGGATTTGGCGTTTTTTTAACTTGTTCTTTACGTTTTTTTGTATGAACTTTTGTAATTTTACCAGTTAGATGTTTTCCTGATTTTAAATGTTGTTCGTAATGTGATTTATAATTACATTTATAATTACATTTTTCACAATAAAATTTAGATTCATTCTCATTTTTGATAATAGAATTATCTTCCATTTTTTATAACTACTATACCTACTATTATGCTCTTTAAGATTATTATCTTTTCAATTAAATTTCTATTTTTTCATAAATAAATGGATATAAAGAACTTTCACCCTAAATACTTTAGGATTTAAAATATTTCTTTGCGTTTATTTTTTAGAAAATAAATATATAATAGTATAGTAGAAAGAAAAATGTGTATTGAAGAAGGTTGTAAAATACGACCTACTTTTAATTATGAAAATGAAATCAAAGCTTTATATTGTGCTACTCATAAAAAAGAAAATATGATTGATATTGTACATAAAAAATGTATTGAAGAAGGTTGTGAAACAATACCATCTTTTAATTATGAAGGTGAAACTAAGGGATTATATTGTGATAGTCATAAAAAAGAAAATATGGTAAATGTTAGACATAAAAGTTGTATTGAAGAAGGTTGTATAACAAAACCTTCTTTTAATTATGAAAATAAAAAAAAGGCTTTATATTGTAGCAGTCATAAAAAAGAAAATATGATAAATGTTGTAGCCAAAACATGTATTGAAGAGGGTTGTAAAACATATCCATCTTTTAATTATGAAGATGAAACAATACCTTTATATTGTGAATACCATAAAAAAGAGCATATGATTAATATTAGAAGTAAAAATTGTATTGAAGAATGTTGTAAAACGCGACCATCTTTTAATTATGCAGGTCAAAAAGCTATATATTGCGTGGATCATAAAAAAGAACATATGATTAATGTTGAACACAAAAGTTGCAAAAATAATTGGTGTTATAATCGTATTTATAATCCCAAATATGAAGGTTATTGTTTACATTGTTTTATGACGATGTTTCCAGATAAACCTCTTTCACGAAATTTTAAAACAAAAGAACGTGAAGTTATAGAATTTATTAAATCAACATTTTCAGATTATACTTGGATTTGTGATAAAAAAGTTCAAGATGGATGCTCGCGACGAAGACCTGATATATTATGTGATCTAGGTTATCAAGTAATAATTATAGAAATTGATGAAAACCAACATATTGATTATGATTGTAGTTGTGAAAATAAAAGAATTATGGAAATTTCGCAAGATATCAATCATCGACCACTTATTTTTATAAGATTTAATCCAGATGATTATAAAAAGGGAGAAGAAAATATAACTTCTTGTTGGGGGATCGGTAAAAGCGGATTATGTACCATCAAGAAATCAAAGAAAAAAGAGTGGGAAGAAAGACTTAAAACATTAGAAAATCAAATTTCATATTGGTTAAATCCTGAAAATCAAACAAATAAAACAGTAGAAATTATTCAATTGTTTTATGATCAATGAGTTGAATAATATTTTTAAAATATAAATTATAAATAAATTTATTTATAACATATTTTTTATTTTTAAAGTATAAAAAGGCAAAGACTTATAATACGCATCGAAAATACTTACACCTCAATTCGTAAACATATGCAGCAACTTTTCAACTCTTGTATCAGAAGATGGGTGGAGTATGGTATCTGGACTTTACAGAAGTCCGTAGTATTATCACTATACAATGATCGATAGATCCCCTTTTCGGGGTTCGTTGCTCCAATAGTCCCGGTCTTCTTGTCGATCCATACATAGAACTTATCCGAACAATTGAACATACGTTCTTTCAGCAACTGGAGTGATCCATGTGAGATCAAACAATCTCTTTCCATTTCGCCGAATCTTAGACCACCTCCCCTACTACGTCCTTCCGCCGGTTGTCTTACCAAAAGTTGATAAGGCCCCGTAGCTCGTCCATGAATCTTTTCGCGAGAGAGATGTTTGAGACGGTGATAGAAGACGGGACCAATGAAGATCTTTGTATCCAGTTGTTTACCCGTCTTACCGTTGTACATCACCTCTGTTCCCGCACCGCTAAATCCCAGACTCTCCATAATTGATCCAATCTTCTCGATCTCCACTTTGCGGAATGGAGTTGAATCAAATTCACTTCCCGCAATAATACCTGCCTTTCCAAAAATACACTCAATAAACTGACCAATCGTCATGCGCTTCGGCAACGCATGCGGAGTCATAATAATATCCGGCACAACGCCATCCTTCGTATAAGGCATATCCTCCTGACGAAGCGTCATACCAATCGTACCTTTTTGTCCATGACGACTTGAGAATTTGTCTCCTAATTCCGGATCGCGATCGCTCTTTACACGAACTTTCGCAAACATATATCCATCTCCATTCCGATTCTTATACACCATATCAATAATACCCGACTCCGTTTCCGCCAGTGCCGTCGAAGCATCCCGATACTTCGGTTCACCTTCCAGCGCATTCTTGATCGGCACCACCTTTCCAATGATGATATCATTCCCATCCACGCGCGAACCCACCTTCACAAAACCATCCGCATCCAGCTTCTCATACGAACCGAAGCTCATCTTCTCCGTCTTCAACTTTCCATTCGCATAGAACTTCTCAGGCTTGCAGAACTTCTCCTCCTCCAACGTCGTCAGATTCTTCTTCTCCTCGTCAATGTACGTCTTATAAAGCGATGAGTTATACAAACCACGCTCCACCGAACTTTGATTGAAGATGAGCGAATCCTCCTGATTATACCCCATATAACACGCAATCGCCACAATTGCCGTTTGACCCGCCGGAATATCTTCACTGTGAAGATACTTACTATTCATCGTATTCACCAACGACTTCTGCGGATAATGCAGGATGTAAGCAAGTGTATCCATCCGCTTCTTAAACGCCGTCGTATAGATACCCATCGCTTGCTTACACTGCGCTGCTTGGAACATATTACGAGGCGCAGGATTGTGCTCCGCATACGGAATATTTGCCGTGAGAACACCCAACATCATCGACGGATGAATCTCACAATGCGTATAGCGATAGAAACTATCATTCTTCGGACTGTTGATCTCCAAATTGTGGATCGTCATCGCCACCATACACGTGTCAATCTCTTCGACGTCCAAATACTCAATAATCGTATCCGAATCATCATAATCCGCACAACCTTGCGGTACCTTATTTCCACGATTCTGAATCGGACGCGACAAGAGATCCTTCCATGTAAGATTCTTCGTCTTCATCTCACGCACAATATCATCCGTTATCGCAATCTTATTATCCTTCACCACATACAACGGACGGCAAAGACGGCCACTATCCGTCCAAATGTGGATCTCATTCTTGTAAATATGCCACGAAATCGACGTGTAAATGTTGATCGCACCATTCCGTCTCATCGCACGAAGACGCGACGTCAAGAAGTGCGGGTCGAGCGATTGACCATACCAATCCCCATTCACAAAGACCTTCACCGAATAGGCAATATCATACGGACGGAGTGAATCGATCGCCTTCACACCCAGCTCATCCAAACAGTTCATAATCACCGTCGGATCACTCGGGATCGTGATATACGCCGTAAGAGACATATTCTTGATAATACCGATATTTGCTCCTTCCGGCGTCTCAAAAGGACAAATGAGACCATATTGGGTATTATGAAGCTGTCGAGGCTCCGTTTGCTTCACATTCTTGTCCAAATCGGAAACAATACGACGCAAGTTGGACATCGTACCCAAGAAGGAGACACGTTGAAGCACTTGCGCCACACCCTTCTTCATTTGAGCCGAACTCTTCAATCCCCAATTTCCCGTACTGAGCGCAAACTTAATACCACTCTCAATATCATTCGGCTTCAACTTGTTTTGGAGATTCTGCGGCAACTCCATCATATGCGCGGGACCTTGGAGCATCTCCTTCTCACATGATCCCTTCAACTCCTTGAAGAAACGACCAAAGTAATCGCGAAAGAGCTGTGCCATCAACTCACCACTTGTATCAATCCGCTTATTCATGTACGAATCACGATCATCATACGGAAGAATACCCAAATGGCACTTAAACATCTTATTGATCATATATCCTAAATAGTACGCCTTCTTGATCGGATTCATACCCACATGCGGGAAGAGCTCATTACACAACACCTCAAATGTATAACGGAGCTTCGACTTACCACTCTTCGTCGACGGAATACCCATCATGCCCTTCGAAATATACTCCAACGCCTCCTCTTGCGTCTGAATCGGCTTCGACTCCTCGATCGATGCCTTAAAGAGATCAATAATCGGACGATTTGCCTCATTCTCAATGTCATACGCAATCAATTCCGTGATGGCGCGATCACTCTCATAACCAAGCGCACGGAAGATGATCACCACTGGCAAATCATTCTTCAACTTCTTGACACGGAAACGGAGGACATGACCACCCAGCACTTCCTCCTTTGCCTTCATCTTAATATGGATCGACGAGATGCTCTTGGGCATATCCGGATGAATCGACTTCATTGACACTTCCTCAATCTCCTTTGATCCCGCCTTCTTCTTGAAACAGTACGCACGATTTTCACACTTCCGCTCATGATTCACAATCACCTTCTCCGATCCCTTCACAATGAAATATCCACCCAAATCATACTCTCCTTCTCCCAACTCCACCTTCGTCATATTTGACTGCTCCGAAAGAATACAGAACTTCGAACCCACCATAATCGGCATCTTACCCAGTGAGAATTTGAGAATATCCGGATGCCGGATCTCCTGAACCTCACCACTCTCCATATTCGTAATCAACGTCTTATGATGAATATCCACATAAAGCGAACTCGAATAAGTCAACTTACGAATCCGCGCCTCACTCGGATACATCGGCTTGTGCGGCGCATCTTGAAGCACCGGCTTCGCAATCGAGACCCGGCCAAACTCGACAACATACGACTTTCCATACATATCCTTCTCCGCATTGTATGAAGACTTATCATGAATCCGCAACTGGAACTCCTTCTCATGGATAATATTCTCCAATTGGTAAGAAAGGAAGTGATCAAACGAATCGATGTGATGCTTGATCAAAATATTATCTTGCTTGAAGAAAGTATCCACAACGTCCCAAGTCGCATTTTCCCAATCGAAATTCTGCTCAATCAGATTCTTGGGTTCGTTCTTGGTTTCGTTCATATTTTCCGAAGCCTATATTATAAATATAGATATTATGTTTCTATATCGAAACGGTTTCTTCATTCAGATCAGATCACTTTTTTATATTTATTTATCTTTTTATCTCTTTGATATAAAGAACTTTTGTATAAAGATAGATAAAATTATCATAAAGATATAGATTTAAATATGTTCAATTTAAATGAATATTATACGTTGGAAATATTTCAACTCTTTATGGAAGATCTCTTCTTCCTAAAAGAGTATCGTGATATGTGCAATTTTATAAATCGCGGAGATCGTCAAGTATTGCGTGAACTGACAATTTCCACAAATCGATGGACATACATACTTGATGAACATCAAGATGTGAAGATGGCATTTGAAAAGTGGATATGTCGCAATTTTGAAAATATACGAAATCGTATTCAAGGGTCATAATTTTATGATTTTATGATTCTTCTTCTGTTAAGTGATAGAGATTTTGGAATAAATATCCAAGATTTTCATCTCCTTTGCCCGCAAAGTGATCACGCAATCCACCCGTCAACTTCACCCCATATATATCTAAATTTGATTTCAAATCTTTCATCTTATCAAAGATACAATCTCCGTTCCAATTACACTCATCATTGAGTTTAAACATCGAATCTTGTGCGTACTCATACGCAATGATATACTTTTTTCGTTTGAGTAAGAGTTTGATAATTCCATGTTGTATCAAATATAAATGATTATCATCTTCCAACGTATTTTTCAAATTGATATTTTCTTTCACTAATTTCGATTTATAGGTGGCAAAAGAAGTACGCAATGCCTCTTTATACTCCTCCAACATGTCGCGAATAAAGATCGATCTTGGAGGAGCAGCAATAAACCAATTTTCCAAATACTTCTCTTGCTCCGTACTTCCCGCATTCTTTGCCGAATATTCGAAAAGAAAAACATCAAACTTCTTCTCTTGCTCATATACATTACATATATGATCAAAGATGGATTTGTTTGTGATCAAAATAGAAGCATCCATCCAAAATCCACCATACTTCTCCAATAAGAAGAGGCGCACATAATCCGCAAAGTGCTGCTTCGACTTCTCCATATATTGAAGCTCCTCTTCACTCAATTCACTCTTTATATTCTTCTCATTATATACACGGATCATATACTCTTTCCCACATAAATGACGCAAATACTCGATATTTCTTCGCACGAGTGGATTCGAAATTTCGGGTTCATGCCAATATAAAAAGATATTCTTCGGAAATGCGGATTGATAATTACGCGGTTTCACATGGTTTATATATTTCATCGAAAAGTCCTCTCGACAATTCATACATAAGAAATAAATTAAAAAAATAATCATAATCATCATGATCAGAAGAAATATATGTTTTGATTCCATCTTTTATATATTTATATAAAGAAACACTATATATAAATAATATTTTATGTTTGTTATGTTTATTTTATTTGACGTCTTTTCAAGCGAACCTCCTGCTCCCCAAAGGGGAGCTAAGGAGGACGACTTGCGCTGCTACTCTGTGGATCCGAAGGATCCCAACAGAGTTGACGTCTTTTCAAGCGAACCTCCTTCTCCCCAAATGAGAGCTAAGGAGGACGACTTGCGCTGCTACTCTGTGGATCCGAAGGATCCCAACAGAGTTGTTTAGAAGAGTGGTTTGAATGAAATGTTATGATCCACAAGTGCGATTTGTAATACTTGATAAATGTTATCCACTAAATATACCTTACAATGTTTA
>JACCDX010083180.1_pt1 | contig 10881 bp, 11 predicted proteins | sample 7449681 | NCBI WGS metagenome assembly JACCDX01 (sample SAMN15323450, study PRJNA562643) | freshwater metagenome | isolation source: river surface water | place: USA:Blue River Watershed | collected 2017-08-18
GGGCATCTTCGTCCACCGCATCGTGGTGAACCCGACGCCCGAGAAGCGCATTGAACAACGCACCGTGCGTGCACAGTAAGCGGAGACACAGATGGCTTGGACACGTGAACAAATGGCGGCGCGCGCCGCGCAGGAGCTGCAGGACGGCTTCTATGTGAACCTCGGCATCGGTCTGCCGACGCTGGTGGCGAACTATGTGCCGAAGGATATTACCGTCTGGCTGCAGTCGGAGAACGGCTTGCTCGGCATCGGACCTTTTCCGACCGAAGACGAGATCGACGCCGACCTGATCAACGCCGGCAAGCAGACCGTGACGGCGCTGCAGGGCGCGTCCTTTTTCAGCTCGGCCGATTCCTTCGCGATGATCCGCGGCGGCAAGATCAACATCGCGATCCTGGGCGCGATGCAGGTCTCCGAGCGCGGCGACCTGGCGAACTGGATGATTCCGGGGAAGATGGTCAAGGGCATGGGCGGCGCGATGGACCTGGTGGCCGGTGTCGGCCGCGTGGTGGTGCTGATGGAGCATGTCGCGAAGGCGAAGGATGGCTCGACCTCGCACAAGCTGCTCGAGCATTGCAACCTGCCGCTGACGGGCGTCGGCGTGGTCGATCGCATCGTCACCGACCTGGCGGTGCTGGACGTGACCGAGCATGGCCTGAAGCTGGTCGAACTGGCGCCGGGCGTGACGAAGGAAGAGCTCGTCGCCAGCACGGGCTGCGAGATTCACTTCTGAGCTGAGTCGAGACCGGCTGCGCTGCAAGGCGGCCTCTGCAAGAAAGCCAGCCGGCGTTCATTCCGGCTGGCTTTTTTTGCGTCTGGCCGCGCGTGCCGTTCGGCCAGGCCGTTGCACTGCGGCGTTGTTGTACGCGAGGCGGTAATACACCATGGATGCACTATGCCTCCGCGCTGCCACCAGGGCTTGGGACATACTGACCCGAGGCTTCATCGCGCGTGGTGGAGCACTTTGCGGAGGAGCGGGGATGAAGAGCCAAGGCAAGGTCAACCGGGCGGCGCTGGTCGACGTGAACGGCAAGGCCGATCTCGATGCTGCAGCGCCTGAGACGGCGCGCACCAGAAAGCCGCCGTCGGTCCGGCAGCGCGAGCAGCAGGCAAAGTCCGATGTGAATGACTGGCTTCAGGGCAAGTCGCCCATGGACCCGGATTCGGATCGCCTCCTTGCGCAGGCGCTTGCCGGGAACAACCCGATTTTTGAGAGCCTGATGAGCAAATTCGAGTCTGTCCTTGTCTCGGAGAACTGGGACTTGCTGTCCGCCATGCTGGACAGCTTTGACGAGCAAGGATTGCGCTTCGATGCCGAGCCGGTGAAGGATGTCTATCTGGGGCGGCGGCTGGCGCAGACGGCGTCCGTCCGCGTCCTGACCGATACAGCTCGCATTGCTCCTGCGCAGTCTGCACTGGCGATCAGGTTGCTCGACTTGGGATGCAGCCCGAATGCGGCCGACGGTGGCGGCAACACCGTCCTGATGCGCGCCTGCGCTGCCGGCGATGAGCGGCTCGCTCGCCACATCCTCGAGCATTGCAAGGATGCGGACATTCGCAAGCGGAATACTGACGGCAAGAACGCGGCGGGTCTTGCCAAGGGGAAGCCGGCGCTGTTGGCCTTGCTGGCCAAGGCCGGTTTGGTTCCGTAGCGCAGCGCATTGCCCGGTGTCGTAGTTGCCGGCAACCCAAGACAGTCTGAACTGCAGCTTTTCTTTGAGCCATCGCGTTTTCCCGGGGAAAACGCGAGGTGTTTTTTTGCCCGAGCAAGAGGAACGGGCAGGGAAGGCAGGTTACACACGCGTCGGTTCTTGAATGCAAACGTCACGATTTCAGGACGTCTGCCATCAGGTTTCTCAATTCTAGATCGACGGAGGATGCCTTGAGCGTTCGCGATGCAGTAACTACCCAGACCAAGATTCCGACCAGCCCGGTTGAGTCGGAAAAAAAGACCGACACCCGTTCCGGATCCCGGGAGAGCGAAACCTCCGTCTCCACGCCGCGCATGGGTTCGCGGGTGGCTCACACCCGCACTCCGCCGAACCCGCGCACGAAAAAAGCCGCTGGCGCTGAGGGTACCCGGCTTGCCAGCACCGAGCCACGGCAGGTGGCCAGCAGAGCTGCAAGCACTTCCAGCGTTCCCAGCACTTCCAGCGTTCCCAGCGCTCCCAGCACCTCCAGCACCTCCAGCACCTCCAGCACTTCCAGCACTTCCAGCACAAGCGCGGCAAAAGCAGTCGCGCCAGCGAGCGAGGTCAACGCCCGCGCAGCCAGCAAGCCGATCGTCTTCAATCGGAATGAAAAGGCCAGCAAGTACGTGACAGGTGACGACATCATGTTGAACATGACGGCGAGGCTGAATGCCGTGTTCGTGAACAAGCAGGTGGCTGAACTGGTCGAATTGCAGCGTATTCGCAAGGAAGATCCGGCGAAACTGCGGGCAGGAGAAAGCCCCTTCGTCACCGTCGGTAAAGAGATTCTGGCAAATCTGAAGCCGATCCAGGGTGAGCCGTCCCCCTCCACGGTGGCGTCCTGCCTCTGGATAGTCGGCGCCACGCTGGCCTGCGACGGGGATAAGCTGAAGCAGTTTTTCGACTTGGCCCTCGGGTTCCGTGACAAAGGCATCGACCTGCCGTCCATGATCGTGAATGATGCCATCGAGAAGCGGAATGCCGCATTCCTGACCCGCTTGCACGAGGCGTATCCCGATACGAATCTCGCCGAGGTTTACCGAAACAAGTTCTAAGTTTTCGGGCCTCCGCCGCCAAGCCAGCCGATACCACGGCTGGCTTTTTTATACCTGCCGCGAACCCTGTGCAGACCATTGTTTCGAAATGGAAGCAGTGGGGCGCCCGTCCCGCTGCGACCTCGCAATTCCATCAATGCCCGCAGTAGCCTCGGAGATGTACTGTGAAACCGATCAACAGCCCGAACGGGAAGCAGTCCTTCATCAGCAATCACGTCGGCACGAAGCCCGCTTCACCTGCAGGCGGAAATCCGGCGGCACCCGGTGTCCCTCGGATTGCCGAGCGAGAGCCGAAGCGGTTCGAGAGGGAAGAGCGGCCGCTTTCCGATGACATGAAGCCGCCGGCAGAGCAGCGGTCCGAGCCGCGCGTGGAGCCCAAGCCACAGCCGCAAGCACAGCCACAGCCGCAAGCACAGCCACAGCCGCAAGCACAGCCACAGCCACAGCCGCAAGCGCAGCCACAGCCCCAACCCCAACCCCAACCACAGCTGCAGCCGCAGCCGCAATCACAGTTGCAACCACAGCCACGGCCACAGCCGCAGCTCCAGCCTCCGCCACAGTCGTCACCGCAGCCGCAGTCGCAGTCAAAGCCGCCAACGCAACCTCAATCATCACCGCAACCGCAACTCCAGTCACGACCGCAACCGCAGGCACAAGCGAAACCTCCGTCACAAGCCGGAGCGCGTCCCGAACCGGGGCCACCATCGTCCGAAAGACCCGTCGATTTACGCGGGGCGCGCACCGCGCCGCCGGCAGGTCAGGCACATCCTCCCGGTCAGGACGCACGCCGCGAACCGCCCGCGGCGGCCAGGCCGCCGGCGCGCGCGTCGGAACCTCGGCCGGCAGCAGATGGCAAGCCACCGGTCAGTCCGCAGGCCGCCGGCCTGCCGCCGCGCCCGGCAACACAGCCTGTCCCGATGCAGCCACGCGAATTGGGCAGGTTGATTTTCGACTTTGAGCGGGATGTGCCGCCGTCAAAGAATGCGGATGCAGCGGCGCGCCTCGTCCGTTACCTGGAGCTCAACGGTTTTGACCCGACAGCCAGGGACGCGATGGGCAATACCCTGCTGATGCATGCGAGCCGGTCGGGCAATGAAGCGCTGGTGAGTTATTTGCTGAATTCATTCCCCGGGCTGAACCCGCAGGCATTGAACAGCTTCGGACAGAATGCTGCGATGCTTGCGATGGCCTATGGTCATCCGGAATTGCTGGCGCTGTTGCAGAACGCCGGCATCCCGCTGCACCCGGACAACCCCGCGTTGCAGTGGTACTTGCAGAATCGCGCCGATCCGTCGCTGGCATCGCAGCTGGCCGACTTGAAGCCACTGGCGGCTCTGCTGGCGCAGGAAAATTTCATGAACCTGCGCGACGCCAATGGCAGGTCGCTGGTGTTTCATGCGGCGATGCACGCCGATCTGGATGCCATACGCTTCCTGTGCGGTTGCCTGAATACGCCTTTCCTTGGCTGGAAAGATGCGTACGGCAATTCGGTGTTCCGTTACACGACGCGGATTGCCGATGTGGAGCTCGGGAAGGCCATCTGCCACGAGTTGCGCACGCTGCGGCGCAGGACGCGTTCGCTGTACAAGTATCCGAGGGAAGAGCGGGAAGCCGACTGGCACGAACCGAGATTGCGCAAGCGTGCAATGCCGCCCTCGGACGACGCTGACGACGAGCAGCCCTGAAGCGGGCCTGCCAATCGACCAAGCCAGCCGCGAAACCGGCTGGCTTTTTCTTGTGCGCCCGGCTCGATCAGCTGCTTACTGCGCCACCCAGCCGCCATCCATGTTCCACGCCACGCCGCGCACCTGCGCCGCCGCCGCGCTGCACAGGAACACTGCCAGCGCGCCCAGCTGTTCCGGGGTGACGAATTCGCCGGACGGCTGCTTCTCGAGCAGCAGGCCGTGCTTGGCTTCTTCCTGCGAGACGCCGAGCTTGGCCGCACGCGCATCCACCTGCTTCTGTACCAGCGGCGTCAGCACCCAGCCCGGGCAGATCGCGTTGCAGGTCACGCCGGTCTGCGCGTTTTCCAGTGCGGTCACCTTGGTCAGGCCGACGATGCCGTGCTTCGACGCGACATAGGCCGACTTGCCGACCGAAGCGATGAGGCCGTGCGCGGAAGCGATGTTGATGATGCGGCCCCAGTTGTTCTTCTTCATCGACGGCAGCGCCAGACGCGTCGTGTGGAAGGCGGAGGTGAGGTTGATCGAGATCACCGCGTCCCAGCGCTCGACCGGGAAGTCCTCGATGTTCGCCACATGCTGTATGCCGGCATTGTTGACGAGGATGTCAACGCTGCCGAACTGCGCGATCGCGTCGTTCATCATCTGCTCGATCTCGGCCGGCTTGGTCATGTCGGCACCGCTGTAGGCTGTCTTCACGCCGAATTTTTCGGCCGTCTCCCGCTGCAATTCGGCAATCTGCGCTGCGTCGCCAAAGCCGTTGAACACGATGTTGGCGCCTTCGGCGGCGAGCGCATGGGCAATGCCCAAACCAATGCCGGACGTGGAGCCGGTGACGAGTGCGGTTTTGCCTGACAGCTGACGGTTCTGCATGGACTTTCCTCTGGGTCGGATTGATCGGACGTCCGGAATTTTAAGGCCAGTGCCGCTAGAATGAGCAAGATTTCAACATCAGGGAGCAGGCCGCCATGACGCAGCCGCGAATGAACAGTGTGCAGTGCCTGTCGCCGGCCGGCCTGCACCGGATGGCCTACAAGGAGTGGGGCGACCCTGCCAACCCGAACGTGCTGGTCTGTGTGCATGGCGTGACGCGGGTGTCGGACGATTTCGATGCGCTGGCCGCGGCGATGTCGGACCGCTATCGCGTGATCTGTCCCGATGTGGTCGGGCGCGGCCGCTCGTCGTGGCTGAAGGACCCGCGCTTCTATGCGGTGCCGCAATATGTGAGCGACATGGTGACCCTGGTCGCCCGGCTCGATGTGCCGCAGGTCGACTGGTTCGGCACCTCGATGGGCGCGCTGATCGGCATGGGGCTGGCCGCGCTGCCGGAGACGCCGGTGCGGCGCATGCTGATGAATGACGTCGGCCCGGCACTGGACTTCCGTGCGTTGTCGCGCATCGGCGAGTACATTGGCAATGAGCTGCGCTTCGGCAGCTTCGAGGAAGGGCGCGATTATGTGCGCTCGATCAGTGCGCCCTTCGGGCCGCACTCGGATACCGAGTGGGACAAGCTGGCGCGGGACGTGCTGAGGCAGGATGACGATGGTCGCTGGCGACGGCATTACGATCCGGCGCTGGCGCTGCCGTTCCGCACGCTGACGGTCGATGCTGCCAAGCAGGGCGAGGCCGCGTTGTGGGCGGCGTATGACGCGATCCGCTGTCCGGTGCTGCTGGTGCGCGGATCCGAATCCGACTTGCTGACCCGCGAGACTGCACTGCTGATGGCCGAGCGCGGGCCGCGCGCGAAGCTGGTCGAGTTGCCGGGCGTCGGTCATGCGCCGACCTTCATGCATGATGACCAGATCGCGCTGGCGAGGGATTTTTTCCTGGACTGAACATGGTTTCTGTAGCAACCCGCGAGGGTGATGACCCGCTGACGGCCGGACTGCGCGCCGATGACGCCGCACGGCTGCTCGCGGCGCTGGAATTCGTGCGCCTGCCGTATGCGGGCAAGCAGGTGCCGACCGGACAGGAGGCGGCGGACTTTACGCGCGGCGTCGCGACGGTGCTGGCGTCGCTGCGCTCCGACATCGACACGCGCATCGCCGGCCTGCTGTTCGAATTGCCGCTGCTTGATCCGGCCGCGGCCGCGCAGATCGAGCCGCGCTTCGGCAAGGAAATCGCGGACATGGTCGCGGGCATCCGGCAGCTGATGCGGCTGCACGAGGGCGCCTTCCTGCAGCAGGAGTCGGGCAAGTCGAAAAGCAGCGCGGCCGGCCAGCTGGAGACCTTGCGCAAGATGATGCTGGCGATGGCGACCGACATGCGGGTGGTGCTGGTGCGCCTCGCGTCGCGGCTGACCACGCTGCGCTTCTTTGCCGACCGCAAGCTCGAGAACGCAATCACGCTGCGCTACGCGCGCGAGACCTTCGACCTGTACGCGCCGCTGGCCAACCGCCTCGGCATCTGGCAGCTCAAATGGGAGCTGGAGGACCTGTCCTTCCGCTTCAGCGAACCGGAGAACTACAAGCGCATCGCCGGGATGCTGGAAGAGCGCCGGGTCGAGCGCGAGCATTTCGTCGAACAGTCGATCGCTCGGCTGAAGGCGGAGCTGGCGGCCGCCGGCATTCGCGCCGAGGTGTACGGACGGCCGAAGCATATCTACAGCATCTGGAACAAGATGCGCGGCAAGGCGATCGATTTCTCCCGGCTGCACGACGTGCGCGCATTCCGCGTGATCGTCGATGATGTGAAAACCTGTTATGCGGTGCTGTCGATCGTCCATAACATCTGGGCGCCGATACCCGAAGAATTCGACGACTACATCGCGCGCCCCAAGGCCAATGGCTACCAGTCGCTGCACACCGTGGTCGAGGCCGATGACGGCCGCACGCTCGAGGTGCAGGTGCGCACGCAGGAAATGCACCGCTTCGCCGAGTACGGCGTGGCGGCGCACTGGCGCTACAAGGAAGGTGGTGGCGCGGCCGATGAATCCTTCGACCAGCGCATCGCCTGGCTGCGCCAGCTGCTGGCCTGGAAGAGCGAAGTCGCCGACGTGGTGGTCGGGCAGGAGGACAGCGAGCGGCAATGGGTCGAGCAGCTGAAGGCGGCATCGATCAATGACCGCATCTACGTATTGACGCCGCAGGGACGCCTGCTGGAACTGCCGATGGGCGCGACGCCGATCGACTTTGCTTACCAGCTGCACAGCGATGTCGGCCATCGCTGCCGCGGCGCGCGGGTCGATGGCACGATGGTGCCGCTGAACACGCGGCTGAAGAACGGGCAGACGGTCGAGATCATCACCGCCAAAGGTGAGGCGGCGGCGTCGGGCACGGCCGGGCCGTCGCGCGACTGGCTGTCCGACGGCTACACCGCGAGTCCGCGCACGCGCTCGAAAATCCGCGCGTGGTTCAATGCGATCGAGCAGGCCGAGACCCTCGGGCATGGTCGCGTGCTGCTGGAAAAGACGCTGCAGCGCGAGGGCAAGACGGCGGTCAACCTGGAAGACCTCGCGCAGAAACTGGGCTTCGCCAAGCTGGAAGATTTCCTGCTGGCCGTCGGCAATGAACGGATGAGCCTGCGGCTGGTCGAGCAGGCGCTGCATGCGGACGACCCGCATCGGCACGCAACACCCGTCGATGAAGCGGTCGTGCCGCGCAAGAGCCGCGCATCGAGCGTTACGCAAGGTGCGAAGTCGAATGTGCTGGTGCTGGGCACCGAAGGCCTGCTGACGCAGATGGCAAGCTGCTGCAAGCCGGCGCCGCCGGATCCGATCGTCGGCTTCATCACCCGAGGCAAGGGCATCTCGATCCATCGCGCCAGCTGCAAGAACCTGTCGCAGATGCTGCTGCGCGCGCCGGAACGGATGATCCAGACCACCTGGGGTGATGTTGGCGGCGACACCGTCTATCCAGTGGATGTGTTCGTGCTGGCGCAGGACCGGCAGGGACTGCTGCGCGACATCTCCGACATCTTCCTGCGCGAGAAGATCAACGTGATCGGCGTATCGACCCGCAGCAGCAAGGGGCAGGCGACGATGTCCTTCACCGGCGAGATCGGCTCGACCGAACAGCTGCAGCGCGCGCTGAAGGTGATCGGTGACGTCAAGGGTGTCATCGAGGTCAGGCGGGTCTGATGGGAAGGGCTGTCGCGGCAGGGTATCGAAGGGTCGGGTGAAGAAATCAAAAAATGTTTCAGAAGGGTATTGGCAAGTTCGCGAGAAGCTGGCTATAATCTCGTTTCTTTAGGCGCGTAGCTCAGCTGGTTAGAGCACTACCTTGACATGGTAGGGGTCGTTGGTTCGAGTCCAATCGTGCCTACCAACATAACTGCAGCATCTTTTTATAAGATCGGGAAAGGCGAAACGGTTATGACACCGCGAACTAGCAACGAAGGTCTCGCATCTATTCGCTAGTCGTCTCTCTTTTTGCAGTGAGGGGTCGCACCACGGTGCGATTACCTTGAATAAAAAACGCGGCTAGCCCGCGTTTTTTTTCGTCCGCAATTTCCTGCCCTTCTTCGCGGCACCCACCCTAGGAGCACAGCATGGTTTCAGTCCGACTCCCCGACGGCTCGCAACGTCAGTTCGAATCTTCCGTCACGGTTGCGCAAGTCGCCGCCTCGATCGGTGCCGGTCTCGCCAAAGCGGCACTGGCCGGCAAGGTCGATGGCAAGCTGGTCGACACCTCCTTCCTGATCGAGCGCGATGCCGATCTCGCGATCGTCACCGACAAGGATGCCGACGGCCTGGAAGTCATTCGCCACTCGACCGCGCACTTGCTGGCATATGCAGTGAAGGAGCTGTTCCCCGAAGCGCAGGTGACCATCGGCCCGGTGATCGAGAACGGCTTCTACTACGACTTCTCGTACAAGCGCCCGTTCACGCCGGAAGACCTGCAGGCGATCGAGAAAAAGATGGCCGAGCTGGCGAAGAAGGACGAGCCGGTCGAGCGCAAGGTGCTGCCGCGCGACGAGGCCGTGGCCTACTTCAAGTCCATCGGCGAAGCGTACAAGGCGGAGATCATCGGATCGATTCCGGCGGGCGAAGACGTGTCGCTGTACAGCGAAGGCAAGTTCACCGACCTGTGCCGCGGCCCGCACGTGCCATCGACCGGCAAGCTGACAGTGTTCAAGCCGATGAAGGTGGCCGGCGCCTACTGGCGCGGCGACTCGAAGAACGAGATGCTGCAGCGTGTCTATGGCACCGCATGGACGAAGAAGGAAGACCAGGAAGCCTACCTGCACATGCTGGAAGAGGCAGAGAAGCGCGACCACCGCAAGCTCGGTCGTCAGCTCGACCTGTTCCACTTCCAGGACGAGGCGCCGGGCCTGATCTTCTGGCACCCGAAGGGCTGGACCATCTGGCAACAGGTCGAGCAGTACATGCGGCGCGTCTATCAGGACAATGGCTATCAGGAAGTGAAGGCGCCGCAGATCCTTGATCGTTCGCTATGGGAGAAGTCCGGCCATTGGGATAATTACAAGGACAACATGTTCACCACGGATTCGGAGAACCGTGCGTATGCGCTGAAGCCAATGAATTGCCCGGCGCATGTGCAGATTTTCCGCTCGAACATGCACTCCTACCGCGAACTGCCGCTGCGCTACGGTGAATTCGGCCAGTGCCATCGCAACGAGCCGTCCGGCTCGCTGCACGGCATGATGCGCGTGCGTGGCTTCACGCAGGACGACGGCCACATCTTCTGCACCGAGGACCAGATCCTCGATGAGTGCGTCGCGTTCACGTCGCTGCTGCAGCAGGTGTACCGTGACTTCGGCTTCAATGAGGTGATCTACAAGGTCGCGACCCGCCCCGAGAAACGCGTCGGTTCGGATGAGCTGTGGGACAAGGCGGAGAACGCGCTGATCGAGTCGCTGAAGCGCTCGGGCTGCGACTACGAGATCACGCCGGGCGAGGGCGCATTCTATGGCCCGAAGATCGAGTACACGCTGAAGGATGCAATCGGCCGCCCGTGGCAGTGCGGCACGATCCAGGTCGATTTCTCGATGCCGGTGCGCCTCGAGGCCGAGTACGTCGCCGAGGACAATACCCGCAAGGTGCCCGTGATGCTGCATCGCGCGATCCTCGGTTCGCTGGAACGCTTCATTGGCATGCTGATCGAAAACCATGCAGGCGCGCTGCCGCTGTGGCTGGCGCCGGTGCAGGTTTCGGTGCTGAATATCTCGGAGGGGCAGTCGGAATATGCACTGAAAGTCGAGCAAGCCCTGAAAAAACAAGGGTTTAGAGTGCAGGCCGATTTGCGGAACGAGAAAAGAACCTATAAAATACGCGAACATAGCTTGTTGAAGCGTCCTTACCAGGTCGTTGTTGGTGACAAGGAAAAGGAAGCTGGGTTGGTCGCCGTGCGTGCCCGCGGCAATCAGGATTTAGGGCAAATGACTCCCGAAGCCTTGATTGAACGCCTGCTGCAAGAAAAAAGCAGCCGGGGCGTGGCGATCTGATTTTTGAATTATTGGAGAACTGAACCATCGCTCAAGAGAAGACGCAAC
>JACCDX011094483.1_pt1 | contig 10881 bp, 8 predicted proteins | sample 7449681 | NCBI WGS metagenome assembly JACCDX01 (sample SAMN15323450, study PRJNA562643) | freshwater metagenome | isolation source: river surface water | place: USA:Blue River Watershed | collected 2017-08-18
CTTAAAAGCCAATTCCGACGCACCTGTGCTGCTATTCACCAAAGGAGCCGCCGATTTGAATGCTCCACGAACGGTAGGCATCGTGGGTACTCGGAGTGCCACTCCCTACGGCAGGGCAATCACCAAGAAAATTTGTGAAGACCTCCTGCCCTACCAACCCAGCATCGTATCGGGACTAGCCTACGGAATTGATATTGAAGCCCATCGCGCAGCCTTAAATTTGGGTCTTCCGACGATTGCAGTGCTCGGATCGCCCATTCATCTAATTTATCCCGCGGCACACCAAAGTACCGCAGCCCAACTTGTACAGGAAAATGGAGCCTTGCTGAGCGAATACGGACCAGGAAGCCGGATGCTACCCGGAAATTTTCCTGCCAGAAATCGAATCATTGCGCTCCTATCGGATGTACTGCTTGTGGTGGAAGCTGCCGAAAAAGGAGGAGCACTGATTACGGCCGAACTCGCTTATGGCTACCAGAAAGAGGTATTTGCTGTTCCCGGGAATCTCCAAGCCACCTTCTCAGAGGGCTGCAATCAACTCATTCGGAAAATGAAAGCAGCCATCTACACAGGCCCCGAAGATCTAGCAGAGGCCCTACACTGGTCCAAACCTGGGGAAGAACGAAAGCCCAAACCACTCCAAGATTTCTCTAGTCGGGAAGAAGAGGAATTTAAAATCTTAACCCAACTTCAAACGAAAGGAGCTACTGAATTGGATCAACTCGCTCATGTACTCCAAATCCCTTTGGGTAGGCTGTCTGCTAAACTGTTGTCCTTGGAGTTTGAAGGGATTATCCAATCCTTGCCAGGCAAAAAATATAAACTCTTAGGCTAAATACCCCCTATTCTTTTAGTTTTCGAATCAACTTCGGATAGTACCAAAGGTAAAAACCACTAAATGCGAGCAAAATCAATCCGATAGACACCAGTGTGGAATAGGTAAGTTTGGCCCCCTCATCACCCGTGGTGTAAAAATCGACAATGCTTCCATCGTGTACCTTCTCAATCCAATCCGAATGTCGCGTTCCGATAGAAAGCACTTCTCCAGAATAGCCATCCACCTGAACTTCAGTAAAATGTTTCTTAAAGGTTACTTTGGCGGTACCCTTATCCGGGCGAATGTCAATCCGGTCTACGGCTGGATCTTCACCCAGTTTGATCATTTCCTGTTCCCCAATGGCCACCAATTCGGATGGCCGAAGCCAGGTCCCATTTTCCACTTTAGATTCTAGGGTGGGTGGCAGCAATTCTACCTTCTTCTTCCAAGCCAGCAAAATGGAGGTCACCCCGATCACCAGAAAAAAGAGAATCAAGGGAATCCCCATCCAGCGGTGGATCTTTCGGAGAAATCGAAGGCGCTTTACTTTAGAATTGGTTGGGGATTCAATCATCGATACAACTAGAACTGCGGATAAAACAATTCAAATCCGGAAAGCTGGCAAGTTACTGAAAAATCAAAAGGAATCCCCTTTCACATTTCCTTAAATGGGAGATTCACTAAAAAAGTCATAGCCAAACAAAAAAGGGGCCAAAGCCCCTTTATTAATATGGTTACGTACCCTTAGAAGAGTTCTTTAGCCACCCGGTAGGTCGTTTCGGCCTTGCTCATCGTGTAAAAATGAAGCGTCGGCACCTGTGCAGCCATCAATTCCTTACATTGTTTGATTGCCCACTCGATTCCCACTTCCTTCACCTGAGCATTGGTGGTGCATTTGAATAGCGCATCGGTCAGCTCATCTGGAAAATCCAAGAAAAAGGATCGAGGCAAAGCTGTAATCTGGCCCAAGGTCGTGATGGGCTTGATACCTGGAATGATGGGAATGTTGATCCCTGCTTCCCGCACCTTAGCTACGTAATCAAAGTATTTTTTGTTGTCAAAAAACATCTGAGTGACCACATAACTTGCTCCCTTGTCTACCTTTTCTTTGAGGTAATTCAAGTCAAACTTGAGGCTGGGTGCTTCAAAATGCTTTTCTGGATAACCCGCCACGCCCACACAGAAATCAGTTTGGAAGCTTGGTTCGGTTTCTTCGTGCAAATACTTCCCCTGGTTCATGTGAATGATCTGCTCTACGAGTTCGCTTGCAAATGCATGTCCATTGGGTTCGGCTACAAAGCGCTCTGCCTTGGGTGCATCTCCACGAAGGGCCAACACATTTTCTACCCCAATAAAATCAAGGTCAATCAATAAGTTCTCCGTTTCCTCTTTGGTGAAACCTCCGCAAAGCACATGGGGTACGGCATCCACATCAAATCGGTTCATCAAAGCAGCGCAAATCCCTACGGTGCCTGGACGCTTTTTGGTGCTCACCTTCTCCAAAAGGCCATTGGGATGTTTCTTGTAGATGTATTCCTCCCGGTGGTAAGTCACATCCACAAATGGAGGCTTAAATTCCATCAAGGGAGCAATTCCTTCCAAAAGTTCCTTCAAACTCTGCCCTTTCAGGGGAGGCAAAATTTCAAAAGAAAAAAGCGTGCCTTTTGCGTTGGCTAAATGTTGAGTGATTTTCATAGGGTTGAATTCTCAAGAATGGGGGTTGGGGAATAGGCCAAATTCGGTGAAAGAAGACGTTCTGCTTCTTGGAGGCTGATGCCTTTTCGCGTAGCATAACTTGCCACTTGATCTTCCCCAATCTTGCCTAGACCGAAATAACTGCTTTCAGGATGGGCAAAGAAAAATCCAGAAACCGAACTCGTAGGATACATGGCATAGCTCGAAGTTAGCGTGATGCCTACTGTATTTTCCAAGTCAAGAATTTCGGAAATCGTCACCTTTTCAGAGTGCTCCGGACAGGCAGGATAGCCTGGTGCAGGACGAATTCCCAAGTATTCTTCTTTGATCAAGGACTCGTTGTCCAAGTTTTCGGATGTGGAATAGCCCCAATAGATAGTTCTTACCTGCTCGTGCAGGTATTCAGTGGTCGCTTCGGCCAATCGATCGGCCAAGGCCTTGAATAATATATCGTTGTAGTCGTCTCCTGCCGCTTGAAACTCTGCAAGTTTGGTTTCCATTCCCAAGCCAGCCGTCACGGCAAAGCAACCCAGGTAGTCCACTTGATTGGGATGCAAGTAATCCGCCAAAGAGCGGTTGGGCACGTCTTTCCCTTTCTTGCCCTGCTGTCTCAAAAAGTGGAAACTTGCCACTCGGTTTCCTTTTTCATCCAGCACAAATGCATCGTCCTCTTCCCGTTGAACAGGAAACAAAGAGAATACCGCCTTGGCAGAGAGCCACTTTTCTTTAATCAAGGTGTCCAGCATGGTTTGCGCTTCGGCAAAAAGCTTAGTTGCTTCCTCGCCCACCACGGAGTCGCTTAGAATTTTTGGGTATTTCCCTGCCAGCATCCAGGTACTGAAGAATGGAGTCCAGTCGATGTAGTTACGAATGACGTTCAAGTCTAAGTCCTCAAGGACCGTTCTACCCAGCACCTTCGGCGATACGGGCTGGAATCCTTCCCATTGTATGGATACCGGATTTCGTTTGGCTTCGGTGTAGGAAATGAGCTGCTTCACGGTCTGCTTCGCCTCATGCTCCTCACGAAGCTGTCGGTAGGTCTCCTTGAGTTGCACTCGGAAGGAATCCTTAGTCTCTGGAGAGATCGACTCCCCTGCAATAGGCACAGACTTACTCGCATCACTCACATGCACTACTGCACCTGAATACACGGGGTCAATTTTTACCGCAGTATGAATTCGTGAAGTAGTGGCTCCGCCGATCAACAAAGGAATAGTAAGCCCTTGGCGCTCCATTTCGGACGCCACATTGACCATTTCATCCAGGGAAGGAGTGATCAAGCCACTCAACCCGATGATGTCTACCTTGTTTTTGATGGCTTCGTCGATGATTTTTTGGGCATCTACCATTACGCCCAAGTCGATGATCTGGTAACTGTTGCAAGCCAAAACTACCCCTACGATGTTTTTACCAATATCGTGCACATCTCCTTTGACGGTAGCCAGTAAGATCTTCTTCAAGGAAGAAGCGGCTTGCCCCTCTTCAGGAAGTGGCATAAATGGTTCGAGATAAGCAACGGCCTTCTTCATCACACGGGCAGACTTCACTACCTGAGGGAGGAACATTTTTCCTTCGCCAAACAAGTCTCCCACCACATTCATCCCATCCATCAAAGGGCCTTCGATCACTTTCAAAGGATTGACCAATTCAAGACGTGCTGCCTCGGTATCCTCGATGATAAAGTCCAAGATCCCTTTCACCAAAGCGTGTTCAATTCGCTTGCCTACAGGCGCTGATCTCCAGGCCTCGTTGACTACTTCTTTTTTATCTGCTGACTTTACGGTCTCCGCAAAGTCCAATAGGCGTTCGGTAGCATCTTCTTTCCGATCAAACAACACATCTTCTACCCGCTCCAATAGTTCCTTGTCGATGTCGTCGTACACTTCCAAAAGCGTTGGATTGACGATACCCATATCCATCCCATGTTTGATGGCATGGTAAAGAAAGGCTGCGTGCATGGCTTCACGTACGGGGTCATTTCCACGGAAGGAAAAGGACACGTTGCTCACGCCCCCACTAACCTTGGCTCCTGGAAGATTTTCCTTAATCCAGCGTGTGGCATGGAAGAAATCAAGCGCATTCTTGCGATGCTCCTCCATCCCTGTAGCCACTGGGAAGATATTCGGGTCAAAAATGATGTCCTGTGGATTGAATTTTACCTGATCCACTAGGATTCGGTAACTGCGTTCACAGATTTGGATGCGTCGCTCGTAGGTATCTGCCTGTCCTAATTCATCAAAGGCCATGACCACTACTGCGGCCCCAAACTTCTTTATAGTTTTGGCTTGATGGATAAATTCTTCCTCTCCATTCTTTAGGGAAATGGAGTTGACAATGCCTTTTCCCTGCACACACTTTAATCCAGCCAGGATGATGCTCCACTTAGAGCTATCGATCATGATCGGAATTCGGCTGATTTCAGGTTCAGAAGCAATCAGATTCAGGAAACGTACCATGGCGAATTCCCCGTCCAGCATTCCTTCGTCCATGCAGACGTCCAGGATCTGAGCACCTCCTCGAACTTGGTCCAAGGCGATATCGAGGGCATCGTCGTATTGTCCATTGAGGATCAGGCGAGCAAATTTCTTGGAACCGGTGATATTGGTTCGCTCTCCTACATTCACAAAGTTGAGTGTAGGGGTAAATACCAGAGGCTCTAGGCCTGAGAGTTTCAAATAATTTTGCTTAGGCATGCTGCTCCTCCTCTTTCGTTAACTGATCGATTTTACGAGGGGAATAGTCCGCTGCCAGATTTGCTAATGCACGAATGTGATCTGGCGTGGTACCGCAGCAGCCTCCCAAGATATTGAGCATGCCTTCTTTTAAAAAGTCACGTACCTGGTCTGCCATTTCATTGGCTCCCTGGTCATAGGCACCAAATTCATTCGGCAAGCCTGCATTCGGATAAGCAGACACGTAGAATGGAGCCTCCTGAGCCAATACCTTCAAGTAAGGGCGCAACTCCTTCGCTCCCAAGGCACAGTTGAGGCCGACGGAGAACAAGGGCACGTGGGAAACTGAAATCAGAAACGCTTCAGTGGTTTGTCCTGATAGGGTTCGACCTGAGGCATCCGTGATAGTGCCAGAGATCATGATGGGGATCCCTCCCTCTTTGGGATCAAGGGGAATATTTCGCTCCTCATACACCGCTTGGATGGCATAAAGTGCCGCTTTGGCATTGAGTGTATCGAAGATGGTCTCAACTAGGATAATATCTGCTCCCCCATCCAATAATCCTCTAACCTGCTCAGCATACGCTTCAGCCAATTGGTCAAAAGTAATCGCCCGGTAGCCAGGATCGTTCACGTCTGGAGAGATGGAAGCGGTCCGGTTGGTAGGTCCCATGGCACCTGCCACAAAGCGAGGCTTATCCGGAGTGGTTTGGCTGTAAGCGTCGGCTACTTCTCGAGCAAGCTTGGCAGATTCAAAGTTGATCGCATACGCCAAGTGAGGCAATCCATAATCCTCTTGAGCGATGGTCGTTCCGGAAAAGGTATTCGTTTCAATGATATCGGAACCCGCCTTCAAATACTCCAGGTGAATGGCACGAATGATGTCGGGCCTACTTAAAGAAAGTAGGTCGTTATTGCCTTTTAAAGCCTTGGGATGATCTTTTAACTCAGGAGTTCGAAAATCATCTTCAGTCAACGTGTAACGCTGAATCATGGTGCCCATGGCACCGTCTAAAATTAAAACCCTGGAATTGACTGCCTGAAGCAGGAGTTCCGTTCTGTTTTGTCTCATGGTTGGTTACGTTCAAAAAACTAATCGAGCAAAACACGGAGAAAAGTAGGTATTCGTACTATTCATCTCATCTGTTCCTGGCTTAATCCAGGAGGGGAGTTAGCACCTTGATTACAGGTTGCTAAGACGTCGTAGGGCCCTTCCCTCGGTCTTTCTCGATAAGTTGCTGCAAAAGTACAGAAAATTTTAAAAAAACGAACGATTTGTTACTCATTAACCCAGAAAAGAGAGTTTTTCTTAAAAAAACAGCATAATGTTAGGGGCGAATCCCTACACCAAAAGTCACAAAAGGTCCCGACTGGTAGGCATTCATCGAAACTCCCCCTAATTTGAAGGCGGGGAATGCCTGTTCGTATCCTGCAGAGGTAGTGAATACCAGGTCAAACAACTTGCGTTTGGTCATTGGTAACCCATACTCTACGAGTACTTCTGGTTTGAGAAAAATACCGGACTTTCGGAGATACCCATCAAAATTTCGTTGATCCAGCAAAGCAGGAAAATCTGGTTTTTGATCCTTTAGCAGGGAGTAGCGCAAGTTGCCATAGCCCAATCCGCCTAGGGCACCTATCCCCCAGTTTTTGTATTGAAAGAACTTTTTGCCCACGTTGGCATAGATGCGCAAGCTGTTTAAACTGTGAGTTTGTGTAGTACTGGCACGTCCTCTTAAGGCTACATTGAATACATCCATCCCATACAAAAGGCCGTCTGTTTCTCCTAAGATTCGTAGTCCCAACTGAGAGGGTCTACCTTCGAGGGTTTCATACCCCTGCTCTTTCAAATAGGAATTAAACTGATCGGGATTAGAAAAGTGAATTCCTCGAATCAAAGAAGCTCCAATCGTAGCATCCTTGTAGAAAAAATTGCGGTCAGGTAGACTAATTCCTGTTCCTACCCGAAAAAAGGCTCCAGCTTGTGCATTGTCAAAGGAAATCCCATTTAGGTTCGACCCGTTTTCAAACGGACTGAAAGAATACCCTGCCTTGGCTATAATTTCCAAGGCCTCTTTTCGATTGGGAATGGGGAAATCATAGGAGATTTGAAATCCAATTTCAGTCAAGAAATTGCCATAATTGGAAGTTCCGCGTTGAATATCATGCTCTCTCAAGACAAACCCTTGTCCTGGGTCTTTTAGGAAAGTTTTGAGATCCTTGGATTGCTCCTGAGGGAGCAATTGCACATTCATGTAGCCCAATCCCATGGATAGGTAATGAATCAGTTGAAACTTCCCTTCTTCGGTAAGCGAATAGCCCAAATTCACCAAGGCGCGAGAAGTACGGTATTGAAAGCGATGAGTTCCCAATTCTGCCGTTCGGCTGTGGTGTTGAGAGACCTCTAATCCAAAAATAAAATCATTCAGTCTAGCCTGGTATCCCAAGCCAAAGGAATTGTAGCGATTGGGAATGGGAAGTTGACTCCGTTCTTTGAGTAGCGTATTGAATTGACTCAAGTTTGCTCCAGAGGTACCCGTAAATGCATACAGCGAGGAACGATTCGCTAAAAACCCTTGAGCCTGAAGACTGGCTCCCGCAAGAAATAGCGAAACTAAAAGGACGAGTCGATGCACCATAGGAAAAGGCATTGCCCAAAAGGACTTGGCAAAATTAATGGGAAATGCCAATTTAAGCGGGAATTCACAGAAATCCCCTGTTTATTTTTTGATTACTAAAGGCTAAAGCAAGCTACGAACAAACTATATGCCTAATTAGTAAACCAACCTTGAAAACCATTTTTCAAATTTCTCGTATTTCGATGCAAACAATCAATCATATAACAAAGAGAAAAATGATTCTATCTACAACTTCTACTCTTGAAGGACATCCAGTTGAAAATTACTTAGGCATTGTATCTGGAGAAACGATCATTGGCGCCAACATCTTCAAAGATTTCTTCGCGAGCATCACCGACATTGTGGGAGGAAGATCTTCGGCTTACGAACAAGTTTTGCGCGAAGCAAAAGCCACTGCGATGGGCGAAATGGAACTGCAAGCAAGAAACATGGGTGCAAATGCCATCATCGGAATCGACCTAGACTACGAAACTATTCGAGAAGGCATGCTTATGGTCACTGTCAGTGGCACCGCAGTGAAAGTGTACACTTGAGCGAGACATAAAAGAGATTTACTGACTTGACATCCACTGCATAATCAAGCCGCTGATGTAGGCTCCGTAGGTACCCAAGGCATAGCCTAGCACGGCCAAAAGCACACCTACGGAGGCCAAGGATGCATCAAAAGCAGAGGCTACGATGGGTGCAGAGGCTGCACCACCCACATTGGCTTGGGAGCCCACTGCCACATAAAAGAAAGGTGCCTTGATCAGCCAAGCAACGAATAGCATCAGCGAAACGTGGAACAGAATCCAAATAATTCCAATCAAAAATAGAATGGGATTGTCAAGAACTGCACCCAAGTCCATTTGCATCCCAATGGTGGCCACCATGACGTAGAGGAGCACTGAGCCCAATCGGGAGGCTCCCACTCCTTCCAAATGCCTAGCTTTGGTAAAAGACAAAACCAATCCCAATGCGGTCGCAATGACCACAATCCAGAAAAAAGCCGAATTCAGGGAATACTGGTTCCATTCAGGGTGATTGGTCTCAAACCAAGGCGCAAGGAAATCTGCACAGTAGTGGGATAACCCCGTGACCCCAAAACCAATTCCGAGAATCAGTAAAATATCTGTTAAGCTAGGAATGGCAATACTGGCTTCTCGTGCCTTTGCAATTCGATCTCTCAGTTCGTTTATAGCCGAAGTATCTGCTTTTAAGAATTTATTGATTTTCTCAGGTTTGGCTGCCCAATACAACAAAATGGCCATCCAGAAATTAGCCACTAGGACATCCACGGCTATCATCTGTCCAAACAAGACAGGGCTTGCACCAAATACCTCCAACATGGCTGTTTGGTTGGCACCGCCCCCTATCCAACTCCCGGCAATCGTAGACAAACCCCTCCACAATTCATCCGGACCAGTACCTGTATACAAATCAGGCTGAATCCAACCTACAATAAGCAGCGCAACTGGTCCACCAAATACAATTCCTACGGTGCCCGTAAGAAATAGAATCAAAGCTTTAGGGCCTAATCGAAGGATACCCTTCAGATCCACGCTGATCGTAAAAAGTACCAAGGAAGCGGGCAATAAGTAACGGGAGGCAACTTTGTACAAATTCGAAGACTCCCCGGAAATAAAGCCCATGGAATTGTATACTGCAGGAATAAAATAGCAAAGCAACACTGCTGGTACATAGGTATAAAACTTCACCCAAAACGGATGCTTACTCGAAGAAGAGGCAAAAATAAAAGCCAACGTGGCCATCAATAGTCCAAAAACTACCGCATCATTCGTTAAAAAAGGGGCTGTACTTTCTTCCATGATCTACTTTTTCTTGATTACAACAATACCCACAATTGTCAACACGAACAACTCTTACACACCTTTTTGCTTCAAGACCTGAATGAGTTCACTCAAAATCATGGCCGTCGCACCCCAAACCACCTCTCCAGCAATGTCGAAATAAGGGGTATCCCAGTACTTGCCTCCTTCGAATGGTATAGGAGTCTGTTTGACAATCTCCGGTTGAATCAAGTCGCTCAAAGAAGTTGGAATAATTCTAGCCACCTCTCGCTGCTCGGGAATGAAGGTGGGTTTGTGATCTAGAAAACCCACTATCGGGGAAACCAAAAAATTACTGACTGGAATGTATAGCTCGGTCAAAGCACCAATCACCTCCACCTTTCCTGCATCAATGCCAATCTCCTCTTCTGCCTCCCGAAGTGCAGTATATACCACATCTGGATCCCCCTCTTCCACCTTTCCTCCAGGCAAGGCTACTTGTCCACTATGTGCCCCGGGATACTGAGGGCGCTTTATCAAGGGAAAATAGATAGTAGAAGCATCCGGATAGAATAAGAGTAAAACCCCACTTTTTCGATGTCCCTCAGGCACCTTGGCAGCAATTCGCCGTGGATCTATGGGTTGCGGTGCCATAAGTAGTTGCGCCTTTTTACCCGGGAGCTCGCCTTGAAAGGCTTTCTGAAGCAGGGTTCGAAGGTGGTCAACAGGCATAAACAACTTTCATTTTTAAGAATAGGTAAAGCATTTAATACCAAGATATCTTCAGCAAATAACAAAAAAAAGGCCGGAATATAATTCCGACCTTTTCCTGCTCTCAAACCTATTAAACCTATTGTAGATATTCAATTCATGAATACCTCCGAAAAATAGAAAATGTTTTTTTCTCTTCAAACAATCGATTGCGAAAAATTTTCAAAATATTATTCGGTACGCTTTTAAATCAAATCGAAGGCTTTTTTCAGGAGTTCCTAAAGTCCTTTTTTTATCCAAAATCTTCACTGTAACCAAGAAGTTTGTCTTTACTTTCATTTGAACCTTCTTTTTGGAATACTCCAAGGAATCAATTAGATTTAAGTATCACTTTTTAAACTATTTTTTCATGAAGTTTAGCCTGATTTTTTGCTTCTGGCTGATGTTCCCGTTTCCTACATCTGCCCAAATCGAACTATCCACCCAAGCCTTCGGGGCAAAATCCCAAGGCTTAGGAACGGTCAAATTATATCCCCAAGATGCTTGGAGCCTGTTTAACAATGTAGGATCTCTAGACC
>JACCDX011157763.1_pt1 | contig 10881 bp, 17 predicted proteins | sample 7449681 | NCBI WGS metagenome assembly JACCDX01 (sample SAMN15323450, study PRJNA562643) | freshwater metagenome | isolation source: river surface water | place: USA:Blue River Watershed | collected 2017-08-18
GCAATAAATAATCAACTAGAAGCTCTTAAAAATCTACATACATCTTCGTCAAAAACAAAAGGGTATTATCATATCCAAAATGAACTTGATGGACTTTTAAAGCAAGCTAATTATGAAGCTGGCATAACGACCGATGCTTTTGGCGACCTTACTCCTAAAGAGCAATTTTATGAGCATTTAACCAATAGAGGTTATGGCGTAATTCCTCACACCGGTGGCGAAATTATGGGCGGCGATGTTCAACATTTATCTTTAAATGTTTTAAAACCTGAACTTTTGCCTCCTTCTAACTATGTTTCCCCTGGTATTAATTTTGACGAACAATTGTCTCGTCTTGCACGAGCAAGAGCAATTCAAGCTCGCTACGCAAAAATGGGAACACCTCTTTCTTCCGCTGAGATGCAACAAATCCTTAATTCCGGGCAACTTAAAGAATCAATGAATAACGCAAAACTCGCGGGAATTAATTCCATGCTTGTTGGAAGCGCTAACAGTGGAGTTCGCAATAATGGCTAGTCCAGCATGGCAACGCAAGGAAGGCAAGAATCCTGAAGGCGGACTGAACGCCAAGGGTCGTGCTTCTTACAACCGTGCAACCGGTGGGAAGCTGAAGCCACCCGTGTCTCGTGAGCAGGCAAAGAAGTCTCCAAAGTCGGCAGCCCGACGGGAGGCTTTTTGTCGTCGTATGGAAGGCATGAAGTCAAAACTGACAAGCGAGAAGACGGCACGTGATCCGGACAGCAGAATTAATAAAGCTCTGCGTAAGTGGGATTGCTAATAACGCCACACCTAATAGTTAATATGTAACTCCATTAGGAGGACGTATGACTTTAGTTTATAAGCCAACGCAAAAGCCCGAATGGCCTGTTGTTCAGCAGGGGCCCCGAGTAGCCATTCCACGCAACCGTTCCAAGCCAATGGAATCGCCCATGAAGCGCTGTGTCGTTTTACCGGATATGCAAATTGGCTATTACCGGAATCGCAAAGGCAAGCTGGAACCAACGCATGACGAGAAGGCCATCGACCTTGCGCTTGCAATTACCAAGGAAGCCAAGCCCGATGTAGTAGCCCTTGTGGGGGACAACCTGGACTTACCGGAACTGAGCAAGTACCGCATTACCCCGGCATACCAGCAGACCACCCAGGAAGCCATTGACCGTGCTTCCCTTGTCTGTGCTCAAATCCGAGCCGCAGCACCACATGCCGAGATCATATGGCTGGCAGGCAACCACGAGGAACGCCTCCCAAACCACATCCTAGACAACGCTAGGGCCGCCTTTGGTCTCAGACGAGGGAATGTGCCCGATACCTGGCCCGTGCTCTCTGTGCCCTTCCTGTGCCGTATGGAGGACTACGGGGTGGAGTACCGCCCCGGTTACCCAGCCTCACATATTTGGCTCAACAACAAGATCCGGATTATTCACGGAAGTAAGGTCAAGAGCAGTGGGTCAACCGCCCACATGTACCTTGCCAATGAGAAGCACAGTGTCATCTATGGGCATATCCACAGGATTGAGCTGGCTTACAAGACCCGAGAGGATTACGATGGCCCACGAACCATTATGGCAGCGTCTCCAGGCTGTTTGGCACGACTTGACGGAGCAGTCCCGAGCACTAAGCAGGGCATGGACATTGATGGTCGCCCGCTGGTATCTCATGAGAACTGGCAACAAGGACTAGCAGTAGTTGAGTATGAAACTACCGGCAAGAATCGATTCACCTACGAGTCAATCCCTATCTTCGACGGTACCGCTTCCTGGCGTGGTCAATGGTTTAAAGTGTAGAGATGGACTTTGACCTCACCCCTGTAATGGTTGTTTGGCATGATGCCCACGTCGGAACAGATGGGTGGGAAGATTATGTCAATCTTGAAGACGATGGCCCCTGCATAGTTAATAGTTGCGGATTCTTGTTACCCACAGATAAGGGTGGAAAAGAAAACCACATTAGCATGGTGGCGACCTTCAGCTCTGACGGTATGGTACATTCTGTGTTCCATATTCCCGTGCAAATGGTGCAGCGGGTAGAAGTGTTAGTGAGGTCACATGAATTGGGAAATGCTCCTTTATTTTCTCCGCAAGGTAGTGCCATCCGGGGAACATGAGACCGAAGAGTTGCTGAAGTGCTATAATTTTGTACAGCAAATCATCGATCACGAAGCTGCCTAATGGCCTGCGACCACTGTGGAGAGGTCGATAGGGCCATTACTATTTGGCCTCAGTACGTACACGACAACTGTGAATGCTTGTGTCATCGCTGGAAGTCTCGCAAGGGACAAGAAGAGATAGCTGAACAGAAGAAGAATCGACGCAAGAAGAAGAAATAATGTCAGTACATATCGCAGATATCCCTAAGCCCTTTTACGCCTACGTCCGTAACGAGTTTCTTTACGACATGCAGAAGGGTCACGGCGACTTCACTCCCTGCATGGTGTACGGCTTATCTTCTCTCCCTGGGCGAGCCTGGGGTCTTTCTGTGTTGCTGAACAATGGAGCGATGGTTCAACACCTGCCCGTTCATGCAATCACCTTTGATCCAAACACAACGCACAGCCACCCACTTGACCACTTGCAAATATGGTCTTGTTATGGGTGGGATTTTGCTACACATGAATACAGCGCACTGCAAGAAATGCCAGTGAAGGTATACATGAAGGGTGAGTGGGAGATAGGACGATACCTTTTTACTGCTGCGCCTTACGATGACCACTTCTCAATGTGTCCGGATCAGCACAAGCATTTTAACTTTGTTCAGCTTGAATGCGGAGCGCTAGGTGCATTCCCCGGAAACAGAATGCTGGTGTTTGATTCCTCGTTTGTGCAGCTTGAACCACAAAGACCGTCGTATATCACAAATACCCAATACTGGTATGTAGAAAACATTGAAGATGACTCACCTTTTGATGATGTAATTAATCACACAAATTCTCTCTAAATAGCTGTACGCTATAATTGACAAATACTGTTAGGAGCAATATGACAGACAATGATCGCTTGCCTATTGGCACACTCGTTCGCATCCACGGACAGTCGGGTGAGTTCAAAGTGAAGGGCTACAACGCTGATGGTAGCTACTGCCTGTACGGCGGTGCTGTGGGCCACGGTTCTTTTAGGGATGTGATGACAGTCCGCCCAATTGTGGAAAAGAAACGTAGAAAGGCGGCTGAATGAAACGCCTTTTGATTGCAACTATTGCATTAGTAACACTCATCCCATCTAGTCCGGTACACGCAGAGACAAAGAGTTGTCCGCAGTACGAAGCCTTGTTTAAGGAATACGGTTTACCCGTCAAGCAGTTCAGTTGGATTGCTTACCGTGAATCACGTTGCAACCCAAAGAGCGTGTCTGCTATCCGTCACACAGGAAAACCTGATGTTGGATTGTTGCAAATCCAGGGAAGCTGGGCTACCGTGACAAGAAACATATGCCATGTGACATACGGTCAAGTAATAAAGGCATTGACAAAGGTGCGGTGCAATCTCGCAGTGGCATCTTATCTATACAAAAATGGTGGCATGAGCCACTGGAAAGGATCATCAAGTGTCAGAAATAATTAAAGTAGCGTTACCTGATCGGATAACAGGAGACGCATTAGCCGCATTCCAAAATGCTTTGTTAATGATGGACGATTACCGCAAGGACTTAGCCGAAGCTGAGGATTGGGAATCGCTGTGTTACGGATTGACGAATCTCATTGAGTTCAAACAGAACCTTATTGCCCTCGTTGAGACTATCCAAGCTGACATTTATCAACTTATGCCTGACAAGAAGCAGGTTGTTGAGGGGCTTGGAACATTTGAGAAGCGCCGTAGCAATAGCAAGAAGTGGGAGAGTGAGCGTTTGCTAAACGACATTGTTAGCCACCACTTAAACAACGGCACCGGTGAGATCACACCAAGCACTATCTTTAACCTTGTAGAAGATTTAAAGAAAGCGATGCCCATTACGCCGTCACTTGGTTGGCGCACTGGGGCATTGAAAGAAATGCAGATTGACATTGACGATTATTGTCAGATAACATGGGGTCGTCCTACGATCTCTGTAATTAAGTAAAGGAAACACCATGAGTGAAATAGCAGTTATTCAACACGATTACGAAATGATGTGGAAGCTGAGCCAGCGCGTCAGTAACACAGTTTTTGTACCTACCGCGTTACGTGGTAAAAATGAGTCAGTTTTGGCTTGCATTATGTATGGCGCAGAGCTTGGACTTGGGCCAATGCAGGCACTGAACAGTATCCATGTCATTGAGGGGCGCACAGCCATGTCGCCTGAACTAATGCGAGCGATGGTTGCTCGTCACGGTCACCGCATTGATGTCATTGAGAACAGCAACACTGCTTGCGAAGTCAAGGGAATCAGAGCGGATACTGGCAGTACAGCAACAGTGCGCTGGACAATGGAAGACGCCAAGATGGCGGGTCTTGCAGGCAAGAACAACTGGAAGACGTACCCTCGTGCCATGCTTCTTGCTCGTGCCACCAGTGAGTTGTGCCGTATTGTGTTCCCCGACATCATCGCTGGCTTGTCTTATACGCCCGAAGAAGTGGCGAGCATTGAAGGCGTTGAGTACTTCCCCGAAACAACAATTTCCGAAACAGTAAAAGTCGAAGAAGCACCCGCTGCCGAGATTGAAGAAATTGTTGATGCTGAGATTGTGGAAGAGCCAGCGCCAGCACCAAAGAGAAAGAAGGCTGGACAGTTTAAAGATCTAGACATGGACGATGTTGTGAATAACATCATTCCAACAAGTCCGGTTGAGAACACAAGTCCACCTTTTGAATTCCGGTTGCGACAGGTTGAATCGTGGGGCGGATGGCCGTATGTGAGAGCAATTGCAAAAGTTGCTGCCAAGAAGATTGGTGTTGAAGAACCAATTAGTGCATACGAATTAGCGCATGACGAAAAGCTTTACAAAGAAGTCAAGCTAGCTATCAACTCTAAGAAATAGACAGTAAAGAAAAACCCCCAGGGAGAAAATTCCCTGGGGGTTTTTGCTGTTAGGAGCGATGTAAGTGTACACCGCCCAAAGAGTGAGTGTGGGTTTAGAACGTGGATTTCTTACGACCAAATACCGCAGTGCCGTGATCAGTGTTGCGAGCTACGAATTCGTATTTCAATCCGTACTTCTTTTGTGCGTCGGAAGCACGTTGGTAACCCGACTGCTTCGTTTGGTATGTGTAGAACAGTGCCCACACTCCTTCGTTGGCATCAAGAAACGCAACAAACTCACTCATCAACGGCATACCTACTCGGTAACCATTTCGGGGTGGTGGTGGTGCTTGCAGTTCAAACTTTGGTGCTTCGTTTTCCATTTTTATTCCTAACTAGACAGTGCCCACTCCCAAGAGAGAGTGAGAGAGTGAGCGAGAGAGATAGTAGCGTAGGCGAGAGATAGAAACAACCTTATTAGACGGCCACCCAGTAGTGCCGCGAGCTGGACATGATCGACAACGTGAAGCGGATTGCGGTGGTTATGGCAGGAATGAACCCGACTATTTCGTTTTCCTGTCGGCACTCAACTTCATCGCCACGGGTGTTGCGGTAGACAGCCCTAATCGCATACATACCTGCACCCACCATCGCTAACTGCCATCTGCCACTGCCCTTTATGATTTCGTTCAACCCAAGGGGAACCTTCGGCGGTGGTGCTACCTCATTTAGTTGGTCTATTAAAATTTCTAGTTCGGAAATACTTGACATGGTTGCGAGGATAGTTCATAATCTCTCCATCGGCAATACCGCCGACAACAAAAAGAGAGAAAACGATGACAACAACATCCTCACAATGCTGGAATGACCTGAACACTGCTCTGGAAGCCGGAACCGATCGTGTTCTGCTTTACGGACAGCCAGGTACGGGCAAGACCCATTTCGCATTAACAAAACACCTTGAATACTTTGACCGTGTTCGCAAGTCGTACCGTGTCCTTTGCTCACCTGACATGACCACCGCCGATGTAGACGGACTGTGGAAGCCAAGTAAAGACGAGTGGAAGTTTGTGACGGGTTCTGCCCTTCGTGCATGGCAGGGTGGTGACCGCCTCATCCTTGACGAACTTGACCAAGCCTCAGGCGATGTGCTCACCGCACTTCTGCTCATTTGCGACAGCGATGGTTCAGCAGTTCGTGAACACCCTGAAACTGGCGAACGCATGACACCTAAGGATGGCTTTGAAATCATCGCCACCACCAACGCCGAACGCCTTAGTGACTTGCCTGCAAACTTGGTAGACCGCTTCCCTGTTCGTATCAACATCAACGAGGTGAACCCTGAGGCAGTTGCCTGCCTGCCAATTCATCTGCAAGGTGTGGCTCGTGCGTACGCAAACAGAGAGCGTGACCGTTTCAGCCTTCGTTCCTTCTTCGCCTTTGACAAGTTGTCCGGCCGCGTTGATCGAGCTACTGCTGTGCGTCTTGTGTTTGGTGATGAAGCACCAGCCATCAACACGGCAATTCAGATGGCGGAAGCCGTTGGTGCCGAAAATAAGTCTGTACTCGCTACGCCACTGACAGTTGGCTCAAAGGTTGAGGACTGAACCAATGGCTGATTACAAGCAAAGGATTGCCTCACCCGAATGGGTGGTCGCTGACCGAGCAGACCTTGCGCTTGACCCGAAGTTGCAGGAGGGGTGGACAGTGAACTCTGCCCCTCTTGCAAGGGGACTTGCGTACACCGATTTCGGCGCACATGAAATGGCACTGCCCGAAGGCGATAGCGAAGAGGCGAAGGCGGTGCGGTTGCATGAGATGGTTCATGCCCGTATTTCTCCAACAAGTGTGCCTCAGGCGTTAATTGACCAGATGGGAGTGAGTGCGAATTCAATCAGGGTTGCCGAAGAACTTCGTGTCAATTTTGCAGCAAGACGTATGTCGAGAAAGTCCGATCATGATTTTGGTGATGTGGTTCACTTGGCTGATGGTTCCGAAAAGGGCGTGGCTGATGAATGTGTTAAGCGTGGTTCTTGGAATGACGCTCTTAGTTTGTTCTTGACTACCTACAACACCGATGTGCACAAGGTTGTTAAACGCCGTCTCAACAAGAACCCTGAGTTCAAGGAGAACCTTGCGCTCGTAGACAAGTTGTTGGAAAAGGCGTACTGGAAAATTGACAGTCGCAGGTCTCCCTCTTGGCAGTTGCGTCATGTGTCCAACACTGAACCGTTGAAATATCAGTGGGTGGAAAAGAGTGTGGAGAACACTGCGTTTATCCCAAACAGTTTCGTGACTCACACATTCCCATTGGCCATGATGATTGACGGGTGGTTTCAACAGCCACCTGTTGAGTTAGAACGGGAACTCCGCAAGAAAAACGTCAGAAGGCGAGACAGTGGAAGCGATTGGGAAACACTGCGTTTCGGTATGACTTCGCTGACAGAAAACACTGGTTCATTTATCGGAAAGAGAAAGCGACCAGCGATGACGGGCAAATACCCATCACGCCCTGACCGTTTGCTCACCGATCCGGAACGCCGCATTTTTCGCGAGGTGGTTCGTGCCCGTGGTGGTGTTGTGGTGTTTGACTGTTCGGGTTCTATGGGGGTTTCTCACGAGACCGTTCGGGAAACTGTCAAGCAATTCGCAGGTGCACTGGTGGTGGTGTACTCCAACAGAACATCTGCTCACGGTTCACCTAATGCTTGGGTTGTTGCAAAGAATGGTCGCATGATTAGTGCTTCCGACTTTGAAGAACTGCCCCTGCACTGTGGCAACGGTGTGGACGCTCCGATACTTCGGTGGGCATTACGCCAACGCAAATCAAACAAGGACTTCATTGTGTGGGTGTCTGATGGTCAGGTCACTGGTAAGCATGACGATATGCACGACCACCTTGTGAGAGAGTGCGCTGAACTATCACGCCGACACAACATCGTGGGGGTGGACGATTGTGACCAGGCGATCGAGCTTTTGGCCACTATGAAACGAACTGGCACAGTCCCTCGGAACAAGTACTGTCGGACTATTACTCAATGGGCTAACGCCCTCAACAACATCAAGAAGGATTAAAAATGGACATTCAAGAACTACGCCCTCAGGAAGTCATGGACAACTGGCTTACCACTTACGGCTACGACAAGAACCGAACCACAAGTAAAGAAAGTCATGCTCTTGGCTATGTGCTGACGCTCAACAACGATGTGCCCAAGTGGCGAATGTTTGGGGCTGACGAGTTAGGCGAGAAGGCTCTGCTTGGTGCGTTCTCCGAAACAATGTCTCTGTTGGCTGATGACTACAAGGCAGGAAAGACGGGTGAGGATGTCACCCGTATCGGTGCAATCTTGCTTGTTAATCACGGCACTGGGCGTCACGCTTTTCGGAACCCTGAGACGGGTGAAGAACTGAGTTATGAAGAGTTGTCCGAAGAACAGAAGGCAGACCTTGCTGAGTACGCAGGAGAGGTGCAAGAGAGAGAACTTGAAGGAGAGATACCTTGTCGGGTTGTCAATCTCATCACCCCTACCGGCCTTGCAGCTGACGTTTCGATCATCCACCCAACGGGCACAATTGTCCAGAGGGTTGAACAGTGGTTGAACGATGGTGAAGGCACTGTTCCTGCTCCTTGCGGTGCAGTCGATGATGCCCTGATGAGCACATTCATGTTTATGCAGGTTGCCCGTCAGACTGTCGCCAACGGTGAGGACATGAGCCTTACGGGCATGATGAATACAGCCATGGAATTCGGAGACACGGCAGGAGGAAAGAAACTCATGGGGTTCTTGCTCCGCATTTTGGCAGGTGGGCTAGAAGAAGGAATTATTTCGTTCGGTGAGGATGACGACTAAATCCCGATAGCCTGCCTCTTGTCGGGGTTCCCCCTTTCCCCCGACTAGCAAGCCCCGATAGGTATCACGCACCTGTCGGGGCTTCTGCTATTCTCGGCTTGTCTTATTAACCGAAAGAAAGAAGAACACGAAATGATTGGTACATATTTTGCAGACTTGGGAGTGTTGGGGCTGTGCCTCATGGCTTGCGTGTGGCTTGTTGTGTTTAATCAGAATGAGAAGAAGAAGTACGAGGACGCTCGCCATCGTGCTATTAGTTCAGCGTTGAAGGATGGTGACCGAGTGGTGTTGTCTCTCAATGTCATTGGCAACTATCCGCACCGTGTCGCAGTGGGTGGCAGGGTGTGGGGGTTCTCCGACATGGGCGATATGTGGGATTTCCTCGTGACCAACGGAACGAGCGAGTGCGAGAGTGCGAGAGAGTGGAACGGCGTGCTACTCACTCACCCGTCCTTGTAGGCCGCGATCGCCTGGCCGGTAGCTCGATAACGTCGGTATCCGATCTCACCTAGCAACCCCCCCCAATAGAAAACCCTCGGCAGTGTTTGCATTGTCGGGGGTTTTTTGGTGTATGCTCACCAGTGGCAATAATGCCGACAGCCTGAAAGGGGCAAATATGAAAACAGCAAGCCAACTACTAGATGATATGGGTACCGCCGTACCTATGCCGAAGGATGAAGGAACAACCGCCCAACTGTGGGAACTGTGGGGCAAGGAATGGGTGGAAGGTCTCACCCCTAACGATGACGACATATACATGACTATGAACCGTCACGCACAAAACCACCGCCGACTTGCCGACAAGGTGAAGCCTGACGCCATGGCGATTGTCTGCACTGGCTGGGGAGCACCTATCAACCCCGAGACTGGGACGCTGGACGCTGACGCTCCGAGCCTGCACCCACAACGCCGAAGGGTCACCCTCTTCACTGTTGTTACTCCCTCGGCTCATGTTGCTAGTCGTATTGTGTTTACTGACCCTGACGAGACAACAGACGACCCCACTGGTGGGGCTACTGGTGCTCTCGCTGATGGGCTTGACGCTTGCGCCGTTGCGGTGTGGGGTTCTGAGTTCACTTCCTCATTGGTCATGCAGTACGCCACGGGCAAGGCAGACGGGGCAGACCCTGCCACCCTCACCCGACTGATTGACCGAGTAGCGAACATTGCCCCTCAGGTTCGTGAAGCATTGGAAGAGGGAGAGGGCGAGTAATGGGGCGAGATATGGCAAGGAATGTAGAAGGCATGGCCGGTACGTCCGCGCTTGCAGCTCGTTACGGTGTTACGCCCCCAACGCTTAACAACTGGGAGACCCGTTATCCGAACTACCCCACCCCTGCGGTGCTCATCCCTTCTAAGCGTTCTGCAATTCGCCTGTGGGATATTGAAGAAATGGACAACTGGGTGAACTGGTACCGAGTTATTCAGATTGCAAAACTGCCAACCGTTCCAACAACAACAACAACAAAGGAGAGTGCTCGCTATGAGTGAGACAACTACCGCCCTAACCGTTTGGGATTATGTGGAAGAGACACCGGAGCACCTGGCCGCGCTGGCTGACTTGTGGTCATGGTCTCTCAATCACGAACCCAAGAACGCCCCCTTTCCCTTGTTCCTTGACCTTGTGGACTATGCGCAAGACCGTTTCGGGTCTAAGTGCTCGGTATGGGGTGTCACTGACTGCGCTGGCTACGGGTCGTCAATAGAACTCGGCTACCTTGCTGATGCTCTTGCCTTGTTCGTGGAGCGTCCGAGAGAGTGCGCCGAATGGTTAGATGGTCTCTTCACCTTTGAGGACGCCTGACAACCTGGCCGGCAGCTTGTCGATCACCTGGCTGATTGACCCCTAACAACTGAACCCCGACAGGTCGCCCCCCGACTTGTCGGGGTTCTTTCATTCCTGCCGATAGTCGGTTACTCTGTCCATGTCGGGCAGTCGCTCGGCACTAACTGAAAGGGGACATCTGATGTCCGAACTAGACCACTGCAACCCTCAGGGCATAGAACGCCCTACAAGTACCGTCCAAGCCATCCGAGCCTTCTTAGCCCTTCGCGAACTGCTGAACGGTGCTCTGTTTGACGGTGAACCCGAACACGAC
>JACCDX011333422.1_pt1 | contig 10881 bp, 14 predicted proteins | sample 7449681 | NCBI WGS metagenome assembly JACCDX01 (sample SAMN15323450, study PRJNA562643) | freshwater metagenome | isolation source: river surface water | place: USA:Blue River Watershed | collected 2017-08-18
AAATATTACACAAGGGCATTATTTCATTTGATTTTTCTATTTCACTTTTGTAGAACTTATAAGCTTCATATTTAGCAAAAGAAGAACAGGACAATATGTTGTACTGTTCTTCAAGTTTGCTAACTTCTTCTATATCATTTTTTGAATCTGCCAATAACAACTCATGAAAGAGGATGGCAGCAAAAGGATTAGTCTCCAACCCGACCTCTATAATATGGATGACCTACTGAACCGAAGAAATTTTTGTAATATTCTTCTGCTACTTGCGGTGGTAGCATTTCTCTTAATCCTTCGAGATATTTTGATTGAACATTACCACTTTCAATATCTTGTAAGGTTATATCATTCAGGGAAATATGACGAGGCTTAAATACTTCTATATTGAATCTTAGTCTATCAGGATTCTCTTGATAGCTAGTAATCTCACCTATTGCACTGGAGATATTTTTTAAAGTTTTTTGATTTAATCTTTCAAGCTCTAAATCAACTGTTGAACCTCTTTTGACAACTCTTATCCAGCCAAAATTGAATATGGCATGATTTCTAGGATCTTTGAGTCCTTTGATTAAGGATTCAGTTTGTTTGTTGTATTCTTCGTGATCTTCAGCTGGTCTGGCTCTATGCCTGAGATAACGTAGATAAGATTCTATATCATAATCTTCTTTTGTTAAACCATTATCAATTAAATACTTATAATAGTCTTCTAACACAGGATCATCATATAATGAATCAAGCAAGTGATTTGCAGTGTACGAATTGTAAGTACTATCAGTATCGCCTTGCAATTCATAAGGGTCAAATCCTAATCTTCCTAATATTTCTTGTTCAGCTAGTTCTTCGTGACCCACATCTCCAACATCACCATCAGCATACTGAGCATTACCATAATCGTCAATCCAATATTCACCTGATTGTGCATGCCAATCTTCTTCTTCATCTTCATCATCTTGATATGCCAAACGAATAGAATTGTCTATAGAATCTGCTAAACGAAAGTTGCCTAAATCATCTGCCAATCTTGCTTGATAAATCTTTACATCGAGAGCAGTTTTTATTAACTTGCCATCAATGATCCAGTAAGATTTCTTTTTTCTTTTTTTATATTTTGAATAAGCAATAGCCCAAGCGGTGGACTCTCTATCTTCTTTTGATTTATTAGGATAGAAAGATTCATCTGCAAGCATCTTGTCTACCATATCGTGAACTGGTTTTGGCATAATGTTTTCCTAAAGGGTAATAATCATAATTTCAATTACATTATAAATATTCCCTGGAAAACGAGTCAGGCAGAAAAAAACTGGGGGACAAAAAGGACCCCAGTTTTTTTGTGTCGGATGAAGTTTTCACTCCTGAACGAATTCAACTCCAAGCTGTTTTAAATATGACCAACAAGGATCGCTATCTTCAGGAGCAGGTTCAGGCCCCGCAAGAAGAGGAATAACTTCTTCTTTAATAAATGTTTCAAAACCAATTGGATCAAAATCTAGTTCAATCCATTTGAATGAACCTTTTAATGCAGCAGAAGAATCATAGTTGACACAAAACTTATTTGGAGAAAATACTATTAAACCAAGTTGATTAATATTATCAAGTGCCAAACCAGTGCCCATTGGATTAAGAATGCCATAAGCATATGCATTTAATTGGAGAGCATATTTCTTATTTAAAGAAGGTTCAACATCACAAGTTTTAAAGTCTATGACAGCAGCACCATTATCTCTTGTAAGAATAGAATCAATTTTACCATTCATAGATATTTCAATATCAGGATAATCAGGATTGCGTATTGGTTTGCATTTTACCCAAGCATCTGAATGAGTAATAGTGCCAGCTGGTAAGTTTGCGTCAATAGTAGAAATATCTACATTTTCATAGTTCTTTTTAATAAGAGAATCAATGACATTGAAAATCTTTGGCATAGAAAAAGGTGGTCGTTTAACACCTTGTCGATATTTTTGATAGAAACCCCACTTAGATTCTGTATATAAGAATGCAAAATCTGAAGGACTGATATAAATAGTCTGCATCGTACCCTCTTCTGGTTTGATGTATAATCTTACCACGTCAAGTTATTAATGCAAAAGCAATTGACAAAAATCATTTAATAGGTAAAATATATTTGATGATAAGTCATCGATATCGAAAAGAGGTTATATAACATCATGTCAGATGAGAATGTAGAAGTAGAGGTAGATGCAGTGGAAGCAGTTGAAGTTGATCAGCCAACAGTTTCCCACGATGAGTATCTTGAGTTGGTTTCTATGCGTCAATCAGTTCTTGAACTTAAGGCACAAAAGTCCGAAGTTCTTGAGTTTGTAATGGTTGCACAGCAGTATGCATCACAACTTCAAGCTGCACAAGAGCGCTTGAACCTTCTTAATGATGCTATTAATGAGAACACCAGTGCACTTCAAGATCGTATGCGTTCAATTGTTGAACCATTGGGTGTTGTTGGCGAGTTTACTATTGCTGACACTGAGCCACACTTTGTAACTTCAACTGCTCCAGTTGAAGCAGCTCCAGCTGAGTAGTTTTTTAACTCACTTGTTTAAAAAGCAGATCGAAAGATCTGCTTTTTTTATATCTTGATTATTGGGAAGAAAGATTCAGATGTTATTAATCCAACTCTATTTGAAGAAAGATCTACAGAAATATCCCATAGTCTTGTAAACACCACTCTTTCTCTTTTAATTTGTAAATAATCAGAAACACATTCCACAAAGAAATCATTGAGTTTCCATAATTCAGGAACCTCATCTAAATAGGAAGTCATATTTAAAGTTTGTTTTAAATAAGAAATGTAAGGGTGATTTGCAAAGTCTTCATCGTCTCTGAAATCAACAACAATAATTCTACTCATAAGCTATTCCTTTTTTGTTTTAGCTTTTTTCTTTGCTTCCTTTATTGCTTCCTTTTCATTTTTTTCATTTCTATATGCTTCTTTAGGGTGTTTAAATCTTTTTATTTCAACTTCTATTCTTGGGTTTTCTTTATCGTAATGAATCATATGTTCTCCATTATCTACCCAATGAATCCACATATCGTCTTTAATAATTCCGTGAGCTTGAATAATATCTCCATTTGCTTGTTGATATCCGCATTCATCACCAACAATCCAGGAATCTAAATAAACTTTTAATTTAATAGAAATTCCAAAATCAATAGGATCATAGCCTTTATTTTTCCAAATTGATTCACAGTATTCTTTACAATGTTTTTCGTATTTTTCGTAAAGCAAAGAAGGCAAAATTCTAGTAAAACCACCTCGTCTTACTACTCTTTGTGAAGTTTTTTTAGTTGCTGGTCTGCCTGGAATAGAAAAAGAAAGAATTAAAGTGCCATCGGATGAATCCTCAAGCACTTTATTTTTGTCTGTATTTTCTTCAAATGCATAAATAAAGGACAAATGTTCTAAAGACATACCTTATTTATACATTTCAAATTTAATTTAAGTAGTTGTAAATGATTGTAAGTTTCCAATTGCATTATTAAAGAATGCGTTAAACTCTAAGGTAGCAGTAATAATTGAATTTTGTTGCATAGAAAACTCTATTTTGGTAATTACAAAAGCAGTTCCTAGTTTTAATATTTTTGCACCACCATTGTTTGCAATATAAACACCTATATTTCCTGTATTACCTACTAAAACGCCAGGTAGCTGTTCTGCATATAACCCTGTGAGTTCAACATATTGTGCTGGACTTAAACCAATTTTAATATTACCTGTTGCGCTATATCCACGGAGTGAGAAGAATGGACTTTGTGAAGGAACAATCTCTCCAGTTCCACTATATCTCCACATTTGACCTAAGAAATAATTTTTATCAATATCAAAGTTTAAATTAATTTCTCCAGATATAATCGGATATTGTGCTGAATCTGTAATTTCTCCAAAATAAAAATAAGTATCATAAAATCTTGCAGTTCTTGCAAGTAAATCAACCTGCAAATTATCTCCATTGTATGCTGCTGAAGCAACTGCAGTGTCACCTTCAAAATTACCTGTTGCTCTTACAGCGTCAGTTGTAACTTCTATTCTTGCACTTTTCAATAAATAAGCTAATCCAAATGTACCGTTGAGTGGTTGACGTTGAATATTAGTAAAATAAACAATTGTGTCAAAAATATCATTAAATTCTGAACTATAAGGAATCAAAACTGGTGATGAAATTGAAGTGGTGTAATATAGAGTACCAATATCCATAATGTGTACTCCAATATCACCTTGAATCATAGATTTATTTTGTGCTTCTTGAACTTTTGATTCAGTGTAGTTTTCGACTAAAACTTCATAAGTGCTAGGAAGCATATTGCCTTGCCCATCATATTGAGGTAATGACATTTTGTACCAGTTTGCTAAATATCCACTATTAAGTAAAGGCATAATTTCTCCTAAAAATTACTTGCATAAGTTTCGAATCTAATTGTTGCAGAAGGTAGATTATCTGAAGTCATATTCAGATCAAAATCTGTAGTTGCATTGACCAAACCGACCTTGAATATCCTTCCATCAGACAAGCTTATAGAGCAATTTACTTTGTCTCTTATCAACTGCATAAAATTTTGTCCAGGCAATAATCTGTCGCTATTATTTATTTGCGGTTGAAGAACTGTTGTCCAAATATCTACAGGAATAATTATTTCTACTTCACCCTGTATTGAATATCCTTTTGGTTCATAAAAGGGTTGTGTTGTGTTGGAGTTCAAATAAAAATGTTTCAAATAATCAATTTCAACATTAATATTTCCTCTTGTAATAATAAACTCTATATTATCTTCAGGAATATAAAATTTAACATCATAAAATTTTGCAAATCTAGAATAATATTCAATACCTTGGGATATTGTTGTTCCTGCTCCTGGTTCAGATGATTCATTGTTTGTATTTCCAGCTCCTGCTAGTGGGCCCGTTCTTAAACTTGTTGTTGAAGTGCCGGTTCCTGCAGTTTCACCAGATCCAGATTTATTACCTATTGAATAATAAGGAGCGTTAACATTTTGTGTAAATTTTGTGTCTGGTGGTACAGTAACAAAATTTTGCTTAGGCAATAACATATCAAACATTTGATCGTAATGATTTAAAAATGTTAATCTTACAAACAATCTATCCTGACCTAATTCAATCTGTGCCTTTGATAATAAATCTTCTGTTTTTAAATAATAGTCCAATTCTGAGTTGCTGATTGTATCTTTATCTACTTCTTTAAAATACTTTTGTAATTTTTGATATTTTTTCAATAATAAAGAAAAAACATCTTTAGTTTCATATTCTTCATCAGTTTTGGTTGGTAAAATTAATATTTCACCTTCAACAAATGTATTCCAAGCTGTTTCACGAATTGACATTGCGTGGGTGCCAACTTCGCCTTGAATTAAGTTTTTTCTTTCAACAGTTTGATTAAAAACTGATCTGATTACCTTAATATAGTAAAAGTCTTTTGGATCAACTTTATCTTGGACTTTGTACCAAGAGTTTATATAGTTTGAAGGGATTAACGGCATATTTTAATCTTATAGTTTGCTTTCTTGATTATTGTTGATGCTGTTCTTCTGCTTAAGCTTTCAGGTATAGCAAATCTCATAATGTCAGTGATTAAATTTCTTACTTCCATCATTTGCATTTTTGCTTGACCTGATTGAATTAAAGCTTTGAGATTTTCTAATGCATCAATTCTGGCAACAAATTTTTCTTGCTTTAATGTGTTATCCAAAGCAACTTTAAAATCATACAATGGAGAATTTTTCATCGTTCTAATTTCAACGTTGACATCTTGAAGTCTTTTAATATTTTCTGGAGTAGGTGATTCCATTAATGCTTCTCTTTCAGCTTCTAACTGGAGCATATATTGAGTATGTGCAAATCCATTTTGTCTATTGAAAGAATAGAGTCCAGAATAGTTTGTTATAGTTTCTTTTAGGCCTTCAGATACCTTGATACTTTGGATATATGCATCAATAATATTTATTTGCATTTCTTCAGGACTTTCATATCTATTTGTTAAAACTTGTTCAGCATTTAAATATTCTTTTCCAGGGCAAGCATTTACATCAGGACAAGTAGCCATATGAGTTTTTATTCTATTTAATGCTGTACATGCAGTTTCTTGTTTTGCGTAATGAAAAATGATGCTTTTAGTATTTAATTTTTTAGCAGCATTATTAGTATCTAGTAAATCTTGTTTATCAAAATGTAATGCTGCAGTACCATACAAATGCCCAAGGATGTTTTGTGTAAATACTTTCCATTCAGATCTAAGAGCATATAAATCTTTTCCAGGAATCATAGAACCTGGTGTTGCTGGAGTTTCATCAGATTCGTCACTCTTGTAAGTAAATTGACTTCCATCAGGCTTTGACCAATCTATATCAGCATCAAAACCAACCATTACAGGCTCACCACCAGAAAAGCCGAAATATTCACCTACCAGAACAACCTTTCTTTTAATCACTGGTTGTCCATTAGAATCAAAAGATTCTAAAATATCACTTGGAATTGTAAAGTCAATTAAGAATGAACTGTTTGTTGGACATCCTTGTGGGACTTTCATTGATAAAGGCATTGGAATAGCATCTAACTTAAATTCTGTTCTAAGTGTTTCAAGCATAGAGCCTTCGTCACTTGAAAGAATATTGAAGCTGAACTCTTTATATCTCTCATCCTTTTTAACAAGATAAGCTCCATTAATGATTTCAGTGACATAATTTAAGCCAGCTCTATCAAGTTCAGATATAAATGCCGGAACACTATTATTCATAGGGTTTTCATAATAGTATTTAACTAATTTACCCCAAGTGTCTAATGCTTCAGTATTAACTTTTTTAGGAACCCTTTTTTCTTTACCAAAATCATCTGTAATAAATTCAAAATCCATTCCTATTAAGCCAAGAATATGCTCATTATCATATCCATTGAGAACTGCTTTTTTGAATTGTTTTGATTGATAGTCTTTTTGTTTTTCTGGAGTATCTAATGCTTCTCCATTTACTTCTTTTGGATAATAATACTCTTGATAACTAGCAATAGATCCAGAGAAATCAACGCCTGTCTTCTCTAAAATATCAGTAAGATGCCAAGAAATAGGTTCTTTAATTAACTGTTTATATTTTTCAGCGCCTTCTTGATTTGGATTTTGAGCTAAAATTGCATTCCAAGGACGTATTTTTGCTTGACCTGAAGTAAAAACTTTGTATCTGAAAGAAAATATTTGTTCATATATTTCAAGTAACTGTTCATCTGAAAGTCTATCAATCAAGCGGCTCCCATCAAAAGAACCCACGAATTTGAAGTTATCTCTGATTAATGCTATGTTGCCTTTTTTTGGATATCTATTAATCATAGCCAAAATATCATCCATAGTTAAAGTAGGATATTGTTTGATTAAATCTTGAGCAAGTTGTAAGAAATCAACTTTAATATCTAATCTTTTGGCTGCTATTTCTTCTGCAACAAACTTTTGAATAGTTGCAACTTCTTCCTTATCTTCTATAGATAAAAGAGGTGTAAATACTTCTTCTGTTCTTTTTGAAGATGCATAAAAAGCCTTGAGTTGCTTCACTAATACTTCATTTTTTCTTTGAAGTAGTTTGACAATAACTGTGTCCGGATCAGCAGATTTGGAAGTTAATTGAGTTGCAAGCTTTCTTAACTCTGAAACTTGTTTTAAATATGGGGTTAAAAGTTTTTTAGTTTCTTCATCAGATTGTTTCAAATCACCAGTCATCATTCTGTAAATGTCTGCTCTGGTTAATTTTCCGGAAGCATACATTTCACCTAGTTCAGTATCAAGATGTGATTGTAGCCAAGATATCTTTTCTTCTATTGAGTTTCCTGGGATTTGAGATACAGCTGCTTGAGCGAGACGAATATTCATAAAAATACCTTTAATTAATTTTTACAGTTAGTTATTGTTACTTATCAGAAGTGTCTTTCTCCTTTGTAAAGAATAAACCAATATCAACAAGCAGGGGAGGGCTGAAATGATGATTAGTATAAAAATTGTACTACTTTTCGTCTTTTCGTTTATGTTTGGTTCAATGGCGAATCAGAGTTGTTTAATCTATTTAAACAATCCAGAAACCCTTACAAAGACTGGAGTTCTACATAAAAAAACATTCCAGAACAACACTCGTGTAAGATATTTCTTTCACTATAAAAATGGTACTAACAAAACACAGAAGTTTGTTTTCAGTAGTAAAGGATTAGTTAACAACTTAAAAAAATCTATCACTACTCATGAATCACCTGAGATAGTTGGTGCCAATACTGCTCGTAATTTTCTTAAATCAAAAGAAAAGAACTCACAAGTAAATCTTGTAAGTTACGTAGAGCCAAATGTAACAATATCAGGAATCTTGGAAGGTGATTTTTCAAAAGGTAATTTGGTAACTTGCTATTTTGGTAATAAAGAAAATTACATTGATTCTATAGATGTATACCAACCATCTTATGATTTTGATTTTAATTTCGATGTAGATTATAAAAACAAAGCTTCGTACAGATTAGGGGATGGGATAGAAAATACTGTCCGTGGTCAATATGGTTCTAATGTAAATTTAATAATCAATCCAAAAGAAAATGGCGTTCTAAAAATGTCCTTTAATCCTCGTGGTGGTAAAGGTTTGCTTGTTTTCAATAATAGGGGTAAGATATATATGACAAATTTAGAATTGCCACGTAAAGATTATCAAGTTTTAATGATACAAGTTGAAAAAGGGAAAAAAGAAACATTTACTTTTATTCCTACTGGTGGATTAAATTTTCCAATCAGAATAGATTTTTCATTAAAACAAACAATTGATGATAAGACTGTGGCATAAAGGATTATAATATGGATAGCGCAGGTTGGATTGGTATTATTTGTGGAATTCTTGTTTCAGTTTGGGCTAATAAAAGAGGGTATGCTTGGTGGGCATATATTTTAGCAAGCCCAATTGTTGCTGCTATTGCACTTGGTATTCTTCCTAATCTTTCTGAGCCTGGTAAGGAATTTGATAATAAAGAAGAATTAGTTCGCAAGGGTAACATGGTTGGAATGGTTATTTCTGGTTTTACAATCGGATTCTTAATGATTCTTGGTGCTATGAATTAATGTCTAATTATAATCTTGAACGTGGGCAAGATCTTTATTTTGCTCAGTTAAACGATTTATCTTCATCTAATCCTGAAATAGCTGAAGACATTATGAAACTTGGTGCTTTATTTGGTTTAAATGTTGGGGTTATGCAAGAAAAAGCACCAAGTAAAGACTTTAGTTTTGATGATGAAACTTGTATGCTATCATATGACTGGACTCCTTCTTATAAAAAACTGTCTGTAGCTATTTTAAATGTAGCAACTCAAAACAGTAAATTAGAAGAAAAAATGTCTAATAGACAAATGATTGAGCAAGTTTTTAGTTCATATCCTAAACATCTTCAATCAAATACATCAACAATAGTAAAAACTGAAGATGAAATTGTTAATGATTCTTCATATCAAGAAATATTAAATAACAGCGAAGCTGCATTTAATCTTGTTGAGACTGATGAAATTGACGGTATGGCTTATGACGATATTGATCTTCTAGAAGATTTAGCTGAATATCTTGATGAAGATGATGAAGCTTTCACTATTGAAGGGCAACGTGCATTAGGATTAGTTGAACAAGACTATGATTCAACTGAATTGATTGGAACTGATGGCAACCCAGTTAAGAAATTTAAGCAAGAATATCAAACTGGTGATGTTGCGATTGATGAAGATGGTAACTATGTCATCACTTGTCCATATACTGGAAGTAGTGAAGTTTATCAAATATCTACTAACTTATTTGCAAGTTATGAAACAGATCAACCATTTAAAGTCAAGCTAAGTTTAGCTGATACTGCTGAATAAAAAAGGAGGACTTTTTAGTCCTCCTTTTCATCTTCTAACACCGCTGCAAATACGGGTGAGTTATTTTCATATAAGTAGTTTATTTTTTGTTCAATAAAATCTAATCTATTATTTAATTTACTTATTAAATCTTTTATATCTTTGGCATGTTTTGAGTTAGATTGTAATGTAGCACCACAAATCTCAGCTACTTCAGATATTGTAATAATTTCTTGTTTTGCTTTATCTAATAAATCGTTTAATCTTGATTGTGTCATTTTTATTCCAATGTATCATTAATTTCTTGAAGCATTTGGATATCTTGTGTATTTTCTGCTACATTATTTGTAATGTCAGTAATTTTTGTGTTAATCGAGTCATTGAACTCAGAAGTTTGACCAACTTTGCCCTCTAATGCAGGTAAAGCACCAAGATCATTTTCAATAGTTTTAATCTTTTTTGATGTAATATTTCCGTCAGATATAATTTTATTTACTTGTTTTCTAATTGTAGCAATGTCAGTATTTTTTGAAGGTGACAAAGTATCAGTGTCTTCCTTTTTAGTCATGTTGTTAACTAATAAATCGTTTAACTGTTTTGCAAAGTAAGGGGTAAGCATATGATCACCTTGCATATTAGGAGTTTGCATAACAGCTTGAGCATAAATTTTTCTTATTTCGTTGTCTAGTTTGTCGGCTAACCTATAGTTTCCACTTTCATCTAGCTTTTTTATATATTCAAAAATCTTCATGATCTTCCGCCTCTTATGCTTATTTTTGGGAATGATTGGTTGTTATCGGCACTTGGGGCCATTGATATTAAATTAACAATTTCATCAAGCTTTTTTCTTGCAGCTTTAGTTTCTTCTGTTTGGACTGTAGAGTCAACAATGAATGATCTCAATTCATATAATTCCACTAAAAGCATATCTTTATCAATTTTGATGATCATACTTTCTTTTTACAAATGTGGTGCTATAATTCCTTATGACACCGACTTTTGAAAGATTAAAGATTTACGGTGATGAA